>BFBZ01000005.1_pt551 | contig 351934 bp, 301 predicted proteins | sample 1888401 | NCBI WGS metagenome assembly BFBZ01 (sample SAMD00112614, study PRJDB3348) | symbiont metagenome | host: Chara braunii | reverse complement strand
GCTCTCGGTGAGACCCACGGGTTCGCCGACCAGCGCCTCGCTGACATAGATCGTGTTTCCGTTCCACTTGATCTCGCCATTTTGACGCACACGCCTGACGACCTGGCCGGGTCCGTAGCCCGGTTCGCGCAACACACCGTCGAAGCGGCGCGGCGAGACAGTGTAATGCTCGGCCGGCGTATCGTTGCCGAGCGCCTGATGCGGGCGTTCTTCATTGTAGACGTTCTGGAACACGCGCAGGCGCTCCAGTTGTTCGCGCAGGCTACCCGCCGCTGGCTTGGCGGTGTCCTGCAACAACGTGAGATGCATTCGCTCGTGCCGGCCATTCTGCTGTGGCTTGCCAGGCGCGATCCGCTCCGGCAGCACGCCGGCCTTGATCACCTTGACCGACAGTTGCGACAGTCCGCCGGCACCGCGCGAGGCAAAGGGCGGACCGTTGTCGGAGCGTAGCCGATACGGAAGGCCGAACTCGCGGAAGGCTGCCTCCAGCACCGGCCAGACGTGAGCGGTATCGGTACGCGCCATCGCCTGACAACGCAGCAGATACCGGCTGTGGGCATCGGTAAGCGTCAGCGGCTCGCAGTAGTTGCCATCGCCCGTCATGAACCAGCCCTTGAAGTCGATGCACCACACGTCGTTGGCCGCCGTGCATTCTGCAAACGGCGCGCTCGATGGCGGGCTGCGCCGACGCAGCTTTCGCTTTACCGTCAGTCCCTCGCGATCGAACAAGGCCCCGATTGTGCTCGCCGCCGGCCATTCGGTCGCTGGTGCATGACGTTCGAGCCAAGCCCGCACCTTCACCGGACCCCAGGTCGGATGCGCTCGCCGTACCGCAAGGCAGCGTTCGGAGATCTCCTCCGCAATCACATGGCAATGATGCACCGGTGCCCGCGAGCGATCCAGCAACCCTTCAACGCCTGCTTCCTGATAGCGCCCAAGCCATTTGTAACCGACCCGTCGGCTTACACCGTAGCGACGGCATATTGCCGCAAACGGCTCCTCCCGCTTCTCGGCCGCAATCACAAACCGCATCCGTTCATCCACGGCACAGGTCTCCATCCAAACCATCGGCAAGGCCCTCCTCGCCGATCACTTGACCTGTTACCTATGTCGCCGGTCTAATCTGTTACCCATGTAGCCGGTTTGGACCCCCTAACCCTCCCCCACAAGGGGGGAGGGAACGAGGCTTTGCCGAGCGGAGATTGTGTGCATTCGATAGGGCTGCGCGTTGCATCCTCGCGATGTGTGCACTTGATAGGCGGGGCGGAGCGCCGGATTTTCTTAACCACCGCGCTACGACCGCGTTTTTCCGTACGTCAAGTCGTGTACTTCGTCGCCAGACTAGGTATAAGCAAAAATCGGACCATTTTTACGGAACGGTTCTTGCCTCTATGGCGCTGACCCAGAGATTAGAGTTCCGCCAGACCCAGTCTCTGGTGATGACACCGCAGCTAATGCAGGCCATCAAGCTGCTGCAGCTGTCGAATCTCGACCTGGCCACGTTCGTCGAGGAGGAACTGGAACGCAATCCGCTGCTGGATCGCGCCGCCGAGACCGGCGAGCCTGCGGAACCCCGGGAACCCGCCTTTGAAGCCTCCGGCGATGGCGGAGACTTTTCCGGCGGCGACGCCGCCGGGTTTGAGGGCGATGGCGGAGCCGGCGACGGATTCGAGCACTCCGGCGCGAACGGTGCCGATCCGGCGCCGGAGGACTGGCTCAGCCGCGACCTCGGCACCCGCTCCGAGATGGAGCAGACCTTCGATACCGGCCTCGACAACGTCTTCACCGAGGAACCGGCGGAAGCGGCCGCGCGCGTTGCGCAGGATGCCGCGCCGACCGCCTACACCGAATGGGGCGGCGGCTCGTCCAACGACGACGACTACAATCTCGAAGCCTTTGTCGCCGCGGAAACCACGCTTGCCGGCCATCTCGCGGAGCAGCTTGCTGTCGCCTTCACGGCGCCGGCGCAGCGGATGATCGGGCAGTACCTGATCGATCTGGTGGACGAGGCCGGCTATCTCCCGCCCGATCTCGGCCAGGCCGGCGAACGGCTTGGCGCAGCGCAGCAGGAGGTCGAAGCCGTCGTCGCGGTGCTGCAGAAGTTCGATCCACCGGGCGTCTGTGCGCGCAACCTCAGCGAGTGCCTCGCGATCCAGCTGCGCGACCGCGATCGCTTCGATCCGGCGATGCAGGCGCTGGTCGAACATCTCGATGTGCTCGCCAAACGCGACTTCAACCAGCTGCGGAAAATCTGCGGCGTCGACGACGACGATCTCGTCGACATGATCGCGGAAATCCGCCGCCTCGATCCCAAGCCCGGGCTGCGATTCGGCACCACGCGGATGCAGACGGTGGTGCCGGATGTCTACGTGCGGCCGGGCCCGGACGGCGGCTGGCTGGTCGAACTCAACAGTGATACCCTTCCCAGGGTGCTGGTGAACCAGACCTATTACACCCAGTTGTCGAAGACGATCCGCAAGGCGGACGACAAGTCATACTTCTCCGATTGCCTGCAGAGCGCAACGTGGCTGGTGCGCGCGCTGGATCAGCGCGCCCGCACCATCCTCAAGGTTGCGACCGAGATCGTACGCCAGCAGGACGGGTTCTTTACCCACGGCGTCGCCCATCTTCGTCCGCTCAATCTCAAGGCCGTCGCGGACGCGATCCAGATGCATGAATCGACGGTGTCGCGCGTCACCGCCAACAAGTACATGGCGACAAATCGCGGCAGTTTCGAATTGAAGTACTTCTTCACCGCCTCGATCGCCGCCGCCGACGGCGGTGAAGCGCATTCGGCCGAAGCCGTTCGCCATCGCATCAAGATCTTGATCGATGCCGAAAGCCCGACGGCCATTCTGTCAGACGATACCATCGTGGAACAACTGCGTACCGATGGAATTGATATCGCCCGCAGGACCGTCGCGAAATACCGCGAAGCCATGCGGATTCCGTCGTCCGTCCAGCGACGGCGCGAAAAGCAGAGTGCGCTGAACATGACCTCCCGCTCCCGTGACACTGCAACCGCTTGACGGCGACGCCAACAGCCGGAATGCTACGAACCTGCGCGTCGTCCGATCGCACAGGAGCAGACTGCGCGCGGTGTCTGTCGAAATGCACTTGTGAGTGGACGTGCATTTGTGAGTGAAATGACTGCGAGCGAAATGACCTGCGAGGCACAACATGACGATCAGAGTCTCCGGCAAGAGCATCAGCGTCGGCGAAGCCCTTCGCGGCCGCGTCAGTGATCGCACCGAAGAGGTTTTGAGAAAATATTTCGACGGAAATTATTCAGGCCATATCACCTTCAGCAAGGATGGCTTCGGCTTCCGCACCGATTGTTCGCTGCACCTCGATTCCGGAATCACGCTCGAGGCGGATTCCGTCGCGTCGGATGCCTATGTCAGCGCCGATCAGGCGCTGGTGCTGATCGAGAAGCGCCTGCGTCGCTATAAAAGTCGTTTGAAGGACCGCTCCACCCGCAAGGCCCATGCCGCAGCCGCGGCGCTGTCCGAGTTCGATGCGCCGAGCTACGTGATCGAGGCGCCGGCGGACGGCGAGGACGAGGTCACGGCCTTCAACCCGGTGATCATCGCGGAATCGACGACGTCGCTCCGCGCGCTGTCGGTCAGCGAGGCGGTGATGGAACTCGATTTCACCGGGGCCCCGGTGCTGGTGTTCCAGCATGGGTCCAGCGGCCGGATCAATGTGATTTACCGCCGGGCGGATGGTAATGTGGGCTGGGTCGACCCCCCGGTGGTTAACCCTGAACCGGCCTAGAACGGCCATTGACGCCCCGCCGGACCGTCCCTATGGTCCGGCGCCTTTGCGGCCCCAGGCCACCTCTGCACCGGGATGCAGCCGTCTGGGAGACATACAGTTGCAACCTGCTGGTCCACTTTAACCTGGCAAAGCGTTAATCCTCGGAACGTCCCATGATGATCACTGATCTGGTCGCGCCCGAGGCGATTCTCCCGGCGTTGAAAGTCAACGGCAAGAAGCAGGCTCTGCAGGAACTCGCGGCGCGGGCCGCCGAGCTCACCGGCCAGAACGAGCGTGCGATCTTCGAAGTGCTGTTGCAGCGGGAGAAGCTCGGAACGACCGCCGTCGGCTACGGCGTCGCCATCCCGCACGGCAAATTGCCCAAGCTGGAAAAGTTGTTTGGTCTGTTCGCGCGGCTTGAGCGTCCGATCGATTTCGAGGCGATGGACGGCCAGCCGGTCGATCTGATGTTTCTGCTGCTGGCGCCGGAAGGCGCGGGTGCCGACCATCTGAAAGCGCTGGCGCGCATCGCGCGTTTGTTGCGGGATCAGGATATCGCGAAAAAGCTTCGGGCATCGAGCGATGCGCAGGCGCTTTATTCGGTGCTGGCGTTGCCCCCGGCAACGGCGGCCTAAGGCGCCGCCGTTCTCTCTTGCAATCTCATGCGCGGATGGGCTCGCGCATCATCTCGACAGGATCTGCAAGCCACTCGCGTCAGTCGCTCAGTGGACGCTGAGCGCTTCCAGCTCGTTGCTCCAGGCATTGGCGACCGCCGCTTCGCGGCTGTCGGTCAGCATGATCGGCGTGCCGTCGGCGGAATGCAGCGTGAAGAGCTTCAGGCCCGGCGCAATGTGAGGCGCTTCCGGAAACAGGTTCGGCACATCCTCGGAGCGGATTTGCTTGATGTATGCGATGTGGCCTTCGCCGATGGATGCGAGGGCTTCCGGCGAAACGTTCGCAGTGTCGGTAATGACATTCAACTCAGTCATGGTCCTCGACTCCTCTAGTTAAACAAGCGGTCGAGTCCGCTGTCGTTCCGTTATTATTCGTGCTCATTGATAGCTATTGTCTTAACGACCCGTTCAGGTTCCGGCCTGGCGAGGTCGACCGACAGCAGCCCGTTCTTCAGATCCGCACCCAGCACCCGCATCCCGTCCGCCAGCACGAAAGTGCGCTGGAACAGCCGCGCGGCGATGCCGCGATGGATGTACTGCCGAGTCTTGTCGTCCTGCTGGCGGCCCCTGATGACGAGCTGCTTTTCCTCAACAGTCACATCGAGTTGGTCGCGGGTAAACCCCGCCACCGCCAGCGTGATGCGCAGGCGCTCGGGCTCACCGTTTTCGCGGTCGAGCCGCTCGATGTTGTAGGGAGGATAGCCGTCGGCGCCTTTCACAACGCGATCGAGCGCACGCTCGATTTCGTCGAATCCCAAAAGGAACGGACTGGACAACGAAGGAACACGAGACATTCTGCAAAGTCCTCTCGAAGCGACTTTGACGAGGCCCAGGATTGGCACCCCTCCCGACCGGTGATTCTCACCGACCGGTGTCAATCATATGTGCATTGCAGAACCGGGTTCAAGAACCCCTAAACGTTGTTCACCGGGTTGAAATCATTACAAGATTGTGATTCGGCGGTCGCGTCCGCGGTAGCCGAGTGCCGCTCGGGAGGAGCGCCGTGCCGCGGAGCTATTCGCGGGGCGCGGAGAGGTTGCCGATCTCACCCTTCGAGCTGTGTGGCAATGAACAGCGTGGGGTCGGCGCAGAATTCGCGCAGGACCCGGAAATGATCGGTCGCCTCCAGGCTCGTCGGTTCCAGGCCATATTTCGTCAGTCTCAGCAGCGTGGCGCCGGGCATCGCCATCAGCATGGGCGAATGGGTGGCCATGATCACCTGGCTGCGCCCCGACGCCTGCATGCGGGCGAGCAGCTTCAGGAACTCAATTTGCCGGGTGGGCGACAGCGCCGATTCCGGCTCATCGAAGATGTAGATGCCCTGTGCTTCGCAGCGTTCCTCAAAAAAACGCAGGAAGCCCTCGCCATGGGAGTGGGACAGGAAGTCCGGCGGCTTGCCTCCAGAATCGATCGCGGCTTCGTCGAGATAACGTGCCACGCTGAAGAAGGATTCCGCGCGAAAGAACCAGCCCTCGGTGATTTTCGGGAGCCACGCCGCCTTGAGCGCCGTCTCCAGTTCTCCGCCGCTGGCGTCGAGGGCGCGGGAGTGATCGACCGGCCGATAACCCTTGCCGCCTCCGGCTTCGTCATAGCCGGCAAGCTTGGCGATGCCTTCGAGCAAGGTCGATTTGCCGGTGCCGTTCTCTCCGATCAGAACGGTGATCGCGGCGTCGAATTGCAGTTCGAAGCCATCGGCGAAAAGCGGCAGACAGAACGGATAGCGCTGGCGATCAGCAATCCTGTCCACATCGAGGGTGATGCGCCGCAGATAGGGCGCCGGCAGGTTGATGGGTCGGCGCCGTGCCATCAGGGGATCGCGATCCGTCGGCGTCCATCCGCCGTGAACAGATGGAGCTTGCTGCGCGCCGCCACGACCCGCAATGTCTCGCCGGGTGCCGGCGCGGTCTGGCCAGGGATGCGGACGATGATGTCGGTGCTGGCGTCGGGCTTGCCGCCGGCGCGGATGCCGTAAATGAAAATCTCCGGCCCGACCAACTCCACTGCGTCCACGGTCAGGTCCAGCGCGATTCCGCCGGCCGGCGCGGCCTCGGAGGAGATCACAAAATCCTCGGGCCGGATGCCCAGGATCGCGGTGTTGCCCGCCGTTGCGTCGCCGGCCAGCGCCGTTGCCTCCGTCGCCGTCAGCGGCGACAGGTTCATCGGCGGCGCGCCGATGAAGGAGGCCACGAAGGTGGTTGCGGGAGCCTTGTAGATGTCGAGCGGGTTGCCGATCTGCTCGACCACGCCGCCGTTCATCACCACCAGGATGTCCGCCAGCGTCATCGCCTCGAGCTGGTCGTGGGTGACATAGATCGAGGTGGTCTTCAGCCGGCGCTGCAGCTTGCTGATTTCCACCCGCATGGCGATCCGCAGCTTGGCGTCGAGGTTCGACAGCGGCTCGTCGAACAGAAAGACCTTGGGCTGGCGCACGATGGCGCGCCCCATGGCGACGCGCTGGCGCTGGCCGCCGGACAGCTGCTTCGGCTTGCGCGCCAGCATCGGGCCGATCTCGAGGATCTGCGCGGCCTCGCGCACCCGGCTGTCGATCTCGGGCTTGGCCATGCCGCGGTTGCGCAGGCCGTAGGCCATGTTGTCGTAAACGCTCATGTGCGGATAGAGCGCGTAATTCTGGAACACCATCGCGATGTCGCGGTCCGCGGGCTCGATGGTGTTGACGACGCGCTCGCCGATGGCGATGTCTCCGCTGGAGATGGTCTCGAGCCCGGCCACCATCCGCAGCAGCGTGGACTTGCCGCAACCGGAGGGGCCGACCAGCACGCAGAACTGGCCGTCGCCGATCGCAAGGCTGACGCCCTTGATGGCGTCGACGCCGCCCGGATAGGTCTTTTTTACATCTCGCAGGACGACGGTCGCCATCACTTCCCCTGAATTGACTTGCCCTGAATTATTTCTCGGTCTCGACCAGGCCGCGCACGAACAGCTTCTGCATCAGCACCACCACGGCGACCGGCGGCAGCATCGCCAGCACGGCGGTCGCCATCACCAGCGGCCATTCGGTCAGCGCGTCCTGCGTGGTGATCATCTTGCGGATGCCGATCACCACGGTCTGCATGTCGTCGCGCGTGGTGATCAAAAGCGGCCACAGGAATTGATTCCAGCCATAGATGAACAGGATCACGAACAGCGCCGCGATGTTGGTGCGCGACAGCGGCAGCAGCGTATCCTTGAAAAACCGGAACGGACCCGCGCCGTCGATCCGCGAGGCCTCCAGCAGTTCATCCGGCACCGTCATGAAGAACTGCCGGAACAGCAGCGTGGCGGTGGCGGACGCGATCAGCGGCAGCGTCAGGCCGGAATAACTGTCGAGCAGCGAGAGRTCSGCGGCGATCTTGTAGGTGGGATAGATGCGGACTTCGACCGGCAGCATCARGGTGATGAAGATCAGCCAGAATATCGTTTTGCGAAACGGAAACCGGAAATACACGATCGCATAGGCCGACAGGATCGAGATCACGATCTTGCCCAGCGCAATCGCCATCGCCATCACGAACGAATTCCACAGCATGTGGCCGACCGGCTCGCGGGTCGAGCCGGAGGTGCCGATGAAGATCGTGCGATAATAGTTGTCGATGAAATGGCCGCCTGGCAGCAGCGACATCTGGCCGTTGGCGATCGCCGCATTGTCCTGGGTCGACGCCACGAACGCGAGATAGACCGGAAACGCGACAATGACGATCCCGATCCACAGGATCAGGTGCGCCACCATTCCTCGGATGCCCTTTTTCTCGACCATCAGTACGTCACCTTGCGCTCGACATAACGGAACTGGATCGCCGTCAGCCCGATCACGATGAACATCAGGATCACCGATTGCGCCGCCGAGCTGCCGAGATTGCTGCCGAGCAGGCCGTCGAGATACACCTTGTAGACCAGGGTTTCGGTCGCCTTCGCCGGGCCGCCGCCGGTCATCGCGTCGATGATGCCGAAGGTGTCGAAGAAGGCGTAGACGATGTTGATGACGATGAGGAAAAACACCGTCGGCATCAGCAGCGGGAAMGTCACGGTCCAGAAYCGCCGCATCGGGCGCGCGCCGTCGATCGCSGCGGCTTCCATCACGCTTTTCGGGATCGCCTGCAGGCCCGCCAGGAAGAACAGGAAATTGTAGGAGATCTGCTTCCACGCCGCCGCCAGGATGATCAGCGTGGCGGCCTGGTTGCCGTTGAGCAGCGGATTCCAGTCGATGCCCATCGCCCGCAGGCCATGGGAAAACACGCCCAGCGCCGGGTGCAGCATGAACAGCCAGAGCACGCCGGCCACCGCGGGCGCCACCGCATAGGGCCAGATCAGCAGCGTGCGATAGATCGCGCCGCCGCGCAGCGGCTTGTCCGCCATCACCGCCAGCAACAATGCTGCCGAGAGCGAGGCGCCGGCGATGGCGGCGGAGAAAGCGAACGTCCGCAGGATGGCGTTGAGGTATTCCGGCTGGGTCAGGATGTCGGCGTAGTTCTCGAACGCGACAAAGCTGCTCGAGAGCCCGAACGCGTCCTGCAGCAGGAAGGATTGCCACACCGCCTGCGCCGCCGGCCAGTAGAAGAAGATCAGCACGACCGCGAGCTGCGGCACCAGCAGCAGATAGGGCAGCAGACGCGATTGAAAGACCGACTGCTTTTCCATGAACCTCTAAAATGAAATGCGATCAATGAATCGAGACGGCAGGCCGCATGAAGCGACCTGCCGTGATCGTATCAGCGCGACACGGTGCGTTCAAACTGGCGCAGCATCTGGTTGCCGCGCTGCACCGCGGTGTCCAGCGCTTCCTTGGCGGTCTTCTTGCCGGCCAGCGCCGACTCGATCTCCTCCGACCACACATCGCGCAGCTGCACCATGTTGCCGAGCCGCAGGCCGCGCGAATTCTCGGTCGGCTCCTTGTTGGTCAACTCCAGCAGCGGGGTCTCGAGATAGGGCGCATCCTTGTAGAAGCCGAGCTCCTTGGCCTTGGCGTAAGCCGCCTTGGTGATCGGCAGGTAGCCCGAGGCCTTGTGGATGGCGACCTGCCGGTCGGTGTCGGACAGGAAGGCGAGGAATTTGGCGACGCCCTTGTATTCCTCCGGCTTCTTGCCGCCCATCACCCACAGCGAAGCGCCGCCGATGATCGAGTTCTGCGGCGCGCCGGCGACGTCCGGATAATAGGGCATCGGCGCGTTGGTCCAGTCGAACTTGGCGTTGGCGCGGACCTGGCCGAAGAAGCCGGACGAGGTCAGGAAGATCGGGCACTCGCCGGAGGTGAAGCGCCCCTCGGCATTGTTGGTGCGGCCGGAATAATCGTAGGTCTTGTCCTTCTGCAGCTCGATCAGGGTTTCCAGGTGCTTGATCTGCACCGGACCATTGAACTTCAGCTCGGTGTCGAAGCCGTCGAGGCCGTTGGCCTTGGTGGCGAGCGGCAGGTTGTGCCAGGCCGAGAGCTGCTCGAGATTGGCCCAGGTCACCCACGCCGTGGAGAAGCCGCAACTGGTGAAGCCGGCCGCATGCAGCTTCTTGGCGTCCTCGAACACCTCCGGCCAGGTTTTCGGGATCTCGGCAATATTGGCTTTCTTCAGCGCGTCCTTGTTGATCCACATCACCATGGACGAGGAGTTGAACGGGAACGACAGCATGTCGCCCTTGGCGGTCGAGTAGTAGCCGGTGATCGCCGGCAGGTACGCCTTCGGATCGAACGGCTCGCCGGCCTCCTGCATCAGCTTGTAGACCGGCTTCACGGCACCCGTTGCCGCCATCATGGTGGCGGTGCCGACCTCGAACACCTGCAGGATATGCGGCGCGTTGTTGGCGCGGAACGCGGCGATGCCGGCGTTCATGGTGTCGGGATAGCTGCCCTTATAGGAGGGAACCACCTTGTAGTCGCTCTGCGAGGCGTTGAATTCGTCCGCGAGCTTGACCACCACATCGTTGTTGGCGCCGGTCAGGGCATGCCACCACTGGATTTCGGTCACCGCGTGTGCCGGCGAAGCACCCATCGCGCCGAGCGCAACAAGCGCTGATGTCATCAAGCCAAAGCCGAGCTGGCGGACAGTCATCAAGATCTCCCTCAAACCATCGTCATCGTGGGAGGCGCGTTAGCTGCGCCGGACGACGTGCGTGTGACGCCGATGGTAAGGGCGGAAAGCCTTGGATGGAAAGCAGAAAGTGCGGTTAGGACGCCAGCGGCGGGACGAATTGCGGCGACGCGGCAAGATCGGTTGCGCGCTCGCGGTCGCTCAATGTAATCCGTCATCCTGAGGTGGCCGTGCGCAGCGCGGCCCTCGAAGGGCGACGGCCCCGGCCGTGCATCCTTCGAGGCTCGCTACGCTCGCACATCAGGATGACGGAGTTGGTTCAACGTAAATTCATCGTGGATTGAATCAGCGCTTGCGCTCGGGGCCGCTGACCACGCCCTTGGCGACGAGGTCGTCGATCTCGCTCTTGGCGAAGCCGAACTCGGTCAGCACCTCTTCGGCGTGCTGGCTGAACTTCGGCGGCGTGCCGCGCAGCGAGGCCTTGCTGCGRTCGAACCGGATCGGCGASGCCACGCCCTTGTACCAGTCCTTGGCGATGACATCGCCGCGGTGCGCGGTGTGYGCGTTCTCCAGCGCCTTGTCGATCGACTGCACSGGRCCGGCGGGCAGCCCGGCCGACAGCAGCCGGTCGCACAGCGGYTCGGTGTCGTGCTGGCTGAACACCGATTCCAGCTCGACGCGCAGCTCGGCGCGGTTGATSACGCGGTCGCGGTTGCGCGCGAAGCGCGGATCGGTGCCGAGTTCGGGCTTGCCGATTTCCTTGCAGAGCTTGCGGAAGGTGCCGTCATTGCCGACGCCGGTGAAGATCTTGCCGTCGCGGGTGGCGAAGATCGCATAGGGCGACAGGTTGGGATGTTCGTTGCCGGTCAGCGACGGCGGCTTGCCGTGCAGGAAGTAGTTGGCGGTGTGCGGATGCATGATGGCGAGGCCGGTCTCATACAGCGTGGTCTCCAGGAACTGGCCGAGGCCGGARCGCTGYCGCTCCGCCAGCGCCATCAGGATGCCGACGGTGGCGAACAGCCCGGTSGAGATGTCGACCAGCGGCACGCCGATTCGCATCGGTCCGCTCTCTGGTGAGCCGGTGGCGGCGATCATGCCGGTCATGGCCTGGATGATGGCGTCATAGCCGGGATTGCCGCCGCGCGGGCCGTCGCCGCCGAAGCCGGAAATCCGGCAGTGGATCAGGCGCGGAAATTTCTCGCGCAGCACGTCATTGCCGATGCCCCATTTGTCCAGCGTGCCCGGCTTGAAATTCTCGATCAGGACGTCGGCATCCCTGAGCATGGTCATCAGCACCTCGCGGCCGCCCGCAGAGGCGAGGTCGAGGCCGATCGAGCGCTTGTTGCGGTTGATGCCGATGAAATACGCCGCGTCGCCGTCGTGGAACGGAGGCCCCCATTCGCGGACTTCGTCGCCGGCCGGCGGCTCGACCTTGATGACGTCGGCGCCGTGGTCGGCGAGCACCTGGGTGCAATAGGGGCCGCCGAGCACGCGCGTCAGGTCGATCACGCGCAGTCCCGTCATTGCACCGGCAGCAGCTTCCGAAGTCATGAGATCACCCTTCATCGAATGGATGTGGAACACGGCCAAGCCATATCGGCGGCGGCAGGCGTGAGCCAGCCGCATTCCGTCATGGGGTGTTGCAAAAGTGGATACCGGTTCGACCGTGCGATCAAGCACGCGCAGATTGCGTCACCTTGGCGGGAGTCGGGAAAGGCCACCTTGGGCCGATCAGATTACAGAATTTCCGCGAGGGGAAATTGGTGGAGCCAGGCGGGATCGAACCGCCGACCTCTTGCATGCCATGCAAGCGCTCTCCCAGCTGAGCTATGGCCCCTAACCGTCGCTATCGGCAAATCAGCCGGCGCGCGGCGAACCCTGAACACAAATCAGGGACGATCTCAAGTCTCTTCGTCACCTCCGACGTCACCAATGATGTCGGTGACGTCCTCATCGCCYTCTTCYTCGTCGGCGATGAAGGTCGAATCATCGTCRTCGTCGTCGTCGAGGGTCTCGTCGATTTCGATGTCGTCTTCCGATTCCGGCACCGCCGCGGAYACCTTGCCGGTATTCTCCTCGGCATCGGCTTCCTCGAGCGAGACGGTTTCCATCTCCGCCGCCTCCGGYGCCACATCCTCTGCGGCGGCGGTTGCGCGCGCGGCTTCGCCGCGGCCAGCGCGGGCCGGTGCGATCGGCGCAATCGGCACCACCTCGCCAGTATAGGGCGAGATCACGGGATTCTTATTCAAATCGTAGAACTTCTTGCCTGTCGTTGGACAGATACGCTTGGTTCCAAGCTCGGATTTGGCCACGTGCGGGAGTCCTGAAATGTCCTGAAAATCGGTGCTTCACTTGGCGAGTTGAGACGCCGCTGTCAATAGCGGGTTTCGGGCGAAGTCAAGGCATGACGCCGCTGCCCGCACATGATACGAGCCCCGGCGATCGCTCACGAGGGACCGGCGACCAACCCGGGACCACGACAAGGACCACGATCTTGACACATTCCACTCATGCCGGCAGCCAGCCTCGGCCGCTGCAGGCCAGCGCCAGCGCCGCCCTCACCGGGCAGGTGCGCGTTCCCGGCGACAAGTCGATTTCCCACCGCGCCTTGATTCTGGGGGCCCTGTCGGTCGGCGAAACCCGCATTTCCGGCCTGCTGGAAGGCGAGGATGTCCTCAACACCGCCAAATCCATGCAGGCCCTGGGCGCCAGGGTGGAGCGCACCGGCGACACCGCCTGGTCGGTCCGCGGCGTCGGTGTCGGCGGCTTCGCCCAGCCGGACGCGGCGCTCGATTTCGGCAATTCGGGCACCGGATGCCGGCTGGTGATGGGGGCGGTCGCGGGCTGCCCGATCACGGCGACCTTCGACGGCGACGCCTCGCTGCGCGGCCGGCCGATGCGGCGGATTCTGGATCCGCTCGAACAGATGGGCGCGAAGGCGACCAGTTCGGCCGAGGGCGGCCGGCTGCCGATGACCCTGCAGGGCGCGCGCGATCCGCTGCCGATCCTGTACCGCACGCCGGTGGCGTCGGCCCAGATCAAGTCGGCGGTGCTGCTCGCGGGGCTCTCGGCGCCGGGCGTCACCACCGTGATCGAGACGGAAGCGAGCCGCGACCACACCGAACTGATGCTCCGGCATTTCGGTGCCGAGATCGTCAGCGAGCGCGAAGGCACGCATGGCCGCAAGATCGCGCTGCGGGGCCAGCCGGAATTGCGCGGCGCGCAGGTGGTGGTGCCGGCCGATCCGTCGTCGGCCGCGTTCCCGATCGTGGCGGCGCTGGTGGTCGAAGGCTCCGACATCGTGCTCAGCGATGTCATGACAAACCCCTTGCGCACAGGGCTTTTCACCACGTTGCGGGAGATGGGCGCGTTCATCGAGGAAAGCCATCAGCGCGGCGATGCCGGCGAGCCGATGGCGCAATTGCGCGTGCGTGGCTCGAAGCTGCGCGGCGTCACGGTGCCGCCGGAGCGCGCGCCGTCGATGATTGACGAATATCTCGTGCTGGCGGTGGCGGCGGCTTATGCGGAAGGCACCACCATCATGCGCGGGCTGCACGAACTGCGGGTCAAGGAATCCGACCGCCTCGAGGCGACAGCCGCGATGCTGCGCGTCAATGGTGTGAAGGTGGAGATTTCCGGCGACGATCTGATCGTCGAAGGCCGCGGCCACGTGCCGGGCGGCGGTCTGGTCGCCACCCATATGGATCATCGCATCGCGATGTCGGCGCTGGTGATGGGGCTCGCCGCCGACGCGCCGGTCAGGATCGACGATTCGACCTTCATCGCCACCAGCTTCCCGGACTTCGTTCCCATGATGCGGCGGCTCGGCGCGGAGATCGCATGATCATCGCCATCGACGGACCGGCTGCCTCGGGCAAGGGGACGCTCGGCAAGCGGCTCGCGGCGCATTACGGCTATCGCCACCTCGACACCGGGGTGATCTATCGCGCGGTCGCCAAGGTGTTGCTGGATGCCGGCACTGATCTGACCGACGAGGCGCGGGCGGTGGCTGCAGCCCAGGCGCTGGATCCGGAGACGTTCGGCGATCCGGCGCTGAAGAGCCAGGCGGTGGGGGGCGCCGCTTCGGTGGTGTCGGCGATTCCGGCGGTGCGTCAGGCGCTGGTCGATTTTCAGCGGCAGTTCGCCGCGGGCGCGCCCGGAGCGGTGCTGGACGGCCGCGACATTGGAACCGTGATCTGCCCCGATGCCGATGTGAAGATTTTCGTGGTGGCGGCCCCCGAAATCCGGGCTCGCCGGCGCGCCCTGGAGGCACAGGCGCGCGGGGAGCCGGCCGACGAGGCGCTGATCCTGGCCGACATCCTCAGCCGCGATGAACGCGACCGGAACCGGGCCGCAGCGCCTTTAAAACAAGCCTCCGATGCATACTTGCTGGATAATTCGCATTTGGATATAGAAGGCGGCGTCCGGGCCGCCATCGCAATTGTCGAGGCTGTCCGAGCGGGCCGGCCCAGGGTCTAAATAGCTTTTAAGCCCTTGCCGTCATTGGAGGAATGCCCGCTCCCGGTCTCTGGCCCGATTGGCCTCAGGTGCACTTCGCCTGAAAACCCGGACTGACTGAATAACCATCGCATCGTTCGTGCAGGCATTCTGCCGGCCCGTTTTTGCTGATCCTTCGCGCGAGGGCGCCCTCGTGGAAGGCTTGCAGGACGGTCGCCGGGGTTGCGGACCCCGGCCCTTCACGCGTGATGCGCCCTTAACCCCGAACTGCCGGCAAGACACCGCATCTGGAGAACAAATGGCTGCATCTACCGCTACCTCCTACAACCCGTCTCGTGACGATTTCGCCGCAATGCTCGACGAGAGCTTCGGCGGTGGCAACCTGCAGGAAAGCTCTGTCATCAAGGGCAAGGTCGTCGCCATCGAGAAGGACATGGCCGTCATCGACGTCGGCCTGAAGACCGAAGGCCGCGTGGCGCTTCGTGAATTCGCCGGCCCCGGCCGCGACAGCACCCTCAAGGTGGGTGACGAAGTCGAAGTGTTCCTCGACCGGATCGAAAATGCCCTCGGCGAAGCCGTGCTGTCGCGCGACAAGGCGCGCCGCGAAGAGAGCTGGGGCAAGCTCGAGAAGGCCTTCCAGAACAACGAAAAGGTCAACGGCGTCATCTTCAATCAGGTCAAGGGTGGCTTCACCGTCGAYCTCGACGGCGCWGTCGCCTTCCTGCCGCGTTCGCAGGTGGACATCCGCCCGATCCGCGACGTCGGCCCGCTGATGAACAATTCGCAGCCGTTCCAGATCCTCAAGATGGACCGCCGCCGCGGCAACATCGTGGTGTCGCGCCGCACGGTTCTCGAAGAGACYCGCGCCGAGCAGCGCCAGGAGCTGGTGCAGAACCTCGAAGAGGGTCAGGTCATCGACGGCGTGGTCAAGAACATCACCGATTACGGTGCGTTCGTTGACCTCGGCGGCATCGACGGCCTGCTGCACGTCACCGACATCGCGTGGCGYCGCGTCAATCACCCGACCGAAGTGCTGACCATCGGYCAGACGGTCAAGGTGAAGATCATCAAGATCAACCACGAGACCCACCGCATTTCGCTCGGCATGAAGCAGCTGCTGGACGATCCGTGGCAGGGCATCGAGGCCAAGTATCCGCTGAACTCGCGCTTCACCGGCCGCGTCACCAACATCACCGACTACGGCGCGTTCGTCGAGCTCGAGCCCGGCATCGAAGGCCTGATCCACGTCTCCGAGATGTCGTGGACCAAGAAGAACATGCACCCCGGCAAGATCGTGTCGACCTCGCAGGAAGTCGAAGTGCAGGTTCTCGAAGTCGATTCGTCGAAGCGCCGCATTTCGCTCGGTCTCAAGCAGACCATGCGCAATCCGTGGGAAACCTTCGTCGAGAAGTATCCGGTCGGCGCCACCGTCGAAGGCGAAGTCAAGAACAAGACCGAGTTCGGTCTGTTCCTCGGCCTCGACGGCGACGTGGACGGCATGGTCCATCTCTCCGACCTCGACTGGAAGCTTCCGGGCGAGCAGGTCATCGACAACTTCAAGAAGGGCGACATGGTCAAGGCCGTGGTGCTCGACGTCGATGTGGAGAAGGAGCGCATTTCGCTCGGCATCAAGCAGCTCGAAGGCGATCCCTTCGCCGAGCCGGGCGATGTCAAGAAGGGCGCTGTCGTCACCTGTGAAGTGCTGGACGTGAAGGAAGGCGGCATCGACGTGCAGATCGTCGGCACCGACTTCAACACCTTCATCAAGCGCTCGGAGCTGGCGCGTGACCGGTCCGAGCAGCGCTCGGAGCGTTTCGCGGTYGGCGAGAAGGTCGATGCCCGCGTCATCCAGTTCGACAAGAAGGCCCGCAAGGTCCAGGTGTCGATCAAGGCGCTGGAAGTGGCCGAAGAGAAGGAAGCCATCGCGCAGTACGGATCGTCGGATTCGGGTGCGACGCTCGGCGACATCCTCGGCACCGCGCTCAAGCAGCGCGGCGACAAGTAAACGATTAAGGGTTTTCCCTTARATCACGTGATGAGGGCTCCGGCTGTGCCGGAGCCCTTTTTCATTGCCGACGGGCGCGCTGGTGGCATGTCCTGGCGTGGAACCATGCAACGGCATGGACTTGTCACCCGGAAGGCCGGTGTCCCGTTGGCCGGAAAATACGCGACTGAGCCCGCGCGGCGCTTGATCGCAACCACCAAGTGTTGCGTAAATGCCCGCGCCACCATGGTTTCTTCATATTGCRTTGCAATTGATCAAATCAGGTTACCGCATTTCAATGCTGCCCCGACATGACCGTGTCGCGAAGCACCTTCTCGCTAAGCGTCTTCGCACTAAGCCTTCGCACTAAGCCTTGGAGACCACCGATGTCATACGAGCCCGATGTGATTGTCGATCGCCGCCGGATCCGCCGCAAGCTGACCTTCTGGCGTGTCCTCGCGACGGTGGCGACGATCGCCGCCATCGTGATCATGGCCGTGGTGGCGACACCGGCCGGGCGAAACGCCATTACCGGACGCAACGCGATCGCGCGGGTGACGATCGARGGCCTGATCCAGAGCAATCGCGATCGTGTCGAGGCGCTGGAGCGACTCGAGAAATCATCGGCCTCGGCCGTGATCGTTCATCTCAATTCTCCGGGCGGCACCACCGCCGGTTCCGAGCAACTGTACGATGCGCTGGTGCGGCTGAAGGCGAAGAAGCCGCTGGTGGTGGTGGTGGACGGTCTCGCGGCATCGGGCGCCTACATCACCGCGCTGGCGTCGGATCACATCATCGCACAGCAGACATCGCTGGTCGGTTCGATCGGCGTGTTGTTCCAGTTTCCCAACTTCTCCGAGGTTCTGAAGACCGTCGGCGTCAAGGTCGAGGAGGTGAAGTCCTCGCCGCTGAAGGCCGCGCCCAATGGGTTCGAGCCGACCAGCCCCGAGGCGCGTGCCGCGCTCGAAATGCTGGTGAAGGACTCCTACGCCTGGTTCCGCAATCTGGTGAAAGACCGTCGCAGCATGGACGATGAGACCCTGCAGACCGTGGCCGATGGYCGCGTCTTCACCGGTCACCAGGCCCTTGGGCTCAAGCTGATCGACCAGCTCGGCGACGAGAAGACCGCGATCGCGTGGCTGGCGGCGGAGAAGAAAATCCCTGCCGATACGCCGGTTCGCGATTTCAAGCTGACGCCCAGCTTCAGCGACATGACATTCCTGCGCGCGGCGACGTCGCTGACCCTCGATGCAATGGGACTGTCGGCGATGGCGCGGCGCCTCGAGCAGTCCGGCGTCATTCAGGCGGTGGATCGTGTCAGTCTCGACGGCATGCTCGCGCTCTGGCAGCCGGCGGCGTCGCAGTGAATGCCGTGAATCACGGTTTCAACGCGGCGCAGCAAAAGAATGATGCGGCGGCAAACCGTTTTTTGGGCATTTGTCACGCAGTTTCGCAGTGTCACAAAAGCAATTAACGTCTTGACAGTTCCTCGGGTTTTCACGGAAATGGTAACCCGCACGATCCATGGACACCGGTGTCGATGATTAAATCCGAACTTGTTCAGCGTATCGCCGAGCACAATCCGCACCTCTACCAGCGGGACGTGGAAAATATTGTGAACGCGATCCTCGATGAAATCGTCGCCGCACTCGCGCGCGGCGATCGGGTTGAGTTGCGTGGGTTTGGTGCATTCTCGGTCAAGCATCGTCCGGCCCGCGCCGGTCGCAATCCGCGAACCGGCGAACATGTGCCGGTCGATCAGAAGAGCGTTCCGTTCTTCAAGACCGGCAAGGAAATGCGCGAACGCCTCAATCGCGAGCTCAATGGTGAGAGTGTCGCCACGCCGGTTCCCGCTGGCCCGGTCTGAGATCCGCCCGTCTGATATCCGACGCGTCGCGGGCCCGCAGGGCCGTTTGTGCCTCATCATGCGGGTTACTGTTCCACCGGCTCATGCGCGGTGCTAAATTGATCCAGAGCGTACTGTTGACGGCTTTCTGTTGAAGGCTTCCTGTCGTTTCTGTTGCTGTCGAACCGGGTTTGCCTGATCGTGGCGCGCGAGGGATCATGTTCCGAAAATTCGTCAATGCCCTGGTGCTGATCCCGCTCGCGGTGATCTTCGTGGTGTTTGCGGTCGCCAACCGTCACCTGGTGACGGTGTCGTTCGATCCGTTCAACAGCAGCGATCCCTCGGTCGCCGTCACCCTGCCGCTGTTTGTGGTCATCATCCTGGTTGCCATATTCGGGGTGGTCGCCGGTGGTGTCGCCACCTGGTTCCGGCAGCGCCATTGGCGTCGCGCGGCCCGCCAGCACGAGGCGGACGCTCGCACGGCCCGCCTGCAGCTCGACGATCTGCGCGCCAGCGTGGCGTCGGCTCCGCGCACCGTTCCGGACCAGGTTCCCGCCCTGATGCAGCGCGCACGATAGGCGCTTGGCGGGGCCGTCCCCAGAGGTTGGCAAGAGGGGTCGGCAGGGGCCGGAAACCCCGGATCCCAGCGAGACATCTGAGCGAGACAAGGGCGGCACAACGTTGTAGAACCCGCCCCGTCGATCCGCCCGAACCGTCTGTCCGGAAACCTGTTTTCAGCGATGTCCCTGCTCGTCAAAATCTGCGGCCTGTCCACGCCCGAGACGCTTGAAGCGGCGCTTGTGGCCGGTGCGGACATGGTGGGCTTCGTGTTCTTCGCCCCGTCACCGCGCAATGTCGGCCTCGGTGCTGCCCGCGATTTGGGCAAACAGGTCAAGGGCCGCGCCGTCAAGGTTGCGCTGTCGGTCGATGCCGACGACGCTGCGCTGGCCAACGCCATCGAGGCGCTGCAGCCGCAGATCCTGCAGCTCCATGGCCACGAGAGCGTGGCAAGGGTGCGCGACATCAAGCAGAAGTTCGGCCTGCCGGTGATGAAAGCCATCCCGGTGGAGACCTCGGCCGATCTTGCGGTGCTGCCGGGCTATGCCGCGGTGGCCGATCGCATCCTGTTCGACGCGCGCGCGCCAAAGGATGCAACCCGTCCCGGCGGACTTGGCAAATCGTTCGACTGGCATCTGCTGCAGCATCTCGATCTCGCGGTTCCCTTCATGGTGTCGGGTGGGCTCGATGCCGGCAATGTGGCCGAAGCGCTGCGCGTGACCGGCGCCGGTGGGGTGGATGTCTCGTCGGGTGTCGAAAGCGCGCCGGGCGTGAAAGACGTCGAGAAAATTCGTGCCTTCATCAGTGCCGCGCGGGCCGCGGCAGCCGACCTGAAACCCACTCTCACTGCGAGCCGCGCATGACCCTGCCGTTACCCAACTCCTTCCGCAGCGGTCCCGACGAGCGCGGGCATTTCGGCCAGTTCGGCGGGCGTTTTGTCGCCGAGACGCTGATGCCGCTGATCCTCGATCTGGAAAAGGCCTATGCGGACGCCAAGGCCGATCCGGCGTTCCGGCGCGAGATGGATGGCTATCTCAAGGACTATGTCGGCCGTCCGTCGCCGCTGTATTTCGCGCAGCGGCTGACCGAGCATCTCGGCGGCGCCAAGATCTATCTCAAGCGCGAGGAGCTCAACCACACCGGCTCGCACAAGGTCAACAACGTGCTGGGCCAGATCATGGTGGCGCGGCGGATGGGCAAGAAGCGCATCATCGCGGAGACCGGTGCCGGCCAGCATGGCGTCGCCACCGCGACGCTGTGCGCGCGTTTCGGGCTCGAGTGCGTGGTCTATATGGGCGCGGTCGATGTCGAGCGGCAGAAGCCGAACGTGTTCCGCATGGAAATGCTCGGCGCCAAGGTGGTGCCGGTGCAGTCCGGGGCGCGCACGCTCAAGGACGCCATGAACGATGCGCTGCGCGACTGGGTGACCAACGTCACCGATACCTTCTATTGCATCGGCACGATTGCGGGGCCGCATCCCTATCCGATGATGGTGCGCGATTTCCAGTCGATCATCGGCGACGAGACGCGGGTCCAGCTGCAGGAGGCCGAGGGCCGGCTGCCGGATTCGCTGGTCGCCTGCATCGGCGGCGGCTCCAACGCCATGGGCCTGTTTCATCCCTTCCTGGATGATCCCAGTGTCGAGATCTTCGGTGTCGAGGCCGCCGGCCACGGCCTGACCCAACTGCATGCCGCCTCGATCGCCGGCGGCCGGCCCGGCGTGCTGCACGGCAACCGCACGTATCTGCTGATGGACGATGACGGCCAGATCCAGGAAGCGCATTCGATCTCGGCCGGGCTGGATTATCCCGGCATCGGGCCGGAGCATTCCTGGCTGCACGAGACCGGCCGCGTGACCTATCTCTCCGCAACCGACGAGGAAGCGCTCGCCGCGTTCCAGCTGCTGTCGAAGCTCGAAGGCATCATTCCGGCGCTGGAATCGGCGCACGCCATCGCCAAGGTGCAGGAGCTCGCGCCGAAGCGTCCAAAGGATCACCTGATGGTGGTCAACCTGTCCGGCCGTGGCGACAAGGACATCCCGCAAGTTGCTGACATCCTGAAAGGCCGCAAGTGACCACGCGCATCGATACTCGTTTTGCCGATCTGAAGCGCGAGGGACGCGCGGCGTTTGTCACCTACGTGATGTGCGGCGATCCGGATCTCGCGACCTCGCTGGAGATCATCAAGGCGCTGCCCAAGGCGGGCGCCGACGTCATCGAATTCGGCATGCCTTTCACCGATCCGATGGCCGACGGCCCGACGATCCAGGCCGGCGGCCTGCGGGCGCTGAAGGCCGGCACCACGCTGAAGAAAACGCTCGATGTCATCAGCGCCTTCCGCAAGGAGGACAACGCCACGCCGCTGGTGCTGATGGGCTATTACAATCCGATCTACATCTATGGCGTCGACAAATTCCTGAGCGATGCAAAATCCGCCGGCGTCGATGGCCTGATCCTGGTCGACCTGCCGCCGGAAGAGGATGACGAACTCTGCATCCCGGCGCTCAAGGCCGGGTTGAACTTCATTCGGCTGGCGACGCCGACCACCGACGACAAGCGGCTGCCGGCGGTGCTCGCGAACACCTCGGGCTTCGTCTATTACGTCTCGATCACCGGCATCACCGGCAGTGCCAGCGCCGACAGCTCGGCGGTGGGCCGGGCGGTCGCCCGCATCAAGGATCACACCGCCCTGCCGGTGTGCGTCGGTTTCGGCATCCGCACACCGGAGGCGGCACGCGCCATTGCTGAGCACGCCGACGGCGTGGTGGTCGGCACCGCGCTGGTCGATGCGGTGCGCGGCAGCCTCGACGCCGAGGGCCGTGCCACCGGCAAAACCGTTCAGGCCGTCGCCGATCTGGTCTCCGCGCTCGCCCAAGGGGTCAGGAGTGCGGTGAGGGGCGCGGTCAAATAAACGGCCAAAAAGAAGGCCAAGTAAGGTCTTACCTTGTTCGACCCTGCCCCTTGTGGGCCGGGTCCCAGCGCTGCACATAATGCTGCACATAATGCTGCAGCGATGGAGCCATGACATGAACTGGATCACCAACGTCGTCCGTCCGAAGATCCGCAGCATCCTGCGCCGCGAAACGCCGGAAAACCTCTGGATCAAATGCCCGGATTCCGGGCAGCTGGTGTTCTACAAGGACGTCGAGAGCAATCAGTTCGTCATTCCCGGCTCGAACTATCACATGCGCATGGGCGCGGTGGCGCGGCTGAAGTCGATCTTCGACAACGAGACCTGGTTCGATGTGGCATTGCCGGATGTTGCGGCCGATCCGCTCAAGTTCCGCGATGAGCGCAAATACGTCGATCGCATCAAGGACGCCCGCGCCAAGACCGGCCTGAACGATTCCGTGAAGGTCGGTTACGGCAAGCTGGAAGGCGCGCCGGCCGTGGTCGTCGTGCAGGACTTCGACTTCATGGGCGGTTCGCTCGGTATGGCCGCGGGTGAAGCCATCATCAAGGGCCTCGAGCTCGCGGTGGAGAAACGCTCGCCCTGCATCGTGTTCGCCGCTTCCGGCGGCGCGCGCATGCAGGAAGGCATCCTGTCGCTGATGCAACTGCCGCGCACGACAGTGGCCGTGCAGATGTTGCGCGAGGCGAAGCTGCCCTACATCGTGGTGCTGACCAATCCGACCACCGGCGGCGTCACGGCTTCTTACGCCATGCTGGGAGATGTGCAGATCGCCGAGCCCGGCGCCCTGATCGGCTTTGCCGGCGCGCGCGTCATCGAGCAGACCATTCGCGAGAAACTTCCCGAAGGCTTCCAGCGCGCGGAGTACCTGAAGGACCACGGCATGATCGACATGGTCATACATCGCCATGAGCTGCGCCCGACCCTGGCACGGCTCTGCCGTCTGCTGATGAAGGCGCCGGCCGTCGAGGGGGCGTCGAAGCCTGCGCGGTCCGAGGCGCTGCCGGCGCCGGATCCGGCCGTCATCGCTGCGCCATCCGCGTGAGTGCTCCCGCAGCAAAACCGCTGCCGCCGCTCGACGACATCCTGGCGCGGTTGTCCGCGTTGCATCCCAAGCGGATCGACCTGACCCTCGACCGGATGTGGCGGATTCTCGACCGCCTGGATCATCCGGAGCGCAAGCTGCCACCGGTGATCCATGTCGCCGGCACCAACGGCAAGGGATCGACCGTCGCCTATCTGCGCGCGATCCTGGAGGCCGCCGGGTTGCGCGTGCACGTCTACACCTCGCCGCATCTGGTGCGCATCAATGAGCGCTTCCGCCTCGGCCAGGTCGGCGGCGGCGTGCTCGCGACCGACGATCAGTTGCGCGCGGCGCTGGCGCATTGCGAAGCGGTCAATGATGGTGCGCCGATCACCGTGTTCGAGATGGAGACCGCGGCGGCCCTGACGCTGTTCGCGCAGCATCCGGCCGATGCCGTGGTGCTGGAAGTCGGCCTCGGCGGCCGGCTCGACGCCACCAATGTGATCGAGACGCCGGCGGTGAGCGTCATCACGCCTGTCGGCATCGACCATCAGGATTTCCTCGGCGACACACTGGCCAAGATTGCCGCTGAGAAAGCCGGCATCATCAAGAAACGCGTGCCGGTGGTGTGCGCCGAGCAGGCGCCGGACGCCGCCGCCGTGATCGAAACCCACGCCAGCCGGGCCCGTGCGCCGCTGCACGCGGCGGGGCAGGAGTGGCATGTCAATGTCGAGCGCGGGCGCCTCGTCTATCAGGACGAGCGCGGCCTGCTCGATCTCTCGGCGCCGCGCCTGTTCGGCCGCCACCAGTTCGACAATGCCGGGCTCGCGATCGCGGCGCTGCGCGCGACCGATGCCTTCAAGATCGATCCGGCCGCGTTCGAGGCCGGCATCGCGCGCGCGGAATGGCCGGCGCGGATGCAGCGGCTCACCGCCGGCGCCCTGATCGGCATGGCGCCCGCGCACAGCGAAATCTGGCTCGATGGCGGGCACAACGAAGGCGCCGCCGCCGCGGTGAGCGCCACGCTCGCCCCTGTCTCTTATACACATCTAGATGTGTATAAGAGACAGCAACAAGGATGCGCGCGGATTCCTGGCGAACTTCGCCGGGTTGACCCGGCACATCGTCGCTGTCGCGATTCCCGACCAGGACAATGCGATGCCGGTGGACGTGCTGGCGGACGCGGCGCGGCATCTGGGCATGCGCGTGGAATCCGCGGCCAGCGTCGAGGCGGCGCTGCGCGCCATCGCGCGGCTTGCCTACGAGGTGCCGCCGCGCATCCTGATCACCGGCTCGCTCTATCTCGCCGGCCATGTGCTCGCGCTGAACGGCACGCTGCCGAAATAGCAGCGGGTGAGATTTCGCCGCTGGCCCTATGGCTTCGTCGCGAACATGAGCTCCTGCATTCTGGCCTGGTCCGCGTTGGCGCCGGCTTCATCCCCGACCTGCCGGCGGGCGGTGGCGCGCAGGGCGTAAAGTCCGGCATCATCGGGAGCAAGCCGGATGGCATCGTCGAAATCGACCAGCGCGCGCGCCGGATTGTTCCTGTTCATATAGGCCATTCCGCGAAGCGACAGCGCCTTGTCCGATTTTGGATCGATGGCGATGGCGCGGTCGAGATCGGCGAGGTCGTTGTCGGGGTCGCCGAGCCAGCCTCGGATCGAGGCGCGGGTCGCGAAGAACTCGGCCCGGGATGGATCGAGGCGGATCGCATCATCGAGATCGTGCAGCGCCCGTGGCAGGTCCCTCGTATACAGCAGGTGCGTCTTGCCGCGCCGCCAGTACGCGCTCGCCATGGTCGGTGCGAGCGCAATCGCCCGGTCGAAGTCGGCGAGCGCCCGCGCGTACTCTTTCGGCGCGGGCCCATAGAGATCGCCGCGATCGAGCAATACCGCGGCGAGGTCGGGGCCGGACAGCCCGCCGCTCTCGATCAGCCTGGTACAGGCCGCCAGCGCCCGATCATGGCGCGCGACAATCGCCTGCACATCGATGGTGGCGACTGAAAGCTTCTGTTCGGCGCTGCCGTCACGACAGGTCTGGCGCAACTCTTCGGTCGTGGTTGCGGGATCGGGCGCGACACTGCCGCCTTCCGTCGCACTGCTCGTGATGGTGCTCATCACCAACAAGCCGAAACCGGCCAGGACCACCAATGGCGAGACGGAATGGGGCGGCACTCTTGTTCCTTCATGGTGTTGCGCGGGCTTGAATTTTTGTGGCGGATCGTGACCAAAACGCGGTCAACATGCCAGGCAATCTCGCTTTATCTTTCCTTATGCCCGTGATCTTTTTCGGGGAACCAATCTGGCCCTTTTCCTGCCGACCTTCGAAAGGCCTTCTCATGCGGTTTGCCGCGATAGCCGATATTCACGGGAACAGTGACGCGCTGGCGGCCGTGCTGGCCGATATCGATGCCCAGGGTGTGACCGAGATCGTCAATCTCGGCGATGTGGCGAGCGGCCCGCTCGATGCACGGCGCACCATCGAGCTGCTGATGGCGCGCGACATGGTCACCGTGCGCGGCAATCACGATCGTTTCCTGACCGACCTGACGCGCGACGCCATGGGACCGTGGGAGGCCGACGTCCATGCCCAGCTCGGCGCCGTCCATCTCGACTGGCTGCGCGCATTGCCGATGACGACGGTGTTTCGCGACACGGTCTTCCTGTGCCACGCGACGCCCCAGCACGACGAAACCTACTGGCTCGAGACGGTGCATCCGGACGGCACGGTCGCGATGGCGCCGCTGTCGCAGATCGAACAATGGGCTGAGGGCATCACCCAGTCGCTGATTTTGTGCGGCCACAGCCACCTGCCGCGGGTGGTGCGCTTGTCCGATGGTCGTTTGATCGTCAATCCTGGCAGCGCCGGCTGTCCCGGCTATTACGACCCGACCCACAGCGTGCCCCATGTGGTGGAAACCGGCACGCCGGACCCCTGCTACGCCATTCTCGATGACAAGAGCGGCCGCTGGCAGGTGACGTTTCGTCATGTGCCATACGATCCCACGCGCATGATCGCCATGGCGCGGGACAAGGGGCGGAAGGCCTGGGTCAGCGCTCTCGAAACCGGCAGGGTCCGGCGAGGCTGATCGGGGGTAACGCCACTCTCGCCGCCGTGCGCTCGCTCCTTGTTGACCGAGGCGCTTTCCCATTCTCAGCCGTCATGCCCGGCCCTTGGGCCGGGTATCCACGACGTCCCTTGCAGCACGTCCGTCAAGGCGTGGATGCCCCCGGCGACTCGGCATTGCCGAGTCGCCGATCAAGTGCGGGCATGACGGCGGTGGGTGGGGTGCGCTCAGTGCCTATCCGACGCCGCTTGACTCCCATTATATGCGCGCTTATTATAAGTGCACATATTAAGAGGAAGGCGGCGACAATGAACACGGACCTGGTTTGGCGCGGCGACTACAGTATCGAGACGGCGGCGGGTGCGAATGTGATCTGGTCTTTGTTCTGCGATGTCCCCGGCTGGAAAAGCTGGAACGCGGGCATCGCGGACATCGAGATCGATGGGCCGTTCGCGGCTGACACCTGGTTCACCATGACACCTCCGGGCGAGGATCCGCTCCGATCCCGGCTTGTCGAGGTGCAAGAGAACGTCTGCTTTGTGGACGAAACCCGTGTCGGCGATCTTGCCATCACCGTCGCGCATCGGATTGAACCGCTCGGGACCGGGCGCACGCGGGTCACTTACGCCGCGGAAGCCCGCGGGCCGCAGGCCGCACAGATTGGTCCGGCTGTCGCGTCGGACTTTCCGCAGGTGCTTGCCGCACTGGTCGAACGTGCCGAAGGGAGGTCCGCATGACCGCGTGGCTTGGTGTGGTGTCTCGGACGCATGTCCGGCGCGGCGTCGCCGGCGGTTTCGCGCAACTGTGCCACGGCAAGGTGCAGCCGCTGCGCCGGATGCAGCGCGGCGACTGGCTGGTTTACTACTCGCCGACCATCGAGATGGGTGGCGCGCCTTTGCGGGCGTTCACGGCCATCGGGCAGGTGGACGGCGCGGAGGTCTATGCGCATGACATGGGCGGCGGATTTGTCCCGTACCGGCGCGATATTCGTTATGTCGAGGCGCGGGAGATTGCGCTGGACATGATCAAGCCGGAACTCGCGTTTTGCGCGCGGCCCAATTGGGGCATGGCGCTTCGCCGCGGCCATCTGCCGCTCAGTGATGCCGACTTTGCCGTCATTGCCGCCGCCATGGGCGTTCGGCCGGCGACGCGAACTAGCGCGGAGGCGGCATGAAACGCGCGGGGCCCCCATTGCCCTCAAAAGTCAGTGGTCCGGCGGAAAGCCCCGGCTTCCTGCTGTGGAAGATCTCGAATGCCTGGCAGCGGCGGCAGCGCGCGGCGCTTCAGCCATTCGGCCTGACCCATTCGCAGTTCGTGGTGCTGGCCACCGCAACCTGGTTCGGGGCATCGGAAACCCTGACCCAGGCGCGCATCGCCCAACTGACCGGCATCGATCCGATGACCACGTCCCAGGTGCTCCGCGCGCTGGAAGCCGCGTCGCTGATCGAGCGGGTCGATCATCCGAGCGATCCGCGCGCCAAATCCATCATGGTCACGCGGGCGGGGCGCGACGTGGCGCGCAAGGCCATCGTCGTGGTCGAGGAGACCGACGCGGCTTTCTTCGCGTCGCTGGCGTCGGATACGCCGCGGCTTGTCGAGATGTTCCAGAAGCTTGTTCAGGGTAATGAGCGAATGGAAAACAATACTGATTGAGGGGCATGCCGGGACGAGACCGCGCCGCGCCCGTGCCACCAAAAACAAGACGGTCGACAAATCGCCCGCCGTTTCAGGTCACGCAGGATGGGCCGCTCAACTTGCCAGGCTCCGCAGCGCTGCTTCGTGCCGCACTTCTTCTGCGCAACGCTTTACGGCATTGCCGACCTGGGTGATCGTGTCGTCCGTCAGGCTTACGCTGAACAGTAACGCGGCCAGGTAAAATACCGGATCGCCCAGGCCGTCGCATATCGGAGTGGCGATCACGGTGATGCCGCGGCTGCGGAATCCGCGGTCGACCGCGTATCCCTTTTTCGCAACGGCTTCGACCTCGAGGGACCATTCTTCGAATGTGGGTTTGATGTCCCAGGGCATCTCGCCGAAAACGCGCGGCCAGTCGGAGCGATCGGGGTGATGAAGGTAGGTCGCAACGCGTCCCATCGCGCCCTGATAGATGGTTTCGAACGAGCTGATGACCGGATTGCGCGCGTGTTCGGGCGGCTGCGCCAGATCCACCAGCACGCCTTTTTCATGCTGAAGCCGGCCGATGAGGTAGACGGTTGCGGTGAAGCGGCGTGACAGCTCCTTCATGTGCTCCCTGCGCTTGAGCGGAAACCCATCCGACGGCGCGGTTTCCGACGTTGCCACGAGGTCGCGCAGGCCGGAGGAGAGCGAATACTTCTTCTCCACCGAATCAAAATGGAGCAGGTCGTCCTGCACCAGCGTTCGGAGCAGCTGGTAGCAAGTGCCGGGATACATCTCCACGGCCTTTGCCACCTGGGTCGCGCCTTCGCCGCGGCCTGACTGAGCAAGATACCTCAACACACGAATCGCGTTCATGACCGAACCGACCGGCCGCAACTTCCGGCCGTCCTTGGGCGCACGGTGCGGCTTTGGTGACGATTTTGTCTTGGTGGTTGCTGAATTGCTCATCTGCCGGAGGATCTTGAGTGAACGGGATGCTGCGATGAAGCGTGCGCGGCCGAGGAGTGACACTGCCACGGGGAAGCTCGTGCACCAACTCGAGCAGATATAGCAAATCAATATTTGCTATTGCAAATTCAAATTTGCGCCGTAAGTTGGCCGGCACCAACGCCCTCTCGCCCGGTTTCCGGGCGCCCAGGATGACGATGACCAATGCTCCCTTGTTGTCTGTCCAAGACGTCAGCCTGTCGTTTGGCGGCATCGCTGCGCTTCGCGAGGTGAGCTTTGACGTGCCGGCGTCCGCGGTGACGGGGCTCATCGGACCCAACGGCGCGGGGAAGACGTCGCTGTTCAATTGCCTGAGCGGCCTGTACACGCCGCAATCCGGGCGCATCGCACTGGACGGAGTCGACCTGGTCGGCGTCCCAGCGGCCCGCCGTGCCGCGATCGGCATGGCGCGAACTTTTCAAAACACCGCGCTGTTCGAGTCGTTGAGTGTGATCGACAACGTCAAGCTGGGCGCCGATGCATCCCATGCGCCCAGCCTTCTATCCACGCTGTTTGCGTCACGCCGGTCGCGTGCGCAGGAGCGGGACGTGGAGGCGACCGCGCTGGAAGCCCTCGAATGGGTGGGCATTGGTAAAATCGCCGATGCGCCGATAGGCCAGCTGACGTTCGCGTCGCGCAAGCAGGTCGAATTGGCCCGCGCGGTGGCGTCCCGGCCCAAGGTCATCATGCTCGACGAGCCTGCGGGCGGCTTGAACCATGAGGCCGTGCAGGTCCTGGGAGCCCTGATCCGCCGGCTTGTCGACGCGAAGGGCATCACCGTCCTGTTGATCGAGCATCACATGAACCTCGTGATGGACGTCTCGCAGCATGTGGTCGTGCTCAATTTCGGAACGAAGATCTGCGAGGGAGCGCCCTGCCGGGTGCGGCGCGACCCGGGCGTGGTTCAGGCTTATCTGGGGGGCGCATGAGCGCCCACGTGCTCGCCATAAGCGGCATGTCCGCGGGCTATGGCCCGACGACAATCCTGCGCGACGTTTCCCTTGTCGTGCCCGCCGGCGGCGTGACCTGTCTGCTCGGCGCCAATGGCGCCGGCAAGACGACGACGCTGCGCGCCATTTCCGGAGCGATCTGGCGCAAGGGGGTGATCGAATTCGACGGGCAGGATGCTAGCGCCGAGTCCACGGAAGTCCTCGTGCGCCGTGGTGTGGCGCATGTGCCGGATGGCCGGGGCACGTTTCTCGGTCTCACCGTTGAAGAAAACCTGCGTGTCGGCGGCTACGTCGCCCCCAGCGAAAAGGTTCGCCGCGAACGCATCGGCCGGATCTACCAGCTGTTCGGCCGCTTGAAGGAGCGCCGCAGCCAGCAGGCGGGAACGCTGTCCGGAGGCGAGCAGCAGATGCTGGCTGTCGGCCGCGCCCTGATGCAGGCGCCGAAACTGCTGCTGCTGGATGAGCCATCGTTCGGCCTTGCGCCGATCGTGGTGCGCGAGCTGTTCCAGACCATGGCGCGGGTCAATCGAGAGACCGGAATGGGGATTCTCGTCGTCGAACAGAACGCAAGGCTGGCGCTCGACATCTCCAGCCGTGCCTACGTGCTCCAGGACGGCACCGTTGCGATCGGCGGTTCGTCGGAAGAGGTCGGCAGCACCGAATCCATTCAACGCGCATATCTGGGAGGCGCCTGATGGAGCAGCTCGTTCAGATCTTTTTCGCCGGCATCGTTTCGGGTGCGCTTTACGCCAGCCTCGCGCTTTCCCTCGTCCTGGTTCATCGCACGACCGGGGTCATTAATTTTGCCCAGGGCGAGATGGCGATGCTCAGTACCTACATCTGCCTCACGCTGATCGAGGCAGGATGTACCTACTGGATCGCTTTCGGGTTCACCGTGGTCATTTCCTATGTCTATGCCGCCGCCATCGAGCGGCTCTTGATGCGGCGCTTTCGTGGGCGCAACCATCTGGTGGAAGTGATTGTCCTGATGGGGCTGCTGGTCACGATCTCCAGCGTCGCCGGAGCCGTGTGGGGTTATAACGTCAGATCGTTTCCGTCGCCGTTCGGCGACGCGGCGTTCGAGCTCATGGGATTTCATTTTCGCCGCCACGATGTCGGGGCGTTGGCGGTGACGCTGGTGACCCTGGCGCTGGTATTCGCCTTCTTCCGTTTCACCATGGCTGGGCTGGCCATGCGGGCCTGCGCGCAGAACAGCGCCTCGAGCCGGCTATGCGGCATCTCGGTCTCCTGGATGCTCTCCGCGGGCTGGGGTTTGGCCGGCGCCGTCGGCGCCGTGTCCGGAATGATGATTGCGCCGGTGGTTTTTCTGGACCCCGGCATGATGACGGGAACGCTCACCTACGCCTTTGCCGCAGCATTGCTGGGGGGTGTCAGCAGCCCGATCGGCGCGGTCGTCGGCGGCCTCATCGTCGGTATCGCCGAATGCGCCGTGATTGCGCTGATGCCCACAATCGGCAGCGAGCTCAAGCTCACCTTCGCCCTGCTCCTGATCGTGTCGGTGCTGCTGGTCTTTCCGCAGGGCCTCTTCGGACAACGAACAGCAGTGCGCGTCTAATAGCAAGGACATGACCATGACCAATGACACACTCGATGTGAGAACCAGCAACGGTCTGGGAATCGTGACGCTCAATGACCCGGAGCGTCGCAATCCGCTGTCCCTGGCGACGTCGCGCCGGCTGCTGTCGACGTTGCGTGAATGGCGCAGCGATGACCGCGTCAGGGCGTTGATTGTGACGGGTGCGGGGAGCGCATTCTGCGCCGGCGGTGACATTCAGGGCTTCGGTAATCCGACCCCGTTGGAGATGAAGCGAAACATGCTGATCAGCCAGCAACTGATCAGGGAATTTGTCGATACGCCGCTGCCCGTCGTGATGGCGATCAACGGCGCGGCGGCCGGTGCCGGCTTCGCGCTGGCTATGGCCGGCGATATCCTGATTGCGTCCGAGCAGGCGCGGTTCATTCCCGCATTCAACCAGATCGGCGCCGTCCCCGATCTGGGGCTCGCGCGCTTGCTGCAAAGATCGATCGGCCTGCACCGCACCCTCGATGTGCTGCTGTCCGGAAACACGTTGAGCGCGGTTGCCGCGCGGGAGGCCGGCCTCGTTAGCCGCGTCGTGCCCTCCGCGGAGCTGCTGGATGTGGCGATCGATGTCGCGGGCAAGCTTGCGCGCGGGCCGACGGCGGCGCTGGGGCTGACCAAGGCGCTGATCCGCAGCGCGGCGTCGGAGTCGTGGGATGCCTATCTCGACGCGGAAGCCAGCGCCCAGACGATCGCATTCTCCACCGCCGATTTTGCCGAGGGGGTTCTTGCCTTCAGGCAAAAGCGCAGCCCGGTATTTCAAGGCCGCTGACATCGAGCCGCTCCTCTTTCCCAATCGGGATAGCATATGACTCACCGCAACCTCTTGTGGCTCACGTCGACGCTGCTGGCCGTGTCGGCTGCGCCCTTTCTTCCCGGGTATCCCGCGTTCATCCTGGCGCAGTTCATCGTGCTGCTGGTCGCGGTGCACGCTCTCAATATTCTCGCCGGCTACAATGGACAGATTTCGCTCGGCAATGGCGCCTTCTTCGCGATTGGTGCGTATGCCTGTGTGCTGCTGATCAAGAACCTTGGCGTTCCGTATCCGCTCGCGGTGGTAACGAGCGCCCTGCTGTCATCGCTGGTGGGTGTGCTGCTTGGTTTCCCGGCGCTTCGCCTTGGCGGCATGTACCTGGCGCTCGCGACCTTCTCGGTGGCCACGGCCATTCCACAACTGCTCAAGTTCAGTCTGTTCGAGCCCTTCACCGGAGGCGTCGGCGGATTGATGATTTCTGCGCCCAGCGCACCGTCATGGTTCAATCTGAAGACGGATCAATGGCTGCTGATGTTCACGGCGGTCGTTGCGGCGATGGTGCTGTGGATCGGAGACAATCTGACGCGAAACGCCGCGGGGAGGCGGCTTCGCGCCATCAAGGACAATCCATTGGCGGCGGGAGCCTGCGGAGTCGATGTCGCAGGTTATAAAGTGCTGGTTTTCGGGGTCGCTGCCGGCATGACCGGCGCCGCCGGCGCACTCAGCGCGCTTCTCGTGCAATACGTCTCACCGGACAGCTTTACATTCATGCTGTCCGTCACCCTGCTGGTGGGCGTGGTGATCGGCGGCCTGGGATCGCTGGCGGGCTCGGTCGTGGGGGCGATCTTCGTCCAGGTCGTGCCCAGCCTGGTCGATGAGGTTTCAAAGACCCTCACTGGCGCCGTCTTCGGCATCACGCTCATTTTCATCATGTCGCTGATGCCAGGCGGCCTCGCCGGTGCGGGCGCCAGCCTTCGGAAGCGGTTCTCGCCCAAACCCGAGCTTTGACGGAGTCGTATCATGCAGCGGAAGATTCTCGCAGTCGCAAAGGTTGTTGTCCTGGCGCTGAGTTCGGCGCGCATCGCGCTGGCACAGCCTGCGCCGGGCGTGACGGAGACCGAAATCACGATCGGCAACATCTCTCCGTATACCGGTCCGGTCTCCGCCTATGCCGCCGTCGGGAAAACCATCGAGGCCTATTTCAACAAGATCAATGACGAGGGTGGCGTCAATGGGCGCAAGCTGCGTCTGATCTCGGTCGACGACGGCTATAGCCCGCCTCGCACGCTCGAGCAGGCGCGTCGTCTGGTCGAGCGGGACGAGGTCTTCCTGATCGCCAGCGGTATCGGGACCGCCGGCATCGCGGTGATCCAGCGCTATCTCAACGCGAAGGGAGTGCCGCAGTTGTTTCCCAACTCCGGCGCCTCCCGCTGGAACAATCCCGGGGAGTTCAAATGGACGGTGCCATCGCTTGGGCGTCCGGACCAGCAAATCGAGGCTGGCACCTACGCCAGCTACCTCCAGCAGTCGAATGCCGAGGTCAAGGTGGGTGTGCTCTATCAGAACGATGATTACGGCAAGGATTTCCTGACCGGATTCCGGCACGGTTTCGGGGATCACGTCGCGCGCAACATCGTCGCCGAAAAGGGCTACGAGGCCAGCGACGCCACCGTCGATGCCCAGGTGGACGCCCTGCGGGCGGCCGGCGCCGACACGCTGGTGCTGTTTGCGCTGCCGAAGTTCTGTGCCCAGGCGATTCGCCGGGCATCGGACACCGGCTGGAATCCGCGCATTGTCGTCGGCATGGTGTGCTCGTCGGTGGATTTTGCACTGAAGCCCGCAGGGCTCGACAAGGCCAAGGGCGTGATCACCGGTCTGGCGATGAAAGATGCCAACGATCCGCGTTATGCGAACGACGCGGACGTCAAGGCGTTCAAGGCCTTCATGGCCAGGTACTACCCCTCCGGCAGCATCGATGTGATCACATCAGCGACCTACATGTCGGCGTATTCCCTGGTTGAAGTTTTGAGGAAAGCCGGCCGCGATCTGACCCGGCAGGGCGTGCTCGACGTCGTCACGTCGCTCAAGGACTGGCGCGAGCCGTTGCTGCTGGATGGCATGGCGTCGAACCTGACCAAGACCGATTACGTTTCAATTCGGTCGGTGCCGCTCGGAAAATTCAACGGCACCGGATGGGATTTCATCGGCAACACCATTGCAGGAAAGTGAGGCGAGCCATGAATGCGGATGACTTCGAACACATTCAGTACGAACGCCCCGTCGATGGCGTTGCGCGGATCGTGATGGCACGCCCGCACGTGCGGAACGCGCAGGGTCTGCGCATGACCTACGAACTCAACCACGCGTTCGATCTCGCGGTGGATGATGCGGATGTCCGTGCGATTATCCTGGCGGGCGAAGATCCGCATTTCTCGGCTGGCCATGATCTGAGCGATCCCGGCGGCGACGATTTCGCCCGGGTCGGGACGTGGGGCGACTACTGGAGCGGCGGGGCCGCCGGTCGATTTTCGCACGAGATGGAGATCTATCTCGGCATGTGCGAGAGATGGCGCAATCTGTCCAAGCCCACGCTTGCCCTCGTGCAGGGGAAGTGCATTGCCGGCGGGCTGATGCTGGCCTGGGCCTGCGACCTGATCATCGCCTCGGATGATGCGAGTTTCCGCGACCCGACCATCGACATGGGTGTGATGGGTGCCGAGTTCTTCATGCATCCCTGGGAACTGGGTGTCCGTCAGGCCAAGGAGTTCCTGTTCACGACAGAATGGCTGCCGGCGCAACAGGCGAGGGAGCTCGGCATGGTCAACCGGGTCGTGCCGCGTGAGCAGTTGCAGAGCGCCGGTCTCGATCTCGCGGAGGCGATCGCAAGGAAGCCGGAATTTGCGGTGCGATCGGCCAAGCTGGCGATCAATCAGGCCCAGGACCTGATGGGGCGCTGGCATGCGATGCGCCACAGCTTTGCATTGCATCACCTGACGCATGCCCACAACGAACTCAAGTTCGGTGTACCCACCGACCCGCGCGGCACCAGCGCCAGGGTTGGTGAAAAAATGCTGGACGCCAATCGCGCGCACGTGCAGCGAGCGGCAGGCCGCTGATCAATCGTCGTTTGAGACACGAAAGGATCCCTTATCCATGGGCTCATCCGATCACACGCCTGTCGATGGTGCTGCCGTGGTGATGGTCGATCGCCGCGGCCCGGTGGTTCTCGTGCGATTGCACCGGCCGGAGGCGCTCAACGCATTCAGCCCCGAGGTGATCGTGCGATTGCGCGACCTGTGGCGGCAGCTGCGCGAGGAAGCCGCAACCAGGGTCATCATTGTCACCGGCTCGGGTGATCGCGCATTCAGCGCCGGCGCCGACCTGCGGCTGCTGGTGCCCTTGCTTTCGGGGCGACGGCCGCCCGAGACTCATTGGGATGAACAGCTTCTGAGCGACCCCGGGATGGTCAGCGAGGCTTTGTTGAAGACCTTTGACGTGCAGCGGCCTGTCATTGCCGCGATCAACGGTCTGGCGATTGGCGGCGGCTTCGAACTGGTCCAGTCCACGGATCTGCGCGTGATGGCCGACACGGCTGCGCTTGCGCTGCAGGAGGTCAAGTGGGGACTGTTTCCCGCGGGAGGGTCGACGGTTGACCTGCCGCGGCAACTGCCGCCGGCGCGCGCGATGGAAATGCTGTTGACCGGGGAGTTCATGTCCGCAGCCGAGGCGCTGCATCACGGGCTGGTCAACAAGGTGGTCGGCCTCGGTTCGCTGGAACGTTGCGCGATCGATCTGGCCACCAGAATTGCGGATTTCAGCCCGGTTGCAGTGTCTGCGATCCGCCGATCGGTGCGATCGCTGCAAGGGCTGCCGCTTGTCGAGGCCTACGCACGTGAGATGGACATCGCAAAACCCGTCTTCGAGACCGCGGAAGCCACAGCCGGACTCGCCCGCTTCACCCGACGCTGACAGCGAGCGGTCCATCCACCTGCAACGAAAAGGCATCAAGTGACCATCGAATTGACTGGGATCGTGTCAGGCTCCCAATGCACCAGTGAGCAGATGTTCGGCGACGCGGTCGCCAGGGCCACGTCCGGACTTCGGTCACTCGGCGTCGCGTCCGGACATTCGGTGGGGTTATTGCTTCGCAACGACGTGAATTTTCTGATGGCGCAGGTCGCCGTCGGTCGCGCGGGCGCCTATCCCGTGCTGCTGAACTGGCATTCCGGTGCGAACGATATTGCCTATGTGCTGCGGGATTGCGCCGCAGATGTGCTGATCGCTCATGCCGACTTGCTCCCCAGGGTTCGCGCGGTGCTGCCGCCCGGGTGCCGAATCGTCTCGGTTTCAACACCGGCGGAGGTGCAGGCGGCCTTCAGCATCCCGCCCGCCGATTGCCGGGTGGAAAAAGCCGACCTCGACTGGCGGGTCTGGATGCAGGACCCGGCTCCGGCTGTTGTCGAGGACACCGGGAGCCGCGGCGCGCTCTACTATACCTCGGGAACGACTGGACGTCCGAAAGGCGTGATCCGCGAGGCTGTTGATGCAGCCGGTGCGCGTCGCATGCAGAGCATCGTGGATGAGGTGTTCGGCGTCGCGCGCGAGCAACCGGTGCGTGTTCTGGTCTCGGCGCCGATCTACCATGCGGCTCCAAACTTCTTCGCAAACCGCGGGGCCGAGCCGGGCTCTCTGACCGTCCTGGAGCCGCGCTTCAATGCGGAGCGCACCCTGGCATTGGTCGAACGCCATCGCATCACGCATCTCTATCTCGTCCCGACGATGATGATCAAGCTGCTCGAGCTGCCGCACGAGGTGCGATCGAAATACGATCTGTCATCGTTGCAGCGGGTTATCCACTCCGCCGCGCCCTGTCCGCGCGACGTCAAGCACCGGATGATCGCGTGGCTGGGGCCGGTCATCTATGAGTTCTATGGCGGCACCGAAACCGGCTGCGTCACGTTGCTGGGCAGCGACGAGTGGCTGCGGAAGGTCGGTTCGGTGGGCCGGCTGATGAAGGAAAGCGGCCTCAAGGTGTTTCTGGATAATGGTGATGAAGCCGCCAGAGGCGCCGTCGGCGAGATCTACGCATGCAACTTCCGGCTTCCCGCTTTTACCTATCTCCACCTTCCCGAGAAGCGTGACGAGGTCGAGCGCGGCGGGCTGATCACGGTCGGCGACCTCGGCTATCTCGACGACGACGGTTACCTTTTTCTGTGCGACCGCAAGCGTGACATGATCATCTCCGGGGGCGCCAACATCTACCCCGCGGAAATCGAATCGGTGCTCCACGGCATGCCGGGCGTCGCCGATTGCGCCGTGTTTGGAATTCCGGACGAGGTATTTGGCGAATCGGTCTGCGCTCATGTCGCGCTGAAACCGGCGGCGAAGCTGTCGTCCGCCGATGTGATCGCGTGGCTGAAGGAGCGGCTTGCCAGCTATCAGGTGCCGAAGATCGTCAAGATCGATGGCGATCTTCCACGAGAGGAAAGCGGAAAGATCATGAAACGCAAGATCCGGGATCTCTATTGGGAGGGAGCCGGCCGGGCGATCTGATCGCGGCGGCAGGCGGCAAAGCCATGAACGAACGGGATGATGTTATCCAGGCGCGGGAAGCGGAACTTCGGCAGGCGCAGCTCAGCGGCGATGTCGCGGCCCTTGACCGGCTGATCGATGACGATTTGATCTTCACGGCCATCGATGGGTCGCTCGTTGCAAAAGCCGATGATCTCGAGATGCATCGGTCGGGGCGATTGAAGATCACAATGATGGAGCCACGCGACTGGAAAATCCGGCATCTGGGGAGCACCGCGATCGTGAGCGTGCGCATGGCCTTCGAGGGAGTGATGGACGGGGCAGATGTCGGCGGAGCGCTGCGCTACACCCGCGTCTGGCAGGAATGGCCAGACGGATGGCGCGTTGTTGCAGGCCATATGAGTCGCGTGATGGTCTGACCGGGCTCTCGCTGCTTGCGGCGGTGGGGCAGCCTGGCGTTTGCGTTTGCGCAAAATAAAAACGGCCGGCGCGAGGCCGGCCGTTTCGAAATCAAATGCGAGGCGATCACACCGCGGTGTTGATCCACTGCTGCAGCTTCGCCTTCGGTGCGGCGCCGACCTGACGCGAGGCCATCTCGCCGCCCTTGAAGATCATCAAAGTCGGGATCGACATCACGCCGTACTTCGAGGCGGTCTGCGGATTCTCGTCGACATTGAGCTTCACGATCTTGACCTTCTCGCCCATGGTGCCGGCGATCTCGTCGAGCGCGGGCGCGATCATGCGGCAGGGGCCGCACCACTCAGCCCAGAAGTCGACCACGACCGGTCCCGACGCCTTCAGGACCTCTGCTTCGAAATTGGCGTCCGATACCTTGCCGACTGACATGATGAGCCTCGTTGTCTGGGAGAGCGCGGAGATTCGCGCGGAAAATGTAGACCGAACCTATGAACGGCCTGTTGCCGGGTCAAGGCTCCTCACAGGGAGATGATGCGGGCCAGCTCTGCGTCCAGGACGGGCGCGGGAAGCTCCATGATTTCAGCGGCTTCGGTCCAAAGCAGGGCGGCGCGGACCGGCCTGTCGCCGTGCAGGCCGGCGAGCAGCGCGCGGTACAGCGCGAGCTGGCGAAGGTAGGCCGGCGGCGCCTCGGCCGCGGTTTTCGGCGGATTGTGGTTGGTCTTGTAGTCCACGATCAGGATTTCCAAAGGCGTCACCACCAGCCGGTCGATCTGCCCGGACACCAGCACCGGCGGCTGGTCGGATCGCCGCAGCCGGCCCACGATCGGAACCTCGGCGCGACTGCCGGGGGCGAACACCGGCGCGAATCGCTCCGCCGCGATCAGGGCCACCAGCTGGGTCGCCAGCGCCTCCCGCTCCGATTCGCTCCAGGCCGTGGCGTTGCGGGTCAGGTAACGCAGCGCGGTGTCGCGCCGGCGCTCGGCCGCGATCTCCGGCAGCGATTGCAGCAGCCGGTGCACCAGCACGCCGCGTTGCAGGGCGCGGGCGCGCTGGGCCGCGGTTTCTCCCGGCTTGATCTCGTGGCCGCCGGCGGCGTCCGCATCCGAGGGTCGCAGCAGCACGGTGTCGACGCGATCGCGCATCGCGCCGGCGCGCAGCCAGGATGGCAGAGGTGGCGAGGTCGCGACGGCAGCAATGGTGGTCGCCGGCGCCGGCAGCGGCGTGTCGTCCGCCTTGGTGTAGCAGAGCACGGGCCCGTGCCGGGTCGTGATGGTCTCCACCGCCAGCGGAGAGGCCTCGAGGCCCTTGCGGATCAGGTCGTACCAGGAGTGCTCCCGCACATCGTTGCGGTTGCCGGGCCGGCAGCCGCCGACAATCAGCCGGTCGGCGGCGCGCGTCATCGCCACATAGAGCAGCCGCCGGTATTCGTCCTCGGTGTCGCTGGTCATGGCGGCGCGGGCCGCCGCGACCATCGCCGGATCGTCGGCTTTCTTGCCGGCCCACACCACGCAGCCGCCGGCCGAGGGATCGGCGCCGCGCGGCAGCCGGATCAGGCTGAGCCGCTGGGTGTCGGTCGGCGATGACGTCGTGTCGGCCAGGAACACCACCGGCGCTTCCAGGCCCTTGGCGCCGTGCACGGTCATCACTCGGACTTCGTCGCGGGTGATTTCCATGTCGCGCTTGATGTCGGTGTCGGCGGAGCGCAGCCACGCCATGAAGCCCTGCAGCGAAGCGGGTGCGCGCCGTTCGTAATTCAGCGCGAGTTCCAGGAACTCGTCGAGCGCGTCATTGGCTTCCGGCCCGAGCCGGGCGAGGATGCGCGCGCGTCCCTGGTCGCCGCCGAGCAGCCAGGCATAGAACGCGAACGGCGTGTCGCGTAACGCACGCGCCTCGTAACGCTCGAGCCGGCGCAGCGCCGCCGCCAGCATCAAATCGTCGCGGGCGTGGGACGTCAGCGCCTCGCGCAGCGTGCCCTGGCGGTTCCAGGCCAGCCGGAACAGGTCGTCGTCGGTGAGGCCGAACAGCGGGCTCTTCAGCGCCACCGCCAGCGCCAGATCATCGCGCGCGAACAGCAGCGCATCCGCCAGGTGCATCAGGTCGATGATGGCGATGTGTTCTGTCAGTTTCAGCCGGTCCGCACCGGCGACGGGAACGCCGGCCTGCTTCAGCGCCTGGATCACCGCGCTGAAGGTCTTGCCGCGCCGTCGCACCAGGATGAGAATGTCGCCGTACCGCAGCAGCCGGCGTTTCGAGGCGATGCCGGTGGCGGTGCGCTCCGCGATCAGCGCCTTGATGCGGTCGCGGATGCGTTGCGCCAGCAGCACCTCGGGATCGGTTTCCAGCACCGCGTTGAATGGCGCCTGCCAGCCCTCGATGTCTTCGCGGTCCGCCGGCTCCTGCAGTTCCCACAGTTCGATCGCGGCGGGCGCCGCATCGTCCAGCGCCATGTGCGGCGGCATGCCGTCGCTGTCGGAGGTGATGCTCCTGTAGATCTCCGGCGCCTGGAACGTGCTCTGCACCGCATCCAGCACACCATGGCCGGAGCGGAACGAGTAGGTGAAGGAAATCGGTTCGAACTTGAGCGCCGCCGCCTCGAAGCGCGCGCGGAAACGGCTGCGCCGCAGATCGAACTCGCGCGGGGCCGCGCCCTGGAACGAAAAGATCGATTGTTTCTCGTCGCCCACCGCAAACACCGTGCGTTTCACGGTGCCGCGCGCGCCGGCGCCGCTGGTGAATTCGGACGCAATATGTTCGACGATGTCCCACTGTCGCGGGCTGGTGTCCTGCGCCTCGTCGATCAGCACGTGGTCGACGCCCTGGTCGAGCTTGAAATGCACCCAGCTCGACGATGTGCGGTCGAGCATGGTCAGGGTCTTGTCGATCAGGTCGTCATAGTCGAGCAGGCCGCGCTCTTCCTTTTCGCGGCGATAATTCGCCGCCGCGGCGGTGGCGATCACCAGCACCGCCTGGGTGCGGTCGCGAATGGCGATGGCGCGGCGCTTCTGCACCAGCGCCTGCACCCGCGGCGCTTCCCGCTCCAGCGCCGCCGCGAGGCCCGGATTGTCCCTGGCGAGCGATTTGGTCAGGATCGATTTGCGCAGGTCGCCCGTGCCGGTGAAATAGACGGCGAGATAAGCGTCGGCCTGTTCGGCGCCCGACAGCGACAACGCCTGCCGCAGGCGATCGGCCTGGTCCTGATCGGACTTGGAGCCTTGCGCGAACTGTGCCGCGACAGCCGCCCAGTCGTCCCGCGGCAGATGCGGGCCGTCGACGATGTCGCCGATGACCTGCGCCATGGTCTCGGAAGGCGTCAGCTGCAACGCCTCGAGCAGTTGCGCCATCGCGACATCGAGGGTGCCGGCGGCGTGGGTCCAGGCCTGGAAATGATCGCGGCTGAGCACCGCCTCGCGCACCACGTCGCGGAAGGTGACGTCGGCGGCGCTGGTCATGGCGGTGGCGAGCGCGCGGCCGGCGAGGCTGTCGGGCGCGGCGGCGGCATCCAGCAGCACCTTGAGGCTGGCGCGCTCCATCAAATCGTTCTGGTCGCGGTCGTCGAGCACGCTGAAGCGCGCCGGCACGTTCGCCTCGAACGGGAATTGCTGCAGCAGCCGCGTACACAGCGCGTGAATAGTCTGCACCTTCAGTCCGCCCGGCGTCTCCAGCGCGCAGGCGAACAGTTCGCGGGCGCGGCGGCGCATTGCCGGGCTGGTCTGCGCGCCGGCCTCAATGATCGCGGCGTCGAGCGCGGTGTCGTCCAGCGTGATCCAGTGTCCCAGCGTTTCGAACACCCGCTCCGACATGTTGGCGGCGGCGGCCTTGGTGAAGGTGATGCAGAGGATTTTTTCCGGGGCCACATCGGCGAGCAGCAGGCGGATCACCCGCTGCACCAGCACGTGGGTCTTGCCCGAGCCGGCATTGGCCGACACGAACACCGAGGCGGCCGGGTTGGATGCGCGGGTCTGTTTGTCGCGGGCGTCCAGCGGAATGCTGCGGGGCGTGGCGCTCATAGCTCTTCTCCGCCGTCGCCCGCGGCCGACCATTCCTTGATCCGCGCCAGGTCGTCATAGTCGCCGTAACGATTGGCCCACATCGACAGGCTCAGTGATGTGTAGGCCTGGTCTTCATTCTCGAAGGCGCGGATCAGCGCTTCCAGCTTCGCGCGGGCGTCGATTGCGCCTTCGTCGGGCGAGATCGGCGGTTCGCTGCGCCTGTCGCGGGTCAATTCCAGCGGATCGGCCTTGCCGGGCGGCGTGTTGCCGCTGAGGCGGACGTACAGCAGTTCGCCCACCGAGGCGCCGGCGGCGATGCCGTCGAAACCGCCTTCGCGCAGGATGGCGGCTTCCAGGGTGAGCTGCGGCGACAATCCCATCCGCACCTGCTTGCCGGTCGGCGGCGCGCCGGTCTTGTAGTCGAGAATGGCGTAGTCGCCACTGGTGCGGCGGTCGATGCGGTCGGCGCGTGCGGAGAGTTCGAAGGTGCGGCCCTTGCTGAGCGGAATCTGGATCACGCCGCGGATTTCGGCAATGACGTCGCTGATCAGGGTGCGCCGCTCGGTTTCCCAGTTGGCGAACCAGGTCGCGATGCGCTGGAAGCGCGGCCACCACAGCGCACGCGCCTCCGGGCGGTCCATCAGCGGCGCGAACGCCTTTTCGCCGATGACGCGCAACGCGCGCACCGGATCGTCCGGCAGGTGGTCGCGATAAGTCTGGGTGAATTCGCCGACGGCGCCGTGGATCGCCGAGCCGCGATCGGCCGCCGACAGCGGCATGTCGACGGGATCGAGCTTCTGCAGGGCCAGGATGCGCCGCGCGTAAATCGTGTAGGGATCGCGCAGCCAGTCCTCGATTTCGGTGACCGACATTTTCAGCGGCCGGGTCGCGCGCGGCGGCTTCGGTTGCGGCTGGCCGATCGGCTTGACCACATCGGGCCGGTCCAGCGCCGCCGCCCAGGTGAGATAATCCGCGCCCTTCGCCTTCGCCGCAATCCAGCGCGTCTCGCCCGCCACCGCTTCCAGCCGGTGCAGGAGCCGCGAAGCGACCGCCGGTGCGCCGCCGATCTTGGCGGCGTGGGTGAGAATGATGTCCTCGGCGCCGAGCAGTTGCGCGAAATCGTGGGCGGAGAGGCCGATGCGCCGCTCCGGCAAATCGAGGCCGAGCTGATGCCGCATCGGGCGGTTCAGCCAGGGATCGATGCGCGGGTCCGGCGGCCAGATGCCTTCGACGAGCCCGCCGAGAATCACGCGGTCGTTGGTGGTGAGGCGTGCTTCCAGCGGGCCGTAGATCCGCAGCCGTGCGTTCGCGACCAGCGGCCGCCGCACGATGCGATCGCCGAACGCGGTCTGGAACACGTCGGGATAATCCGCAAGGCTCAGCGCCACGCCGCTGGGGCCGCCGTCGGCGGGCAGTTCGTCGAACGCCTGTGTCAGCGCCTGCCCGTCATGGTTTTCAAACGCCAGCGCGACACCACCGGCATCGGACGAGAGCTGCGCAATCGCATTGCGATGACGCGTCACGATGTCAGTCAGATCATGGGCCTTGCCGGTGGCGAGCTGTTCAAGCGGCGCCAGCGCCGCTTGCAGCCGCGCGATCAGGTCGTCGACGGCGGCGAGCGTTTCGGCATCGAGCCGGGCCCGCGGTTCGGAGCGATGCAGCAGCGACGGCTCGCCGCGCGCGAGCTTGGCCAGCTCGCCGCGAAACACGCCGAAGTCGCGGCGCAGTCCAGCGCTGCCGGCCTGCGGGCGGGTGCCGCGCAGCAGCGCCAGTTCGAGCGTGGCCACGGCGGATGCGACCGCGCCGGCGGGAAGCCCGAGCCGGAACAACGGATGCTTCAGCAGCGCCAGCAGCGTTGCGGGTGCCAGATTGTCCGCGGCGACGGCCGCCGTCAGCCGCGCGAACAGGCCCGCGGAGGTGTCCATCAGCGCATCGCCGCCGGAATCGTCGAACTCCAGCGCCCACCGCTCCAACGAGGCCATCACCCGGCGCGCCAGCGCCCGGTCCGGCGTCACCAGCGCCACGGTCTTGCTGGTGTGCTCGTAGGCTTCGCGCATCGCCACCGCGATAGCGAGCGCTTCCATGTCCGAGGTCGGCGCCTCCACGATGGCGAGATCGGCCATGCCGTCGGCGATGCGTTGTGCAATCACCGGATCGGTGAGCCGCTGATGCCATTGCGCGGTGGCGTTGGCCGGCCGCAACGCTTCGGAGGCCAGCGTCTCGCGGCCATGGGGCGCATGCGCGGCCAGCGGCGTCACCTCGTCGCGGCTGATGCCGAAGCGCGTCAGCAGCGCCTGCAGCGCGAACTGGGGGTGCCCTGGCGCGGGGAGCGTGCCTTCGGAACGTGCGGTTTTCTCGATGCCGCCGATCAGGCCCCACGCATGGGCATCGAGATCGGTGTCGAGGCCGGGCAGCACCACCGCGCCATGCGGCAGCCGGGCGATGACGTTCAGAAACTTGGCCGTCGCCGGCATCGAGCCGGTGGATCCGGCGGCGATCACCGGCCCCGTCGGGCGCGCCGCCAGCCGCGCGGCCTCGGCTTCGATCAGGCGATCGCGCCGCTGTGCCGGCTCGATCTTCTCGCGCTCGCGCAGATAATTCGGCCAGGCGTCGGCGGCGATGCGCAGAAATTTCAGGGTCTGCTGCCAGTAGATGTCGAGACTGTCCGGCACCAGCCCGGCCAGCGCCTCCCACGGCACCTCGCGCGTGGTCATGTCGTCCATCAGCCGGGCGAGGTCGTCGGCGAGCGCCAGCGTCGAGGCCGGCCCGCCGATCACCAGCGGCGCTTCCGCCGGGTTCGCCGGTGTGGTCGTCTTCGCCCAGGCCGCGATCAGTTGCGACAGCACCAGCCGGCGGTCGAGGCCGCCGAGCGCCGGCGGCAGGTCGAGTGTCGCGGCCGGGTCTTGTGCGGCGGCCTGCGCGAAGGCGAGTTCGTCCTCGTCGATGTCGCCGAGCGGCAGGATGCGCGGCAGCACCACCGCGTCGGTCTGCAGCACGTCGAGAAACACCTCGCGCGCCATGCGGCCGGCGCGCCGCGTCGGCAGGTACAGTGTGACGTCGGCAAGACGCTCCGGCTGCCGGCGCGCCTCGAAGCCATCGATCAGCCGGCCGTCGACCAGCGCCGCGATCACGGTCGGCAGAAATGGAACCGACGAAGGAACATTGAAGACGTGCATGCCAAATCCAGAGCCGCGCTTGATCCTGATTCGGGATCAGCGCCATCATCGCATGCCTTAAAGCATGTTTTGGCGGCGTGGCGATGGCAGAATCCGTCGTGCGATCGTTGCGCGGTTTGGCGGCCCGGAACGGGCCGTGGGGAACAGCGTTCTCGTTGACACATTCTGTCGAAACGGCGAGCCTGCCGGTCGTGGACGGATGGCGCCGCAGATCTGCTGGCGTCCGACGAGGAGACTGCGCATGGCGAGCCCCCACACCCATTCGGCACCGGTCGCGCGCCACGCGATGGCCTATGTCCTTGCCGGCGGCCGCGGCAGCCGCCTGCTGGAGCTCACCGACAAGCGCGCCAAGCCCGCGGTGTTCTTCGGCTGCAAATCCCGGATCATCGATTTCGCCATTTCCAATGCCCTGAACTCGGGCATTCGCCGGATCGCGGTGGCGACCCAGTACAAGGCGCACAGTCTCATTCGCCACATGCAGCGCGGCTGGAATTTCCTGCGGCCGGAACGCAACGAGAGTTTCGACATCCTGCCGGCAAGCCAGCGCATGGATGATTCGATGTGGTATGCCGGCACGGCGGATGCCGTGTACCAGAACATCGACATCATCAAGAGCCATCGTCCGAAGTACGTGGTCATCCTTGCCGGCGACCATGTCTACAAGATGGACTACGAGCTGATGCTGCAGCAGCACGTGCAGTCCGGCGCCGATGTCACGGTGGGCTGCATCGAGGTGCCGCGCGCGGAAGCCACCGCCTTCGGCGTGATGGCGATCGACGAGAACGACAAGATCGTCTCTTTCCTGGAAAAGCCGGAGGATCCGCCCGGCATGCCGGACAATCCCGACATGTCGCTCGCCAGCATGGGCATCTATGTGTTCGAGACCGAGTTCCTGTTCGACCAGCTGCGCCGCGATGCCGCCCACACCGGATCGAGCCGCGATTTCGGCAAGGACATCATTCCGTTCCTGGTGCGGCAGGGCAACGCGGTGGCGCACCGCTTCTCGGATTCCTGCGTCCGCAGCAGCCCGGATGGCGAGGCCTACTGGCGCGATGTCGGCACGCTCGATTCCTACTGGCAGGCCAATATCGACCTGACCGATCCGCTGCCCTCGCTCGATCTCTACGACCGCAACTGGCCGATCTGGACCTTTGCCGAGGTGACGCCGCCGGCGAAATTCGTCGGCGACGGCAATGGCAACACCGGGGTTGCGGAGGACTCGCTGGTCGGCGGCGGCTGCATCGTGTCCGGCGGCAGCGTCAAGCGTTCGCTGCTGTTCACCGGCGTGCGGCTCGATGGCGGCGCGCGTGTCGAGAACACGGTGGTGCTGCCCGATGTGCGGGTCGGGCGCGGCGCCCGCCTGGTCAACGCCATCATCGATCGCGGCGTCCGGATTCCCGATCGCCTGGTGGTGGGCGAAGATCCGATTGCGGACGCGGAGCGTTTCCGGCGCACCGACAAGGGCGTCTGCCTCATCACCCAGCCGATGCTCGATCGCCTGACCAATCGGTGATGCGGAGCGGGACGATCTGGAGCGAGATGAGATATTGTGTCATCCGTCATCCTGAGGTGGCCATTCGCAGAATGGCCCTCGAAGGACGACGGCCGCTGACTCTCGGGCCGTCGTCCTTCGAGGCCCGCTTCGCGGGCACCTCAGGATGACGGAGTTAGTTCGACGCAAATCTCTCCTGCTCTCGTGAATTCCCCTCGCATTTCGGTGATCTCTTCGAGGGATTTTCAAAAACCACAGCTACAGTAGTCGAATGAAAATTCTCTCCGTCGCGTCCGAAATCTATCCGCTGGTGAAGACCGGCGGCCTCGCCGATGTCGCCGGCGCGCTGCCGCTGGCGCTGGCGCGCGAAGGGGTCGCCGTGCGCTCGCTGATTCCCGGCTACCCGTCGGTGCTGGAGAAGATCGGCAACACCGAGATGCTCCATCGCGAAAGCGATTTGTTCGGCGCCGAGGCGCGCGTGCTGCGGGCCGAGGCCGCGGGGCTCGATCTGCTGGTGGTGGATGCGCCGCATCTCTACGGCCAGGGCGGCAATCCCTATCTCGACGCGTCAGGCCGCGATCGCGCGGACAATTGGCGGCGCTTTGCGGGCCTCGCACGGATCGCAGCCACGATCGGCCGCGGGCGACTGCCGGATTTCAAGCCCGATATCGTCCACGCGCACGACTGGCAGGCGGGTCTTGCGCCCGCGTATCTGCGTGCGGACGGCGAGACGGCGGTGCGCACCGTGGTCACCATCCACAACCTCGCCTTCCAGGGCCTGTTTCCCGCGGCGATCTTCGGGGCGCTGGGATTGCCCGGCCGCATGATGGCGATGGAAGGTGTGGAATATTACAGCCAGGTCGGCTTCCTGAAAGCCGGCCTGCATTTTGCTGACGCCATCACCACGGTGTCGCCGACCTATGCGGCCGAGATCATGACCCCCGAGGGCGGCATGGGCCTCGATGGCCTGTTGCGGGCGCGATCCTCGGTGCTCTCGGGCATCTGCAACGGCATCGACACGCAGGTCTGGAATCCGGCCGTCGATCCGCAACTGCTGGCGCCCTATGACGCGGCGCGGATCGCGGCGAAAGCGGTGAGCAAGACCGCTCTGCGCACCGCCTTCGCGCTGGAGCGCGACGCAGCCGGCCCGCTGTTCGGCATCATCAGCCGTCTCACCGATCAGAAGGGCATGGATCTGATCGCGGCGCTGATTCCGGAGCTGGTCGCCGGCGGCGCGCAGCTTGTCGTGCTCGGCACCGGCGATCGCAGTCTCGAAGCTGCTTTCTCGCAGGCCGCCGCCACGTATCCCGGCATGGTCGCGGCGCGCATCGGTTATGACGAAGCGCTGGCGCATCTGATCCAGGGCGGTTGCGATGCACTGCTGGTGCCGTCGCGTTTCGAGCCCTGCGGGCTGACCCAACTCGCCGCGCTGCGTTACGGCACCCTGCCGGTGGTCTCGCGCGTCGGCGGCCTSGCCGACACCGTGATCGACGCCAACGAAGCCGCACTCGCCGCCGACGCCGCCACGGGCTTCCAGTTCGCGCCGGTCACCGTGGACGCACTGCGCCATACGTTGGAACGCGTGCTGCGCGCCTGGCAGGATCAGGACGTCTGGCGACGGCTGCAACGCAGCGCCATGGCCAGCGATGTCAGCTGGGAACGGCCGGCACGGCAGTATGCGGCGTTGTACGAGGGGCTGGTGCGGGCGTTCTAAGCCTCACGCAGACGATGTTTCGTGAAAAGATCATCACCTTCGAGCAGATCGGTTCCAACAAGAATATCGAGCTTGCTCCGAGCACCGCAAAAGACCATGTCGACGTTCGCGACAGCAATCGGCTACGCTTGACCAAACCGCGCGACATCGCGTTTAACTCGCGCGCGCGCCGAGATTTGGGAGTGGTCCACCTATGCCGAAGCGATGCCTGATGCTCGCCATTCCGTTTGCGTGCGGCCTTGCATCGGTCGCGCTGGCGGATGACCTCAAGCCCCCAGCGCCGGCGAATGCAGACGTGACCATCTGCCTGAACGGCGGGGAAACCGACGCGGAGATCGCAGCGTGTCGTCGTGTCATCCAGGACGGCAAAGCCAGCGATGGCGACCGAAGTCTGGCTCACGGCGTGTTGGGATATGCCGATGTGAGCGCCGGCGCATTCGATCCGGCGATCGACGAGTTCGGCAAGGCCATTGCGCTCGATCCGAACGCGGCCTTCGCCTACAACGGCCGCGCCACCGCACTGTTCTCCAAGGGTGATTACGACAGGGCGGTGGCCGACGCCGACAAGGCGGTCGGGCTGCGGCCGAACGATTTTCCCGATGCCTACGTCGTTCTCGGGACGCTCGCGGATCGCAACGGCGATCACAATGCCCGGATCGCCTATATGAGCAAGGCGATCGCGCTCAAGCCGGATTATGCGGAAGCCTATGCCGGGCGCGGCAACGGATATTTGCGCAACAACAATTACGACATGGCGCTGGCGGATTTCGACAAGGCCGTCGCGCTCAAGCCGGGCCTGGCAGGCCAGCTCTCGCAGGCCTATCAGAATCTCTATATCGAACGCGGCGGGCTGTTCGAGAAGAAGCGGGATCTTGCCGCCGCGATCGGCGACTACACCAAGGCGCTTGCGCTCAATCCATCGAATGCCAGAGCCCTCAATGATCGCGGCGATGCCTACAATGCGCTGGAGGACTTTCCCAAGGCGCTGGCGGACCTGACCCAGGCCGTGGCCGCCAATCCCAACAATGCCGTTACCTTGAGCAATCGCGGTGTCGCCTATTATGGCCTGCACGACTTCGATCATGCGATCGCCGACCAGACCACGGCGATCTCGCTGCGTCCGGATTTTGCGAACGCCTATTTTCTGCGCGGCATGGCCTATAACGACAAACCCGACCTCGCTCACGCCGTGCCGGATTTCGAGAAAGCGCTGTCCATGACGCCGCCAAGCGCCCCCGCCTACAAGGGGATGCAGGCCGTTGCCGTTGCGAAACGGGCACTGCTGAACAGCCAGCCGAAGTAGGGTTTGCTTAAACGGGCGGGAGTGCTTGTTTCACCTCGCCCCGCTTGCGGCTGTCGGATGCACACATCTCGATCAGAGATTGTCCATATTGGGCCGACGTTTGTGCGGCTCCCTCCCCCCTTGTGGGGGAGGGCTGGGGAGGGGGGTGCCCCCGCATTCTGACATTGTGGCGTAACGGCATCCGATCTGCCGCGCTGCGGATTGTCGCCACCCCCCTCCCTAACCCTCCCCCACAAGGGGGGAGGGAACTAGCCTTTGCCGAGTGGAGACACGTGCGAATACGACAGTCGCAAGCGGAGCGAGGGAGAAGCAAGCAAGCGCCGCTCACTCGGCGCGGCTGCCTCACGCCACGCTGGCGAGAAACGCCTCGTCCGCGGCGTCCACCGCATCGGGTGTGCCGACATGCATCCAGGTGCCGTCGAGACGCAGGCCGAACAGCCGCTCGGCCTCGTTGGCCTGATCGAAGATTTTTGTCAGCGAGAACTCGCCCGTCGGCGCGTCGGCGAACAGCGCCGGCGACAGGATGGCGACGCCGGCATAGACGAACGGCACCACCTGGTGCTCCTTGCGCTTGCGCAGCGCGCCGTCCGGCGTCATGGCGTAGTCGCCGCTGCCGTCATAACCGATGCTGCTCGCGGTCGGCGCCAGCAAGAGCAGGATGTCCATGCGCGCGGGGTCGAACGCTTCGGCGAGCCGGGTGAGATTGGGGCGCACGCCGTCGATCCACATGGTGTCGGCGTTGAGATGGAAGAACGGCTTGGTGCCGAGCAGCGGCAGCGCCTTCACCACGGCGCCGCCGGTGCCGAGGATCACATCCCGTTCGTCCGATATCACCACATGCGGGTGCTTGCGCCCGGTGACATGGTCGATGATCTGGTCCGGCAGATAGTGAACATTGACCACGGCGGTGTCGACGCCGGCATCGGCGAGCTTGTCGAGCACGTGGTCGAGCAGCGGCTTGCCGGCGACGGGCACCAGCGGTTTCGGCATGCGGTCCGTCAGAGGTCGCATCCGCACGCCGAGACCGGCGGCGAGGACCATGGCTGTGGTGGGGGTTACGGGCATCTTGGATCTATCTCGGCGGTCAATCAGCTCAATGGCTTTGGGATATTATCATCGAATATGGCCGCGCCCAGCGTCCCGGCGGGACGCGGCTGCAGGTGATTCGCAACTTAGCCAGCAGTAAATATTGAACGTGACGGAGTTGCGACGCGGGGGCCGCAACACAATCAGCCGTCAACAGATTGGGTGCGGCGGCCGCTGCGCTTCTTCTTGTCCACTTGCTTCAGAAACGTGACACCGATCTGGTCGCCATTGACCCACGACAGCTCGCAGCGCCGGTAGGCCAGTCCGGTCGACGACAGCAGCAGGAAAAATTCCTTCAGGTTCAAMCCTTCGACCGAGCCCTCGACCGTCAGCTTGGCRCCGGTCTCGGACACGTCTTCCATGATGCAGTTGCGGCGCCAGGTGCCGTCGATACCCATCATGTGCGCGGAAAAGCCGCGCTCGAAACTCACTCGCTCGCCACTGCGGCGCTCTGCCATCATTGTCGCTCCCGTCAGACAACTGGGCTCTCAAGCCAACTGTCCAACAGTAGGTCGCCAGTGGCTAATGGATGGTAAACAGCCGGTAAATGCCTGCGGCCGGCGGCCAGGGGGACTCATGCCGCTCCCCTTCCGCGATATCTGATTCACACATCTCGACTTGCTGCCGCTTGATGCCGAGGTGATGACTTTCGGCTCCCTCCCCCCTTGTGGGGGAGGGCCGGGGAGGGGGGTACCCAGCATTCTGACATCGTGATGTGATGCAACGATATCCGATCAGACGTGCTGCGATGCCGCCACCCCCCTCCCTAACCCTCCCCCACAAGGGGGGAGGGAACAGTTCATTGCGCGGCGAGATATCGACAATCGACCGAGGGCGGAGATGTGTGAATTCGATAGCCCGTTGTAGGGGAGGGAGCACACGCGCAGAACGGCGCCGCGATCTCAGCAACCTCAAATCGCGATGCGTGAATCTCCTGCGGCCGTCAGCCCTGCGGCGGGGGGACGTGGGCCTCGTACCAGGCGCGCAGGTCGGCCAGCGCCGGGTGGGCCAGCGAGCGGTTGAGGTAGGTCCAGATCCGGGGCTGGTGCTTGAGATACTGCGGCTTGCCGTCGCGCCTGTTCAGCCGCGCAAAGGTGCCGAGCAGGCGGGTGTTGCGCTGCGCCGACATGATCGCATAGCTCTCGACGAAGGCAGCCGCGTCGAACGCGGGGTCGGCCTCGCGCCGGGCCTTGGCGTAGCGGCTCAGCAGCGCGATTTCGAGCGTGTCGGGAACGTCGATCCGCGCGTCCTGCGCCAGCGACACCAGGTCGTAGGCCGGCGGTCCCAGCACGGTGTCCTGGAAATCGATCACGCCCACTTTGGCGATGTCCTCGCGGTCGTCGAGCCAGATCAAATTCGGCGAATGGTAGTCGCGCAGCATCCAGGTCCGGCGCGCCAGCACCGGCCTCGCCAGCAGCTCGCGCCACATCGCGACGAAGGCGGCGCGCAGCGGTGCGCCGAGCTGCACGTCGCGGTCCGGCAGATACCACTCCAGCATCAGGCCGATCTCGATCAGCATGGCGTCGGTGTCGAAGGCCGGAATCGCATAATCGAGCTGCGGCGCTAGCGGCAGCGTCTCCAGCAGCGTGTCGTGGTGCAGCTTCGCCAGCAGGTCGGCGGCGGCGTGATAACGCTCAGGGATCGGGGCCGGCGGCGTGCCGTCGACAAAACTCGCGGTGCCGAAATCCTCGGTGATGAGAAAGCCCGCGTCGAGGTCGGCGTGATGGATCGCCGGCGCCGAGATACCGTGGGCGCGCAGGCCGTTGGCGATGGCGACGAACGGCTTGACGTCTTCGGCGAGATGCACGGCGGCGCTGTAGGACTTGCCGTCATAGATCGCCGCGCCGTCGGGGCGCCGCGGCGAGTTCATCAGGATGCGGCTGCCGTCATCCAGCAGCAGGCGCGCATAACTGCGTGTCGAGGCATCGCCGGGCATCCGCACGCGCTGCGCGGTCATGAAGCCCGAGAGATCGAGGAACTGACGCAGGCTTTCCAGCCGCGCCACTTGCGCAGCCGCAGTGCCGTGGCCGGTGATCTCGGCGGCGCGGGCGCTGGAGCCGAGCGCCGGGCGATGGCTCAGCGTGATGTCGATGCGATCCGCCGGCAGCAGATTGCCGGCGCGGTCCGGCCACTCGATCAGCGCCACCACGCCGTCCGGCAGCGGAACCAGTCCGATTTCCTCGAGCTCGTCGGGATGATTGACGCGGTAGAGGTCGGCGTGCAGCACCGGGAACGGGGCGAGATCGTAGCTTTGCGCCAGCGTGAAGGTCGGGCTCGGCACCTCCAGCATCTCGTCGCCGGCGAGATAACGGATCAGCGCGCGGGCGGCGGCGGTCTTGCCGGCGCCGAGGTCGCCGGTCAGCGTGATGACGTCGCCCGGCCCGATCAGCAGCGCCAGATCGGCCATCAGGTGCGCGGTGGCCGCTTCATTGGCCAGCGCGAGCGAGAATGTTGTTGATGCGGTCATTCGGCTGCGGTGCGATGCGCAGCCTGGTCAAAAGGGAAATCGCAGGTCACTGACGTGCCCTTTCCGACCACTGAATCGACCTTCACCTTGCCACCATGCAGTTCGACGAACGAGCGCACCAGCGACAGCCCGAGGCCGGCGCCGCGATGGCGCGAGCCGTTGGTGTGGCTCTCGAACCAGTCGAACACCTTGTCCTTGACGTCGGCCGGGATGCCGGGGCCGGAATCGCTGACGGTGAACGACACGGTTTCGCTGGAGCGCCGTGCGCTGATGGTGATGACACCATCCTGTGGCGAGAATCCGACGGCATTGGCCAGCAGATTGTACAGCACCTGCACGATGCGCCGCTCGTCGGCGACGAACGCGCCGATATCGGGATCGGCGTCGATGGTGAGCTTGATGTGGTCGCGCGCCAGCCGGTCCTGGATGCCTTCGGCGGCGGCCTCGATGGCGCTGCGGATGTCGACCGAGCCGAGATTGAGGGTCATGGCGCCGGCGTCGATGGTGGCGAGATCCAGGATGTTGTTGATGATCGCCAGCAGCGCGTTGGTCGAGGTGGTGATGTAGCCGAGATATTCGTCCTGCTTCACGGTCAGCGGGCCGGTGGCCGGATCGCTGAGGAAATGCGCGAAGCCGATGATGGTGGTCAGCGGCGAGCGCAGTTCGTAGGAGACGTGGTGGACGAACTCCTCGCGCAGCCGCGAGACGCGCTCCAGCGCCTCGTTGCGCTCGCGTAGCGCACGCTCCACGTTCACGGTGTCGGTGACGTCCTGGAACGTCAGCATGGTGGCGCCGTCGGGCAGCGGCATCGTCATGCAGTCGAGCACGCTGCCGTCCTTGCGCTCGATCTTGAGCGGCACCGGCTTGCGGTTCTCGATGCCGGTGATGGCATCGCGGATGGTGCGCCAGGTGGCCTCGTCGTCATACAGCGGCCTGCACCAGCCCTCCACCGTCTCGATGTGGGGATGTTCATCCATGGCTTCGGACGACAGCTTCCACATCTTGGCGAAAGACGGATTGAATAGCTGGGCGCGGCCGTTGCTGCCGAACACCGCCACCGCCTCGGCAAGGTTGTCGAGCGTCTCGCGCTGCACGCGGATCAGGCCGTCGAACTGCCGCTCCAGTTGCAGCCGCTCGGTGACGTCGTCGAACAGGTAGGTGACGCCGCCCTCGGGATTGGGCGTGGTCACGACGCTGAGCACGCGGCCGTCGGGCAGGTACCAGACGTCCTTGGCGGTCTCCACCGCGCGATAGGCCTCGTGCAGCTTGGTCTTCCACTCGCGGAAGTTCGGCGGCTCGGGAATCTTGCGGGTGACGCGCAGCCGGTCGAGCACGCTGGAATCGTCGGGATGGCCGTCGAGGAAGCCCTGGTCGAGGTCCCACAGCCGCCGGTAGGAATCATTGTAGAAGGCGAGCCGGCGCTGGCCGTCGAACACCGCCACCCCGGAGGAGAGCTGGTCGAGTGTGCGGCGATGCGCCTCCGCCATCCTGGCCAGCGCATCGGTCAGGGCCGCCACCTCGCCGGCATCGATCGCGATGGCGGCGCTGCCGCCGGTCACCTTGAGCGCGCGCACGTCGAACATCCGCCGCTGGCCGCCGATCACGACCGGCCGTCGTGCGCTGAAGCTTGCGGTGTCGGTGAGCGCGCGGACCATGTCCTGCCGGTCGCCGCTGTCGAGCAGTTCGAGATTGCGCGCCATCGCGTCGCCGACGTCGGCGGCTTCGGTCGCGGTGGCATAGGCGGCGTTGGCGAATGTCAGCGTGCCGTCGGCGCGGCGCGCCCACATCGGCCACGGCAGCGCCGCGGCGAACGCGCGCAGGGTTCCGCTTTCCTCCTGCAGGTCGCGATAACGCCGGGTCATCTCGGCGAGGTCACGGCGCACGCCGCTCAGTTCCCGCAGCCGGACGATGGCTTGGCCGCCGATCGCACGTCCGATCGCTTCAATCGCCCGTCCGGTCGATGTCATCAGGTTCAGCGCGAAACTCGTGCCGTCGGCGCGCAGCGCATCGACGGCGTGATCCATGGCCAGCGCCTGTTCCGGCGGCAGCCAGGTGCCGAACGCGAGGATTCGCTGCGGCGACTGCTGCGCCGCCTGCGGCAGCAGCAGCGCGAGATCGCCGCTGATGTCGGGGCGGGTTCCCGCCGCCGGCCAGGAGATCAGCACCTGCGGTTCGGTGAACAGCAGCGCGCGCAGGCTGTCGGTCTCGGCCTGCAGCCCCCGCACATCCGCCCGCAGCATGGTTTCGACCCGGCTGGCGCGCAGCCGCGTGCGCATCAGCAGGATGGTCGCGACCACGGAGAAGCCGAGGATGCCCGCCGCCGAGGACAGCGCCGCGATTTCCTGCTCGCCGAGATTGAAGATGCCTTCCAGGGTGCGCGCTGCGGTGCCGTCGGCCAGGGCCGGCGTGATCGGCGCAAGCGACATGGCAGCGAAAGACCCGGCTGCGAGCACAGCCGCGCGGCCGCCCCGCACGAGTGCGGTGCCCGACATCAAGGTCCGACGTATCGCCCTGACCACGCCCGACATGATCTGCCCCTGCCGCAATCATGGTCGTCGGTCGAAGGCGGGCGACCGATTGTCCGTGATGCAGCGTCGAATTCCACACGGCCGCGCGTGGTTCGCGCGGCGAAGTCCGCAAGTTTATCCGCGCAGCGTCCGCTCCGCCGTTCGCGAATCGTTTCACAATATCCTCAAGCGGACTCGGCCGGTAAGAGTCCAGATCGTGAACGTGGTCGGAGCCGCTGAAATTGAGTGCCGGCGCAAATCGAGCCGGCGCAGCATGTGGCTACGCGTGACCCAGCACCACTACATGTTGCGAATGGCGCTGGAACCTATGACCTCCGCGGGAGCGCGTCTGCGCGGGCCGACAGGCGTCCGTCCGGGCGGATCCGCATCACGGGCCGGTTGAGATCATCGTTGTTCAGAATCACATCCGCCACCTCGGCCGGTTTGCAGAGCTGCTCGTACAGGACGAAGGCAGGCTTATACCTGTCCGCATAAAGCCGGCGCGCCGCCGCGATGCCGCCCAGCCGATCGGCATCGCGATTGATGCCCCGCTGTTCGGACGTCTGCTCGGAGGTGGCGACAAAGATCGCCAGGTCCCAGCCGTCGCGCAGCTCCGGCCGCTGCAGGAATGTGCCGTCGACAATCAGGATGGCATCGGCTGGGGCCGATTGCGGCTCTTGCGCGACCGGGCGGTCGTTCTCCAGGTCGAATGACGCCGTGCGATACTGCCGATCGCCGCCGGGCCCCAGCGGCGCGAGCAGAAGCGCCATGACAGCAGAGAGATCGCGCGCGTCGTGGTAGTAGCCCTCCGCGGAAAACCGTCCGCGTGCATAACGTTCCGCCTTCGGGCGGTGGAAACCATCGATCGAGGTGCGAATCACCGCGCGGTTCCCGCGCCGGATCGCCGCGGCGAGCTCGTCCGCGAGCGTGGTCTTGCCGGAGGCGGTGCGGCCATCGATGGCGACACGAATCGGCGTTGCCGCGCCGCGCACGATGATTCTCGCGGCGAGATCATCCAGCACAGCCGCGCGAACGGTCTGCGTCATTCGCGGCTACCGGCCGGTGGAGCCGAACCCGCCGCTGCCGCGCTCGGTGGCGGAGAGTGCGGCGACCCTGGTCAGTGTGGCCTGCACCACCGGTGCGACGATCATTTGCGCAATGCGTTCGCCACGGCGAATCACGAACGGCGCATCGCCGTGGTTGATCAGCGGCACGCCGATCTCGCCGCGGTAGTCGGCATCAATCGTGCCCGGCGAATTCAGCACGGTGATGCCATGCTTGACGGCGAGGCCCGAGCGCGGCCGCACCTGCGCTTCGAAACCGGGCGGTAGCGCAATGGCGAGGCCGGTGGGGATCAACGCGCGCTGCCCCGGCGCCAGCGTCACCGGCGCATCGTCGGGAACAGCGGCCTGCAGATCCAGCCCGGCGGCGTGTGCGGTCTGGTAGGCGGGCAGCGGCAGATCCTGGCCGTGCGGCAGTTGCAGCACTTCCACGGTGATCGGCGATGTCATTACGGGGTCTCTCCAACACATTTTGCGATGCGCTCGACCAGCGCAACGGCGACTTCGTTTTTGGTCATCACCGGCCAGGTCTCGACCGCGCCGGTTTCGACGGTGTCGCGCCTCAGCAGATGGATGGTGTTGCGGTCGCCGCCCATCACGCCGCTGGCGGGTGACACGTCGTTGGCGACCAGCCAGTCGCAGCCCTTGCGTTTCAGCTTGGCRCGGGCGTTATCGAGCAGGTGTTCGGTCTCGGCGGCAAAGCCGATGATGAGTCCCGGGCGATTGTCCCGGAGCTTTGAAATGGTGGCCAGGATGTCGGGGTTTTCCGCAAAGGTCAGCGACGGCAGGCCGCCCGCGGTTTTCTTGATCTTCTGCTCGCCGGCATTGGCGACGCGCCAGTCCGCGACGGCGGCGGCAAAGATCGCGATGTCGACAGGCAAAGTCGCCTCGACCCGCGCCAGCATGTCGCGCGCGGATTCCACCCGCGCCACCGTGACGCCGGCGGGATCGGGCAGGTTCACCGGGCCGGAGACCAGCGTGACGTCGGCGCCGGCTGCGGCGGCCGCCGCGGCAATCGCAAAGCCCTGTTTGCCGGACGAGCGATTGGCGATGTAGCGCACCGGATCGATCGGCTCGTGGGTTGGGCCCGCGGTCACCAGCACGTGCTTGCCTTTGAGCGGCATCGGCCGCGGCGGGCGTAGCGTCTCCAGCGCCGCGGCGGCGATCTGCAGCGGCTCCGCCATGCGGCCGACGCCGGCTTCGCCGGCCTCGGCCATCTCGCCGGCGTTGGGGCCGATCAGCGTCACGCCGTCACGGACCAGTTGCGCCACGTTGCGCCGGGTGGCGGCGTTGCTCCACATCAGCGGGTTCATCGCCGGCGCCAGCAGGATCGGGCGATCGGTGGCGAGCAGGATGGCGGTGGCGAGATCGTCGGCATGGCCATTGGCCATTTTCGCCATCAGGTCGGCGGTGGCGGGCGCCACCACGATCAGGTCGCAGTCGCGGGCGAGGCGGATATGGCCGGCATCGAATTCGCTGCGCGGATCGAACAGGTCGGTGTAGCAGGGCTCATGCGCCAGCGCGCTGACGCTGAGCGGGGTGATGAACTGCTGCGCCGCCGATGTCAGCACGCAGCGCAGATGCACCTTCTGCTCCTTCAGCCGCCGGATCAGGTCGAGCGACTTGAAGGCGGCGATGCCGCCGCCGATGATCAGGGTCACGCGCTGCCGGCCGCCGGGCGCCGACAGGGCAGGAGGGGAGACGTCGGAACCCTCCGACACCGGGCTCGGGTCGGTCGCGCCAGGGGCGGCGGGCGGGAGCTCGAACGCGGCGTCCCGCAGGATCATCCGCACCTCGTCTTCCACCGAGCGGCCGTTGCGGGCCGCCCGCAGCCGCAGCTCGGCCTTCAGGTCCTCGTCGAGCTTGCGAACCGTCAGGCTGGCCATGTCTGTTGCCTTCGCAAAATGTCCGTTGCCTTCGCCAAAAGGGAAGGCCGGACGCTAGCAAATGATATCAATGCCATCAACGCGTGATTGCAATGATATCATTCTTGCAGGTCAACTGATCTTCCAGAGAATGGCCAGGAACGTCAGCGCGATCACCCAGAGGGCCCGGGTTTGCCAGCGGTTATGCCGCGCCCCGGCCCGGCTGATCGCCTCAACCGTCTCGGAGGCCAGCACAAGGCCCTCCCGGGTCATGCTCTCGACCTGCTCCAGCGCCGTCACCGCGCGGCCGGCGATAAGGGGCAGGCCGGACAGCACCTTGCCGAGCTGGCCGGCGCCGCTCATGGCGCCTTCGATCCGGCCCATCGGCCCGAGATTGCGCTCGATCCAGGCCCGCACCACCGGGTCGGCGGTCTTCCAGATGTCGAGCCGTGGATTGAACGAGCGGGCGACGCCCTCGACCACCACCATGGTCTTCTGCAGCAGGATCAGCTCCGGCCGGGTCCGCATGTCGAACAGCGCGGTGACCTCGAGCAGCAGGGTCAACAGCCGCGCCATCGAGATCTCGTCGGCGCGCTTGTCGTGGATCGGCTCGCCGACCGCGCGGATCGCCTGGGCGAAGTTCTCGATCGAGTGATGCGCGGGCACATAGCCCGCCTCGAAATGCACTTCGGCGACGCGATGATAATCGCGGGTGATGAAGCCGAGCAGGATCTCGGCCAGGAAGCGCCGCTCCTTCAGCCCAAGCCGGCCCATGATGCCGAAATCGACTGCGACCAGCCGSCCGCTGTCGTCGACGAACAGRTTGCCCGGRTGCATGTCGGCGTGRAAGAAGCCGTCRCGCARCGCRTGCTGCAGGAARCTCTGGATCACCTTGCGCCCGAGATCGGGCAGGTCGACGCCGGCCGCTTCCAGCCGGGGACGATCGCTGAGCGGAATGCCGTCAATCCACTCCATGGTCAGCACGTGATGGCTGGTGCGGTCCCAGTCCACGGTCGGGATGCGGAAATCCGGATCGTCCCGGGTGTTTTCCGTCATTTCCGACAGCGCGGCGGCTTCCAGCCGCAGATCCATCTCCATCGCCACCGAGCGCGCCAGCGTCTCGACGATCTCGATGCTGCGCAGGCGGCGCGCCTCCGACGACAGCCCCTCCGCGGTGCGCGCGGCGAACATCAGCGAGCCGAGGTCGCGGCGGAAACGATCGGCGATATGCGGCCGCAGCACCTTCACGGCGACCGGCAGCTGGCGTACGCCGTCCTTGTCGATCTCGGCGCGATGCACCTGCGCGATCGACGCGGCGGCGACCGCCGGCCCGAACACCGCAAACGCCTCTTTCAGCGGGCGCTCCAGCGAGGCCGCAACAACGGCTTCGGCCTCGGCTTGCGTGAACGCCGGCAACCGGTCCTGCAGCCGTTCCAGATCGCGCGCCATCGCAACGCCGACCACGTCGGGCCGTGTCGCCAGCACCTGGCCGAGCTTGACATAGGTGGGGCCGAGCCGGGTCAGCGCGCGCGCCAGCCGCGGGCCGGACTTGGCGTCGCGGCGTTCGATCAGCCGCGCCACGCCCAGCATGAAGCGCAGCGGCGCCGGCAACGGTTCCGGATCGACCACGGCGAAAGTGCCCTCGCGGGCAACGACAAAGGCTGCGCGGGTCAGGCGCAGGACATGAGGGATCGCGGAAATCACAAACGCCAGCCCGAATGCAGTGCGACGATGCCGCCCGACATCGCCTGGTGGCTGACGCGCGCGAAGCCGGCGGTGCGGATCATCTCGGCGAAGACATTCGGCTTGGGAAACTGCCGGATCGATTCGACGAGATAACGGTAGGATTCGGCATCGCCGGTCACCGCGCGTCCCAGCGCAGGAATGACATTGAACGAATACAGGTCGTAGATCCGGTCCAGCCCGGGCAGGTCGGCGGCGGAGAACTCCAGGCAGAGGAAGCGCGAGCCCGGCCGCAGCACGCGATAGGCCTCGCGCAGCGCGAGGTCGATGCGCGGCACGTTACGGATGCCGAATGCGATGGTGTAGGCGTCGAAACTGCGGTCTGCGAAGCCAAGTGCTTCCGCATTGCCCTCGACGAAGGTGACGCGGTCGTCGAGCTGCTGCTTGACCGCACGGTTGCGGCCGACTTCGAGCATGTCGGTGTTGATATCGCAGACGGTGGCGTGAAAGCCGGATCCGGACGCCTTGGCGGCGCGAAACGCGATGTCGCCGGTGCCGCCGGCGACATCGAGCAGCGCGAACGGCTGGTCGCCGCGCGGCGGATTGAGCGCGGTCATCATTGCGTCTTTCCAGAGGCGGTGCAGGCCCGCGGACATCAGGTCGTTCATGATGTCGTAACGCGATGCCACGCTGTGAAACACATCGTTCACCAGCGTCTGCTTGTCGCCCAGGGGCACGTCCCGGTAGCCGAAATGGGTGGTTTCGTCGCTTCGATCCATCATACTCTCTCCGCGGCGGGACCATAGCGCGGCGTGGTCCCCCGCGCTACAAGCTAGGTTCCCTCAACGATCACCCCGTCTTGACACATGTCGTATGGTCAATCCCGCCGGTCCGTTCAAGTGCCAATCTGGCGCATCGGGTCCGGCCCCATGGTCTTGTCATGACACGTCACACATCGCAGCGGTCGCATGCCTGAATTACCTGAAGTTGAAACCGTCCGTCGCGGCCTGCAGCCGGTGATGGAGGGCGGCCGCATCGCGCGGGTCGAGGCCCGCCGCGGCGATCTCCGATTTCCGTTCCAGAAGGATTTTGTCGCACGGCTCGAAGGCCAGACCATCGTCGGGCTGGGACGGCGTGCGAAATACCTGATGGCCGATCTGTCGTCGGGCGACGTGCTGCTGATGCATTTGGGCATGTCCGGTTCGTTCCGGATCGTGCAGCACGCCACGTCGAAGGCGCCCGGCGCGTTTCACTATCCGCGCGGCGAGGATCGTGCGCACGATCATGTGATCTTTCACATGGCCTCGGGCGCCATCGTGTCGTTCAACGATCCCAGACGCTTCGGCTACATGAAGATCGTCCGTCACAGCGAGATGGACGAGGAGCCGTTTTTGCGCGGCCTCGGCCCGGAGCCGCTGAGCAATTCGTTCGATGCGGCGATGCTCGCCGCCGGCTGCGTCGGCAAGAAGACCAGCCTGAAAGCCGCGCTGCTCGATCAGCGGGTGGTGGCGGGCCTCGGCAACATCTATGTCTGCGAAGCGTTGTTTCGTTCGCATCTGTCGCCCAAGCGCCAGGCCTCGACACTGTCGCTGCGCTCGGGCGCGCCGTCCGATCACGCCAAGCGGCTGGTGGACGCGATCCACACCGTGCTCAACCAGGCGATCGAAGCCGGCGGATCGTCATTGCGCGATCATCGCCAGACCTCGGGCGAGCTCGGTTATTTCCAGCACTCGTTCCGCGTCTACGATCGCGAAGGCGAAAAATGCCAGACCAAGGGATGCAAGGGGATCGTCAAGCGTTTCGTCCAGAACGGGAGATCGACGTTCTGGTGCCCGGTGTGCCAGAAATAAAAATGATGAATCGTAGGGTGGGTTAGCGCAGCGTAACCCACCGACGCACGTTTTCCGCATATGCGTAATCCGCCGTCATGTATATGTGGTGACGTGCGTCGGCGGATTACGCCTTCGGCTAATCCGCCCTACCGACTACTACTTCCTCACGCAAATCACGCGCACGACCGCCGCTTTCGCATCGAACGCTCCCGTCGCCGCGGTCACCTTCGCCGCGCCGAGGAACATCCGCACGATCTCCGCGGGCACCAGCGACGCCTGCACCGGGGCGGGCGCAGGCCCGGCGACCAGCGGCGTCTTCAGCAGCGCGAGCCCGGCGAACTTGCCGTCGGCATCAGTGACAGCCGCGCCGGAGAAGCCGACGCCGGGCGCGGGGTCGAGCTTCACATCGCCGCCATTCGACGCGAGGCGTGAGGCCATGCTGCTGACTGCGGCGCTGCCGCCCTGGTTTTGCGGATCGGCGATGCCGGTCACGCTGACGTCCGACTTGGCCGGGACAGCGGCGAACGTCACCGGCTTCAATCCGCTGACGCCGTACAGGCGCAGCAGCGCCAGCTCGCGCGCCGGATCGTCGAACACACGCGCCGCATTGCCGTGGCCGGTGATGACGATGGTTTCGCAGCCGTCGACGGCGTTGCGGTCGGTGACGATGGCGCCGTCCGCGCTGACCACGATGCCGGTCGCATACTCGACCTTTTTGCGCGGCGCTGGTGCGGGGGTCTGCGCGATCTCGCTGCCGCTGAACGGCGCGAACGCGCTCGACATCGCGATCACCACTGGCTCCATGCTGCCTTCGGTGGCCTGGTCGTAGAGAATGGTGACGCCGCGCACTTCGCTGCCCTTGATCTGGCCGCGCACGTAGAACTTCTTCAGCCCCTGCAGGCCGGACAGCACGAAGAAATCCGGTTTCACCACGCTGTAGTCGATCCTGCGGCCGGCGGGCTCCTTCTTCTCCCGGTCGGCGACCGCGGCGATGGTCAGGTTGGTGTCCCTGTTGCGCCAGGTTTCGATCTGGATCTGGCCCTGCGCCGACGACCATTTGGTGCCGGTGGCACCGGCGCTCTGGATCGGCGCCAGCCTGGTCGGCAGCCCCAGCTTGATGCCGTTGACCGGATCGAGGCCGATCTTCCAGCCGGCATGGTCCTGCAGCGCCTTGGAGGCGGCGGCGAGCGCGGCGCGCTCCTGCGGATTGAGCACGCCGGTGGGTTTGCCGCTGTTGTCCTTCTGGAAGGTCTTGATCGCGGTGATCATGCGCTCGCTGGCTTCGCCGTTGATCGCGCCGTTGTAGGCGCCGACCCAGGCGAGGTCCGACTGGATCGCCTGCCGCTCCTGCGCCGCCATCGCGCCCGCGGTATCGACCGGGGTCTGTGTCGCCGGCCGGGCCGGCGCCGTGGTTCCATCCGGCCGGATGGTGGTGGTTCTCACCGGCTTGGGGGCGGTCGAGGCCGCCGGCGCCGTGGCCGCTGGCTTCGTCGCCACCGGTTTCGCTGCGCCCGGTGCGCTTGGCGTTGGCGTTTGCGCCAGGGCCGCGCTTGCGCAGAGTAAGGTCGCGCTCGCGGAGAGTGCGACACCAAGTGCTGCGGCGGTCATCGGTCTCATGCGGCGCCCTTCGCGGTTTGTTCTAGCTGGCAAGGATGGTGGAAGTACCATATCTGCTTGGTCGGCAATAGGTTGCCGGCGGTTCACTGCCGGCGGGAAGGGATCCACCACAAGTGTTGAGCGCGGACGAACTCGAGCGTTATGCGCGTCATATCGTGCTGCGCGAGGTCGGCGGCCCGGGGCAGGCGAAGCTGAAGGCGGCCCGGGTGCTGGTGATCGGCGCCGGCGGTCTCGGCGCGCCGGCCCTGATGTATCTGGCGGCTGCCGGTGTCGGCACGCTTGGCGTGGTCGACGACGACACGGTGTCGCTGTCGAACCTGCAACGGCAGATCATCCATGCCACGCCCGATATCGATCGGCCGAAGGTGGAGAGCGCCGCGGACAAGATCCATGCGCTCAATCCGCATGTGACATTCCGGACCCATGCCACACGCCTCACCGCGGCGAATGCGCTGGAGATGATCGGTGACTACGACATCGTCGCCGACGGCTCGGACAATTTCGCCACCCGCTACCTGGTGTCGGACGCGTGCTATCTTGCGAAGACAACCCTGGTCAGCGCCGCGCTCGGGGTGTTCGACGCCTCGCTGACCACCATCCGCGCCCACGAGACCAACGCCGCCGGCCAGCTCAATCCGACCTATCGCTGCCTGTTTCCGGATCGGCCGCCGCCGGGCACGGTGCCCACCTGCGAGGAAGCCGGCATCCTCGGTGCGCTCGCCGGCGTGCTCGGCTCGATGACGGCGCTGGAGGTCATCCGCGAGGTCGTCGGTTTCGGCGAAGGTCTGGTGGGACGACTGCTGATGATCGACGCCCGCGCCATGCGCTTCGAGACGCTGCGCTATCAGCGCGATCCGTCAAATCCGCTCAATGGCGATCATCCGACGATCAGGGATTTGAGCGGGCATCGCTGAGCAGTGAGTTGATTGTCAAGACTCCGGGATGACCCTACGAGATTTACACATCTCAAGATCGCGACACGATCGCCCTATCTTTGTCGTTGCCGGGCTTGTCCTCAGCGACTTCGGCTTTGCCGAAGTCGCGGACACAACCTCGATCAGGGACGCAGTGCCTTCCTAAGCGAGATCCATAGCAACTCGACTACGTCGAGTTGCGTTCTTAAAGAACCCAAGTCGGATATATCCGACTTGGGGGACAAGCCCGGTGATGACAATGGTGGGTGGGACAAGACCTCACCCGTGCGCACCCTTCTCGCTGTCCAGATGCGCGAGCTGCGCCTCGGCGTAGCGGCCGCCGGCGGCGTCGCCGAGGTTCGCCAGCTCGGCGAGATCCTCCGGCGACAGTGTCGCGTCCAGCGCGCCCAGCGCCTCGGTGAGACGGTCGCGACGCCGCGCGCCGATCACCGGAACGATGTCGTTGCCCTGCGCCAGCACCCAGGCGATCGCGACCTGCGCCACCGAGACGCCGCGCCGGTTGGCGATGGTCCGCAGCCGCTCCACGAGCCGCAGGTTATGGTCGAGGTTCTCGCCCTGAAAGCGCGGATTGTGGCCGCGGAAATCCCCGGCACCGGCACCGTCTTTCGACCAGTGGCCGCTGATCAGGCCGCGCGACAGCACGCCGTAGGCGGTGATGTCGATGCCGAGCGCGCGGCAGGTCGGCAAGATCTCCTGTTCGATGCCGCGGGAAATCAGCGAGTACTCGATCTGCAGGTCGACGATCGGATGCACCTTGTGAGCGCGGCGGATGGTGTCGGCGCCGACTTCCGACAGGCCGATGTGCCTGACATAGCCGGCCTTGATCATATCGGCGATGGCGCCGACGGTGTCCTCGATCGGCACCGCCGGGTCGAGCCGCGCCGGGCGATAGATGTCGATGTGATCGACGCCAAGGCGCTGCAGCGAATAAGCGATAAAATTCTTCACCGCGGCGGGGCGGCTGTCGTAGCCCGACCACGCTCCCTTCGGGTCGCGCAGCGCGCCAAATTTGACGCTGATCAGCAGGTGGTCACGATCACGGCCCTTCAGCGCTTCGCCGATCAGCATCTCGTTGTGGCCCATGCCGTAGAAGTCGCCGGTGTCGAGCAGGGTGATGCCGGCGTCGAGCGCCGCATGGATGGTGGCGATGCTCTCGGCGCGGTCGGCGGGGCCGTACATTCCGGACATGCCCATGCAACCGAGGCCGATGATGGAGACGTTCGGGCCATGGGCGCCCAGCTTGCGATGTTTCATGGTGGTGCCTCCGGGACAGGGAGCATACGCCTTGTTGGCGAACTCCGAAGCTGCAGCGGTGCGCTGCTTCCGGCACCGATATGGCGCGATAAGATTACGGCGATAAGCTGGACAATTATAAATAGCTTGTTCAGTATATCGAACAATGAGGGAGTTCGACCTTCGCGATCTCAATGCCTTTGTCGCCGTGGCGCGGACCCGCAATTTCCGCCGCGCCGCGCTCGAACAGGGTGTCTCGGTGTCCAGCCTCAGCCAGCGGCTGCGCGCCCTGGAAGAGCGGCTCGGCATTCGCCTGCTGAACCGCACCACCCGCAGCGTGGCGCTGACGGAGGCCGGCGAACTGCTGCTGGGGCGTGTCGGCCCGGCCATGCGCGATGTCGGCGACGCGCTCGATCAGGTCCGGGGCCTGCGCGCGGTGCCGTCGGGCAAGCTGCGCATCAATGCGCCGCCGCCGGCGATCGATCTCGTGCTGGCGCCGATGGTGGCGCCGTTTCTCAAGCGCCATCCGCAGATCGAACTGGAGATCGTTGCCGAAGTCGCGATGATCGACATTGTCGAACACGGCTTCGACGCCGGCGTGCGCTACGGCGAACATCTTGCGCAGGACATGATCGCGGTGTCGATCGGGCCGCCGCAGCGTTATGCGGTGGTGGCGTCGCCGGATGTCATCGCGGTCCATGGCAAGCCGAAGCATCCCAGGGACCTGCTGCCGTTTCCCTGCATCCGGACCCGGTTTCCGACCGGGGCGCTGCTCGAGTGGGAGTTCGAGAAGGCGGGGCGGGTGGTCAAGCTGTCACCGCCGGCCGTTCTCACCGGACTGGGGGCCTCATTGCAGTTGCAGGCGGCGCTCGATGGCGTCGGCTTCTTTGCGACATTCGAGGGCTATGTGCGCGAGCACGTGGCCGCGGGCCGGCTGGTCAGTGTGCTCGATGACTGGTGCCAGCCTTTTCCCGGCCCCTTCCTGTACTACCCGAGCCGCCGGCAGCTGCCTCCGGCGCTCGGCGCGTTCATCACGTTCGTGCAGGAGTGGCGAAAGGTTGGACAGCTCCGCGCGACCTCGTAGAGCAGCGGGCCTCCGCCTCAAGCTTTCTTGACCGTATGCCGCTGTGACGGAGCGAACGCACGAACCAGACGAGCCATGGCGCGCCGGGCATGCTTTTCGATATCCCGGGTGCTCGGCGGAGGAATGACGCCCAGCAACGCCTGGGTATAAAACTCACCCCGCAGCAATCCGATGAAACTGTTGCCGTAGTCCTCCGGGTCGTCGATCTCGATCAGGCCCTGTTCGATCAGGCGCGTTGTAAGCATGCGCCCCAACCCTTTGCCGTGGTCGCGCGTCAGACTGTTGAATATTCGGCCGACGTCCGGCAGTCGTCCGCCTTCGGCCACGGCGATTCGAAACAATGCGAGCTGTTCCGGTCGCATCATCTGGGTGAGCAGGCGCACCGCAAAGCGGTCCAGCGCCGCCCTGGGATCGAGCGTTTGATCGTGGGCGATGGCGTCCAACGCCTCGGTTCCCTGGCGCGTTCCCCACACAAGCAATGCGTGGAACAGCGCCTCTTTGTTATCGAAGCGGGCATAAAGCGTGGTCTTTGAGGCGCGTGCGCGGCTGGCAACGTCGAGCATGGTCGCGCCGTGGAAGCCCTTTTCGGTAAAAACCTCGAACGCAGCGCGGAGAATTTCTTCGTCCCGGGGGTCGGCAGCAGCCTGCGGCGATTTCGACCGCACTGCGGACGGATGTGCTTGTGCGACCTGCGACGGCGGTCGCCGCCTTGACTGAGTACCCATGGGTACTATATGACTCAGTACCCGTTGGTACTCAAACTCGATTCTCGGGACATGTCATGCCCAGTGATTCGCGCGGTGCTCATGGTGGCCTGTTGCTGCCGCCGGATGTGATCCAACCCTTTCCGCTGCGGTTTCGCCGCGAGGACCTGCATGTGATGGCCTTCTTCGGCGGTCATGCCGACTACGAAGCCGTTGAAGCGATGATCCAGCATCGCGGCGACGGCGAATCCTCCATTCGCGCCATCCTCACGCGGCATGACCAATCGCAGATCGACCACGTCAACGATGCCGCCCTGCTCGCGCAATCGCGCGGCGTTCAACGCGAGACCTGCTATCGGTCCATCGCGTTGAATGTCGAAGCGCTGGGCGAGGTGCGGCGCGCGCGGCTCGCGTTCGAATCGCATATCGGTGAGCATGTCGTTCTCGACGTGACCACCGTCGGCCGGCCGGATCCCAAGGGCGGCGGCCTCAGCGATCCCGGCAGGCATTCGCCAACCGGCAGCCTGCCGCTGATGTGGCGCGGCGCCAGCACCCTGGCAGGGCCGCAAACCCAGGTGACCATCGACGGCGTGCGATACGGCGTGCCGGTGAAAGTGCGTTCCGGTTCGTTTGTCGCCCATGAAGGCTACTACACCGAACCTCACGCCATGGGAGCCATCCGGGCCGGAACGGTCAATGCCCGGCTGATACGCAAGCCGGATCGGATCGACGTCGATGCCGCGTGGGTCTTTGACATTGAAGAGCGCGACATCGTCTATCGGGTGGTGGCACGCGATGCCGGCGGACGTCTGCGCATCGCGAAGCGCGATGGCTCCGGTGAAACGATCACCGCTTATGCGGTCGACCGACGGCTCGAGGTGATCGGGATCACGCTTCCGGCCGATGCGGGCTCGACGGGGGGTCTTGTCCTGGCGTTCGATGGGCCCGCAGGCTTCAGCCTGTCCATGGATGAGGCGCAGGATCTCGTCACGGGTGATGTGGAGATTGCTGAGAGCGCCGATGGCGCGGCGATCAGCCTTCTTCCGGCGCAGCCCGGCTGGGCCGTCGATCGGCGCGTCCGCATCGCATGCGCGCGGGACGGCGAGCGGATGATGGTCGTGACAACGATCGGCGATGCGCGATGTTAGAGCGGGATGGGTTTGAATCAAATCGACGCAGGCGTTGATCTCACCTCGCCACGCTTGCGGCCGTCGGATTCACACATCTCCATCGATGCACTTTGACGTCGAGGTGATGATTTTGGCTCCCTCCCCCCTTGTGGGGGAGGGCTGGGGAGGGGGGTACCCAGCATTCTGACGTCGTGATGCAACGACATCCGATCTCTGCTGCTGCGGTTTTGCCGCTACCCCCCTCCCTAACCCTCCCCCACAAGGGGGGAGGGAACGAGTCTCTGCTGGGTCGAGATGTTTGGATTCGACAGCAGCAGCGAGATTTTACAGCATGCTCGGCAGCACGCGGTCCGGCGGCTTGTGGCCGTCCAGGAAGGTGCGGATGTTGATGATCACCTTCTCGCCCATCTCGACGCGGCCTTCGATGGTGGCCGAGCCCATGTGCGGCAGCAGCACCACCTTGCCGGCGCGGGCCAGCCGCACCAGCTTCGGGCTGACCGCAGGCTCGTGCTCGAACACGTCGAGRCCGGCGCCGGCGATRTCGCCGGWYTCRATSAGCTTGGTCATGGTYTCTTCGTCGATCACCTCGCCGCGCGCGGTGTTGACGATGTAGGCGTCCTTGCGCACGAGCTTCAGCCGCCGSGCCGARAGCAGGTGGAAGGTSGCCGGCGTGTGCGGGCAGTTGACGGAGATGATGTCCATCCGCGCCAGCATCTGGTCGAGGCTTTCCCAGTAGGTGGCGCCGAGCTCTTCCTCGATCTTCGGCGCGACCGGGCGGCGGTTGTGATAGTGGATCTGCAGGCCGAAGGCGTGGGCGCGGCGCGCCACGGCCTGGCCGATCCGGCCCATGCCGATGATGCCGAGCCGCTTGCCGCCGAGCCGCTTGCCCAGCATCCAGGTCGGCGACCAGCCCGCCCAGTCCTTGCCTTCGGTGAGAATGGTCGCGCCCTCGGTGAGGCGGCGCGGCACCGCCAGGATCAGCGCCATGGTCATGTCGGCGGTGTCTTCGGTCAGCACCTTGGGCGTGTTGGTCACGGTGATGCCGAGGCTGTGGGCGGCAGTCACATCGATGTTATCGACGCCGTTGCCGAAATTCGCGATCAGCTTCAGCTTGCGGTCCGGCTGGTTGAGCACCGCTTCATCGACCTCGTCCGACACGGTGGGAACCAGGATGTCGGCGGTGCGGACCGCGTCCGCAAGCTGCTCCTGGGACATCGGCTGGTCGTCGAGATTGAGCCGCGCGTCGAACAGTTCGCGCATGCGCGTTTCGATGCTGTCCGGCAGTTTCCGCGTGACGACAACAAGAGGTTTTTTCCGCACGGTCATCGTGTGTGTTCCACGGCCATAGACAACAAAGTGAAGCGACGAGCCCTGCTCAAATCCAGCCGTCGCCTTGCGTTTCCCGAAGCTTCTGCCCGGCCATTGAGGTCTCGTTAACCGGGCTGTCCGAAACTGCCGTTCCGCGCCGGTCGCAAGCTCTCGTCGGCTCTTGTGGTGGGTCTCGCGTTCGGTCCTCTCTAGCAGAAGGCCCGGCCAAGACAAGAACCCAGCCAGGAACCCGCAAGCGGGCTTGCAACAGCGAAATTTCGGGGTGTCAGGCCGCCACAAGGGGATGTGGCGGCTCTGCAAGATGTCGGCAGGGACAAGGCAATGGGGTTCAAGCGTTATTTGGCGGCGTTGGCGCTGGCCGGATTGGCCGGCAATGCACAGGGTGCGTTGGCGGCGAAGGATGCCACGGGGCCGGTGAGCGGCCTGCCGGTGCCGCGTTACGTCAGCCTGAAATCCGATCACGTCAATGTTCGCGGCGGTCCCACCAAGGACAATGACGTCAGCTGGGTCTACACCCGGGCCGGACTGCCGGTCGAGGTCACCGCCGAATTCGAGAACTGGCGCCGGGTGCGCGATTCCGAGGGCGCGGAAGGCTGGGTCTATCACTCCCTGCTGTCGGGCAAGCGCACCGCCGTGGTGACGCTGAAATCGAAGGACGATCTCGCGCCGCTGTACGACCGGGCCGATCCGACCAGCGCGGTCGCGGCGCGGCTGCAGTCCGGCGTGGTGGCGTCGGTGAAACGCTGCACGTCCGGATGGTGCCGCGTCACCGGCACCGGCTTCGACGGCTGGATCGAGCAGCAGCGGCTGTGGGGCGTCTACGCCGACGAGAAGATCGATTAGCGAGACCGCCTGAAACAAGACCGCATGAAAAAGGCCGCGCTGGGCGCGGCCTTTTTGCTTGAGATGATCTCGACCGGGGTCCGCGTCAACGGATCTTGCGCAGCCGCACCACCATGTCGATGCGGGCGATCTCGTAGCCGGCCGGCACGTCCGGCATCTTCTGCAACATCAAATGCGGGTCGGGAATATCGACCAGCTCGTGGTTGCCTTCCATGTAGAAGTGGTGATGCGCGGTGACGTTGGTGTCGAAATAGGTCTTGGTGCCGTCGACGCTGACCTGGCGCAGCAGGCCGGCCTCAGAGAACTGGCGTAGCGTATTGTAGACGGTCGCGAGCGAAAGCGGCTCGCGGGCGCGCAGCGCCTCCTCATAGAGCATCTCGGCGCTGACATGGCGATCGCCCTTGGCGAAGAGCAGCCAGCCGAGCGCCATGCGCTGGCGGGTCGGGCGCAGCCCCACGGACTGCAGCATCTCGTTGACGTCATGCCAGGGGCAACCGGTCAGCGCAGGCGCGCGGACGGCTCCGAGGATTTCGGCGTCGGTCTGTTCGTCGGCGATTAAGTCACTCATTTCACAACGGGAAAACGCCCGCCCTATGCACAGGATTTATGTTCTGGGGATTATAGGAAAGGATGCAGTTACATGCAAGTATTTCGCAACTAAGGCAATCGCGGGATATCGGGCCGAACCTCTGCGATTAAGCACAAAACGGGGCAATTTGCCCCTATTGTGTTGATCCAAAGCGGCTTTGCGCACTGGAAGGCCTATGATAGAGAGCGCCCGAACGCGTTTTCAGGCCCATTCCTGGGTTCTTTTTTGGGTTAATTTGGGGGTATGCACGGCATGCACGATCGGCGCAGCAGTTATGACTATGAAGATCTGCTGGCGTGCGGCCGCGGCGAAATCTTTGGTCCCGGCAACGCGCTGTTGCCGCTGCCTCCCATGCTGATGTTCGACCGCATCACCGAGATCAAGGAAAACGGCGGCGAGTACGGCAAGGGCCTGATCCGTGCGGAGCTCGAGGTCAAACCGGATCTCTGGTTCTTCGGGTGCCACTTCAAGGGCGATCCGGTGATGCCGGGCTGTCTCGGTCTCGATGCGCTGTGGCAGATGGTGGGATTTTTCTTGGGCTGGCTCGGCGGCGAGGGCCGCGGACGCGCGCTCGGCCTTGGCGAACTGAAGTTTTCAGGTCAGGTTCTGCCCGATGTCACGAAGGTTGTGTACAATATCGACATCAAGCGCGTGATGCGCTCGAAGCTCGTGCTCGGCATTGCCGACGGCTGGCTGTCGACCGACGGTGAGATTGTCTATCGCGCCAAGGATCTGAAGGTGGGCTTGTTCCGGCAGGACGCCGCATTGCAGCCCGGAACATAACGCAGGATTTTCAGGAGCAGGGCCGCCGAAATCGGCGGCGTCATCAAAGCGGCAGAGCGCCTTCAAATCTGCATCTGCCAGATCTGCATTTGCAAAGTCTGCATCTCCATCTTTTCAAAGTGAGGGTACATCATGAGGCGGGTTGTGGTGACGGGGATGGGGATCGTCTCGTCCATCGGAAACAACACTCAGGAAGTGCTTTCGAGCCTCCACGAAGCGAAGTCCGGAATCTCGCGGGCCAGCAAGTTTGCCGAGCTCGGCTTCCGCAGCCAGGTGCACGGTGCRCCRAGCCTCAAYYCCGCTGAWGTCGTCGATCGCCGCGCGATGCGTTTTCTCGGCGAAGGCGCGGCGTGGAACCATGTCGCCATGGAGCAAGCGATCCGCGATGCCGGACTAGAGGCCGGCGACGTGTCCAACGAGCGCACCGGCATCATCATGGGATCGGGCGGSCCSTCRACGCGGACSGTCGTCGAAGCCGCCGAYATCACSCGCACCAAGGGRCCGAAGCGGGTCGGRCCGTTCGCCGTGCCGAAGGCGATGTCGTCGACGGCRTCGGCMACGCTYGCGACCTGGTTCAAGATCAAGGGCGTGAACTATTCGATCTCGTCGGCCTGCGCGACCTCCAACCATTGCATCGGCAATGCCTACGAGACCATCCAGATCGGCAAGCAGGACATGATCTTCGCCGGCGGCTGCGAGGAACTCGACTGGACGCTGTCGGTGCTGTTCGACGCGATGGGCGCGATGTCCTCGAAATACAACGATACCCCGGCGACCGCGTCGCGCGCCTACGACGTCAACCGCGACGGCTTCGTGATCGCGGGCGGCGCCGGCGTCGTCGTGCTCGAGGAGCTCGAGCACGCCAAGGCGCGTGGCGCCAAGATCTATGGCGAAGTGGTCGGCTATGGCGCGACCTCCGACGGCTACGACATGGTGGCTCCCTCGGGCGAAGGCGCCGAGCGCTGCATGCGGATGGCGCTGTCCACGGTGCAGGGACCGATCGACTACATCAATCCGCACGCCACCTCGACGCCGGCGGGCGATGCGCCGGAAATCGCCGCCATCCGCAACGTGTTCGGCGCCGGCGAGAAATGCCCGCCGATCGCCGCCACCAAGTCGCTGACCGGGCATTCGCTCGGCGCCACCGGCGTGCATGAGGCGATCTATTCGCTGCTGATGATGAACAACGGTTTCATCTGCGAAAGCGCCAACATCCAGGAGCTCGATCCGGCGTTCGCCGACATGCCGATCGTGCGCAAGCGCATCGACAACGCCAAGGTGGGAACCGTGCTGTCGAATTCGTTCGGGTTCGGCGGCACCAACGCCACGCTGGTGTTCAAGCGGCTCGATGCGTGACGTCGATTTGAGCGCGACTTTTCACACCACCACTTTTCATCTGCTCCGCCTGCGCGGAGCGTGCCGGGCTCCGCATCTCATGTCCTCCTCGCGGCGTTCGGATTGCCGGACCACCCGCCTTGGCGGTGCGGCCGGTGTCTTAAATCATGGAGCGTTGCGATGACGGGGTTGATGCAGGGCAAGCGTGGATTGATCCTCGGTATCGCCAACGATCACTCGATCGCCTGGGGCATCGCGCGGACGCTGCATGCCCACGGCGCCGAAATGGCATTCACCTATGCCGGTGAAGCCCTCGCCCGGCGCGTGAAGCCGCTGGCGGAATCGCTCGGTGTGGATACGGTGCTGCCCTGCGACGTCGAGGACATCGCCAGCGTGGATGCGGTGTTCGATGTGCTCAAGAGCAAGTGGGGCACGCTGGACTTCGTGGTGCACGCGATCGGCTTCACCGACAAGAACGAGCTCCGGGGGCGCTACGCCGACACCACGCGCGACAATTTTTCACGCACCATGGTGATCTCGTGTTTCTCGTTCACCGAGATCACCAAGCGCGCTGCCGAGATGATGCCGAACGGCGGCTCGATCATCACGCTGACCTTCGGTGCGTCGATGCGGGCGATGCCCAACTACAACGTGATGGGCGTGACCAAGGCGGCGCTGGAAGCCTCGGTGCGTTATCTCGCCGCCGATTACGGTGCGCAGAACATCCGCGTCAACGCCATCTCCGCGGGTCCGGTGCGAACGCTGGCCGGCTCCGGCATCGGCGAATCGCGCGCGATGTTCGCGTTCCAGGAAAAGCACTCGCTGCTTGGCCGTGGCGTGACGCTCGACGAGCTCGGCGGCTCGGCGCTGTACCTGCTGTCGGAATTGTCCGGCGGCGTCACCGGTGAAATCCACTACGTCGATTCCGGCTACAACGTGGTCCTGATGCCGCGGCCGAGCGCGCTCAAGGACGACGAGGCCTGATCGCAGGCGACCGAACAGCCATCGGCACCGGCGCTCGGACCTCGATGTTCCCGCACGAGCGAGAACATTGAACCCGGATCACCCCTCGGGGGCAGCCCACCTCTGAACACTGACATCCGCCAGCGCCGCGAATATCGCCGGCGTGCGTTCCAGGCGGGCGATCGTTCGCGCGCCTTCGAGGGCGGCGACCAATGCGGCTGCGGTCGAGGATGCGCGCGCGGGCGCGAAACCGCACCCCCTGAAATGCTCCGCAACGATCTCGGTCGAATCAACAAATCCGCGCGCGACCCGCTTGGTCAGCTCAGCGTCGAGCGCGGGCAGCTCATTCGCCAGATTTTGCATCAGACATCCGTACTGGAAATCCGAGGCGACCATTTCGGCCGCGAATGTACTGAAAATCTGCCGAACAAAATTCAGCGCATCGCCCGCCGTATCCGCCGAGATATTCCGCAAGACCGCCATTCTCGCCGCAACGTAATGATCGATGGCTTCTTCCGCGAGCTGTGCCTTGCCGCGTGGAAAGTGAAAGTAGAACGATCCTTTGGGCGCACCGCTTTCTTCAATGATCTGGGTCAATCCGGTCGCCGTGTAGCCCTGGATGCGAAACAGGCGTTCGGCCGTGGCAATCGCGCGAGCGCGGGCGTCAGTCTTGCGTGGCATGCCCTGCACATAACACGTTTCGCTTGACGCTTCTATGGTGATCGCCATATTATGGCGATCACCATAGAAGGAGTCCGGCGATGCCCCTCCACCCAGCTGGTTCCAAGCCATCGGCGTCCCGACGCGCCGTCCTGGCGATGGGCGCGGCCGGCCTGGTCGCGGCTTCACTTCGACCGGCCCGCGCCAACCCCACAGGAGGACCTGATTTGACCGCATCACCATATGGCGAGGGAACGCTTCCCAAGGAGGTCCGCTCCCGCATGATCCATGGGGTCAACGGCCTCGATGTCCATGTTCTCGAGGCCGGTTACGAAAGCCAGGGACGGCCGCTCGCGCTGCTTCTGCACGGCTTTCCGGATCTGGCTTACGGCTGGCGACACCTGCTCCCGCTACTTGCTGACGCCGGGTACCATGTGGTGGCGCCCGACCAGCGGGGGTTTGGCCGCACCATCGGCTGGGTGAACGGCTATGACGCCCCGCTCGCGTCCTTCAGCCTTCTGAACATGACGCGCGACGCCCTCGGACTGGTTTCGGCGTTGGGCTATCGGCGCACGGCCATGCTCGTCGGGCACGACTTCGGCTCGCCCGTGGCGGCCCTTTGTGCGCTGGCGCGACCGGACGTCTTTCCCTCGGTGGTGCTGATGAGCGCACCGTTCCCCGGTCTGCCGGCGTTTCCGTTCAACACTGCGGACAGCGAGGCATCTTCGGTCCAGCCGAACACCGACAATCAAAAGCTGGCGGCCGCGCTGGCGGCGCTTGATCCGCCGAGAGAGTATTACCAACAATATCTGAGCACACGGGGGGCGAACGATGACATGTGGCATCCCCCTCAAGGTCTACATGCGTTTCTTCGTGCATTCTTCCACGTCAAGAGCGCTGACTGGCCGGGAAACAAGCCGCACCCATTGAAGGCGCGAACCGCCGTCGAACTTGCACAAATGCCGACCTATTACGTCATGGATCTTGGCAAGACGATGCCCCAGACCGTCGCTCCATTCCACCCTACCGCCGCCGAGGTCCAGGCCAACAAATGGCTCACCGAGCCGGAACTTGGCGTGTACACGCAGGAGTATGGCCGCACCGGGTTTCAAGGCGCCCTGCAGGCTTATCGCGTCTATTCCGATCCTGACCTGAACGCTGAGTTGCGCCTGTTTTCGGGCAAGACGATCGATGTCCCGTCGCTTTTCATCGGCGGGACGAGCGATTGGGGCACCTATGCGGCGCCGGGCGCGGTCGATCTCATGAGGACGAAGGCGGCGACGCGGATGGGCGGCATCGAGCTGATCGACGGCGCCGGTCACTGGATTCAACAGGAGCAGCCGGTTCGGCTCAGCACGCTCCTGCTCGCCTTCATCAAGGAGGTGGGACCATGCGCTGCTGCTGATTCGGACCTCGCCACGCGGCCGGGCGTGGCCTGCATTTCGCCGGGTCGGTGAGGACAATCTATTGATAATGCTTGAGAATTCGTTCGACGGCGATGCGTCTGGCCGCAGTCGTGGCTGGTGATGACCGGCGCGGTTAACGCCGGTCATCAGGATGCGGCTCAGGCCGCCAGCGCCATGGCGCGCTGGAAGGCGGGCCGGGCAAAGCAGCGCGCGAGATAACGATCGAACGACGGTCGCGTCGGCACCATCTTGAAAATATTGATCGCGAAGTTCAGCCCCGAGCCGATCATGATGTCGGGGGCGGAAAACTCCTCGCCGAGAATCCACGGCCCCTGTTCGAGTGCCTTGTCCAGCACATCGAACACCTGCGTCGCTTCGCCCCAGCCGGCGGTCGAGGCCGGCACCTGGATTTTGGTGAAGATCTGCATGACGGCTGCTTCGATGCAGGTCGCCGCAAAGAACATCCAGTACAGATAGCGGGCGCGACGGGGATCGCCCAACGGCGGCGCCAGTCTCGCATCCGGATAACGCTCGGCGATATAGGCGCAGATCGCCGCGGCTTCGCCCAGCATCGCGTCGCCGTCCCTGAGCGCCGGCACTTTGCCCATCGGATTGATGGCGAGAAATTCCGGGGCCTTCTGTGCGCCGGTCGCGATGTCGGTCAGCACCCGCTCATAAGGCAGGCCGGATTCTTCCATCAGCCACAGTCCCGAAAACGAGCGCGAGCGGGGTGAGTAGTAGAGCTGGATCACGACAGGACCTCCCAAATGATGAAGGGGTGGCATGCCACCCCTTTCTTCTTTTTCCATGAAACAACGATGCTGTGCTGCGCCGAGTGTGATCGACGCAGGACGGAGAATCAATCCTCCGGCGCCAGCAGGATGTTCCAGATCAATCCGCCGATGGCGCCGCCGATCAGCGGCGCGACCCAGAACAGCCACAACTGGCTGGCGGCGCCCGTCTCCGCGAACAGCACCACCGCCGTGGAGCGGGCCGGATTGACCGACGTGTTGGTCACCGGAATCGAGACCAGATGGATCAGCGTCAGGCAGAGACCGATCGCGATCGGTGCGAAACCCGCCGGAGCGATCTTCGACGTCGATCCCAGGATGACGACAAGAAAGCCCGCGGTCAGCACCACCTCGATGAGGAAAGCGGAAAGCAGGCTGTAGTGACCCGGTGACAGGTCGCCATAACCGTTGGATGCGAAGCCGCCGGCCTTGAAGCCCGGAGCGCCCGACGCGATGGCATAGAGGATGGCCGCGGCGACGAGGCCGCCGATGACCTGCGCGATCCAGTAGGGGATGAGTTCACCCCAGCTGAACCGTTTGCCGACAGCCAGTCCAAGCGAGACGGCTGGATTGAAATGCCCGCCCGAGATTCCGCCGACGGCGTAGGCCATGGTGAGAACCGTGAGGCCGAATGCCAGCGCGACGCCGGCGAATCCGATCCCCAATTGCGGAAAGCCGGCCGCAAGAACCGCGCTGCCACACCCGCCGAACACCAGCCAGAACGTCCCGAAGAATTCTGCCGCCAGCTTTTTCGTCATTGGTCTTCCCCTGCTCAACAACGCGCGGTTGAATCGCGCACCGCTTGATATCAAATCGAAGTGGTCAGTTCCAGCAAGTGAACCTGCCCGAACTTTAAACCGTTGATATTGCTCGCACCTGAAGTGGGCTTCGCGCCGTGAGTGCATGGCCGTGCGTGTCATGTTGCAGCGCGTTCGCGCCAGCGAATCACGCGCGCAAACAAAAAGGGCGGCCGCGAGGCCGCCCTTCGTGTTGGTCTGCTGCGCAGCGATTACTCGCCGGCGGCTTCGCGCGGCTGGGCCGCGCCTTCCGCCTTCTGCTTGGCTTCGAGGTCTTCGCCGGTGGTCTGGTCGACCGCCTTCATCGACAGCCGGACCTTGCCGCGATCGTCGAGGCCGAGCAGCTTGACCTTGACCTTGTCGCCTTCCTTGACGACGTCGGAGGTCTTCTGCACGCGGGCTGCGGCGAGCTGGCTGATGTGAACCAGGCCATCCTTCGGGCCGAAGAAGTTCACGAATGCGCCGAACTCCATCACCTTCACGACGGTGCCGTCGTAGATCTGGCCGACTTCCGGATCGGAAGCGATCGACTTGATCCACTTGATCGCCGCGCGAATGGATTCGCCGTTGGCGGACGCCACCTTCACGGTGCCGTCGTCCTCAATGTTCACCTTGGCGCCGGTCTTCTCGACGATCTCGCGGATCACCTTGCCGCCGGTGCCGATCACTTCGCGAATCTTGTCGGTGGCGATCTGGAACACCTCGATGCGCGGCGCGTGCTCGCCGAGCTCGGCGCGCGCAGCGGTCAGGGCCTTGGCCATTTCGCCGAGAATGTGAACACGACCGTCCTTCGCCTGGGCGAGGGCGACCTTCATGATCTCCTCGGTGATGCCGGCGATCTTGATGTCCATCTGCAGCGAGGTGACGCCCTTTTCGGTGCCCGCCACCTTGAAGTCCATGTCGCCGAGATGGTCCTCGTCGCCGAGGATGTCGGAGAGCACCGCGAAGCGCTCACCCTCGAGGATCAGGCCCATGGCGATGCCCGCGGTCGGCCGCTTCAGCGGCACGCCGGCGTCCATCAGCGCGAGCGAAGCGCCGCACACCGAGGCCATCGACGACGAGCCGTTGGATTCGGTGATCTCGGACACCACGCGCAGGGTGTAGGGGAACTCATGGTGCAGCGGCAGGATCGGATGGATCGCGCGCCACGCCAGCTTGCCGTGGCCGATTTCGCGGCGGCCGGGCGAGCCCATGCGGCCGGTTTCACCGACCGAGAAGGGAGGGAAGTTGTAGTGCAGCAGGAACGTCTCTTTGTACGTTCCGGGCAGCGCGTCGATGTACTGCTCGTCCTCGCCGGTGCCGAGCGTGGTCACGACCAGCGCCTGGGTTTCGCCGCGGGTGAACAGCGCCGAGCCGTGGGCGCGGGGCAGCACGCCGACTTCGGCGACGATGTTGCGCACGGTCTTGACGTCGCGGCCGTCGATGCGCCGGCCGGTGTCGAGGATGTTCCAGCGAACGATCTTGGCTTCCAGTTCCTTGAACACGCCGGCGACGCGCAGCTTGTCGAACTTCGGCTCCTGGCCTTCCGGGAAGAAGTGCGTCATCACCTTGGTCTTGACGACGTCGACCGCCTTGTAGCGATCCTGCTTCACCGGGATGGCGTAGGCGGCGCGCAGTTCCTGCTCGGCAATCCCGAGCATTTCCTTCTCGATCTCGGAATTGTCGATGGTGGCGATGTCGCGCGGCTCCTTCGCCGCCTTCTCCGCGAGCTCGATGATCGCCTTGATCACCGGCTGCAGGTGGCGGTGACCGAACATCACGGCGCCGAGCATCACTTCTTCCGGCAGTTCCTTGGCTTCGGATTCCACCATCAGCACGGCGTCGCCGGTGCCGGCGACCACCAGGTCGAGCTGGCTCTCGGCCATCTCGTCGAGCTGCGGATTAAGCACGAACTCGTTGTTGATGAAGGAGACGCGGGCGGCGCCGATCGGGCCCATGAAGGGCACGCCCGACAGCGTCAGCGCGGCGGAGGCCGCAACCATCGCAACGATGTCCGGATCGTTCTCGAGGTCATGGGACAGGGTAGTGACGATGACCTGGGTGTCGCAGCGATAGCCGTCGGCGAACAGCGGACGGATCGGACGGTCGATCAGGCGGGAGATCAGCGTCTCGCGCTCGGTCGGACGGCCTTCGCGCTTGAAGTAGCCGCCGGGAATGCGGCCGGCCGCGTAGGTCTTTTCCTGGTAGTTGCAGGTCAGCGGCAGGAAGTCGATGCCTTCCTTCGGCTTCTTCGCGGACACCACGGTCGCGAGCACGATGGTCTCGCCGTAGGTCGCAACCACTGCGCCATCGGCCTGGCGCGCAATCTTGCCGGTTTCGAGTTTGAGGGGGCGTCCGCCCCAATCGAGTTCGACGGAATGTACATTGAACATAGCTATGTCTTTCATTGGTTCGTCGTCGGCCGGCGCGCCAMAAACCAAAAAGCCATGCCAAGATGGCGAGACGCTGCGTGCAAATGAATTGCGACGTCAGCGTCCGGCGATCCTGCCATGGCTTTCATGTTCTGAATAACGTCCGTCCTTCGATTCACGGGCCCCATGCCCGTCACCGCCTGCCGCCGTATTGCGGCGGGCGGATCATGCAGGCTGTCGCGACTTGCTCAAAAACGTGATGCGCACGACAGGGACTGCATGACAAAACGCGCGCAGGTCATGCGCGCGTGGACTTGTCTTAACGGCGGATATTGTGCCGCTCGAGGAGCGCCTTGTAACGCGCCTCATCCGTCTTCTTCACGTAATCGAGAAGCGAACGGCGGGTGGAAACGAGCTTGAGCAGACCACGACGGGAATGGTTGTCCTTGACGTGGGTCTTGAAGTGCTCGGTCAGGTTGTTGATGCGCTCCGASAGGATCGCGACCTGRACTTCCGGCGAACCCGTATCACCGGCCTTCTTTGCATTCGTCTTGATGACTTCCGCTTTGCGTTCTGCGGTAATCGACATCGTCAAACACCTTGGTTGCGACTGGAACTGGCTGTCAGCCCGGTCAGGTTGAACACGCGCTTGGGGATGAGTTCGCCATTGCCAATTTCGGCGAGGGCCAGCAAACGGCCTCCGACGGTGACATAGACTGTGCCGCTCGAATTGGGCGCATCCCGTCCGCGCAACAAAACGGCCTGGCCCCGATGGAGCCTTGCCGCATCAGCCCGTGTGACGGCCAGTGCCGGGATGTCGTCCAGCGCGGTCTCAACGGGCAAAAGCGCGTCGGCGAGGCTAGCCCCGCCGGACGCGGCTCTATCGCACAAAGCCTCCAGTTGTTCCAGCGGAATCATGTCGTTCTCGACGAATGGGCCCACCAGGGTCCGGCGCAGGGAACTGATATGCCCATGGCAGCCCAGCAGGCGGCCGAGATCGCGCGCCAGGGCTCGGACATAGGTTCCCTTGCCGCACTCGGCTTCGAACACCGAATGGTCCCTATCCTGCTGTTCCACCAGGGTTAATTCGTGAATTTCGACCGGGCGCGGTTTCAGTTCCACCACCTCGCCGTCACGGGCAAGGTCGTAGGCGCGTTCGCCCTGGATCTTGATGGCCGAATACTGCGGCGGGATCTGCTCGATCAGGCCGGTAAATTGCGGCAGCAGCGCCTGGATCGCCTCCGCGGTCGGGCGGCTGTCGCTGGTGACTGTGACCCGGCCCTCGGTGTCGTCGGTGTCGCGTTCCTCGCCCCAGCAGACCGTGAAGCGGTAACGCTTGCGGCCGTCCATCACGAAGGGAACCGTCTTGGTGGCTTCGCCCAGCGCAATCGGCAGGCCCCCGGAGGCCAGCGGATCGAGCGTGCCGGCGTGCCCCGCGCGCTTGGCCTGGAACAGCCGCTTGATCACCGCCACCGCGTGGGTCGATGTCATGCCGATCGGCTTGTCGAGAATCACCCAGCCGTGCACGTCGCGCTTGTCGCGTTTCGGCTTGCCGGATCGATCGCCGCCTTGCTGTCCGCGCTGATGCGCGCGCGGCTGCTGTTCCCGTTGCGCTCGGAAATCCTGCTCGCTGTTAACGGCCTGCGAACCAGCAAAATTATTTTGCGCGCGCGCGTCGGACTCCTCCGATGGGGCGAGATCGATGTCGTTTTGCGGGTGTCCGTTCATTCGTTTTCGTCCGATTCTTGTCCGAGATCTTTTTGAACCGCAGGTGTTCTCAGTAGCTTCTCTATTCGTTCCGCTTCGTCGAATCGTTCGTCAACGCGAAAGCGAATATCAGGCGCAAATTTTAAGTTAATGCGCCGCGCGACTTCACCGCGCAGAAACTTCTTGTTGCGGTCGAGCGCGGGGATCACCTTGTCGATGCCCTGGCCGCCGAGCGGCATTACATAGACCGTGGCGAGCTTGAGGTCCGGCGACATCCGCACTTCGGGAATGGTGATGATGTGACCTTCGAGGTCCGGATCGTGCACGCTGCCTTGTGACAGCAGGTCGGCCACCGCATGGCGTACCAGTTCGCCGACGCGCAGCTGGCGCTGCGAACCTTCGGTGCCGGAAGCCTTGCTGGGGCCGCGTTGATGATGGCGGGGCATGATTTTACGTCTACTCATTGCCTCACGGACTTGAGACGCGCGGCGGACCGCGCGTTTCACCATGAGAGATTGAAGATTTGCGGCCTCATCGCGATCAGCCGCCCGTGCGGCTGATCGCTAGATGAGGTCAGTCAGTAATGCGAACCTGACTCGATGTAAGACTTGGACTTACAGCGAGCGCTGGATCGTCTCCACGCGATAACACTCGATAATATCACCGGCCCGCATGTCCTGGTAATTTTCGAAGGACATGCCGCATTCCTGTCCGGCAACCACTTCCTTGGCGTCGTCCTTGAAGCGCTTGAGCTGACCCAGCTTGCCTTCATGGATGACGACATTGTCGCGGATCAGGCGCACGTTGGCGCCGCGTTCCACGGTGCCGTCGGTGACGCGGCAACCCGCGATCTTGCCGACCTTGGAGATGTTGAACACCTCCAGCACCTGGGCGTTGCCGAGCATGGTTTCGCGCAGCGTCGGCGCGAGCAGGCCGGACATCGCCTTCTTCACGTCATCCACGAGGTCGTAGATGATGTTGTAGTAGCGGATCTCGATGCCGTCGCGCTTGGCGAGATTGCCGGCTTCCTTGTGCGCGCGCACATTGAAGCCGATGATCGCGGCATTGAAGCCTTCGGCCAGGGTCACGTCGGATTCGCTGATGCCGCCGACGCCTGCATGCAGGATGCGGGCTGCGACTTCGTCGGTGCCGAGCTTTTCCAGCGAGCCCAGGATCGCTTCGAGCGAGCCCTGCACGTCGGCCTTGATCACCAGCGGGAAGTCCTTGCGGCCCGAGGTCTTGAGCTGCGACATCATCTGTTCGAGCGAACCGCGCATGCCGGAGATGCTGGCGGCGGACTTCTCGCGCTTCTGGTGGGCGCGATAGTCGGTCACCTGGCGGGCGCGGGCTTCGTTTTCGACCACGGCCAGACGATCGCCGGCTTCCGGCGGACCATTGAAGCCGAGTACCTCGACCGGGACCGACGGGCCGGCCTCGTCGAGCGTGGTGCCCTGGTCGGAGATCAGCGCGCGGACGCGGCCCATTTCGGCGCCGGCGACGATGATGTCGCCGACCCGCAGCGTGCCGCGCTGTACCAGCACGGTCGCCACCGGACCGCGACCGCGATCGAGCTTGGCTTCGATCACGGTGCCTTCCGCCGGACGATCCGGATTGGTCTTGAGGTCGAGCAGTTCGGCCTGCAGCGAGATCATCTCGAGCAGCTTGTCGAGGTTGGTCTTGTTCTTGGCCGAAACCTCGACATCGACCACGTCGCCGCCGAACGATTCGACCTGCACTTCGTACTGCAGCAGCTCGGTGCGGACCCGCTCCGGCTTGGCGTCGGGCTTGTCGATCTTGTTGATCGCGATGATCATCGGCACCTTCGCCGCCTTGGCGTGGTTGATCGCTTCGATCGTCTGCGGCATCACGCCGTCGTCGGCCGCGACCACCAGCACCACGATGTCGGTGACCTTGGCGCCGCGGGCGCGCATCGCGGTGAACGCGGCGTGACCCGGGGTGTCGATGAAGGTGATCTTGCCGCCCTGCGGCGAGGTGACCTGATAGGCGCCGATGTGCTGGGTGATGCCGCCGGCTTCGCCGCTGACCACGTTGGCGTGGCGCAGGGCGTCGAGCAGTGAGGTCTTGCCGTGGTCGACGTGGCCCATCACGGTGACGACCGGCGGACGGGTGGTCTGGTCCGACTCATGATCGTCGGCAACGTCGAAAAGGCCTTCCTCGACGTCGGATTCGGCGACGCGCTTGACGGTATGGCCCATTTCCTCGGCGACGAGCTGGGCGGTGTCGGCATCGATCACGTCGGTGATCTTCACCATCTGGCCCTGCTTCATCAGCATGCGGATCACGTCCACGGCGCGCTCCGCCATGCGGTTGGCGAGCTCCTGGATCGTGATCGCCTCGGGGATCACCACTTCGCGAATGAGCTTTTCCTTCGGCTCGTTCGACTGATGGCCCTTCAGGCGCTGGGTGCGGCGGCGGAACGAGGCGACCGAGCGCTCGCGCACGTCGTCGGCGTTGAGCGCGGTGACCAGCGTCAGGCGGCCGCGCTGCTTCTGCGGCGCGGGCTTGGCTGTGGTCTTGGGGGCCATCACCGGACGCGCGGCGCCGCCGGGGCCACGGCGGACCTGGCGTGGACCGTCATCCTCGTCCGGCTCGGCCGGAACGCCTGCCGGGCGGGCGGTGGTGGTGACGGCCGGGCGGGCGGGGGTGGTGCCTGTTGCGGGGCGAGTGGTCGCGGCCGGACGTGCCGCCGGGGTCGCCGCGGCTGCCGCCTGCTGCTTGGCTTCTTCCTCGCCGAAGCGCTTCTTGGCTTCGAGTTCGGCCTTGCGCTTGGCTTCGGCTTCCAGGCGATGGCGGTTGGCCTCCTCGCGCTGGCGCGCTTCGGCGGCTTCGCGCTCCTGCTGCTCCTTGAATTCCTTGGTGTTGCGGCGCGCGGCTTCTTCCTCGGCGGCGCGGCGCTCTTCCTCTTCGCGGATCTTGGCGTCGGCGAGCGCCAGCGCGCGCGCACTGCGCTCGTCCTCGGTCAGGGTGCGCAGCACCACGCCCGAACCGCCACGCGATTGCTGGGCTGGCGGCCGCGATGGCGGAGCCTGACGCACGGGCGGCGGTGCGGGCTTGCTGACCGGAGCTTCGGGTGCACGCGGCGCTGCTTCCGCTGCGGCCGGCGGGTCACCCGGAAGGCGTCGCTTGGTACGCTTCTCGACCACCACCGATTTGGTGCGGCCGTGGCTGAAGCTCTGGCGCACGACGCCGGTCTCTGTGCGCGGCTTCAGCGACAGAGTTTTCGAACCGACGCTCAGCGTCTTGTCGCCAGGATTCTTCGTCTCAGCCATTCAGTCAGTCCTAATCTCGTTGGGCGCGCTCGCGCGCCGCGTCACTCGGTCCACAAGCCGTCTGAAGTCAGACGTCCTTTAACTTTGAAATTGGTGTCGCCCGGCGGTCCGGTTCAGCGCGAAACCGGACGACGCGTCGGCAGCGGGCCAGGACGGTTTCGGCCGCCGAGCCCGCGCGCAGGGCAGCATGTATCACATTTGACCGCCCAAGTGCCAAATCCAATTCTGCAGAGGTCAATGCGGTGAGAATCGGGATTTCGCCGGTTTGGCCCGTGGTTTGCCGCGCAATCGCGTCCAGTTTGCGGATTCCGTCGGGGGCCCCGTCGCAAGCATGGATCAGGGCTGCGGTTTCGCCGCGCTGCAGGGCGGTTTCCACCTTGGTGAACCCGCTGACCACGGCCCCCGCCTTGCCGGCCATGGCCAGCGCCTCGATCAGGCTGCGAACCAGGAGATTCTCGGTCTGGGCGACGAAATCGGGCGAAAGCCGCACCTCGCGCTTGAAACCCCGGCCGAAGACGCCACGCTTGACGGCATCGGCAACCGTGCCCCGCGCGGCCGAAACCCACAGCCCGCGGCCCGGAAGTTTTCGTTTCAGATCAGCGATCACCTGCCCGTCGGGACCGACCACAAAGCGGATCAGATCCTCGACCGGCTGCACCAGCCGCGTGACCGCGCACATCCGTTCGGCCCCGGACTTTGCGGTCCGGGGTCCGTCGTCAAGATCTGCGGGATCGATCGCGGCCAGCATGCGGTGACATGCCCTTACGCCGGATGATCTTCGCCGGCGGCATCGGCCGCGGCGGGCTTGGCGAGATCAGCCTCGGAGATCCATCCCGCCGCGACGCGCGCCTGCATGATCAGGGCTTCCGCGTCTTCCCGCGACAGGTCGGCGGCTTCGACGAAGCCCGGGTGCTTGACGGTCTCGCCGTCCTTGCGCTCGGTCCAGCCGGCGAGGTCGTCGGTAGCGCAATCGGCCAGATCCTCGATGGTCTTGACGCCGTTCTCGCCGAGCTTGACCAGGATCTTCAGGTTGACGCCCGGCACCGTCTTCAGGGCGTCGTCGACGCCGAGGTCCTTGAGCTTGGCGGCGAGTTCCGCCTCCTGCTGTTCGAGATACTCGCGCGCACGGTTCTGCAACTCCTGCGCGGTTTCCTCATCGAAGCCTTCGATGCCGGCCAGTTCCTTGATGTCGACCAATGACAGTTCCTCGACCGACGAAAAGCCTTCCGACGCGAGCAGTTGCCCGACGACTTCGTCGACGTTCAGCGCTTCCATGAAAACGCGGGTTGAATTTTCGAAATCGGCCTGGCGCCGTTCCGATTCCTCTTGCTCAGTGAGAATGTCGATGTCCCAGCCGGTCAGCTGCGAGGCCAGACGCACGTTCTGGCCACGGCGACCGATCGCAAGCGACAATTGGGTATCCGGCACCACGACTTCAATACGCTCGCGGTCTTCGTCGATCACGACCTTAGCGACTTCAGCCGGCGCCAGCGCGTTGACCACGAAGGTCGCGATGTCCGGCGACCACGGAATGATGTCGATCTTCTCGCCCTGCAGCTCGTTGACCACCGCCTGCACGCGCGAGCCGCGCATGCCGACGCAGGCGCCGACCGGATCGACCGAGGAATCCCGCGAAATCACGCCGATCTTGGCGCGCGAGCCCGGATCGCGGGCGACAGCCTTGATCTCGACGATGCCGTCGTAGATTTCCGGCACTTCCTGGGCGAACAGCTTCGCCATGAACTGCGGATGGGTGCGCGACAGGAAGATCTGCGGCCCGCGGGTCTCGCGGCGAACGTCGAACAGATAGGCGCGGACGCGGTCGCCGTTGCGGAACAGCTCGCGCGGCAGCATTTCGTCGCGGCGCACGATGGCCTCGCCGCGGCCCAGGTCGACAATGACGCTGCCATATTCCACGCGCTTCACGGTGCCGTTGACGATATCGCCGATGCGATCCTTGAATTCCTGGTACTGCCGGTCGCGCTCGGCTTCACGGACCTTCTGCACGATCACCTGTTTCGCGGATTGCGCGGCAATGCGGCCATATTCCAGCGGCGGCAGGGTGTCGGCGATGGTGTCACCGACCTGCGCGCCCGGATTGGCGCGTTGAGCGTCGACCAGCGAAATCTGGTTCGAGGAATTCTCGACCTGTTCCACGACCAGCATGTGACGCGACAGCCGCAGCTCGCCCTTCTTGCCGTCGATTTCGGCATGCACGTCGGTTTCGCTGCCGTAGCGGGCCCGTGCCGCCTTGGCGATGGCGTCCTCCATGGCCGCGATCACGATCGAGCGGTCGATCGATTTTTCGCGCGCAACCGCATCCGCGATCTGCAGAAGTTCGAGCTTATTGGCGCTGACAGCGGCCATGGTCCTAGTCTCCTTCGTGGTGCCCGTTGCGCGCTTTTTGCGCATCCAGGCGGTGTTGTTTGGTGTTGGTCGGCGGAGTCTTCTTTTTCAGGGGCTTGGTTTTCGGCGTCGGCTTCTTCGGCGGCGCGGCCATCGCTTTCTCGCGATCGCGCTTGGCATGGGACGGCGGCGGCGGCGCGAGGCCGAGATCTTCGCGCAAATCGCGCTCGGCCGCCTTGCCGCGACGCATGGATTCCGCAATCAATTCGTCGGTCAGAACCAGCCGCGCATCGCTGATGTCTTCCATCACCAGGGCGACATCCGGATCTTCGCCGGCACGCACGTCGTCGCGCCGCAGGTTGACCCGGTCGCCTTCGACCCCGGTCAGGACACCGCGAAACCGCTTGCGGCCCTCGTGGGCGACGGCCATTTCGATCTTGATGAGATGGCCGGTGTAACGCTCGAAATCGCTCCGGCGTACCAGCGGCCGGTCGATCCCCGGCGAGGAAATCTCCAGGCGATAGGCCCGTTCGATCGGATCGGCGATATCGAGCACCGGCGACAGCGCCCGCGACACCGCCTCGCAGTCCTCGATCAGCATGGTGCCGTCGGGCCGCTCGGCCATGATCTGCACCGTGCAGCCGGCTTCCCCCGACACCTTGATCCGGACCAGGCGATACCCCATGCCCTGCAGCACCGGGGCCGCAACTGCCGCCACGCGGGCCGCGACGCCGGGCTCGACCACCAGACGAGGCTCGTCCAGCAGGTCGTCCGTCGTTGCGTGCACAGTTGGATCAGTCATGTCCAAAGCCGAATTTAAGTTCAAACGTGGGTCCAAATCCCGGTTCCAGCTCCCGTCGGGAGCTCGATCGCTCATTATCCTGGCTTGGCCGCGGCAAGGTCCCGCAGCGCTGCGGTTCAGTCCGGGCTCGTTTCAGGTAATAAAAAAGAGCGGGTCCCCGGAGGAGCCCACTCTCAATACGCGATCGTATGAGATGTCTTAGTCACGCGGAATATAGCCATTTTCTGCGGGGCGGGCAAGGGCGCAGTCCCCTTCGCCGGCGCCGTTTCGGTTCCATTTACCGATCCGATCAAGGCGAACGCCCGGCTAAACCCTTCGTTCACCTGGGCGGAATAGCGTAGGCCCGACCCGAAAACCGTGCGTGCAGGGGTGAACCCCTATGCCGGGCAAGGATGCGTAATGGCCGCAGCAATACCCGTGATTCCGGAACTGGACGAGATCGTCAACGGCGGCGATGCGCGCCGGCAGGCCGACATCATCCGCAAATTGTCGGATCTGTTCGCGCAGGGCGCGGCCCATTTCCAGCCCAAGCACGTCGAATTGTTCGACGGCATCCTGATCGGCCTGGTGCCGCTGGTGGAAATCGATGCGCGCGTCCGGCTGGCCGAGCAGATCGCCCCGATCCCCAATGCCCCGCCATCGCTGGTCGGGCTTCTGGTGCATGAAGACGAAATCGCCATCGCCGGCCCGCTGCTGCGCGCGTCGCCGCTGATTGACGAGCCGACATTGATCGAGATCGCCGGCGCCAAGGGCCAGAGCCATCTGTTCGCGATTTCGGAACGGGCGACCCTGTCGCCGCCGATCACCGACGTGATCGTGCGCCGCGGCGATCGCGACGTGATCCGCAGTGTCGCCGGCAATTCCGGCGCCCAGTTCTCCACCACCGGCTATTCCGGCCTGATCACGCGGGCCAGCGATGACGGCGTGCTGGCGCTGGCCATCGGCAAGCGCCACGACATTACCCAGAACCAGCTCAAGGAATTGCTCGAACACTCCGCAGATATCGTCCGCCGCCGCCTGTTCGACATGGCGTCTCCCGCCAAGAAGGTAGCGATCAACCAGGCGATGATCGGGATCGGCTCCGCGCCCGCGTCACGCAACGGCGCCCGCGACTTTGCCCGCGCGCAGCGGGAAATCCTGACGCTCAGCTATGCGGAAGAGCTCAACGAAGCGGCGCTGCTGGCGTTCGCGAAAGAGCACAAATACGAGGAAACCGTCGCCACGCTGTCGGTGATGACCGGTGTCAGCCTCTCGATCATCGACCATCTGATCAAGGGCGAACGTCACGATCCGATCCTGATCATGGGCAAATCGCTGGGGCTGCAATGGGCCACCGTGCGCGCACTGATCATTGTGCGGATCGGACCCGGCAAACCCAATCCGTCGATTCCGGAAATGGAAGAGGCGCGCATGAACTACGAGCGGCTGGTGCCGGCCACCGCTCAGCGGGTGCTGAAGTTCTGGCAGAAGCGCCCGGCCGAAGCCCACGCTGAGGTCGATCCGGCGTAGCGAGCGGGCCCGCTCGGGCGGGCGTCGATCAATCCTGTCGCTGAAAGATCAGATAGGCGGCCTTGCGGCCTTCCCGCACGGCCTTTCGGCCATAGCGCGTCATGGTGTAGTCCGGCCACGGCAGCCGCCAGTCGTCGGCGCGTTCCGCGGTCCAGCGGAATTGCTCCAACCGCATGAAATGCGCCAGCGTCCACGCGCTGTAGTGATCGATATCGCAGACGAAGCGAAATTCGCCGCGTGCGACCAGCGTCCGCGCCATCATCGTTATGGTCGCGTCCTGAACGAAGCGCCGTTTCCAGTGCCGCCGCTTCGGCCATGGATCGGGATGAATGAGGTCGATGCGGCGCAAGGCCTGCGGTGGCGCCCAGGCCAGCAGCTCGGCGGCATCGCCGGCCAGCAGTCGAATGTTTCCGATCTGCTGCGCATCGATCTCGGTCAGAATCTTCGCCATGCCGTTGACGTAGGGCTCGACGCCGATGAACCCGGTCTGCGGAAATGCGCGGGCCTCGGCAATCAGATGCTCGCCACCGCCGAACCCGATCTCGAGGCGCACCTCCTGGACCGGCGCGCCGAACAGCACGCGCAAATCCGATGGCGCCGGGGTCGCGAGGTCGAGCGCCAGTTGCGGCAGCAGCGTTTCGATCAGCTCCGCCTGATGGCTGCGAAGCTTATGACCCTTGCGCCGTCCGAAGAACGAGCCCTGTCCATGATCGGCGCGGGCGGGTCCGGCGGGTTCGTCTGTCATCGGCATATCCATATCCGGATCACATCGCGCAAGCGCGATGATATCGACCGGCGACAGGGAAATCCTGGGTTGGTTCCAGAGCCATCTCCATTCCGATAGAATCGGAACAGAGCTCTCATTTTGTTTTGACACGGTCTCTATGCGCAAACACGTCGCGTCTGTCGCGAGGGAACCGGTGTCCACTTCGCGGGAAAACGCTCCGGGCGGTCAGCGACGGTCGGGCTGCTCGCGCGATGCCATCTGTTCGACCAGGTCGACGATGGTGCGGCGGAGCTTCGGATCGGAGATCCGGGTAAAGGCCCGTGTCAGCGCCAGGCCTTCGGACGTCGCGAGGAAGTCCGAGACATAGGCCGGCGACGGCGCGTCCGTCATGCCATTGGCGTTGATCGATCCGGTCGGGCCGCCCTCGAACAGGAAAGACACCGGCACTTGCAGAATATCGGAGATCTGCTGCAGCCGGCTGGCGCTGATCCGGTTGGTGCCTTTTTCGTATTTCTGGATCTGCTGGAAGGTCAGGTCGAGCGCTTCGCCGAGCTTTTCCTGACTCATGCCCAACATGATACGGCGCATACGCACGCGGCTGCCCACGTACTTATCAACCGGATTGGGCGCCTTGGCCGACATCAGCATGCTCCTCGCCCCTGCATGGCAGTCATGAACAGTCCGTGGATCTTACGGCCAATACGCCGTTTGTTGCGACAAGGTCAAATCGTAACTGATCAGTTGATTAAAGAACCAGCTTAATTCCCAAAAAACGAGCCGCACATCAAGGATAAAAGTCAGGAAAAATTCCGCACTGCGAAATTGCCATGATTCGATCTTACCGATCATCGCCCCAGTAAAGTGGTTTTTTTAGTGCGGCGCCGGCCGACCAGGATCGCCGCCAGCGCCACCAGGATGGCCACGGGCAGGTCCCCGAGTCTGGCGTAAAGCGGCGCCGCGATCGCCGACGGCAGCCCGGAATCCAGCAGATGTGTATAAGAGACAGCCGGAATCCAGCACACCTTCGACGCCCAGGCCAAGCCTCGCGATGATCTGTCCGTACGGATCGATGACGGCGGAAATCCCGGTATTGGCCGCGCGCACGATCGGCAGCCCCTCCTCAATGGCGCGCACGCGGGTCTGCTGCAAATGCTGATAGGGGCCGGTGCTGATGCCGAACCAGCCGTCATTCGTCACATTGACGATCCAGCCGGGGCGGTCACCCGGTGGGACGATGTCGCCAGGAAAGATCGCCTCATAACAGATCAGCGGCAGCACCGGCGGCGCATGGGGCAACTCCATGGTCTTGCGGCGCAGGCCCGGAATGTAGCCGCCGCGCAGCATGGTCAGCTGGATGAAGCCGAGCCGCTCCATCACCTGCTGGAACGGGAGGTATTCACCGAACGGCACCAGATGCAGCTTGTCGTAGACGCTCAGGATGCTGCCGTCGTGGTCGATGGCATAAATCGAATTGTATGCGCGCGTGATGTGGGGGCCGGTCGGCGAGTCCGGCGGCCGCACGGCACCGGTCAGCAAGATCGTGCTCGGCGGCAGCAAGGCGGCGATCTGCGCCATCGCATCGGCTTCCCGCGCCAGGAAGAAGGGAAACGCGGATTCCGGCCAGATCAGCACGGTCGCGTCCTTTACGCCGGTGGTCGAAGGCCCGGTCGAGCGATCCGACAGCGCAAGGTATTTCTGCATCACCGCCTGCTTGGCGGAGTAGTTGAACTTCATGTCCTGCTGCAGATTGGGCTGCATCAGCCGCAACCGGACGCCTTCGACCAGCCGGACCGGCTCGCCGGCCAGCCTCACGGTGCCGTAGACACCCATGGCGATCAGCACGAGCACCGCCAGCGCCGGCGGAAGCCACGGTTGGTGCATCCAGCGGCGTCCCAGCGGCCGATCGATCAGCACGGCGGGGCTGGCGAAAATCGCCACCGCGAGGAATGTCAGTCCCCACAGGCCGATCAGTGATGCGGTTTGCGCCAACGCCAGCGGCTCGGTGAGCGCATAGCCGAACGAGTTCCAGGGGAAGCCGGTCAGAACGTGGCCGCGCAGCCATTCGCTCACTGTGAGTCCGACCGCCAGCGACAGGATCCGCGATGCGTCGTTGGTCCAGATCAGGCGCGCCAGGGCAAAGCCGAACGCCATGAACAGCGCGAGACCGGCGGGCAGCGCGGTCACCGCAAACGGCAGCAGGTATCCGAACACATCGGCGTCGACCAGGAAGGCGTAACCGACCCAATAAAGCCCGGCCAGGAAGTAGCCGAAGCCGAACCACCAGCCGGTCAGCGCAGCCGCCGGCAGGCCGCCGAGCCGCCCGGCGCCGGCGCCGTCGATCAGCCAGACCATGATCGGAAAAGTCAAAAACAGCACCGGCCATGCATTGAACGGCGCCATCGCCAGCGCGGACACCGCGCCGGCGGCCAGCGCAATCAGCGCCCGCTTCCAGCCCCAGACAAGAATGATGCCGAGGCCGACGGCGCCGAGTCGTTTCGAGATGGATCCGGGGACGAGAGTTGCCGAGCCGCTCACGAGGACGGAGCTCCGTCCGGCGGGGGCGCGCTGTTGTCGGGGTTGCGCGCGGCCGCGTCGGCGGCGGCTTCACGCCGTCGCGTTTCACGGTGGCGCAAGGCCGAGCGATCCTTGCGGGTGCCGATGCGCAGCCGCTTGACGCGGCGCGGATCTGCATCGAGCACTTCGATCTCGAAATCGCCGGGGCCGGAAATGATCTCGCCGCGCACCGGCAGCCGCCCCACCTGCGCCACCAGATAGCCGCCGAGCGTATCGACATCTTCGCCGGCCTCGCCGATCACGAAGCTGTCGCCGATCACCGACTTGACGTCCTCGAGGCTGGCGCGGGCATCGGCGATGAAGGAGTTGTCCGCCTGGCGCACCACGGCCGGCGGTTCATCGCTGTCGTGCTCGTCGTCGATCTCGCCGACGATCTGCTCGACGATGTCCTCGATCGACACCAACCCGTCGGTGCCGCCATATTCGTCCACCACCAGCGCCAGGTGAATGCGGCTGGCCTGCATCTTGGCCAGCAGGTCGTGCGCCGGCATCGACGGCGGCACATACAGCAGCTTGCGGATGATGTTGGCGTCGGCGATCGGGGTGCTGAGATTCACCGCGCGCAGATCGAGGCCAGCGGGAAACGGCTTCTTGCGCTTGGCGTTGACCGCCGGATCGACCTTCGCGTGCGCCGCGATGTAGGCCACGAGGTCGCGGATGTGCACGATGCCTTCGGGATCGTCGAGCGTGTCGTTGTAGACGACCAGCCGCGAATGCGCCGCGCTTTCGAACACGTCGATCAGTTCGCCGAGCGAGATGTCGCGCTTCACTGCGATGATGTCGGCGCGGGGCACCATCACGTCGGCGATGCGGCGTTCCCGCAGCCCGAGGATGTTGCGCAGCATGGTGCGCTCGATGGCGGAGAAGCTGGTCTCGTCCGGCGTGGTGGCGTCGAGCACCACCTGGAGATCGGCGCGCAGCGATCCGGGCTTCCATCCAAACAGCGAGCGGATCGCGCGCATGAACCAGGTGTCCGACGCCGGGCGCAGGATCTCGCCCTGCTGCACCGGGACCGGCAGGTTGCGCGGTTCGTGCGTGGCTTCGCCCGACGATTCTTGCGGCGGGTCGCTCACGGATGGCTGCGGGTCCGGCACCACCTAACCCACCTCGGTCTGGGACGCGTAAGGGTCGGGGATGCCGAGCTGCGCCAGAATCGTGCGCTCCAGGCCCTCCATCTCCTCGGCTTCGGCGTCGGTCTCGTGATCGTAGCCGATCAGATGCAGAAACCCGTGCACGGCGAGATGGCTGAGATGATGGTCGAACAGCTTGTGTTCGGCCTCGGCCTCGCGCCGTGTCGTCTCATAGGCGATCGCGATGTCACCGAGCATGAGCGGCGCATCGTCGGCGTCACCGGGTGGCTCCGCGGCAGGAAACGACAGCACGTTGGTCGGCTTGTCGAGGCCGCGAAAGTCGCGATTGAGTGTCTGGATGCCGGCGTCGTCGGTCAGCATCACGGCGATCTCGGCACCGCTCGATGCGGGATCCGCCGCGGCTTCAGCCGCGGCCTCGATCGCGCGAACGATCGTTTCCTCATGTCCCGCGTCCTGCGGCCAGCAGTCCGCGCTGACGAGAATATCGGTGAGGGGAGGTTCCTGGCGTGGCATCGATCTGGATCTTGCGGCAGATAAAGGAGACATCAACGCTTCGGCGCCGCGGGCTTCTGCGGCAGGCCTTCATAGGCGGCGACGATCCGGGCCACCAGCTCATGACGGATCACGTCTTCGGCAGTGAATTTGACCTGCGCGATGCCTTCGACGCCGTCGAGCAGCCGTGCGGCTTCGGCGAGGCCCGACGGCTGGCCATTCGGCAGATCGACCTGGCTCGGGTCGCCGGTGATGATCATCCGGCTGTTTTCGCCCAGACGCGTCAGGAACATCTTCATCTGCATCGATGTGGTGTTCTGCGCTTCGTCGAGGATGATCGCCGCGTTGGTCAGGGTGCGGCCACGCATGAAGGCGAGCGGCGCGATCTCGATTTCGCCGCTCTGCAGCGCGCGCTCGACAATGCGGGAGTCCATCAGATCGTACAGCGCGTCGTAGATCGGGCGCAAATAAGGGTCGACCTTCTCGCGCATGTCGCCGGGCAGGAAGCCGAGCCGCTCGCCGGCTTCGACCGCCGGTCGCGACAGGATGATGCGATCGACTTCCTTGCGCTCGAACAGCTGCGCGGCGTGCGCGACCGCGAGCCAGGTCTTGCCGGTGCCGGCGGGTCCGATGCCGAACACCAGTTCGTTGCGTTTGAGCGCGCGGATGTAGGAATCCTGGGCCGCGGTGCGAGCACGCACCGGGCGCTTGCGCAGGTTGATTTCCTCGAATGCGGATTTCGCGAGTTTCGGGTCGAAGTCGAACAGCGAGCCTTGGGCAATCACGGCGCGGATCGCACCCTCGACGTCGCCCTGCGCCAGCTCGTGGCCGCGCACGGCCTGTTCGTACAGCGTCTCCAGCACGCGTCGCGCCGCGTCGCAGGCGTCGCGCGATCCGGCGATGGTGATGTGGTTGCCGCGCTGGTCGACGACGACGTTGAGCCGGCGTTCGATCAGCGCCAGGTTCTGTCCATAGGGACCGACCAGGGACGAAGCGGCGCGGTTATCGTCGAACGCGACGACAACCTGCGTTTCGGACGCGGTCAGTGACGTTTGTGCGTTTTGCAAGGTCTGCAAATTCTGAGTATCGCGGTCGAGTTTGCGGCCAGGTGAGAGAGAAGGCGAATCCGATGCGCTTTTTGGCAAGGGCTTTCAGGCTCCGGTTGTCTCGGCCGGAGACGCGATCGCGCTCCGTGTCGCGAAGGACGAAGAATTGGCAGGCGATGCATCCAGCGGCGGCGCCGCGAGCGCGCCCAGCAGGCTGTAGCGTTCCAGGCTGTCGATGGTCACCGGCAGCACCTGCCCGATGATGTCGGGGCCGGCCATGACGTGAGCGGGTTGCAGATAAGCGGTGCGGCCGACGATCTGGCCGGGATTGCGTGCCGCGCGTTCGAACAGCACGTCGACGGTTTTCCCAATCGTGGCCTTGTTGAAGGCCGATTGCTGGCTGTCGATCAACTCCTGGAGCCGCGCCAATCGCTCGTCCATCACTGCGGTCGCAACCATCTCCTGCATGTCCGCGGCCGGCGTGCCGGGCCGCGGCGAGTATTTGAACGAATAAGCGCCAGCGTAGCCGATTTGCGCGACCAGTGCGAGGGTCGCAGCAAAATCTTCATCGCTTTCACCGGGAAAGCCGACAATAAAATCCGATGAAAAAGCAATGTCTTCGCAGGCGTCGCGGAACCGGTCGATGATCCGGCGGTAGTCATCGGCGGTATGCTTGCGGTTCATGGCGGCCAGGATGCGGTCGGATCCCGACTGCACCGGCAGATGGACGAACGGCATCAGGGCCGGCAGGTCGCGATGCGCGTCGATCAGGCTGTCTTCGACATCGCGCGGATGGCTGGTCGAATAACGCAGCCGGACGATGCCGGGAATGCCAGCCAGATGATGCAGCAGTTTGCCGAGCGGCCAGGGCTTGCCGTCGGGACCGTCGCCATGAAACGCGTTGACGTTCTGCCCGATCAGGGTGATTTCGCGCACGCCATTGTCGGCGAGCCGCTTCACGTCGTCGACGATGCGTGCCACCGGACGCGACACTTCGGTGCCGCGGGTATAGGGCACCACGCAGAAGGTGCAGAACTTGTCGCAGCCTTCCTGCACGGTGACGAAGGAGGAGATGCCACGCGCGCGAATCGCCGCGGGTTTCGGCGGCGCCAGGAAATTGAATTTGTCATCGACGGGGAATTCGGTGTCCAGCGCGCGTCCCCGCTGCTGCGCCTGCGCAAGCAGTTGCGGCAAATGATGATAGCTTTGCGGTCCGACCACGACATCGACCACCGGTGCGCGGCGGATGATCTCAGCGCCCTCCGCCTGCGCGACGCAGCCGGCGACCGCGATGGTCACCTTGCGGCCGTTCTCGGCCGCCGCATCCTTGGCTTCGCGCAGCCGGCCGAGCTCCGAATAGACCTTCTCGGAAGCCTTCTCGCGGATATGGCAGGTGTTGAGGATCACGAGATCCGCATCATCCGCGTTCGCCGTCTCGACAAAGCCTTCGGGCGCCAGTGTGTCGACCATGCGCTGCGCATCGTAGACATTCATCTGACAGCCGTATGACTTGATATGCAGCTTGCGCGGCGCGCTCATTATTTCCAACAGACATGAAAGCGCGGGGATTCCGCGCGGGATTGCCGGTCAGATATAGCGAAAGGGCCGGAAAAGCCAGCTTTCAGGTCCTTGAAGGGATCAAATGGGCCATTTCGGCGGCGGATTTGGCGATTTCCCCGCAGATCGCCCGGGACGACCGTTCCGCGTCTGCAGCTCTGCGGCCGTGCCCGATGGGATGTCAGGACGACTTGTCCGCCGTGTCGTCCAACGGCACGCAATAGAGCTCCAGCCGATGGTCCACCAGCTTGTAGCCAAGCTTGCGGGCGATCTCGGCCTGCAATTTCTCGATTTCTTCGGAGGTAAATTCGATCACCTTGCCGTCGCGCAGATTGATCAGATGGTCATGATGGCTGTCGCGCATCTGTTCATAGCGCGCGCGGCCTTCGCGAAAATCATGACGCTCGATGATGCCGGCGTCCTCGAACAACTTCACCGTGCGATAGACCGTGGAGATCGAAATCTTGTCGTCGACGGCGACGCAGCGGCGGTACAATTCCTCGACGTCCGGATGATCGACGGCTTCCGCCAGCACGCGGGCGATGACGCGGCGCTGCTCTGTCATGCGCATGCCGGTGGCGGCGCAACGTTTTTCGATATCGGTCGGATCGGAGGCGGTGACCGGTTTCAGCGTCGTCATGGTTCAATCCCGTTCGAGCATGTCACGGCGCACGATGTGCGGCGCGCCGGATGAAATGCTCAATATCGTGTCGGTTCGTGGAGGCCTGTTTTGCCATTGCGCGACGTTTACGACAAGTCGCGTTGCATCACCAACGCATTCAATTGTTCCCCGCCGGCGTCGCGGTAATAGCGCTCGCGCCGCCCAACCACGCGGAATCCGGCCCGTTCATACAACCGCCGCGCCGGTTGATTATTTTCCTCGACTTCGAGAAAAACTTTTTTCACGCCGCGGCCCGCCAGGTGTCCCAGATGCGTGCGGAGCAGGTCGCGCGACAACCCCCGGCCGCGCTGTCCCCGTGCGATCGCGATTGACAGGATCTCCGCTTCGTCGGCGGCGAGACGGGATACCGAAAAGCCGATGATCTGCCGTCCCTGCCGCAGGCGATGCGTCAGCGTGCTGCGATCGAGCAGCATCTGCTCGAATTCGTTGGCGCCCCAACCGCGGTGAAACGATGCGCCGTGCAGTTGCGCCAGCGCCGGCGCGTCGCGCAGGGCCGCAGCCTCCACCACGGGTGGGCTTTTGTCGAACAGTGTGGCGAACCAGCCGCGCATCGCGATCACGCCTGCGGCTGCTGCGCAGTGGCCTGCGGCTTTGCGTCGGGCGCGCGCAGATAATAGGGCCGCGCCGGTGCGGTGTTCGGGCTGACGGCAGCGCCGAGCCACGCCACCCATGCGATTTCCGGCGCGGGTTGTTGCTTGACCTCGACCGGTCGGTCCTGCTCGGACCAGCGGTCGGCGACGAGCTGCGCGGCATTGCCGACCAGGCGCGGCGCACCGAAACGCGCTGCGTCGAGCGCCTCGGTGATTGGCGCGATGCGTGGACGGATCAATGTTCCGCCGCTGCCGCTGACGACCTGAAAATAGACCTGATCATGGCGCGCATCGATCACCGAGATCACCGGTGCCTCGCCGTTCTCGCTCACCGGTGCGGCCGCATACGCTGACAGCGTGGTGACGCCGACGACCGGCTTGTTGGCGGCGAGCGCGAGGCCGCGCGCGGCCGACAGCCCGACGCGCAATCCTGTGAAGCTGCCGGGGCCCGTGGTCACCGCAATGCGGTCGAGGTCGCCGAATGGCACCGCCGCAGCCGTCATGACGCGGTCGAGCAGCGGCATCAGCGCTTCCGCATGGCCGCGCTTCATCGGCAGCGATTCCTGTGCAACGAGCCTGTTGGCGTCGGTGTCGAGCACCGCTGCGGCGCAGGCGTCGAGTGCGGTATCGATGGCAAGGATGAGCATGGCGCCAACAGTTAACGGGGATCGAAGTTCGGCGAAAGTGCCTGGCAAAAAAGATTAAGGGGGCAAGCGTCGCGACGCTCGCCCCCTTTGGAAATTGTCGGCGGTATAAGCGCCGTCGGAAGATCAGGCCATGATCTCATGAAGCCATAATCTTAGTTACGCCATGGGGCGGACTTCCACGACGTCGGGCACGAAATGCTTGAGCAGGTTCTGGATGCCGTGCTGCAGCGTGGCGGTCGAGGACGGGCAGCCGGCGCAGGAGCCCTTCATGTCGAGATAGACGATGCCGTCCTTGAAGCCGCGGAAGGTGATGTCGCCGCCGTCATTGGCGACCGCAGGGCGCACCCGCGTTTCGATCAATTCCTTGATGGTCTCGACCGTCTCGGCATCCGCTTCATTGAAGAACTCGTCCGCGTCCGCCTGCTGCGCGCCGTCGCTCAGCAGCGGTTCGCCGGACATGTAGTGTTCCATGATGGCGCCCAGCACGGCCGGCTTGAGATGCTGCCAGTCGCTGTCGTCCTTGGTCACGGTGACGAAGTCGGCGCCGTAGAACACGCCGGTGACGCCGGGCACGTTGAACAGCCGCTCCGCCAGCGGGGAGCGGGCGGCGTCGTCGCGGGCGAACTCCATGGTGCCTTGTCCAAGAGTGCCCTGGCCGAGCACGTCGCGGCCGGGAAGGAACTTCAGGGTTGCCGGGTTGGGGGTCGCTTCGGTCTGGATGAACATCGATGTCTCCGGCCGCTCGCCGGTTCAAGGCCGGCGTGGCCAAGGGGTTGATAGAACAAGCATCTTAGCCTTGATCGCGGCGCTCTGGAACGCGTTTGTCGCGGGCCGCCGTCAAGCCTCAGATGGCCCCTTATAAAGCAGGATCAAGGGCTTGAGGCCAGTTGATTGAGGTGAAGGGGCGGCCGCCCCACTCATGACAGGCCGTCGATATCCGCATCGGTCAGGCCGCCCGGCACGACGGTGACCGGGATCGGGAAGGTGCCGGCGATGCTGGCGAGGCTGGTGATGATCGGCCCGGGCCCCTCGACGCCGGCGCTGGCGGCCAGCACCAGCACCACGATGTCGGTGTCGTTCTCGATCACGTCGAGGATCTGCTCACTCGCATTGCCCTCGCGGATCACCCGCTCGGGCGTGATCGCGGCGAGGCCGTTGGCGCGGCCGGCGGCGCGGTCGAGCGCGGTGCTGGCCTCTTCATGCGCCTCCGCGCGCATGATGTCGGCGACGCCGAGCCACTGCTGGTTGCGATCCTCGATCTCGATCACCCGCAGCATCACCACGCCGCCGCCGAGGCGCACCGCCCAGCGGCTGGCGTAATACACGGCGCGATCGGCCTCCGCGGTGTCGTCAACGATGACAAGGCATTTCGGCTTGTGGCCGGATTCGTAGGCGCGACGCTGAGTGCTCATGCAAATCCCGGTGCTGGCCCGCCTTGATGCTGCCACGCCAACGCGGTGGCCGGCAAGCAGGTTCCGGCATCGGCGTGCAGGGCGGATTAGCGATAGCGTAATCTGCCGACGCACGTCGCCGCATGCATAGCGGCGGATTACGCTGCGCTAATCCGTCCTACGGACCTGATCGCGTTACCAGGGTCCGCGTCACCGTTTGCGGATGAAGCCGACGATGTCCTTCACCGTATCCATGGTCTTGTCGGCCAGCACGCGGGCGCGATCGGCGCCGCCGACCAGCACCGAATCCACATAGCCGGGATCGGCGGTCAGCCGCTTCATCTCGGCGCCGATCGGCCCGAGTTTCTCGACCGCGAGATCGACCAGGCTCGATTTGAAATTCGAGAACTGGCCGCCACCGAATTCCCTGAGGATGTCGGGTTTGCCGCGTCCGGACAGCGCTGCGTAGATGCCCACCAGATTGTCGGCTTCGGGCCGCTGCTCCAGTCCCTTTTCCTCGCTCGGCAGTGGTTCGGGATCGGTCTTGGCCTTGCGCACCTTCTGCGCGATGGCGTCGGCATCGTCGCTCAGATTGATGCGCGAATAATCCGACGGATCGGATTTCGACATTTTCTTGGTGCCGTCGCGCAGGCTCATCACCCGTGTCGCGGGGCCGGTGATCAGCGGCTCCGGCTGCGGAAAGAACAGGCCGTCATTGAAGCCGTTGACACGGATCTGATCGCTGAAATCGTTGTTGAACTTCTGCGCGATGTCGCGCGCCAGCTCAAGGTGCTGCTTCTGGTCTTCGCCCACCGGCACGTGGGTGGCGCGATACACCAGGATGTCGGCGGCCATCAGGTTGGGATAGGCGTAGAGGCCGACCGAGGCGTTCTCGCGGTCCTTGCCCGCCTTCTCCTTGAACTGGGTCATGCGGTTGAGCCAGCCCAGCCGCGCCACGCAGTTGAACACCCAGGCAAGCTCGGCGTGGCCGGAGACCTGGCTCTGGTTGAAGATGATGTGTTTGGTCGGATCGATGCCGGCGGCGATGAAGGCGGCGGCGACCTCGCGCGTCGCCTTGGTCAGCTCGGCCGGATCCTGCCAGACGGTGATCGCATGCATGTCGACCACGCAGTAGATGCACTCGTGCGTCTGCTGCAGTTTGACGAAATTGACGATCGCACCGAGATAGTTGCCAAGGTGCAGATTGCCCGTCGGTTGCACGCCGGAAAATACCAGTTGTTTTGCCGTCATTTGCTTCGTTCCTGGCCGTCGTTCGAGGGCTGTTTCCCCCGCGCCCGGGGCGTCCCTTGCCACGGTCGCCTCACGCACGCAAGTCGTCGATCGCCTGGCTCCAGTTGACGATCCCGAACAGCTCCAGCAGCGTCCCGTAAAGCGCGAGCCCGACGGCGACCAGGCCGCCCAGAATGGTGAGCCGGGCGGTGAAATTCGCCCCCGCCATCACCGGCGTCACGAAGGTCGCGGCGAGCCACAGCACGGCGCCCATCACCAGCGCCGCGCCCGCGATCCGCGGCAGCCGCCGCCGGGCCGGCGGATCGAGCGACAGGCCGAACGCGCTGGCGCCGCGCCATAACAGGACGCCGGCGCAGCACCAGGCGCCGAGTGCGATGCTGGCGGCGACGCCGTTGGCATTGAATCGGGAACTCAGCACGAAGCCGGCGATGATCGCGGCTGCGAGACCGGCGAGTGTGGCGAGCAGCGGCGTCGCAGTGTCGTCGCGCGCGAAGAATGCCGGCGACAGCGTCTTCATCAGCACGTGGGCCGGCAGGCCGAGGGCGAGCACCATCAGCGCCTGCGCTGTGGCCTTGGTGTCGGCGGCGGTGAAGGCGCCGTGCTCGAACAGCAACCGCACGATCATTTCCGACAGCACGATCAGTCCCAGCGTCGCCGGCAGCACCAGGCCGACGGCGAACTCGACGCCGCGGGATTCGGTCTTGACCAGCAGGGAGCGGTCGTCGTCATGCACCGCGCGGGTCAGCGACGGCACCAGCACCGTGCCCATGGCGACGCCAACCATGCCGAGCGGCAGGTCGATCAGCCGGTTGGCGAAATACAGCCAGGACACCGCGGCCGGCGACGACGAGGCCATGATGGCGCCGGCCACGATCAGGAATTGAGGCCCGGCATTCGCGAACATGCCGGGCACCGCCTTGCGCAGGAAGGCCCGCATGTCCGCGTCGAACGTGACCCGGACCGGATGGGCCAGGCCGTCGCGCGAGCGGCGGCGCTGGATCAGCACCAGCATCTGCAGCAGGCCGGCGATGCCGACAGTGGTCGCCATGATGGTGGACGCATAGGCGGCGTCATAGTGCCAGAGCACCAGCGCAAGCGTGACCACGATCAGCGTGACGTTGAACAGCAGCGGCGAAAATGCGCTGAGCACAAAACGATGCTCGGCATTGAGCACACCCATCATCACCGTCACCGGCCCGACGAAGGCGAAGTAGGGCAGCATCAGCCGTGCGTCGGTGACCGCGAGCTGCAGCGTGGTCTCGACGAAACCCGGCGCCAGGAACGCCATCACCAGCGGCATCATCAACCCCAGCAGGATCGCGATCACGATCAGGATGAAGCTGGTCGTGCCCATCACCCGGCCGGCGAACGCCGCCGCGGCGCCTCCGCCGGCCTCGCGGGCACGGAGGTAGCCCGGGACCAGGGCGGCATTCAGCGCGCCCTCGGCCAGCATCCGCCGTGTCACATTGATGAACTGGAACGCGACCAGGAAGGCGTCGGCGACGGGGCCGGCGCCCAGCAGCGCGGCCACCAGCGAATCCCGGACGAATCCCAGGAGGCGTGAACACAGCGTGCCGGAGGAGACCGTGACGACGTGGCGAATCATGGTTGCATTTTAGGCTTCTGGCGGCTTGCTGGCGAAGCCGGGGACGTGATAGGTCGGCCCATTCTGCACGAACGTCCGTGCAACACAAACCTGACCGGGCCCGTACGATCGCGGCCTGCGGAGATGTCGATGACCACAGCGAAATACGATGTTCTCGGCATTGGCAATGCCATCTTCGACATCCTGGTGCAGACCGACGGCGCCTTTCTGGCGGCGCACGGCATGACCAAAGGCTCGATGGCGCTGATCGACGAAGGCCGCGCCGCGGCGATCTACAGCGCCATGGGGCCGGCCACCGAAATCTCCGGGGGATCGGCGGCCAACACCATCGTCGGCGTCGCCGATTTCGGCGCGCGCGCGGTTTATGTCGGCAAGGTCAAGGACGACCAGATCGGGCGCATGTACAGCCACGACATTCGCGCCGCGAATGTGACCTTCACCACGCCGGCCGCGGCCGATGGCCCCGCCACCGGATGCTCCTACATCCTGATCACGCCGGACGGCGAGCGCACCATGAACACCTATCTCGGTGCCGCGCAGAACCTGCGCCCCGAGGACATCGATGCGGAGCAGGTGGCCGCGTCGTCCATCATCTATCTCGAAGGCTATCTCTGGGATCCGGCGGATGCGAAGAACGCCTTCGTGAAGGCGTCGGAGATCGCCCATGGCGCCAAGCGCACGGTGGCCCTGACGCTGTCGGACTCGTTCTGCGTCGGACGTTATCGCGACGAGTTTCTCGCCTTGATGCGCAAGAAGACCATCGACCTGATTTTCGCCAATGAAGCCGAGCTGCTGTCGCTGTATCAGTCGACGGATTTCGATGCCGCGCTGGCGCAGCTGCGCAGCGATGTCGGCTTTGCCGTGGTGACGCGCAGCGAAAAGGGCTGCGTGGTGGTGACGCAGGACAAGGTGACCGCGGTGCCTGCATCCCCGATCACCAAGCTGGTCGATACCACCGGCGCCGGCGACCTGTTCGCGGCAGGCTTCCTGTTCGGCCTGGTGCGCGGCGCCAGCCATGAAGACGCCGGCCGGCTCGGCGCGCTGGCGGCGGCCGAGGTCATCCAGCACGTCGGCGCGCGGCCGCAGACCTCGCTCAAGGAACTGGCGCAGAAGAACGGGCTGCCGGTTTAAGGTTGTGCCGTTCGATCGAGATTCCGGGTTCATGCCTGCGGCATGCCCCGGAATGACCGAATAAGTGAGTCGTCATTCCGGGATGGCCCGAAGGGCCAGACCCGGAATCTCGAACGCTTTTCTCACGCCGCGCGCTTGCCTTCATCCAGCGACGCATAGACCCCGCGCTCGAACGCCGCGAAGGCGTCGAGGCATTTGTGGTCGGCGAACGGCAGCACCTGCATCAGGATGACGCCGGCGACATCGCGGGCCGGATCGATCCAGTAATAGGTGTTGGCGAGGCCGGCCCACGCGAGACTGCCGGGGCTGCGGCCTTCCGGTGTTTTCGCCGTGTTGATCATGAAGCTGAGACCCCACTTCTTCGCCATGCCCGGATAGAGATCGACATCGTTGCTGTAGGGTGGCGCAGCGGTCGTCATCTTGGTCATGTTGAGGTCGCCGATGTGGTTCTGGCTCATCAGCGCGACCGTCTCCGGCTTCAGCACCTGGTGGCCGTTGCCGCCGCCCTTGTTCAGGATCATCTGGGTGAAGGTGAGGTAGTCGCGCGCGGTGCCGTAGAGACCGCCGCCCCCCATGTGGAATTCGGGCTCCTGCTCCAGTTCGAACGGCATCGGCGTCAGCGATCCGTCCGGCCCGCGCGCGTGCGCGCCCACAAGACGCGTGCGCATCGACGGGCTGATCTTGAATGCGGTGTCGGTCATCCCGAGCGGCGCGAACATGTTGTCCCGCAGGTAGGCATCCAGCCGTTGCCCGCTGGCGGCCTCGACCGCCTTGCCGACGAAATCGATGTTGGTGCCGTATTCCCAGCGCGTGCCCGGATCGCTGGTGATCGGGGTTTTCAGTGCGGCGTTCTTGCAGGACGTGACGCCTGGCGTTCCGGTTTTTTCCAGATACGCGGCCATGTCGCCGTTCCAGATGTCGTAGCAGAAGCCCGCGGTGTGGGTCATGAGATTGCGCAGCGTGATCGGCGTTTTCGCTGGCCGCAGTTTCGGCGCGCCATCACTGCCGAAGCCCTCCAGCACCTGAGGCGCGGCGAGATCGGGCAGCAGTTTGCCGATCGGATCGTTGAGCGACAGCTTGCCCTGCTCGACCAGTTGCATCGCCGCCGCCGAAGTCACGGCCTTGGTCATCGATGCGATCCAGAACACGCTGTCGGTCGTCATCGGCTGATCCTTCGACAAGTCCCGCTTGCCGAAGGCGCCCTGGTAAATCACCTCACGGCTGCTGCCAGCCATGGCGACCACGCCGGGAATCTCGCCGGCTTCGCTGGCGCGTCGCAGAACCTGATCAATTTGTGCTGAATTGCCCATGATGCGTTTCCCTTTGGTTTTTTCTTGAGGCCGCGATCTTGATCCGGGCCGTTCTGTCCGGCAAGCCCTTGGTCGCCTGCGCGCCTCGCACAACGCCTTCAAACAATACGGCCATGCGCTCGAAAGGCCGTGGGATTTGTGACACTCGGTCGCGGCCGGTTTCACGAACCCGTGTTTCGCGTGGCGGATACCGCACTTGCAGCAAAATCCTGCGATCGCCATATCAGTGGCGGCCGGGCGACAATTTTGCGGAACGATTTCCGCAACAGTGGATTGTTGTCCTGCCGAAATGCAAGACCGCCGCAAGGGGCAGCCTGGGGACAAATTTGCGAGCAGGCGGCATCCCAGCGACGAGATGCTCGAAGAGTATTTCGCTTGGGCCGCGAAAGGTTTGGTCATGATTCCGAGTTGGACGGAGTGGAAGCGCTATCCCAAGGCAGCGCGCGGTGAAAACATTGAAGCTCCGATCGGACCTGGTATCTATGAAGTGCGTTACCGCTCGTCCGGTGCCTTGTTCGCGTTCGGTGCGGTTGATAATCTCGCGCTGGCGCTTTCGGTGCTGCAGGTCGCACCAAAGTCGTTGACATCGTGGTTCGCGAGGCGTGAGCCTTCGCCACCCGATCTCGACTATCGCACCTGCGCGACCGCCACCAAGGCGGACGCAAAGACCGCAGCCGAACGCATGATCGGCCGCCGTGAAACCTACATGAGTGGTGCCGCCTGAACGGATTGTTCTCCGCGGTGAACCCGCAGGAGACTTGATTCGATGACACCTCCGACCTCGATTGCTTCCGCGACCGCCCGGGCATCTTCGTCCACGGGCGCGTCCCTGCATGACCGCCTGACGGATCCGTCGCTGCTGCGCGACCAGTGCTTCATCGATGGCGCCTGGGTCGGCACGCCGTCGATCAAGGTGGACAATCCCGCCACCGGCACCACCATCGTCAGCGTGCCGCGGCTCGGCGCCAAGGAAACCACCGAGGCGGTTGAAGCGGCGGAGCGCGCCTTCAAAACCTGGTCGCGGACCACGGCGAAAGAGCGCGCGGTGCTGTTGCGTAAATGGTTCGACTTGATTGTCGCCAACCGCGACGATCTCGCACTGATCCTCACCTCCGAGCAGGGCAAGCCGCTCACGGAAGCCAAGGGCGAGGTCGATATCGGCGGCGCCTATGTCGAGTTTTTCGCCGAGGAAGCGCGCCGCATCTATGGCGAGACCATTCCGTCGCCGCGCGGCGATGCGCGCCTCTTGGCAATCCGCCAGCCGATTGGGGTGGCCGGCGCCATCACGCCGTGGAATTTCCCCTGCTCCATGATCACGCGCAAGGTCTCTCCGGCGCTGGCCGCGGGCTGCACCGTGGTGCTCAAGCCTGCCACCGAGACGCCGCTGACTGCGCTCGCCCTGGCGGCGCTGGCGGAAAAGGCCGGCTTCCCGAAGGGCGTGTTCAACGTGCTGACCGGTGAGTCCGCCGCCATCGGCAAGGTGCTGTGCGAGCATCCGGCGGTGCGCGTGGTCGGCTTCACCGGGTCCACCGAAGTCGGCAAGATTCTTTATCGGCAGGCCTCCGTCGGCGTGAAGAAGCTCGGCCTCGAGCTCGGCGGCAATGCGCCGTTCATCGTGTTCGATGACGCCGATCTCGATGCCGCGGTCGAAGGCGCGATCGTTTCCAAGTTCCGCAACATGGGCCAGACCTGCGTCTGCGCCAATCGCATCTATGCCCAGGACAAGATCTACGACGCGTTTGTCGAGAAGCTGTCCGCCAAGGCGAAGGCGATGAAGATCGGCGACGGCACCGAAGACGGCGTGGTGCAGGGGCCATTGATCAATGCCAACGCCGTGAAGAAGGTCGAGGAGCATATCGCCGACGCGCTGTCGCACGGCGCCAAGGTGATCACCGGCGGCAAACGCTCGTCGCTTGGCGGCACGTTCTTCGAGCCCACCGTGCTGGCGAACGTTCCCGTCGATGCGCTGGTCACGCGCGAAGAAACCTTCGGCCCGCTGGCGCCGGTGTATCGCTTCAAGGACGAGAAGGAAGTGGTGGACATGGCGAACGCCTCGCCGTTCGGCCTCGCCTCCTACTTCTATTCACGCGATCTCGGCCGGGTCTGGCGGGTGGCGGAAGCCCTGGAGTCCGGCATGGTCGGCGTCAATACCGGCCTCATCACCACGGAAGTGGCGCCGTTCGGCGGCGTCAAGGAATCCGGCCTGGGACGTGAAGGCTCGCATCACGGCATCGAAGAGTATGTCGAGATCAAGTACATCATGATGGCAGGGATCTGAGCCTGCTACGCGTCGTCTCTCGCGGCTTATCCATATCACGTGCGTCATGCCCGCGCTTGTCGCGGGCATCCACGTCTTAGGGACGTATAAAAAGGAAGACGTGGATGCCCGGCACAAGGCCGGGCATGACGGCTGTGGGTGGCGAGGTGCTCGCCTTTCACACGATCAAGTCGAGGATTCCGCCAGCCAGCCGGGCGGAGTCGCCACCTCGATCATGATGTTCCCCGGAGATGTGCAGTAGAAGGTGGTGACATTACCGCCGCGGTCCGGCGTCTGGATGTCGCTGACGGCGAGCCCGGCGGTCTTGAGCTCGACATGCTTGGCGTGCACCTGCTCGGGCGTGTCGCAGTACAGTCCCAGATGAAACGCGGCCGGATAGCGATCCGGATCCGTCGCCTTGGATTTCATCAGGGTCAGCACGAAGCCGTCCGGGTTGCGCAGCAGGACGAAGGCGTCCTTGCCGCGGCGTTCAACCGGCTCGAAGCCAAAGAACTGTTCGAAAAATGCAGCGAGGCCGGCGACATCCGATGTCGCGAGGTTGGCATGTTCAAGTCGCATCAAAAATACTCCTGTCGGGGTTGAAGATCAGACAGGAGCGTTTCGACGACACCGGCAGACAAAGCTCATGAGACCTGAGCACGGACCCGCCAGCAGCGTGCGCTCGGAGAGCATCACCCTGTCTGGCCGTGGGTCCACCGCGGAGCGGCAGCAGAATTCCCGTGTAGGAATTGGCCGGGCTTACCGATCCGGCCATGTCTTTTTCGGCGACATGACCATAACGCATGCGGTTCTGCTGCTCAAGCAGGTACCCACGAAGGAAGTGCCTCACTTTGAAAAAGTGCCATGCGGAAGCGCTGTCGCATAACCCTCCGACCATCCTGGAGTCGTTGGGTCTAGTCGATAGGCCTCGACAGAAAAGCTCTCCGGGGCGTCACGAAAGCCCGGCTGATCGCGCAAGGCTGCAAGGGCCGCCTCAGCAGTGGCCCTGGTGCTGTAGACCCCGATGAGTTTTACATCTTCATGACCGTCATCGAATTCATGGACGTGATGAAGCAAAAACACTTCAGTCATTGTTATGCATCTCATTCCGGCAGCGGAATGAACTCGTGTTCCTGCGGCACGTGGGCGAAACGGCCGGATTTCCAGTCTTCCTTGGCCTGCTCGATGCGGTCTTTGCTGGAGGAGACGAAATTCCACCAGATGTGGCGGGGGCCTTCCAGCGCGGTGCCGCCGAGGAACATCATGCGTGATGGTTTCAGCGCGTTGACGGTGATGCGGTCGCCGGGGCGGAACACCAGGAGCCGCGGGCCTTCGAACTTGTCCTTGGCGATCTCGATCTCGCCCTCCACCAGGTAGATCGCGCGCTCCTCGTGGTCGGCGTCGAGCGGTGCCGACTTGCCGGCCTCCAGCGACACCTCGGCGTAAAACCACGGCGATACCATCTCCACTGGCGAGGTTGCGCCGAAGGCTGAGCCCGCGATGATGCGGGCGCTCAGCCCGGTGTCCTGCACCACCGGCAGCCGCGTGGCGTCGAAGTGCTGGAACGAGGGATCGATCTCCTCGCGGCCGGCGGGCAGTGCGATCCAGCTCTGCAGGCCTAGCATCTTCTGCCCCACCGCGCGCTGCACATCGGGCGTGCGTTCCGAATGCGCGATGCCGCGGCCCGCAGTCATCAGATTCATGGCACCGGGCATGATCTCCTGGATGTTGCCCTCGCTGTCGCGATGCATGATGTGGCCGTCAAACAGATAGGTGACGGTGGCGAGCCCGATATGCGGATGCGGCCGCACGTCCATGCCCTTGCCGGCGATGAACTGCATTGGGCCGAAATGATCGAAGAAGATGAAGGGGCCTACCATCTGCCGCTTGCCGTGCGGCAGCGCGCGGCGCACGTTGAAGCCGTCGCCGAGGTCGCGCACCCGCGGCACCACCACGAGTTCGAGCGCATCGCAGGTTTGCGGATCACCAAGCACGGGATCGGAAGAGGGCTGCCAGCTCATGGTCGTCTCCATCGAAAGGGTGGTCCGACGATAGAGCATGACCGGAAAAGTGGATACCGGTTTTCCGAAAAGGTCATGCTCCAAACAAAATAGGCCACGTTGCGATGAAATTCCACAGCGGCGGGCGGTTGCGAATGTGACTTCATCATGTCGCAACCGTGTGCCGCCGGCGTCGATTGACACCGGGAACGCGGCCGCTAACATCGCCGGCAATCACATAAAAGTCAGGGAGGTTGGCCGTGTTGATGACGGAAATGGTCCGGCGGGGCGCGCTCTATCATGGCCCGCGCACCGCGGTGCTGTTCGGCGATCAAAGCCTCACATTCGACGAGGTCGATCGTCTCTCCAATCAATTCGCCAATTTTCTGATCGCGGGCGAGGGTCTCGATGTCGGGGGCCGCATCGGCTTGCTGCTCAACAACTCGCTCCTGAGCATGCCGATCGACTTCGCCTGCGCCAAGGCGCGGCTGGCACGGGTGCCGCTGAACTCGCGACTGTCGGCCAACGAGCAGAAGCAGATGCTGGAAGGCGCCGGCGTGACGCGGCTGCTGTTCGGCCCCGATCTCGCCGAGCGCGCCCATGAACTGGCACAACTGATCCCGGGATTGAAAATCCGCAGCCTGGGCGCGGACGATGACAACGATCTCGTGCGCCTCGCGCGGACACAGCCGGACACGCTGCCCCCGCGCACGCCGGAGCCCGATGACGTGGTGATCGCGATCTACACGTCGGGCACCACCGGCAAGCTGAAAGCCGTGCTGCACACCCAGGCGAGCTGGGCGGCGATGAGCGAGAACGTGCTCAACAATATGGAGATCAAGGCCGGCGATATCATGCTGCATGCGGCGTCGCTGATCCATGCCAGCGGCTGTTTCGTGCTGCCGTACTGGATTCGCGGCGGCACCGCGGCGGTGCTGCCCGGCTTCGTGCCAACAGCCTATATCGCGGCGCTGGAGCGCTGGAAGCCGACCGCGCTCAATCTCGTTCCCACCATGATCGGTATGTTGCTCGATCAGCCTGGCATAACCGAGGTCGACATGCGCTCGGTCACCACCATGCTGTACGGCGCTTCCCCGATGCCGCGCCCGACCATGGAGCGAGCGCTGAAACTGTGGGGGCCGCGGTTCATCCAGTATTATGGGCAGACGGAGGCGCCGCTGTTCATCACGACGCTGAGCAAAGACGATCATGTCGGTCCCGGCGCCGACAAGCGCCTCGCCGCCTGCGGACGCCCGAGCATCGACTGCGAAATCCGCCTGATCGACGAGGACAGCAAGGATGTCGCGCCGGGCGAGAGCGGCGAGATCGTGCTGCGCGCGCCGTTCGCGATGGCGGGCTATTACAACGCGCCGGAGCTCAACGCGCAGACCATCCTGCCCGGTCGCTGGATCCGCACCCGCGACGTCGGCCGCTTCGATGAAGATGGCTATCTCTATCTGGTCGACCGCACCTCGGACATGATCGTGACCGGAGGCTACAACGTTTATCCGCGCGAGGTCGAGGATGCGCTGGCTGCGCATCCCGCGGTGCGCGAAGTGGTCGTGGTCGGCATCCCCGACGACAAATGGGGCGAGGCGGTGGCGGCCTTTGTCGCGGTCCGCAACGGCGCCTCGCTGGAGGAGGGCGAGCTGATCGCCTTCGCGCGCGACAGGCTGGCCGGCTACAAGGTGCCGAAATCAGTTCGTTTCATCGACGAGGTGCCAAAAAGCCCGGTCGGCAAACTGCTGCGCCGCGCGGTGCGCGATCCGTTCTGGGCCGGACGCGAGCGCGGGATCTGAAGAGGATTTCATGTCGTGAGCAAAGTCATCGTTGAGAAGCAAGGCGCCGTCACCACCGTCATCATTAATCGGCCGGAGGCCCGCAACGCCGTCGATCATGAAACCGCACTGCTGCTGCGTGCGGCGTTCTCTGAATTCGACAAGGACGAGTCCAGCCACGTCGCTGTATTCACCGGCGCCGGCGGCTATTTCTGCGCCGGCTATGATCTGAAAACTGTCTCCGCTGCGCCGCTGAGTGATCCGGCAGGCGAAGGGCCGATGGGACCGTCGCGGATGCTGCTGTCGAAACCGGTGATTGCGGCGGTGGAAGGCCCGGCGGTGGCCGGCGGGCTCGAACTGGCGTTGTGGTGCGACATGCGCGTCGCTTCCACGTCCGCGGTGTTTGGCGTGTTCTGCCGGCGCTGGGGCGTGCCGCTGATCGACGGCGGCACCGTGCGGTTGCCGCGCCTGATCGGGCACAGCCGCGCCCTCGATATGATCCTGACCGGTCGACCGGTTGCCGCGGATGAGGCGCTGTCGTTCGGGCTTGCCAATCGCGTTGTGCTAGAGGGCACGGCACGGGCGGAGGCCGAGCGGCTTGCTGAGCAGATCTCGCAGTTTCCGCAGATCTGCATGCGGGCGGATCGGATGTCGAGTTACACCCAGTGGGGCGAGAACATTGCCGATGCACTGCGCCACGAGGGCGAAGGCGGCGAGGCGCCGCTGCGCGCCGAAGCCGCCAAGGGCGCGGCGCGATTTTCGTCCGGGCTCGGCCGCGGCGGAGATTTCGGAAAGATTTGATTTTTTGGGGGCGCACCATCCCCATCGTGTCATTGCCGGGCTTGACCCGGCAATCCCGCTTAGGGACGCACTGCCCTCCTAAGCGAGATCACCGGGACAAGCCCGGTGATGACACAAGTTGTGTGGACGCGCGTCGCACATCACGAGAAAGCCGACAAAGGCCTCAGCGCCCCAACCGCGTCGCCTCGCTCACCTTCGCAAACCGTTCCAGCCCCAAGATCGCATCCGCAAACGTGTCCGCGCGGGTGTTCAGCACCGGGCGTGCGAGCTGCAGGAATTTCTGCTGCATTGCCGCCGCATCGGGGAATGACGCAGGTTCACCTGATGGGTCGGCAATCAGCCGTTCGTGGGTCTCATCATCGCTGGTGATACTGACGCGTGCGCCGAACGGATGGGTGCGGCCCTTCTCCAGCCGGTCGTCCTGCACCACCTCAATGCGGTCGGCCAGCGTGTCGATCAAGGGATCGCCGAGCCGGCTGTAATCGTCCCAGCCGAAGCTGCCTTGCTCCAGCGCCAGCGCGCCGGTGAAGAACATCGAGAACTGGCCGCCGACAATGCTGCGCGGATGGCGCTTGGTGTCGGGGTCGCCGGTCAGCGTGATGCCGTTGCGATGCAGGCCGATCTCCACCTTGGCGATCCGCTCTGGCGTCAAATTGTGCTCCCGGCGCATGGCGATCAGCGCATCGATCGCGGCATGGGTGTAGCGGCAGCTCGGATAGGGTTTGACCCCGATCTTCATGGTCTCATAGGTTGTGCCGAGCCCCGCGGTCGCCTTGTTGGCATCGGCATGGTCGGTGTAGCCGACCAGCAGTCCATGTTTGCCTTCCACCGACTCCGTCGCGCCGACAAACCCCTGTTTCGCCAGGGTCGCGGCCACCACGCCGTTCATTGCCGCGGCGCCGACCTGATAACGCTTGTTCCAGGCGCCGTTGACCAGGAATTGCAGCGAGCCGGCGGCCTGGCTGCCGGAGACGCCGAACGCCGCGATCAACTGCTGTTCGGACAGGCCCAGCAGCTTGCCGGCGGCAGCCGCCGCGCCATAGGTGCCGGCGGTCGCGGTCGGATGGAAGCCGCGGGCATAATGTGATGTGGGATCGAGGGCGTTGCCGAGCCGGCAGCACACTTCATAGCCGGCGACGATGGCCGTCAGCACCTCGCGGCCGGAGGCGCCGACCATCTCGCCGACGGCGAAGGCCGCGGGCACCACCGGTGCGCTCGGATGCAGCGAGGAATCGGCGTGGGTGTCGTCGAAATCCAGCGAATGCCCCAAGGCGCCATTGAGAAGCGCGGCCACGGCGGGTGTATAGGTTTTGCTGTCGCCGAACACAGTGGCGTCGCCCGCGCCGTCCAGGGACAGGGCCGATAGCATTGCCAGGATCGAACCGGTGGAATCCGCCTCGCGGCGGGCGCGTACGGCGCTGCCGAGAAAGTCGAGCGTCAGCACTTTTGCACGCGCCAGCACATCCTCGGGAATGTCGTCAAACGAGAGGTTTTTGACGTAAGCGGCCAGTGTTGCGGTTTCATTCGCCATTGTTCTTGGTTCCTTGAGCGTGGACCGCAGATTAGGAGGCGCAAGCGGGGGGTTCAAGCCGTGCCGGAGCATGGCCGCATTCCCGGGGGCGCGTTGTCTTGCCGGAGTCCATGGCACATGGCTGTCGGCTGTTTGAGCCGCCGCGGGTTCATGCCGATTTCTTATAGGCTATATCGATCTCGGCATTGGCGTTGACGCCGTGGCCGGTGTACCGACATTGGGAAGCCCTCATCACGTTGGAACAGCCGCCCATGCGCATCATCGATGTCCGCGAAGTCACCAAGCCGATCGCGTCACCGATCCGCAATGCCTACATCGATTTCAGCAAGATGACATCTAGCCTGGTGGCCGTCGTCACCGACGTGGTGCGCGACGGCAGGCCCGTGGTCGGTTACGGCTTCAATTCCAACGGTCGCTACGGCCAAGGCGGGTTGATCCGCGAGCGCTTTCGTGACCGCATCCTGGAAGCGGCATCCGACAGCCTGATCGATTCCAGCGGCGAGAATCTCGACCCGGACAAGGTGTGGGCGACGCTGATGACCAACGAGAAACCCGGCGGCCATGGCGAGCGTTCGGTCGCGGTCGGGACCATCGATATGGCGGTGTGGGATGCGGTGGCGAAGATCGCGCGCAAGCCGCTGTTTCGGCTGTTGGCCGAGCGTCACGGCAAGGCGGCCAACCCGAAGGTGTTCGTCTATGCGGCTGGCGGCTACTATTACCCCGGCAAGGATCTGTCGATGCTGCGCGCCGAGATGCGCGGCTATCTCGATCGCGGCTACAGCGTCGTGAAGATGAAGATCGGCGGCGCGTCGGTCGCCGACGATCGCACGCGGATCGAAGCAGTGCTGAAGGAAATCGGCAAGGACGCGCAGCTCGCTGTCGACGCCAACGGCCGCTTCGATCTGGAGACCGCGATCGCCTACGCCAAGATGCTGCGCGACTATCCGCTATTCTGGTACGAGGAGGCGGGCGATCCACTGGATTTCCAGCTGCAGGCGGCGCTTGCGGAATTCTATCCGGGGCCGATGGCCACCGGCGAAAACCTGTTCAGCCATCAGGATGCGCGCAACCTGCTTCGTTACGGCGGGATGCGGCCGGATCGCGACTGGTTGCAGTTCGACTGTGCGCTGTCCTATGGCCTGTGCGAATACCAACGCACATTGAAGGTGCTGGAAACACAGGGATGGTCGCCGTCACGCTGCATTCCCCACGGCGGGCACCAGATGTCGCTCAACATCGCCGCCGGCCTCGGGCTCGGTGGTAATGAGAGTTATCCCGACCTGTTCCAGCCCTATGGCGGCTTCCCCGATGGTGTGCGGGTGGAGAGCGGTTTCATCACCATGCCGGAGCTGCCGGGCATCGGCTTCGAGGGCAAATCCGATCTTTATGCGGAGATGAAGGCGTTGGCAGCGTAGGCGCCACCGTCAGTTCATTGTTTCAGATCGATTCCTGCTCCGGATCAGGCGGTCCAGGCTGCCGGAAGGTTGACCGGACCGCGAAATACCCAGCCGCTCCAGCGCACCGGCTCGTCGGCCAATCGCAGGGCCTTCAAGCGCCGGAACAAGGTGGGCAGCGCAAGGTCGCCGACCATCACCCGGGAGGCCCAGATGCCGAGGCAGAAATGCGGGCCGCCGCCGAACGCCAGATGCGTCTTCTTCGGGCGGCGGATGTCGAATCGGTCCGGATCGTCGAACACGGTCTCGTCGCGATTGGCGGATGCGAGCACGACGCCGAGGCGCGCGCCCTCCGGCAGTAAGGCGCCGCCGAGCTCGATCGCTCGCGTCGTCTGGCGCGGATACATGCCGATGGGCGCAACCCAGCGGACGGTTTCCTCGAAGGCGGCGCGCCACAAGGTCGGATCCGCTTCGACCAGGGCGCGCTGCATCGGATCGGCGAGCAGTGCAAAGCTGCCAGCCGCGATCGCGTCTCGTGGTTCGTTCAAGCCGCCGCCGATGAACACCTTGACATTGCCTTGGATTTCTTCGCGGGTCAGCGGATCACTGGCGTGCAGCATGCACGAGATCACGGATTCGTCGGGGTGCGCCCGCAGGGTGGGAATGATGTCGTCGATCGCAGCATCGACCGCGGCCGCGGCGGCGTCCGCGCGACGCCAGATCTCCGGATCGTCGCCATAGTTGCCGGTGCCGTCGATCAGCGCTTGCGACCAGGCTCTCAAATCGGCTGCGCCGGTGTTGTAGAGGCCGAGCAGGCGGCCGAGGCAAAGCGCCGCGCAGGGAGCCGCGAACCGGTCGAACAGGTCGGCTTCGCCGTCGTCGATGAAGCTGTCGATCAGGTCATCGATGATTTTTTGAAACTCCGGTGTCCATCGTTGCTTGATTGCGGGCGGCCGCAGCGCCGGTTCGCACGCCGCGCGTTCACGGCGGTGAACCGAGCCGTCCTTGCGCAGCATGGTCGGTCCCATCACGCGGATCATCAGGGACTGGCTCTCGGCGGCGCTGAAAATATCGGGCTGCCGTTCCAGCTTCACGATGTCGGCATGCCGCGTCACCAGATAGCGGTTCGCAGCCGGGACCCAGGCGACAGGCGCGTGCCGCCGAAGCTCGCGATAGATGGGATACGGATCTGCCGTCAGCTCGGCGAGCGTGATCGGTCCGCCAAACGCGTGCGGGGTGCCCTGCATGGTCGTCCTCCGGCTCCCTTCGGCTCACCGGCGACCGGCGCGAAGAGATTTTGCTGTCAGTTGCGGACGAGTGTCCGGGCGACGCCTGCATTTGTAAAACCTGAAAATCCGTCTAACTTATTCGGATTTTCCGAATTAGGATCAGCCACTCAGGGGCCGCGCCATGTCGTTCCAGCCGCGCTTTTCGCTTCGGCAGCTCAATTACTTTCTCAACATTGCGGAATGCGCGACGCTCTCGGAGGCCGCGACGCGGCTGAACATCTCGCAGGGCGCGTTGTCCGAGTCGCTGCGCGAACTCGAGACCGATCTCGGCATTCAGCTGTTCGTTCGTCGGCGCGCACACGGGATTACCCTGACGCGCCCGGGCCGCGAATTGATGGTCTATGCGCGCAACGTACTGGTGGCGGCCGAGGATTTCCAGCAAAGGGCACAGGGACAGAGCGTGGTGATGGCGGGACGGTTCACGATCGGGTGCTACACCACGCTCGCGCCGTTCCTGATGCCGAAACTGTTTGCGGATTTCCAGTCGACGCATCCGCAAGTGGAGATCGAGCTGATCGAGGGATCGGCGGAAGATATTCAGGGACGGTTGAATGACGGCCGCTGCGATGCCGCGGTGCTTTATGATTTCGACCTGGCTCCCGACACGCTCCGTGACGACCTCTATCGGGTCAAGCCGCATGTGCTGCTTCCACGGCGTCACCGGCTTGCGGCCGCCGACAAGGTCGATCTGAAGGAGCTGGCAACCGAGCGGCTGATCCAGTTTGCGGTGCCGCCGGCCGAGCACAATACGCAGCGGATATTCGACAGTGTCGATGTCGCGCCGCGCATTTGGTTGCGCACCCGGAATTTCGAGCTCGTGCGGTCGCTGGTGGCGCGCGGGCTCGGCTATTCCGTCCTGCTGCAGCAGCCTCCGGTCGAGGTAAGCTATGATGGGCACTCCGTCGTCGCCCGTTCGATCGCGCGCATGTCCCAGGTGTTTGCCGTCGTGCTCGCCCGCAGTCCCCACATGGTCGCAACCCGGCGGCTTGAGCTGTTCCGCCAATTCTGTGTCGCGTCGCTCGGTGGTCCGCCCGGCCGAGCCGAGGGAGTGAGCCGTCCGCGCAAGCGTAGCAAACAGGGGCGGGCCTGATTCCGAGCGAACGCAGCCGTACGTAACAATGCGGACTTGAGCACTTGGAGCTTTCGTCGTTCCTCAAGGCGTTCATTTGCCCATGGGGAAGCCGCGAATCATGCTCTCGCGCCGATTGTTTGTCGTCGGATCGACCATGGCGCTGGCTTGTCCCGATCGATCCGCGCAAGCCGCGAAATCCGCCGACGCCATTCTCGATCTGGATTTCACCGACCCGAACGCGAGAGGCTCGCATGCCCGTTCGCTGACCGGCACCTTGCGTTATGCCGATCACGAGGTGTTCGGCGACCGCGCCGGTGTGCTGATCGAGGAGGCGACGATCAATGGCGTCGAAGATGCTGGTTATGCCGGCGGCGACGCGTTCCCGACCGGCTGGCGGCTGCTGCCGCAGCCTGTCAGCGCGGCCGAATGCGCGACCACATTCACCCGCAAGGGCGTTGGACAAGGTCTGCTTCGGCTGACGGGCAATGCAACACGCGACCTTTTCCTCGTGTTGGGGTCTGCGCAACATTTTGCGATCGCAGCCGGCGATCTCCTCACCGGTTCGCTGGCGATTCGGCTGGCCGCCGGGTCGTTGACCAACATCAGCGGGCTCGGGCTGATCAATATGGAGAATGACGCGGCCGGGTCCCCATCGGTTGCATCGTTGCGTCCGGCCCCGATCCAGCAGCTTCAGTCCGACAAGGCCTGGTGGGCGCAGGTCCGGTCGGTGGCCGGTCCCAACGACCATGCGAACCTGGCTTTGAAACTATCCGTTGCCGGTAGCTACGACGTCACGCTGGAGATCAACGCGCCGCAACTCGAAAAGCGAACTTGGCGCTCGAGCTACAGCGCGTCCTCTCGCACCGCTGACGACATAGCGCTCGCGCCCGAGCAACTCGGCTATCTTCGGCAAGCGCAACGGGCGGTGGTGATCACCGCGGATGCGCCGCGCGTCGCCGGCACCGCATCGCTCTGGAGCGAGTGGGAAGACGACAACACCTATGTGGAGCTGCAGCTTCGTGATCAAGCCCTCCATGCCCGGCTTGTCGCAGGGGGGACAGTGTCCGAAGCACAATTGGGACGGATTCCGCCACTGGCGCGGTTCACCGTAGCGATGACTCTCGGCCCGACGGGCTTAGCCGGTGCTGTGAATGGCAAGGTGGCGAAATCGATCAACGCGGCGGTGCCGACCGGCTTGACGACCGTGCGGCTGGGGCGCGGGTCTCAGGGTTATTGGAACGCAACCATCAAGCGCGTGTCGCTGTACGGCATCGGAGCGATCGATTGTGCCGCGATGAGCCTGCGCGAGCAGGTGTTCTTCGATGACTTCGACCGGCCGGACAACGCATCGCTCGGCAAGTCCCCGACGGGGCAATCCATCGCCAAGACCGGCGGCGTCGACACCGCCATCGTCGCCGGCAAGTGGATCGCGCGTAATGCGGGTCTCGGTCTCGCTTTCGCCGGTTATGGCAAGGTCTCTCTTCCGGCTGCGCCACGCTATATGGGCGCGGTGCTGAACTGGACAACCGGCAGGTCTGGTGGAGCGGCAGGGCTGATCGCCGCGACCAACAACCTGTCCCATCCCACCGATGCGCTGCACACCATCGTGTGCGACTCCGTCGAGATCTTTCAGACCATCACCGGTTCGCGCGTCGACGATGCGCTCGCGACCTTCGCTTTTCCGAATGCGATGGCGCGCGACGGCGCGACGGCGTATGGTGTTGCGCGCCTGTTCAACCGAATCGAAAACGCGGTGGTGTTCGTGGCTCCGGATGGCGACCTGCCACGGCACGTCAGCACCACCTATGGCGAGCGGATCGGTGAAACCGCTGTGTTCGAGCATTACTGGCAGTTAGGGCAGTGCCGGCCCGAGTTCCTTGCAGTTGCGGCAGCGTAAACATCCGAGCATGAACCGGAGGAGTGGGTACCGGTTTTTTGCGCGACACGCGCGGAGGTCATGATTTGGAAATCCAGTGGCGTTTGCGTTGGTTCATACCGCTCCTCTATCGAAGGAACACGTCCATGAAGCTTTTTCCAGTCGCCATTGTCGTGATGGCTTGTGTCCCCGGCCCGGCGCTTGCGCAGGGGATGTATCCGCTGAATCCGGCGGCGGTCACCGTCAATCAACAGCGGCAAAATCAGTACACGGTGTCGCCGAATTCACCGACCTCGACATATCCGTCGAATAGCACCTTCAGCAGCCCATTCACCACCAGCCCGTTTACGACGTTCGGCGGTTCGTATCCAAGCCGACCGGGCGGCTACACCGATACCTACACCGGCACGTATGCCGGCAGCGGGCCGCACTAAGGTTCTCGTTGCGGGCCGGAAGACGCTCCAGGCCTGTACCTTTGGTGTCTGCCTTTGGTGCCTGTCCTCAGCGCAGGTCGATAGAACGGCCGCGGCCGGCGCTGGCGTGCTGCAGCCGCCGCGTCGAAAGCCGTGCGCAGAGCACGCCGAAAGCGATCCCGAGCGCGTCGACGACGAAGTCCTCCAGCCGCGCATGCCGCGTCGGCAGTGGAATCTGAGCGAGTTCGAGCGCCAGGGCGAACAGCACGGACGCCGGCAGCAGCAGCTTCAGCGGAAGTTCGAACGCAACGGCCGTGAGCGCGCCGACGATGGCGAAACACAGAAAGTGCTCCCAATCCTGGCCGAGACCCGTCACCGGCCGCTCCGCCGCCGGCACCACGGTCAGCGCCACGACGGCCACCAGCGCGGCGATGGCCAGGAATTGAACGGCTCTGTGCATCTTGTTTCTAAGGTCCATTGGTCGCTTGCGCGATGCTTATCAGTTTACGTCATGGCTAAGGAAGCGTTTCGAAACCTGCCGAAGAGTACGGCCAGCCGCACGCGTTTCCACTTAGACGGCATTGTTATACGCCATCAGTTGATTCGCGTCTTAACGTCGGCGTCATCGAGCGGTCACGCGACAGATTACGCGAATGTACTTACACGCATATGCATATGCATCCTGTTCTGATGTCGCAGCGGTGCTTCTCGACGGCGCCGACTACGTTCGAATGCGTAGTCTGCGCGACAAATTCGGCGCTCTAAAACTGCATTAACCATACGCGTGCATCGTCTTCGCATGATGCAGAAAAATTTACGAAAACGCTTGGTGTGTTTTGTCGCAGGAGCTCAAGCCGTGCTTGCGCTCGCTGGCTGTTCGACAATGCCGCGAAACGGCCCCGACAGCGGTGACATCCGGTCACAGCGGCCGGTGTCACCTGAAAGTCTTCCTTACGCTGTCGTCAATGTCACACCCGATGTGGTGTCGATACTCAACGACGCGACAGGCCGGTTGACGGCAGCGTTCGCCGATCAGAGGCCTCCGAAGGAAATTCGGTTCGGGATCGGCGACGTGGTGAGCGTCACGATTTTTGAGGCGGCACCGGGCGGTCTGTTCATTCCGATCGAAGCCGGTGTACGGCCGGGCAACTTCGTCGCGCTACCGAACCAGGCGGTGGACAGCAAGGGAAATATCTCGATCCCGTATGGCGGCGCGATCCGCGCGGCGGGGCGAACCCCGGCTGAAGTGCAGGCGGCCATCGCGGCCGCGCTGAAGAACAGGGCGATCGAGCCGCAGGCGGTTGTCGCACTGATCGATCAGCGGACTTCGCTGATCAGCGTGCTCGGCGAAGTCAACGTGCCGTCGCGCTTCCCGGCCAATGCCGCGGGCGAACATCTGCTCGATGCCATCGCACGTGCCGGCGGCCCGAAGGCGCAGGGCTATGATACCTGGGTGTCGCTGGAGCGCGGCGGCAAACGGGCGAAGGTACCGTTTGGCGCACTGGTCTATGAGCCGGCGAACAACATCTTCGTGCACCCGCAGGATACCATCTATGTCTACCGCGAACCGCAGACCTTCGTGGCGTTCGGTGCCGCAGGACAGCAGGGCCAGTTCAACTTCGAGGCCTGGCGCGTTACCGTCGCGGAAGCGATAGCCAAGGCCGGCGGCCTTAACGATGCCATGGCGGATCCCGGCTCGGTGTTTGTTTACCGTGGCGAGACGCGGGAACTCGCACAGCGTCTCGGCGTCGATGTGAAGCGCTTCACCACGCCGATCATCCCGATTGTCTACAATTTCAACATGCGTGACCCATCTATGTACTTCCTGGCTACGCAAATGGTCACACGTAATAAGGATGTTTTCTATATTTCGAACGCTCATGCAGTCGAAGTGGCTAAGATGCTGAACTACATCCGGCTGGTAACCGCAACCGTCAACGATCCGATTGTCGCGGCTTACAACGGTGTTGCCCTGCATAACCTGGTGAAGCCATGACGATGAAGATTTCCAGAATGACGCGTGTGACCGACCGGCAGAGCCTGCTCGGAGAAACCATGGCGCCGGACCAGATCCTGTCGCTGATGGCGGGCTTCTTCCGGCGGCAATATCCGTTGATCCTGGCGGTGCTGGCGGCGATGATGCTGCTGGCCGTCTGCTTCCTGCTCATCGTGCGCTCGACCTACACGGCGCAAGCCACGATCCTGATCGACACCCGCAAGGCGCAGCCGCAGTCGCAGTCATTGTTCAACGAAGCGCCGATCGATGCGCCGGTGGTCGAAAGCCAGGTCGAGATCATCAAGTCCGACGATATCGCCCGCGCCATCATCAAGGACATGAAGCTGGCGGATGATACCGAGTTCACGCGTTATGGCGGCGGCATCATCGGCAACCTCGAGTACTATTTCTTTTCGATCTACGATCTGTTCGACTTCAGCGGGACCACGGCCGAGCAGGCGAGGGACCGCCGCGCACTTGCCCAGTTCAGCAAGAGTCTGAGCGCCAAGCGCGTCGGGGTCACTTATGTCATCGAGATCAGTTTCCGCTCCGGCAATCCGGAACGGGCAGCGAAGATCGCCAATGCCGTTGCCGAGGCTTATATCAACGACCAGCTCAATGCGAAATATATCGCTGCGAAGCGCGCCAGCAGCTGGCTGTCCGACCGGATTGCCGAACTGCGCGGGCAGGCGACGACGGCCGAAAAATCGATCGTGGATTTCAAGGCCGAGAACAGGATCGTCGATGCCGACGGTCACCTGATCTCGGACCAGCGCGTGGCGGATCTGAACAAGGAGCTGGCGGCGGCGCGGACGCAGACCACCGAAGCGCGCGTCAAGCTTGATCGCATCGAGCAGATCACCAAGTCGGATCTGCGCGAGGCCACCGTCACCGATACGTTGCGCAGCGAGGTCGTGAGCAAATTGCGCAGCCAGTACCTCGACATGGCCAATCGTGAGGCCGATTTGTCGTCACGTTATGGGCCCACCCATCTCGCCGCCGTCAATCTGCGCAACCAGATGAAAGAGATCAAACGGTCGATCAACGAAGAACTCGGTCGACTCGCGGAGACTTATCGCAGTGACTATGCGATCGCCCAGCAGCGGGAGAAAGACGTGCAGGCGTCGCTCGACGAGGCGGTGTCGAAGTCGCAGATGACCGGCCAGGCGCAGGTGCAGCTCAAGGAACTGGAGAGCAATTCCCAGACCTACCGCACGTTGTATGAGAACTTCCTGCAACGTTATACCGAAGCCATCCAGCAGCAGAGCTATCCGATCACCGAGGCGCGGGTGATCTCGACGGCCAGCAGGCCCGGCCGGCGCAGCAGCCCCTCGACCCTGCTTGTGCTGCTGGTGGGCGGTGTCAGCGGCCTGATGCTCGGCATCGGTTTCGGCATCATCAATGATATGGCCGACCGGGTGATCCGCACCCGCGGCCAGGCCGAAGCGATCCTGGGCCTGGATTGCCTGGCGCTGTTGCCGATCGCGCAGGAGGCCGGGGTCTCGATCGTTCCGGATCAGGCCACCGGGCCACGGACCATTCCGCCGAATGCCTCGATCGGCTGGAGCGCCATGCATGATCCCTTCTCGAGCTATTCGGAAGGCATCCGGGCGATCAAGGGCGCGATCGACCTCAGCGAGCGCCCCGAGCGGGCGCGCGTCATCGGAATCTCTTCGACCGTGCAGGGCGAGGGGAAATCGACCGTCGCCGCCTCGCTTGGTCTGCTGTGCGCGCAGGTGGGGGCCAAGGCCATCGTGGTCGATTGCGATCTGCGCCATGCGACGCTCACCAAGCAATTGAGCCCGTCGTCGACCGTCGGCCTGCTCCAGGTGGTGACGGGCCTGGCCACGCTCGACGATGCGATCTGGACAAACCCGGCGAGTGGCATGAGCTTCCTGCCGGCGGTGTTGAGCGGACCGATGGCCAATTCGAACGAGGTGCTTGCATCCGAGGCCATCCACGATCTGTTCGAGAAGCTGCGCGAGCGGTTCGACTACGTCTTCGTCGACCTGCCGCCGCTCACTCCGGTGATCGACGTGCGCGCCACCGGCCATTTCGTGCAGCAGTATGTGCTGGTGATGGAATGGGGCAAGACCCGGGTGGATGCCATCGAGGAGGCGCTGATCGCCGCCCGCGCGCTCAAGGAACAACTGCTCGGCGTGGTCCTGAACAAGGCCGACACCACCCAGCTGCACCAGTACCAGACGCCTTTCACCGCCGCCCGCCGCCTGTCGGAAAAAGTGGCGTCACACTGGGTGGTGCGCGATACCGCGTCGTAACCGGCCGGTGGTCCAGGGTTGAGCTGGGGTCAGTGTCGACCCCAGCATCTCTCCACTCTCAACATCGTGCCCGGCTTGTGGGTTGGTTATCGGCGACTTCGCTTGTGCCTGTCGCCAAAGCGTGGATGCCCCGGCGACTCGGCAGAGCCGAGTCGCTGACCAAGTGCGGGCATGACGGCTGAGGTTCGTGTGAGGCGTTGGTGTGCTCCGTCCGCCTGATTGCGAGTCAAAGCGCCGGCACCGCGTTCTTCTCGTTGACCAAGGCACTTCGCCACTCTCAGACGTCATGCCCGGCCCTTGGGCCGGGTATCCACGACTTCCTTTGCAGCAGCGCGCGCCGCCGCGTCACAATTGGTCGGAGGCCAATGTCCGGTTGGAGGGGGCGGTGCCCGATTCGGGCGCGGAAGCCGGGCCCGTGGCAGCATGGCTGGCGGCGATGCCACCCAGGACTTCGTGGGCCATCAGGCGCCGCATCATCAGCAGGGCGCCGCAGGTGATCAGCACATCCAGAGCCACCAGGATGCCGGTCTGCTGCAGCACGCCGAAGAAGACGTAGGCGACGGGCAGAAACACGATCGCCTCCCAAAGGTGAACGCGTGCGACCATCCTCGTCGCCCCGCACCCCATCAGCAGCGCGGCCAGATAGACCTGCAGCGTGCTGACGAAGATCAAGATGCCGCCGCTGATGCGGAAATCCGCCGAGAACTGGATGCCGGAGTGCAGCCAGAGCGCCAGCAGGCCGTTGGCGAACAGGAAGAAGCCGACGCCCGCGACCGCCGAGCCACCGAGCACCAGCAGGCCACTGAGGCGCGCCGCATGCAGCGCGCCGGCGTTGTCGCGGTGCGCCAGTCGCGACGCAATCATGTTGGTCAGCGGGAAGGTGAAGGACATCACCAGCGCGCCGTAGGACTGCAGCAACCGTGTGAAGATGCCCAGTTCGATGACGGCGTTCGGTCCGAACAGAAATCCGAACAGTCCGGTGGAGATCTGGTAGAGGATCAGCAGGCCTAGGCTGATGACCGTGAAATCGAGTGAGCTCAGCAGCAGCAGCCGCACGGCGCTGCGCCGCCAGGCGAAGCGGCGCACGAACAGATTGCGATTGCGGCGTACCACGTCAAAGCCGTGGGCGATCGAGCCGAACAGAAACCCCAGATTGAGCAGATAGGCGGCGAATGCGATCGACGGATAACGCGGAAACACCGTGAACAGCAGGACAAACGACAGCGCATAGCTGCAGATCTGAAACGCGTACAGCCGGTAAAGCTTGTGGGCAGCGGCATCGATGCCCTCGAAGATCGACAGGAAGAACCACAGGCTGAGTGCGAAAAACAGGCTCAGTACGCTGATAGTGAACTCCGTTCGATGCGCGGCGATGACGTCATTGAGCTGGGCCGTCGACATCACCACCAGGAACAGCGCCGAACTGGCGCAGAACAGAAACAAGTTGATGCCCGCGGCAAGCACGGTCGCCATCGAGACGAAGCGCGCCACGAAGGGCGGCACGCGCGTGGAATAACGCGTGATGATGCTGGCGATGACGCGCCCCATGCCGACATTGGCAAAGCCCACCCAGGAGCCGATGCTCAGTACGACCAGAAACAGGCCGAAGTCCGACTGCCCCAGCACCTTGAGCGCCAGCGGCAGCCCCACGAGATTGACCACGATCGCGAGCAACCGGGACAGCCACGCCACAAGCGTTGAGAACAGGATCGACTTCATTTTTTGCCGCGCGTTTGTGGCGTTTCGGAGCGAAGTGGGCGGTCTCCGTCCCGATCTTGCCGGAACGGAAGAAATTTCAGTAGATGACGCTGCTGGTGCGAGCGAACAACTTCGCCGTTTCCGGAACCTTGCGGGTGCACTCGGCCGGGTTGCCGGCAATCAGCGAATAGGGTTCGGCCTTGATGTAGTTGATCACCGTGCCGGCGCTGATGATGCAGGCTTTCGGAATGTTGACGCCCTTCATCAGCAGGGACCCTGCACCCACCATGGTGTATTCGCCGACCACGATGGGCGCGCAGGTCTGCTTGGAGCGGATGATTTCAACGCCATGCGTCACCAGCTGGGAGCGAAATCCGGCGAGCCCGGAAAACGCGCCGAACGTCACGCTATCGGTGCAGTCGATGTAGTGCTGGTGCCCCATCATGCTGCATTTGCCCATGGTGAGCTGGGAGCGGCGGTTCTTCGCGCTCTTGAAGAACGGCGTTTCGATCTGTGTCGAAAATCCCGCGATCCAGTTGAAGTTGCCGATCAGGGAATCCTCGTCCATCTGCAGCATGTCGAGGCGGCCGATGTAATTCAGATGGCCGAGCCTCGCTCCCTTGGCCAGAACCACCGCGTCCGCGAACAGGAACGACAGGCCGATGCGGCACTCGGGATGCAAATGGTATCCGAAACAAGCCGTGAGCAGGCGCCGGCGCAGCGACCACGGCAGAATGAATCCGAACACTTGAACCAAGAGCTTGATCATCGTTACACCATTCGGCCTTTTCCGGCCTCCCCAGCTTTGCCTGTCGTCAGGATACTTTCGTGGATTCGGATATCGAAAATTGCCGTCGCTGCGGGTTGCGATACGGTCGCATCGGGCCGGCATTGTCACGCGCGCTGCCGGATAGCGCCGGGGTCACGGTCGGCGGGACCGGGTCCGTCGCGCGCCAGACCAGCTTGCGCACGGCCGCCCTGTGCAGGGGCGGTCTCGCGTAGCCGAGGATCATCATGAAGAAGAATGCGCCGATGAAGCCGATATTGAAGTTGTCGGGCTCGAAACACTGAATCAGGAGGGTCGAGGCAAGCGCCAGCCCGCAGATCAGCGATCGCTGGTCCGGAAGCTTGAGGCCCGACCAGATCAGATAGACCGTTCGCAGCACAATGACTGTGAGCAGCAGGCCGCCAAGCAGCAGTCCGAAGTCCATGAAATACGACAGGATGCCGCTGTGCACCGTGTGCATGTTGTACCGGCTGGAGCGGAAGCCATAGCCATAGAACACGAACTGATCCATCGAATCGAAGAAGGCGTTCCAGGACTCCGACCGGCCGGTGAATCCGGAGAAAACGCCGCGCTCGGTATCGAACACCGCAAGATCGTTGGTCAGCCGCTCCAGCAGCCGCTCGCTGTCGATGAAGCGCAGCACCACGGCGCAGATCACCGGCAGCGCGATCAGGACGCCGGCGAGCAGCCGCAGGATCGCATTGCGGGCCTTGCGGCCGATCGGAATGCCGCGGGCCGTGCAGCACAGGTAGCCGAGATAGAACACCACAATGCCGATCATGACGGTGCGGGCGCTTACGATATAAGAGGCCGCGAAGCAGGGCAGGAACACCAGCAGGCTGACCCGGCGTGTCAGGATGCTGTGCAGGACGAGCGCGATATAGGCGTAGCGCGCATAATGGTTGGGATGGATCAGCCCGACCCACCGGTAGTCGTGAAAGCCCTGCACCACCGCGGCGACGATCAGGCCGGCGGCGATCGCGGCGAACGCCATCGCCAGCGCGTTGTCGACGTCCCGTGCGGGCGCCTGCCAGAAACACATGCAAAGCACGAAACCGCCGAGCGTGACCAGATACTGGGCGAGCTGCGAGAACGCGTCGGGATGGTCGCCGAACGGGACCGTGAGCACCAGAACCAGACAGGTGAACGCCCAGAGGAACATCAGCGCAGCGCGGAAGTGGGTCAGCACCGTCATGGCGCCATGGCGCGCGAACACCAGTAGGCCGAGCAGCATGACCGGCACGGCGATCACCAGGCCGCCGCCGCTGGCTTCGCCAATGCTGATGTCGCCGGCTCGCACGCTCTGCAGCATGGCGGGCGTGCCGCGGATGCCGGGAAGGAGGATCACGCCAACATAGATCGCGAAGCCGAGCCCCGCCGCATTCAGGAAGCCGCCCATCAGCAGGTTCCGCCCGGCCGCGATACTGGGAGCAAGCGCGCTGAACAGGCGTCTCATCGCAGGCCTCCCGGCACCAGCTCGGCTTGCAGGCTCGGGCGCGCGGGGGCCGCGTGGGGAGCCTGCGTGAACAGGATGTCGGCCTGGATCGGTCCGTGCGCAGGATCCACGTGCTGGTTGTAGACGCCGGCGACATGGAAGCCGCGGCCGTCCATCCAGCGCATGATTTCCGGCAGCAGCGGCTGCCCCTCATAGAGCGCGAGATATGAACACTCGACATAGACCACGTCGAAGCGGTTCAGCAGGTCCGCCGAACCACGCAGCACGTCGAGTTCGCCACCCTGGACGTCGATCTTGAGCAGCGCCGGGCGCTGCATTTTGCGGCCGGCCAGGCATTCCGACAGCCGCCGGACCGACACTTGCTCGGTCCTCGCCACCGTGATGCCGAAGATCTCGTTCTGGGCGTCCGTGGGCCGCAGCAGCGACGAGGAATCATCGCTGCTTGCGACGAAGATGGTCTTGTCGCCGGAGTGCTCGCCGACGGCGCTGTTGAAGAGATGGACGCCGTCGTCCTCCCCGAGATAGCGTTGGAACAGCGTTGCCGGCGCGTCCAGCGGTTCGAAGGAGTAGATCTGCGATTGCGGAAACATCGCGCGTGCGAATGTCGCGAACTGGCCGCGATTGGCGCCGATATCGACCACGGTGCGAAACGCGAACCGGCCGAGCGCGCCGGCATGCTCGATCGCCGGCGCGATGCCGTGCAGCATCTGCGGCCACAGCCGCGGGCGCAGTGCGCAGTAGAGGCCCTTCTTCAGGGTCAACCATTGCATGGTGCCCACCTCCAAGGTTCAGCCGGGGCGATGCGATGAAAAAGGAGTTCAGCCATAGGCGCCCCGATATCTCTGCGCGGTCTGGGAGCGGTCGAATGTCCTGCGGGCATATTGAATGGCGCCGGCGCTCAGTTCCGACCATTCCTCGCCCATGGCGTAGATGGCGGCGAGCTTGTCCGCGAAGGCCGAGGTGTTCGACAGCGGCAGCGCCCATCCGGCATGGCTCGCCTCGACATCGGTCCACGGGCTGTGATCGCTGATCAGCACCGGCAGGCCGAGATGCAGGGCTTCCACGATCGAGTGGCCGAAATTCTCTCCGAGTGTCGGATGCAACAGCACGTCGTAGTGCGGAAGGGCCTGCAGCAGGGATTCCTTGTTGACGTTGCCCTTGAAGTGGATCTCGCAGGGACCGGTGCCGGCTTTGATCATGCCCACGCACCGCTCGTAATAGTCCGTGTCGATGGTGTCGCCGAACACATCAAGCGTCGCCGGCACATGCAGCTGGCGCAGCATTTCGATCGCGGCGGTCAGGTTCTTCTGCCCGGTGACGCGTCCCACAAAGGCGATCTTGAGCCGGTTGCGCGGCTTTTCGTTGCGCGGGCTGGCGGCGGGCAGCGGTTCGACGAACTGCGACACCACGGCGACATTCTGCCGGCGCAGATGATTGCGATCGATATCGCGTTTCTCCCCAGGAGATCCGGCGAGGTGGATCACGTCGCGATAGAGGCCGAGCAGGTCGGTGAAGCGGCAGTACAGCGCCTTGCGCGAGCGCCGCGTCGCCATGATGACATCCATGAAGATGCCGTGCGGGGTGTGGAACAGCTTGCTGCGGCCGGCCAGGCCCAGCTTGCAGAGAATCAACGCGGGAATCGCCAGCAGCGGATCGAAGGCGCACTGGATATCGACCACGTCGAATTCCTCGGCGAGGCGCCCGGCCAGGATGCGCAGGCCTTTCAATCCTCGCGGGATGTATTCGATCACGACATGCGGCATCACCACGCGCAGATGGGGCTGCGCGAACAGCCGCGATCCGGTGGTGAAGTCGTGGTTCAGCGTCAGGATATGAAAATCGTAGTCGCTGCTCATGTTGTCGACGAGGTTCTTGATCGCCGTTGCCGGGCCCAGATGAGACTGCGCCGGAAAATACGATCGATAGATGATCAGGACGCGCTTCTTGCTCATCGGCCGCGGGCCCCTCTTGAGAAGCCAGCGCCGAAATCCGCGGCATCAACCGTGAAATCACGCGTCCGGGATGATGCGGACAGCATGCACGACGTCCGATTACGAACGGTTAAGGCGGCGCCGCGCATCGGTTGCGATCGGCGTGTCCGGAGTTTGGATCCTTGCGTGATGACTTGCTTCATGGTCGATACCGGTGCGGTGCGCGCTTCTACGGACGCACGATGTTTGCCGACGAATGCACCCGGTCATCCTGCTGCGGCTGGTTTGATCGGGAAAACTGGCGGCCGCTGAGGACGTCGCGGAAAACGCTCTCGAAGCGGTTGGCCACGACATCGATGTCGAATGCGCCTTCCGCGTAAGCTCGCGCATTGCGGCCCGCGTTCGTCCGCAGCGTGCGGCTTTCCAGGAACAGCCGCACGGCCTGGACGAAGGCGGAGCGGTCGCCGGCGTCGACCACGCGTCCCGCGTCGCATCCCTGAATGATGCGCGCGGCAAGATTCTCCCGCGGCGCCGACAGCACGATGGGGCGGCCGCCGCAAAGGTAGCTGAGGATCTTCGACGGCACCGAGAACACGCCCGCGTCGGGCTCGAGAACTGCGACGGCGATATCGGCGCTTCCCAGCACGTCGGGGAAATCCTCGAACCGCTGGAACGGCAGCACCCGTACCTTGTCCAGTTCCAGGACCTTGCACTGGTCTCTCAGCCAGTCGGCGTACGGCCCTTCCGAAACCACGACCAGCATGGTGTCGTCCCGCCCCTGCAGGTTCAGCGCAAGGTCGAGCAATTGATGCGGGTCGTGCTTGAGGCCGATCGTGCCGCTGTACAGAACGACGTTCTTGCCGACCAGGTCGTGGCGGCGCGCCCAGGGATTGTCCTTCGGCCGCACCGGCAGCTTGGCGATGGGGGCCCAGTTCTCGATCACATAGACCTGGCGCGCGGATATCGAGAGTTCCTGGCGGATGGTGTCGACGAAGTCCTGGCTGATCACGACAATGGCGTCGCTGGCGCGCAGCGCGTTGCGCTCGACGCGCCGGTAGTGCGATCCGATCAGGTGTCCCAGCCATCCGAGCCGCTGGCCAAGAATGCGGTCGATGGCGGCGGAGTAGATGTCCTGCTGCCAGAACACGAATTTCCGGCCATGGCGGCGTGCGCTTCGCCCGATCCGGGAGATGCAATCCAGCGGGCAGTTTCCAGCCAGCACGATGTCGGGCCCGAAGGCCTCGATCTCGGCCGCGAACGCATGACCGATCGCCACTTCCTGGAACCGGCGTCGCAGAAATGAATATTTGTAGAACGGCTTGCCGAGCGAGATCGGCTTGATCGTCAGGCTGGCCGGATCATCCGCATTCTTTTCCAGCTCGCCGTGGGGGCTCTGAAATTCGGAAAAATGCAGATGCAGGACATCGTGGCCTCGTGCCGCCAGGGCGCGCGACAAATGCACGGCAAATGCATGTCCGGAATAATCGACAATCGCGATACGCATAACGCCACCACCTGAAAAACGCGTGTTATCCCGCGTTGGCATAAGTTTTCTTCGAAAAGATCGTGAGCACGATGATCTGCAGGTCGAACCACAGCGACCAGTTGTCGACGTAGTAGAGGTCGCACTCGATGCGCTGGACCATCTTGTCGATGGTATCGGTTTCGCCGCGATAGCCGTTGACCTGGGCCCAGCCGGTCAGGCCCGGTTTCACGTTGTGTCGGCGCGAGAACATCTTGATGTGGGGCACGAACATCTCGTTGTGCGAGATCGCGTGCGGCCGCGGCCCGACAATCGACATGTCGCCGCGCAGGATGTTGACCAGTTGCGGCAGTTCGTCGATGCCGGTCAGGCGCAGGAAGCGTCCCAGGCGAGTGATGCGGGGGTCGCCTCGCTTGGCCTGCACGAAACGGTCGTCGCGCGCAACCCGCATGGTCCGGAACTTCAGCACCCGGATCGGCTGGTTGTTGTAGCCATGCCGGGTCTGCACGAACAGCACCGGACCGCTGGAATCCAGCTTGATCAGGATGGCGACGAGCAGCATCAGAGGGGAGAAGACGACCAGTGCGGCCACGCTCACGACGATGTCGAAGCCGCGTTTGATGGCGAGAGCGATCGGCGACAAGGGTGGGGTGGACAAGCCAAGGGCGAGAACGCCGGCGACTTCGGCGAGATGCGCGCGCGCCCAGAAGCCGAGGTTGCGCCGGGGAATCGCATAGACGGACGCGGGAATTTCCCGGAACGAGTTGGTGATGTGCGGCAGCTCATGCTCGCGAGCTTCGTCCGACATCAGCACCACGTCGTCCGCCTCCAGCGAACGGCACTGGGCAACCAGCGCGGATGCGATGGTCTCGACGGTCGTGCAGAGCTGGCCGTCCGCATTGCGCGGCGGAATCTGGCAGTACACGATCTGGGCGCCGGCGCCGGAGAACCGCAGCTGGCGCAGATAGTCCGCGAAGTGTTTCTTTCGGCCGATCAGCACGATCCGCCGGCCCTGAATGGACCCCCTGGAGACCTCGGTTTGGAAGCGTGCGTAGGCGATCGACCGAAATACCAGGATGGCCGTGCTACACAGCAGCATTTGCAGTGTCAGGATGGATGGCGAATAATAGATCGCAGGCGCCTGGCCAAGAAAAAGAACAGCCGCGAGCAGCATGAAGGCGACAACGACCGAGAACAGTCCGGAGCCGAGATAGCGATGCAAGGTGGGCTGCTGGATCAGCCGGAATTGGCCGAATGCGGCCGATACCGCAATTTCGCTCGCGCCGACAGACGTGGCCGCGGCGACGTACAGGGCAACGCGATGGGGAACGTCGTTGGTCGCGATGTGATAACCGATCGCGGCCAAAGCGGCGATCGTCACGGCGATGAATTCCGCCAGTGCGATGGTGACGTAGGTCGTGGTCAGCGTTGGAGCGTTGAAGTGCCGGAGTAGATAACTACCAGTCGTTAATTCCGCTTGTTCAATTGCGTCGGTGCGCGACACCAGAAGATTGCCAGTGTGCCGGAACAGCGTCATGACCGATCGAAACTCCAATCAACGATGATACGTCGATCTACACCGCGTGGTTTCGAACGATAAGCGAATGAGAAAAACGCTATTAATTTGTATGCGTTTTCACGCGAGCGGTCGGATGTATGTACCGGACGGCGGTATCATCGCCACGATTGTCGGCTTCGCGACCCGCAGTCGTTTACCAGTGTGGCACGCGGTTCGACGACAACGCGTCATCGCGATGCGCGTCACGTGTCGCGCTGCAAACGCGCGGTCTTTGGCGATGGTGGCTGCGCGTTGTGCGATCGTGCGCAGCTTGCTCTCAGTCGACGCGCATGCGCGCGCCGCCGCCCTCGCGCCATGCGAATTCTCGGCGGACGTCGTCGGTCAGCACGAGACCGAGTCCTGGCTGCCGCGGCGGGTGAATGAAGCCGTCGCGGATGTCGAGCGGCTCGGCCAGAAGCGCATCGCGCAGCGGGAAGCCCCACGCAGGATATTCCTGGATCATGACGTTCGGCTGGGTGAGGGCCCAGTGCACATTGGCGGTGACTGTCGCCGCCGAGCCCCACGCATGCGGCGCCACTTTCAAGCCATGCGCTGCGGCTGCCGTGGCGATGCGCTGGCACTCGACGATGCCGCCGGAGGTGCAGGCGTCCGGCTGAACGATGTCGAGCGCGCCCGCACGCAGGAAATGCATGAACTCGCCGACACCGAACGATGTTTCGCCACCGCTGATCGGAATCGACGTCGCGGCGCGAACCCTGGCATAGCCTTCATAGTCGTCTCCGCCGCAAGGCTCCTCAAGCCAGGCGATATCGAAGGGTTCGATCGCGCGCGCGAACCCGATCGCGGTCTTGGCGTCCCACGGGGCCGGGTGCGATCCCATCACGGCATCGACCATCAGCCGGGTGCTCGGGCCGAGCACCTCCCGGCACAGCCGGACTTTCTCCACCGCGCGCGCAAGGTCGGTTGAGACCCGGATCTTCACCGCGCGAAATCCATCGGCGAGATGGGTCTCCATTTCCTTGATGACGGCCTCGCGCGGCTTGTCGAGGCCGGCGGAGGCATAGAGCGGCAGCCTGTCGTGGGCGAGACCGCCAATCAGCTTCCAGACTGGAAGTCCGGCCGCTTGTCCGGCGATATCCCACAGCGCGTTTTCGATGGCGCTGATCGCATTGATGGAGGCGCCGACGCGCCCCCAATAGAGGCTTCGCGAGCGCAGCTTGTTGGCGAGTTGCAAAGGCTGGCGGGGATCTTCGCCGAGCAGCAGCGGCTCGAAGTGCTCGAGCATCGCCTTGGCGGCTTTCGGGTAGAACCAGCCGCCGGCGTAGGTGTCGCCGATGCCGGTGAGACCGGCGTCGGTGGAGATGACGACCAGCGCCGCATTGGCGATCGCCATTTCGCCGCCGGACCACCGCACGATGTGTTCCTCCGCGAGTGGAGCACTCAGCAAAACACCTTCGACCTTCGTGATTCTCATCCTGGAACTCCGTTGGCGCGCGAATCCCGGCCGTGGTCTACCCTGGATACGGCCTGACCTTGGATGCCGTGCCGAGCCTAGCATCCCCATCGGCTTTTACCGCCCACGAATCACATGGCTCCAATCCGGGAACCGGCCGCGTGTCCGTTCGACCGCGCGTTTCATCAAACCTGTGTCGCGGTCGGCGCCGGGATGCCGATCGACCACGGCGTCCCGACGCGTCCTGTGGCTTAATGGCAGGGCGGTCGTTTGATTCGTACGAAACAGAGAGAGGGCTGGGGATGGTGGCGAGGCGGTCGCTCGGGCGGCGGTTCGCGTGGCTTTGGGCGTCGTATGCCGTCAGCACCTTCGGCACGTATCTGGGATTCGGTGCGTTTCCCCTGATTGCGATCATGGTGCTCCACTCCGGGCCGACCGAAGTGTCGGTGCTGGCCGCGGCTGGGCTGGCGGTGGGGGCCGTGGTGTCGCTGCCGCTCGGCCCCTGGGTAGAGTTCCGCCGCAAGCGGCCGGTGATGATCGCCATGGATCTGATCCGATTCGCGGCGCTGGTCAGCGTTCCCGCGACGTTTGCGCTCGGCTGGCTCAGCTTTGCCCAGCTTCTGGTCGTCTCGATCATCGTTGCCGCCGCCAATATCTGCTTCACGGCGGCGAGTGGCGCATGTCTGAAGGCGCTGGTGCCTCCGGAGCATCTGATCGTCGCCAATGCGCGGTTCGAGTCCACCACCTGGACCGCCACCGCGCTCGGACCGCCGCTCGGCGGAATCGCGATCGGGTTGTTTGGTCCCGTGACCACCGTGGTGATCGACGCCGTCAGCTACCTGCTGTCGGCGGTCGGAATCCGCGCCATCGGCGGCAGCGAGCTGCACCCGGTGCGAACCGATGCACCGGGGTTGTGTGCCGGCGACCTGCTCGAGGGCTGGCGGACCATCCTGACCAACCCGATGCTGCGCCCGCTGTTTTTCAACACGATCCTGGTCAACGGGCTGATCATGGCGACCGTACCGTTGATCGCCGTGCTCATGCTCGGCGGCCTTGGATTCACACCATGGCAATACGGGCTCGCCTTCGGAGCGCCCTGCATCGGCGGCCTGATCGGCTCGCGGCTGGCGCGGCCATTGGTCACGCGGTTCGGGCAGCACAAGGTCATGCTCGCTGCCGGCGCGCTGCGCGCCTGCTGGTCGCTGGGCCCGGCCTTCGTTCAGCCCGGCCTGATTGGGCTCGTTCTTGTGATTGCCGTCCAGTTCGGGCTCGTCACCTGCGCGGGCGTATTCAATCCGGTGTTCGCCACCTGCCGGCTGGAGCAGACCGGGACGGACAGGGTCGCCCGCACGCTGTCCGCATGGTCGGTCTCCAGCAACGCCAGCATCGCGGCTTTGACCGCGCTGTGGGGCCTGCTCGCCACCATCACCGGCCCCCGCATGGCGATCGCAATCGCCGGTGTGTTGCTGATGGCGACGCCGCTGCTGTTGCCTCGGCGCGGCTCCGCGCCAGAGAAGGTGGGGGAGCCGGCCGCGAGCCTCATATCGATCATGTAGAGATGCGAAGATCCTCGCATCGTCTGCAAATGGGCCGTGTCAGTAGCCGCGAGAGCGATCGACGATGTTCTTGAGCGGCAGGCCACGCTCGAAATCGGCAATCTGTTGCGCGACATACATTGAAATGGCGTCGGCATCCGTATCGGCGGCATTGTGTGGAGAGATGGTCACCCGCGGATGGCTCCATAGCGGGCTGTCGATCCCGAGCGGTTCGGTCTCGAACACGTCGAGGGTCGCTGCCGCCAGCGTGTTGTCGTCAAGGCAGGACAGGATATCGGCTTCGTTCTGCAGTCCGCCGCGGCCGGCATTGATCAGAACGGGGCCGCCGAGCGGCCCATCTTTTGCCAGTTGGGTGAACAGCGGCCGGCTCAGGATGTGCCGGGTGTCCGGCGTCAAGGGCAGCAGGCAAACCAGGATATCGGTGCGGTTGAGGAAGGGGGCGAGGCCGGCCTCGCCGGCATAACAATCGATGTCGACGATCTGCTTGGGCGTGTTGCTCCAGCCCGCCACGCCAAATCCCAGCCGCCTCAGCGCGTCGGCGGCGTCGCGTCCGAGCACGCCGAGTCCGAGGATTCCGACACGGACCGCGCTCGCCGCCCACTGGTGCCGGGGCTTCCATTCTCTGCGCTGCTGGCACGCGGCCAGGTAGCTGTGCTGGCGATGATGCATCAGCACATGCATCACCACGTATTCGGTCATGCGCTGGGTCAGGTCGTCGACGGCCACCCGGACCAGAGGCACGTCGGGCATCGATCCGTCGGCCAGCACCGCGTCCACGCCGGCGCCGAGATTGAAGATGACTTTGAGGTTGGGGAAGGCCGACAGCTCTCCGGGCCGCGGCTTCCAGACCGCGGCATAGGAGACCGACGCGGCGTCGAACATGCCGTGCGAGGTGTCTTCCGGCACCAGCACGATGCCGCGGCCCGGGCAGGCCGTCGTGAACCGCGCCTTCCATCGATCGGTCGACCAGTTGTCCGCGCCGCCGCGGATCAGCAAGGCGAGTGTGCCGGATGACGGCGGCGTCGAAAGGGGCATGGGGATGACTCTCGGGGATAGATCGAAACCGGTTCAAGCGGACGTATATCGCCGGGCCCGTCAACTCACAACCACGACCCCGGCTAGCACGTGGCGGGTGCATCGCGTTCCCCTCCCATTTCGGCACGCGAAATATGCGCGGATCGCGCACTGCTCCGCCATCAGCGCGTGTCTGCGTCGCGCCAGGCTGATTGCGTGGTCGCGGGGGCTGTCCTACCAATGCCGACCCCGACAATAACAATAAGCCGAGGAAACCTTCATGAAGCGCCTCAAGTTCGGAGCCTTTCTCGCCCCGCATCATCCGATCGGCGAGCATCCGATGCTGCAGTTCCGCCGCGACCTCGATTTCGTCGAGCAGCTGGATGCGCTCGGTTATGACGAATTCTGGTGCGGTGAGCATCATTCCTCGGGCTGGGAGATGATCGCGTCGCCGGAAATGTTCCTGGCCGCCGCCGGCGAGCGGACCCGGCGGATCAAGCTCGGCACCGGCGTCATCTCGCTGCCGTATCACCATCCCTTCAATGTCGCGCAGCGCATGGTGCAGCTCGATCACATGACCGGCGGCCGCGCGATCTTCGGCTCCGGGCCCGGTGCGCTCGCCTCCGATGCGCATACGCTGGGGATCGATCCGATGACCCAGCGCGATCGCCAGGACGAAGCCATCGCCATCATCCGCCGGCTGTTCAATGGCGAGCGGGTCACGGCGAAGAGCGACTGGTTCACCATGAACGACGCGGCGCTGCAGATCCTGCCGCTGCAGGAAGACATGCCGTTCGTGGTCGCCTCCCAGGTGAGCCCGTCGGGCATGACGCTGGCCGGCAAATACGGCATCGGCATCATCTCGCTGGGCTCGATGTCGACCCAGGGCCTCACCGCGTTGCCGACGCAGTGGGGTTTCGCCGAGGACGCCGCGCAGAAACACGGCCAGACGGTGAGCCGCTCCGATTGGCGCGTGCTGCTGGCCTGGCACATTGCCGAGACGCGGGAGCAGGCCAGGCGCGAAGCCGGCGCCGGCCTGATGCGCTGGCACAATGAATATAATGTCGGCACCTTGCAGCGGCCTGGCCTTACCGCGTTCGCTTCGCCCGACGAGGCCGTGGACAAAACAGCGTTTTCGGAAGGGGCGGCATCGGTGATCGGCACGCCCGACGACCTCGTAAAAATGATCCGCAACCTGATGCAGGCGAGCGGCGGGGTCGGCGCCATCATCGGTTTCGCCCATGACTGGGCCAATCCGGAAAACACCCGGCGTAGCTGGGACATGGTGGCGCGTTATGTGGTGCCCGAGATCAACGGTTATCTCGATGGCCTGCGCAAGTCGCAGACCTTCGTGATCGAGAACCGTGCGATCTTCGAGCGCGCCGGCCAGGCCGTGATGGCCAAGATCATGGAGAACGACAAAGCCGCAGCCGCCCTGCCGCTCACCGGCCCGGGCCGGGTGGCGATTCCCGCCGTCAACGCGCCGGACCTGCAGAAGACGAGAAGCTGACGGCTTATGCTCCGGCTGCCGCGGCGGGCGCGCTCGGCGCTCCCAGCGCCGCGGCCACCGCGTCGTCGACGTGCTCGAGCCAGATGAACTCGAGCTTGTTGCGTGCGCCGAGGGGGATATCGTCGAAGTCGCGCCGGTTCCGTGCCGGCAGCATCACGCGGGTCAGGCCCGCGGCCGCGGCGGCGACCACCTTCTCCTTGATGCCGCCCACCGGAAGCACGAGGCCGCGCAGCGAGATTTCCCCGGTCATTGCCGTGTCGCTGCGGACCGTGCGATTGGTCAGCAGCGAGGACAACGCCACGAACATCGCGACGCCCGCACTCGGCCCATCCTTCGGGGTGGCGCCGGCGGGCACGTGGACGTGAATGTCGTTCCTCTCGAACGTGGATGGATCGATTCCGAGCCGGGCGGCGCGGCTTTTGACCAGGGTCAGTGCGGCCTGTACGCTTTCGCGCATCACGTCGCCGAGCTGCCCGGTCAGGATGAAGGCGCCTTTTCCGGGGTTCTTCGACGCTTCGATGAAGAGGATATCTCCGCCCACCGGTGTCCATGCGAGCCCGGTCGCGACCCCGGCGACACTGGTGCGCATGGCGATCTCGTTTTCGAACCGCGGCTGGCCGAGCACGTCAATCAGGTCGGCGGGCGTGATGGTGACCCGGCTGGCGGAGCCCTCGGCGATCTGCACGGCCACATGGCGCAACGCCTTGCCGATCTCGCGCTCGAGCGCGCGGACGCCGGCTTCGCGGGTGTAGCCCTTGATGATCTGCCGCAGTGCGTCGGGCTCCACATCGGCCTGCTCCGGCGTGAGGCCGTTGGCGTCGAGCTGGCGCCGCACCAGGTAGCGCCGCGCGATTTCCAGCTTCTCGTCTTCGGTGTAGCCGGCGAGGCTGATGATCTCCATGCGGTCGAGCAGCGGCCCGGGAATGGAATCGAGCATGTTGGCGGTGGCAATGAAAACCACCCGCGAAAGATCGAACGGCACTGCGAGATAATTGTCGCGGAAGGTCCCGTTCTGCTCGGGGTCGAGCACCTCCAGCATCGCTGCCGACGGGTCGCCCTGGACGCCGCGTCCCATCTTGTCGATCTCGTCCAGCATCATCACGCAGTTGCGGGCGCCGGCCTTCTTGATGGCCTGGATGATGTTGCCCGGCAGGGCGCCGATATAGGTGCGCCGATGGCCGCGAATCTCCGCCTCATCGTGCACGCCGCCGAGACTGACCCGCACAAACGGCCGTCCCATCGCCCGTGCGATGGATTGGCCGAGCGACGTCTTGCCGACCCCGGGGGGGCCGGCGAAACAGAGAATCGGCGCCTTGCCCTGGGGCGCGAGCTTGCGCACCGCGAGATATTCGATGATCCGGCGCTTGATCTTGTCGAGGCCGTAATGATCCTCGTCGAGGATGCGCCGGGCGTCCGCAATGTCGATCGGCTTTTCTTCCGGCAGGCTCCACGGCAGCTCCACGAGCCAGTCGAGATAGCTGCGCACCATGCCGGCCTCGGCCGCCGCTTCCGGCATCCGTTCGTAACGCCGCACTTCCTTGCGGGCCTGGCTTTCGGCTTCGGCGGGCATGCCGGCCTTGGCGATGGCCTCGTTCAGTTCGGCCACCTCTTGTGCCTTGCCGTCGCCTTCCCCGAGTTGGCGCTGAATCGTCGCCATCTGCTCGCGCAGGATGGCTTCGCGTTGACGCTCGTCGAAGGTGGCGCGGGTCTGTTGTCCGATCTCGTTGCTGAGCCGAAGCACCTCGATGCGTTCGGCCAGATGCCGCGACACCTTCTCCATGCGCAGCGCGAGGTCGATGGTCTCCAGGATATCCTGCCGCTCCGGCGGCTTGAGGTCCATGTAGGAGGTGGCGAGATCGGCCAGCACCGATGGCGATGTGGTGCCCTGCAGGGCGGCGATCAGCTCCTGCGGCACCTGCGGCAGCAGCTGCGCGGCCTCGATCGCCTGCCGCTGCAAATTGAGAAAGCGAGCCTCGATTTCCGGCGAGGTCGTGGTCGGCTCCGGGATCCGGAGGAAACGGGCGGCGAGATGCGGCGTGCCGGGAAGGAAGTCGAGGATCCGGATGCGCTGCACGCCCTGGCAGACCACGTGATGGGTGTCGTCCGGTCCGGTGAGATAGCGCACGATGTTGACCAGCGTGCCGATCCGGTAGAGATCGTCGGGTCCGGGATCGGCGACCTCCGGATCACGCTGCAGCAACAGCCCGATCGGCCGCTGTTCGCGCATCGCCTGCTGGACGGCGTTGATCGATTTCGCCCGGTTGATGGTGATCGGAAACACCACCCCGGGAAACAGCACCACATTGCGGACCGGCAGGATGATGAGGGCATCGTCCGGGATCGACACCGCCGGACCGCTGGTTGAAGCGGATCCGGGGGGCTCGTTGCCGAGGATCTTGTTGCTGGGGATTCCACTGTCAAGCGTCTCATTGATTGGCGACATGATGGCTCCCTCGCTCAATCCGTCTTCTCAAGACGCAGGCCGACGCATCCGTTCGCGGCAAAGCGGCTGATGGCGTAGCGCCCGATCGGCAGCGGAATGCGGCGTTCGAAACGTCCTTGCGGCAATTCGAGGCGATGGATGCGGGCGTTGCGCAGCTCCGCGGGCAGGGTGCGGCGGCCGCGGATCACCAGCGATGCGTCCTCGATCATGGCCTCCACCTCATCCGGATCGACGCCAGGCAAGGCGACGAAAATCAGGATTTCATAGTCGGTCTCCAGCACATCGATCGGCGGCTCCCAGCTCGGCTCGCGCGTGCCAGCCAGCGGCCGCAGGTTCAGGAATTGCTGGTGCAGGCGCTCGGCTCGCGCCAGCGTCTCGATGGCATCGGACAGCATCCAGTTGATGGGATCTTTGGGCGACATCCGCTCTCTCGCGATGTTCGGCCTTTGCGTTCGGAGCAAGGTGCGATGCAAGGGCCAGGGCGATCCAGGAGTGGATGATTCTATGTCCGCCATGGCGAGTCAATCCGCGGTTGGCGCGCGTCTGTGCCGCTTACGGAAATGGAGGCTGGGTCCCGCCCCGGACGACAGCGGCGGGCCTCGGTTGTGGTTCTATCCCACGCTCATGTGATCGCTGCGTCTATCGATCCACCTATGCTCCGCGAACCTGCCCGTGGCGATTTGTTCCAAAAAATATTTGACACTTAAAAGTTTTAAGCTTAAAGTAATTTCGACTTCAGGCAGAAGCTGCTGAAGGAAGTGTCCGGATTTCATCCGATGGAGGAAGACATGAGTGCACAGGGTACCGATAAGGCGATCGTCCTCGTTCATGGCGGGTTTGTCGACGGGTCTGGCTGGGAAGGCGTCTACAAGATACTCAAGGCGGACGGATACGACGTCGCCATTGTCCAGAACCCGACAACGTCCCTGCAGGCAGACGTCGCGGCGACCAAGGCTGTGATCGCTGCCCAGACAAAGCCGGTGATCCTTGTCGGCCATTCCTACGGCGGCGTCGTGATCACGGAATCCGGCACCGATCCGAAGGTGGCTGGTCTTGTGTACATCACGGCGTTCGCGCCGGATAAGGGTGAGTCGGTCTCGTCGCTGATTGCCAATCCGCCCCCGGGCGCGCCGGTGCCGCCGATCCTTCCGCCGCAGGACGGCTTCCTGTTCCTGGACCGGGAACAATTCGCGGGCTCGTTTGCGGCCGACGTGAAGCCCGACCTCGCCGCGTTCATGGCGGACTCGCAGGTGCCCTGGGGCCTCGACGCCTTGAATGGTGCAGTGAGCGCACCCGCCTGGAAGAACAAGCCCAGCTGGTATCTGGTCGCGACCGAAGACAAGATGATCCCCGTCGGCGCCCAGCGCATGATGGCCGAACGGGCCGGCGCCAAGACCGTCGACCAGGCCGGCAGCCATGCCGTCTATGTGTCGCAGCCCGCAGCAGTGGCGAAGCTCATCGCAACCGCCGCCTCGGCAGCGAAATAACGACTGAAACCTAGCCAGCGTTGGCGCCCGTGTCGTTGAGGCCGACTAGTCCTCAGCATCGGGCGCCGACGACAATTCTCTCCGCTGGATGTCCGCACTGGCAGTCAGGGCGTTGCCCTGGATGAGGTTGCGGTGGAGGGGTTTTGCCCCCGGCGGCCTGAGGCCCTCGACTTCAGAGCCAGCGAACATACTGCCCTTTGCTACCGGGGCGTGCTGGTTCCGGCGGCAAGCGGCATGATAGGTCTCGGTCACCGGCTCTCGCCGGACTTGTGACGGGGGCCACAGGGATGCGATCGCGGTTACGCGTTGCGGCGCTGGGGATACTGGTGGCTTACGCCGCGGGTGGATGGGATCCCGCGACTGCCGCCGAATCGGTGACGCTGCCGGGCGTGATCGGCAGTGGCGATTTTCGCCAGGCGCTGCTGCCGGCGCCGGGCCTCTACGGTGCGGTCAGCATGTTCGGCGCCAATGTCGACAAGTATCATTTGTCGACATCGACCGAGACGCCACTGTCCGGCAGCCAGTTCGCTGGTGGTATCGCGCTGGCCTATATCTACGACGCCGAGGTCCTTGGGGGGCGCATCGGATCGACGCTCTCGGTAAGTGCCCAGCAACTCTGCATCCGCGCGACCGGGCCGATGCAGTGCTCGCAGGGATTGCGCGATGTGTATTCCGATCTGCTGCTATGGAGCCGCCTGTTTCCGAGCGCGCATTTTGCCGCGCAGCCCCGTGACCAGCCGCAGATGCCATACGGGCTGGCCGTTCAATTCGGGCTCGGTACGGTCTTTCCGACCGGCGATTATGCCGCGCAACGCGGCGTCAACAACAGCGGCAATGTGTTCGATGTCACACCCAATGTGGCGCTGACCTACACCATGCCCAGCATCTTCGGCGGGTCGCTGGGACGCGCCACCGAGATCAGCGCGCGCACGTTCTACAACAGCTATAGCCGCAACGATGCCACCGGGTATCACAATGGCGACGTCGTCAATATCAACTTCGCGGTGTCGGAGCGGTTCAACAGCTATCAGGTCGGCCTCGTGGGATTGTACCTGGCGCAGCTCAACGACGATACGAGTTATGGCGTTCGTGTCGCGCCGGACGGCAAGCGCGTCGAGCTGCTCGCGCTGGGCCCGGCGTTATCCTACAACTTCAAGGTCGACGATCATCCCTTCACGGTCACCGTCAAAAGCCTGATCTCGGTGTTCGGCGCCTACCAGGCCGGTGGCGAAACCTTCTCCGTCAGGCTCGGAACGAAGCTGTAAGGGAATCGTACGGACGCGGCGGCATTTGCGTGCCCGCCGCCATCCGCCCCCGGATCATGCTCTCATCCGCAGCGAAGAAGCGAACGAAAGCTACACATCCACACTCGCCGTCAGAGCGTTGTCCTGGATGAAGTCGCGGCGCGGTTCGACGATGTCGCCCATCAGCTTGGTGAAGATGTCGTCGGCCTCGTCGACTTCCTTGACCTTCACCTGCAGCAGCGAGCGGACGTTGGTGTCGAGCGTGGTTTCCCACAGCTGCTCCGGATTCATCTCGCCGAGGCCTTTGTAGCGCTGCAGAGTGACGCCCTTGCGGCCGGCGTCCGTCACCGCCTCAAACAGGCTGACCGGGCCGTGGATCGGCGTTTCCGTGTCCTTGCGCCGCAGCATTCCGGGGCGCGGATAGGCCTCTTGCAGGCGTACGGCATATTCGTCGAGCTTGCGGGCATCGGCCGAGCCGAGCAGCGCCGAATCGATCACCGCGACGTCCTTGACGCCGCGCACGGTGCGCTCGAAATGGAAACCCTCGCCTTCGACATAGCTTCCGATCCAGCCGCGTTCGACTTCATCGGCCAGCGCATCGAGCCGCTTGGCGATGTAGTCGGCCGCCGCGTTGGCGGTGGCGAGATCGTGGGTGACGCCCGGGTTCAGCACGCCGGCGATTGCGGCCTGCTCAATGACGCTGCGATTGTAGCGGCTGTGCAGGCCGTGCAGCGTCGCGCGGATCGCGCGCGCGTCCTTCACCAGCCCCAGCAGGTCCTGTCCGGCGCGCTCCTCGCCGGTCGCGAGCTTGAGCACGCAATCGTCGAGCCCGGTGTCGATCAGATACTCTTCCAGCGCCTCTTCGTCTTTCAGGTACTGCTCGGACTTGCCGCGGTTCACCTTGTACAGCGGCGGCTGCGCGATGAAGAGATGGCCACCCTCGATCAAGAGCGGCATCTGGCGGAAGAAGAACGTCAGCAGCAGGGTGCGGATATGCGCGCCGTCGACGTCGGCGTCGGTCATGATGATGATCTTGTGGTAGCGCAGCTTCCCGAGGTCGAAGTCCTCGCGGCCGATGCCGGTGCCCAGCGCAGTAATGAGGGTGCCGACCTGCTCGGACCCCAGCATCTTGTCGAAACGGGCGCGCTCCACATTGAGGATCTTGCCGCGCAGCGGCAGCACCGCCTGGAATTCGCGGTTGCGGCCCTGCTTGGCGGAGCCGCCTGCCGAATCGCCCTCGACGATGAACAGTTCGGATTTCGCCGGATCGCGCTCCTGGCAATCCGCCAGCTTGCCCGGCAGCGAGGTGACGCCGAGCGGGTTCTTGCGGGTCAGTTCTCGCGCTTTTCGCGCGGCTTCGCGGGCCGCGGCGGCCTGGATCACCTTGCCGACCACCAGCTTGGCCTCGGACGGATGCTCCTCGAGCCACGAGGCCAGCATTTCATTGACCACGCTCTCGACCACCGGCTTGACCTCGGAGGAGACCAGTTTGTCCTTGGTCTGCGAGGAGAACTTCGGGTCGGGCACCTTCACCGACAGCACGGCGGTGAGGCCTTCACGGCAATCGTCACCGGTCAGCGCGAACTTTTCCTTCTTGGAAATGCCGCTGGTGTCGGCGTAGCCGGTGATCTGGCGGGTCAGCGCGCCGCGGAAGCCGGCGAGATGGGTGCCGCCGTCACGCTGCGGGATGTTGTTGGTGAAGCACAGCACGTTCTCGTGGTAGCTGTCGTTCCACCACAGCGCCGCTTCCACGCCGATGCCGTTGTGCTCGGACCGGATCACGATCGGCGCGGGCATGACGCTGGTCTTGTTCCGGTCGAGGTATTTGACGAACGCCTCGATGCCGCCGTCGTAGCGCATCTCCTCACGCTTCTCGACCGCATGGCGCATGTCGGACAGCAGGATGGTGACGCCGGAATTGAGGAAGGCGAGTTCGCGCAGCCGGTGCTCCAGCGTGGCGAAATCGAACTCCACCATGGTGAAGGTCTCGGGGCTCGGATAGAACGTCACTTCCGTGCCGCGCTTGCCGTTGGCCTCGCCCACCACCGCCAGCGGCGCCACCGCGTCGCCATGGGCGAACTCGATGAAGTGCTCCTTGCCGTCRCGCCAGATYCGCAGCTGCAGCTTGGTGGACAGCGCATTGACCACGGAGACGCCGACGCCGTGCAGGCCRCCGGAGACCTTGTAGGAATTYTGGTCGAAYTTTCCGCCCGCGTGCARCTGGGTCATGATGACYTCGGCYGCGGAGATGCCTTCACCCTTGTGGATGTCGGTGGGRATGCCGCGGCCGTCGTCGTGCACCGTCACCGAGCCGTCCGGATTGAGGATCACSCGRACSGCGCTCGCRTGGCCAGCCARCGCTTCGTCRATCGCRTTGTCGACGACTTCGTAGACCATGTGGTGCAGGCCGGAGCCRTCATCGGTGTCGCCGATGTACATGCCCGGACGCTTGCGGACGGCGTCGAGACCTTTCAGGACCTTGATGGATTCGGCGCCATATTCAGGCGTGGACGAAGGAGCAGGATCGGCGATCGGTTGCCGAGCAGGTTCGGTCATATGGGTGCCTTCGAGGGACGGCGAATCAGTTCGCTAAGATGCGTGCTGAGAGCGTCTTTTATGTCATGAAATCAAGGGGGCGTACAGGGCTAAACGAGCTCTATCAAGCCTTTGAATAAATGGTGTTTTTTAGCGGTTTTTCAAGGCCCCGAAGGGGCCCGCGAAGGGTCTCGTGAAAGCGCGGATTCTGGCGCGATTAAGTGGCGAAAAAGTGCGTTGTCTCAGGGCGTCTCGCGCCGTGAAATCTGCCCGGCTTCCACGGTGAACACGTCGGCCGCAGGCCCGACATCGACGAACTGCGAAGGGTCGGCGCCGGTCATCCAGACCTGCGCACCAAGGTCCGTGAGTTCCTTGAACAGCGCGGCGCGCCGGTGCGGATCGAGATGCGCCACCACTTCGTCGAGCAGCAGCAGCGGCGTGATGCCGGTCATTTCCGACACCAGCGTCGCGTGCGCCAGGATAAGGCCGATCAGCAGCGCCTTCTGCTCGCCGGTCGAAGCATCCTTCGCCGGCATCTGCTTCGGGGCGTAGACCACCTGCAGGTCGGTGAGGTGCGGGCCGTCCAGGGTGCGGCCGGCGGCGGCATCGCGGGCGCGGCTGTCGCGCAGCATCTGGCGATAGCGGTCCTCGACCATGGTGGCCGGCTCGTCGCGCAGCGCGTTCTCGATCCAGCCGTCGAGCGCGATCTGCGCCGAGGGGAACGCCGACACCGCGCCGCGGGCGCGCAGCGTGGCCGCGAGCCGGGTCAGGGTTTCGCCGCGCAGCGCCGCCACCGCAACCGCGAGTTCGGCGGTCTCGCGCTCGATCGCGTCGAGCCAGTGGGCGTCGAAATTGCGCTCCTCCAGCAGGCGGTTGCGTGAGCGCAGCGATCGCTCCAGTGCCGACACACGCCCGGTGTGGCCGCTGTCCACCGCGAGCACCAGCCGGTCGAAAAACCGCCGCCGCTCGGACGCCGCCCCCATGAACAGGCCGTCCATGGCCGGCGTCAGCCACACCATGCGCAGGTGATCGCCAAATGCCGCCGCCGAGCCGACCGGCTCGCGATCGATGCGGCAGCGGCGCGGGGTGGAGGAGCCGTCCGGCGCCGGAGCATCAATGCCCGTGCCGAGGGTGGCCAACCCAAGCGCGCCCTCGACCTCGGCCGAGACCGCCCAGGCACCGTTGCTCTGATTATCGGCGACGTCCTCAAGGGTGGCGCGCCGCAACCCGCGGCCCGGCGAGAGAAACGAGATCGCTTCCAGGCAATTGGTCTTGCCGGCGCCGTTGGGGCCCACCAGCACCACCAGATCGCCGTGCGTGCTCACGCTCGCCGCGCGATAGCTGCGGAAATGCGTCAGGCTGAGGCGGCGAATGTGGCAGGCGGTCATGGGCTCTGTGTTGTCGATGGTGTTTGGCGACTGGCCATGACGCAAATTCAGCACATAGCACGTAGGGCGGGTTAGCCCAACGGGTCCGCGCGAAGCGCGGCCCGATGACAGGCTCCGGCGTAACCCGCCGTCGCACGTTGCTACGTAACGGCGGATTACGCTTCGCTAATCCGCCCTACAAGGCCGCGCGTGTTGTCGGCCCTCACACGCGCATCGGCATCAGCACGTACAGCGCGCCCTTGGAGTCCTTGTCCTGCATCAGGGTCGGCGAACCGGGATCCGCGAGGCGGAGCACGGCGACTTCGCCTTCGATCTGGGCGGCGATGTCGAGCAAATAGCGCGAGTTGAAACCGATATCGAGCGGGTCGGAGGCGTACTCGACTTCCAGCTCTTCGGTGGCGCTGCCGGAATCCGGATTGGTCACCGAGAGCACGAGTTTGCCGGCGGACAGCGCAAGCTTCACCGCGCGGCCGCGTTCGCTGGAAATCGTGGACACCCGGTCCACCGCGGCCTCGAAGTCCTTCTTGTCGACCACCAGTTCCTTGTCGTTGTTCTGCGGGATCACCCGGCCGTAGTCGGGGAAGGTGCCGTCGATCAGTTTCGAGGTCAGCACCACGTTGCCCAGCGTCAGGCGGATCTTGCCGGTCGACAGCTCGATCAGGATCTCGGCGTCGTTGTCCTCGATCAGCCGCNCGATCAGCCGCTGCACTTCGCCCACCGTCTTGCGCGGCACGATCACGCCCGGCATGCCGTCGGCGCCGGCCGGCAAGGYGAGGTCSACCTGGGCCAGSCGGTGGCCGTCGGTYGCGACGCCRCGCAGSGTCGCCGYCTTCGCAGTGCCGGCGCTGTGCAGRTAGATGCCGTTGAGRTAGTAGCGGGTYTCTTCSGTCGAGATCGCGAACTGGGTGCGATCGATCAGSCGCTTGACGTCGCTGGCKGTGAGCTTGAACGCRTGCGACATCTCGCCGGCGGCGAGATCSGGGAAATCRCTTTCCGGCAGCGTCTGCARGGTRAAGCGCGAGCGYCCGGCKCGGATYGCCAGCACGGAGCGGTCGCCGTCGGCTTCCAGCACGATCTGCGAGCCGTCCGGCAGCTTGCGCACGATGTCATARAACATGTGGGCGGGAACWGTGGTGGAGCCCGCGCCSGCGACTTCCGCCGCKAGSGTYTCCGTCACCTCGAGATCGAGGTCGGTGGCCTTSAGGCTGAGGGTCGCRTTYTCRGCCCGGACCAGCACGTTGCCCAATATCGGAATGGTATTGCGGCGTTCGACCACGCGGTGGACGTGGCCCAGTGATTTCAGGAGTTGCGCACGCTCGACGGTGACCTTCATCGCAATATCCGTCCGATCCCATTCAGTCTTTGGAAATGCCGAACGGCTCGGGCGAGCCGCTGCGGCGAGTGATACCCGCAGGCGGCATAAGGGCTTGCGGGGGACCGCAAGGTGCCGTGGACGGCGGGGAAGCGCAAGTGGGCGGCCACGGTCCGCCGGGGTTTCCCCGGTCATTTCCGTTTCCATCCGCCCGGCCGGGGGCTCGAAGCGGGCACTGGTGGCCGGCTCAGCCGGTCCACCAGGTCGGTCGTCGGGGCGAGTGTTCCGAGGCAGCCGCCCGCGTCAGTCCTGCAACTGACGCTTCAGCAACTCGACCTCGTCCGCCAGGGTGTTGTCCTTGGACACCAGCGCCTCGATCTTGCGGACTGCGTGCAGCACCGTGGTGTGATCGCGGCCTCCGAACCGGCGCCCGATCTCGGGCAGCGAACGCAGCGTCAGCGTTTTTGCGAGATACATCGCGACCTGCCGGGGCCGGACCACATTGGCGGTCCGTCGTGAGGACAACAGGTCCGAGCGGCTGACATTATACTGCCGCGCCACGACGCGCTGGATGTCCTCGATCTTGACCCGCTTCGGTTCCTGCGGCCGAACCAGATCGCGAACCTCGTGTTCCGCCATTTCCAGCGTCACCGGCTGGGCGTTGAGCTTGCTGTGGGCGAGCAGGCGGTTCACCGCGCCTTCGAGATCGCGGCCGTTGTGGGTGATGGTCTTGGCCAGATACTCCAGCACCGGGGCCGGCACGTCGAAGCCTGCGTGATGGGCGCGGGCGGCGGCGACACGCGTCTTGAGAATCTCAAGCCGCAGTTCTTCGCCGAGCGATCCCATCTCCACCACGAGGCCACCGGCCAGGCGCGAGCGGACGCGGTCGTCGAGGGTTTCGAGATCGGACGGCGGCCGGTCGGCCGCGATCACCACCTGGCGGCCGGCATCGATCAGGGCGTTCAGCGTGTGGCAGAATTCCGCCTGGGTCGATTTACCCTGCAGGAACTGCATGTCGTCGATCACCAGCACGTCGATGCCGCGCAGCGCTTCCTTGAAGGCGAGCGCAGTCTGCGTCTTCAGCGCCGCGACAAAGCCGTACATGAATTTCTCGGCGGTGAGATACAGCACCTTGCGTTCGCCGCTGGCATTGCCCGCCCAGGTCACGGCCTGCAGAAGGTGGGTTTTGCCCAGGCCCACACCGGCGTGGATGTAGAGCGGATTGAACATCACGGGATCGCCGCGACGGCCTTCCGCGACCTGACGCGCGGCGGCGTGCGCCAGCGTGTTGGAGCGGCCCATGACGAAACTCGCAAACGTCAGGCGCGGGTCGAGCGGCGAGCCGCCGAGCGCGTCGTGCCCGGCGGACACCGGCGCCAGCGCCGTGGTGCGCAGCTCGGGAGTTGCATGACCATTGCTGCGCTCGGGACGGCGCTCGTCGATCGGCGCCTTGGCTTCCTTGACCGGCGCAGCGCGGTGCAGCGCGGAGCGCACCGTCAGGTCGATGCGATGCACTTCCGGCATTTCGGCCTGCCAGCACGACAGCACCCGATCCGCATAGTGCGCCTGGATCCAGCTTTTGAGGAAGCGGGTCGGCACCGACATGTGGACGCTTTCACCCTGGACGCTCTCCAGGTCCATGCGCGCGAACCAGCTGGTGTAGACGTCTTCACCGACGGTGGAACGCAGCCGGCCCTGCACCTTTGCCCAACGATCGTGTTCCATGCTTGCCATTTGACTTCTGACTTTTCTGATTGAGTTTCGTGAAGGCTTTCGCCGACGGATGGCGCCGCGTTCCCGCGGCAGGGCGACCCCGGGGCCAGGCCTTGCGATCCGTTCAGACACACCTCTTCGTTCGGCATCCGGGATGCCGTCGGCAGGTATCGCGATGAACGGAAGGAAGGCTGTCCCGCAGGATCAGCTGGTACTGGAAATAGGGCCAAAGGCCGGGGTGAGGGAGTTCACAACCAGGGAAATCCAGACAGCACAGGAGGACTGGGTCAACGACGAGCTGTCGAATATGCGCGATGCGCGATGGAATGCCGTGGTCGTTTGCTGTGTCATAAAACCCCCCGCTCGCCGCGCGCAAGTCGCGGCAAGTTGTAGCGTCGATGGTTACGTTTCGTAGTCTTTTAAAGATCCAGCCGGGCTTGCAACTTGGAACTTGCCTGCCACGCCGGATGTACGCCGCGTACTGAAACCCTCTTATTTTTCAGTCCCGTCTCCGTCCGCTGACGGCTCCAGGATCGTTGCGCCTGCTTCTTCTTATAAGCGCCGTCCGGAAGTCCGGGGCGCTCGAGAAATCATGGCGCACGATGCCGTTCCCATATTACTATGGGCGAGCCGACCATCGGTTGGGAAACTTCGCTAACGCGCTCACCATTTCTGATTTGCGCGTCTCCCGTGGGTTTCAGATCGCACTGATCTGCAAAGCCGCGGGCGCCGCGAACGATTAAAGAAATACACGACGCCACAATTGCTGCAACGAAATGATTCTTCGCGAGAGGGTGAACCGGCTACAGGCGGACATCGGATGTGGCGAGATGTGTTTCAGGCTTGTGCACAACGTTTTGAATCTGCGCGGGGAATCGACCGACATCCGGCGTGTCATATTTCTCCGCCGTCCACAAAAAAAATTCACAAATTCTTCACCAACGCTTCGAGCGCTTTTCGGTTTTGAAAGTACCTCATCGTGCATTGCCGATAAGTGATTAGCGAGGCGCATATTTTCTTGATCATTTTTGCAGGGTAGCCCTCGCCGCGCGAAGCGCGATCAGAACGTACGTTGCTTGCAAATCTGAAAAACGATGATAGGCGCGCGTGCGATTCCACGATGCGTGCGGTGCGTTGATCTACGCTGCACTCGACTGCAATCGCGCGCGACGATTCTTCTTCGTGCGGTTGTGCGCGCAAAAGAAAAAGCCCGGCGGTTGCCGGGCTTTTGTGACAGCTTCGTTTTCTTTGAAGCGAGATCAGTTCGCAGCGAGCTTCGCGATCTGATGCGCCAGACGTGACACCTTGCGGCTCGCTTGGTTCTTGTGAACGATGTTGCGCTGCGCTGCCTTCATCAGTTCCGGCTCGGCGTTCTTCAACGCGGCGAGTGCTGCAGCGCGGTCACCCTTTTCGATCGCCGCCTCGACAGTGCGAACCGAATTGCGCATCTGGGTCCGGCGCGACTTGTTGACGATGGTGCGGCGGGCAATCTTGCGCGTCGCCTTCTTGGCGGAGGTCGTGTTGGCCATGCTCTCAAGATCCTGCAGCAACGACTCGATCCCGAGCCGGGCTGGTTAATGTCGTCGGCAAAATCCTGCGTACCAGAACCCTGCGTCCGACGTCTGAATGAATGTCGTGTTCCTGAAAACCCGGATCCGATCAATAATATCGGACTGCAGAGCCGCTCAAAGAACAGCGGCGGCAGGATGGACCTGCCGCCAGTTGGCCGTCTTATAATGGCGTGGGGTGCCATCGTCAACGCTGGCGAGGCGCCGGAAGTGTCATTTTCGGCCCAAATGACGGCCTTCCGGCCCGCAAAACCGGCCAAATCGGGGCTTTTTCCGATGTGGCGCGGACGGCCCCGGGCCGCCCGCCGGCCCCGGCGAGGTTGAATTTGGCCCCTCCTCCCGCTATTGCCGGGCGAGGGGCCTCACGGGCAATACGGGACAAGGTGACGAATGATCCGCGGTTTCTTCCGGCTGGTCGGGCTGCTGCTGCTGGCCGGCGGCTTCATCTTTCTGGTTTATGACGGCGCGCGCTCGATCGCCGACCAGACCGTGCGGCTGACCCGGCTTGGCGAATTCTGGAACGACATCAATCAGGCGAGCCAGCAAACGGTGCGCGTCATGGTCGAAGGCGTTTCACCCTGGCTCTGGAATGGTGCGGGCAAGTTCGTCCTCAACCAGCCGACCTGGGCGGTGTTCGGCGTGCTGGGCATCCTGCTGATGCTGGTGTTCCGCCCCAAGCGGCGGTTGATCGGTTACGGGCGCGACTGACTGTCTCGGGATCCAGCCCCGTGGCGTCGTAACGCCCTGACCTTTCCTGCGTAGATACATATATGTGAGTCATCAAACAAAAGAGGTGATCCCATGCTGTTCATGCGCAAGTCCCCGGAAATGCCGACGGCTGCAACTGCGCTGCCCGGCCGCGCGACGCCGATCCCCACGGCGACCACGCACTTCGTCAACGGCCACAAGCTGCAGCCGCCATATCCCGAAGGTTTCGAGCAAGCGGTGTTCGCGCTGGGATGTTTCTGGGGCGCGGAACGCAAGTTCTGGGAGCTGGGCGATGGCGTGTATGTGACGGCGGTCGGTTATGCCGGCGGCTTCACGCCGAACCCCACTTATGAAGAGACCTGTTCGGGACGCACCGGCCACACCGAGGTGGTGCTGGTGGTGTTCGATCCGAAGAAGATCTCCTACGAGCAACTGCTGAAGACGTTCTGGGAAAATCATGACCCGACCCAGGGCATGCGCCAGGGCAACGACATCGGCACGCAGTATCGTTCGGCGATCTACACCTATGGAGAGGCGCAGGCCAAGGCTGCCGCCGCATCGAAGGCGGCGTACGGCAAGGCACTGGCCGCGAAGGGCCTTGATGCCATCACCACCGAGATCGCGCCGGCGCGGGAGTTCTTTTTCGCCGAGGATTATCACCAGCAATACCTGGCCAAGAATCCGGCCGGCTATTGCGGGCTTGGTGGAACCGGCGTGAGCTGCCCGATCGGCGTCGGCGTTCACGCGTAATCCGGCTATAGATACCGTTTATTAACCATAACTGGTGCACACCGGACCTATCTCTTGGATGAGGGATGGGTCCGGTGCGTTTTTGGCGTGCGTTTCAAATCTGTTGTGCCGCTGCACTCACCGCGTTCGCGCTGTCGGGTTGCATGACGGTGCCGCCTCCGGTTGCGGTGGTCGGTGCGCCTGCGCCGGTGCGCGGCGATCTCGATGCGTTGGCCTATGGCGGGCCGGGTGCGACGGGGTCTGTCACGCCGGTTGCCCGTGCCATTGACCCTGCCTATCGGCTCGATGCCGGCGACCGGCTGCGCATCGTGGTCTACGGCCAGGAGGGTCTCACCAATTCCTACGCCGTCGATGCCGGCGGCTCCATCACCATGCCGCTGATCGGCGCGGTGCACGCCCGCGGCCTGACGCCGGCCGGACTCGCTGCGGCCATCACCACAAAACTGCGCAATGGCTACATTCGCGAGCCATATGTTGCTGCCGAGGTCGAGGCCTATCGTCCGTTCTTTATTCTGGGCGAAGTGGCCGCCCCCGGCCAGTATCCCTACGTGCCCAACATGACGGTCGAGAGCGCGGTGGCGATCGCCGGCGGCTTTTCGCCGCGCGCGCAGAAGGGCTCCGTCGATCTCACCCGCACCGATCAGGGCGCTCCGGTGCGCGCCACCGTGCCGCTTGGCACGCTGCTGCGCCCGGGCGACACCGTCGTGGTTGGCGAGCGCTGGTTCTGAGGCTTGCTACGCCGTCAGGTGTTTTGCAAGGAAACCAAGGCTGCGCCCGCGGGCGATGTCGGCGCTCGCCTTGTCATGGCTCGCGCGCTCGTCGCAATTGAAGCCGTGCTGGGCGTTGTCGTAGACGAAGATCTCCACCTCCGGCCGCTTGGTCCGCACCATCTCGACATCGCTGAGCGGGATGCCGGCGTCCTTCTCGCCATAGTGCAGTTGCGTCGGCACCTTGGGCTTTTCGTCCGCGAAGCGGGTGATGGCGCCGCCATAGTAGCCGATCGCCGCGGTCAGGCCGCTCAGCCGCGCGGCCGCGAGATACGCCACGCTGCCACCGAGGCAGAAGCCGATGATGCCGACCGGGCCGACGCTTTTCACGGAATCAATCGCGGCCTGGGTGTCGCGCATGAAGGCCTCCCAGTCGGGACTGGCAACGAATTTGCGCGCGACCGCCACCTCGTCGGGCGAGTAGCCGGACTGGAAGCCGGGTTCGATCCGGTCGAAGATGGCCGGCGCCACCGCGACATAACCCTGCACCGCAAAGCGGTCGCAGACATTCCGGATGTGCGAATTCACGCCGAAGATTTCCTGGATCACCACCACGGCAGCCTTCGGCGTCCCCGCGGGATCGGCACGATAGGCACTGAGCTGGAATCCGTCGGAGGCGGTCAGTTTGATGGTTTGTCCCATGGTTCATCCAATGGTTGTTGCGATGGGTTGCAAGGTGGGAAGGTCGAGTGGAATTGGAAACGGACGACAGTCGCCGTTTCGGCGCTACTGCCACATCCAGTTCCGGCCCCAGTCACCCTTCCAGCCGGTGAGCCGTCCCTTGCGGAACTGGAGAAAGAGCTTGTCGGCGCGTGGAAACAAACCGGTGCCGCCATTGCTGCGCACCGCCACCAGGATCTCATTGCCGGGACGGCCGCTGACATAGCCGAGCGGCGAGCCCAGTGCGGCCGCGGCGTCGTCGGCACTCATGCCAAAGGCCAGCGGCGTGTTGTTCGACAGCCTGCTGGTGAATGGCCCCGGCGGCAGATCGTTCGCGCGTGCCTGCGCTGGCGCCAGAGCTGTATGCGCGAGAGTGAGGGCGACAAGGGCACAGAATGGAACTAGTTTTTTCATGCGGCGGATTGTTCTTCGGATCGCCGGCCAAGATCAAGCTGAAAGCGCGTGTCGAAAGGTGAACTTTTGCCAACATTGCGACTAGGGGCAGGCTCCGCCCTGTCTCTTATACACATCTAACTAGTTTTTTCATGCGGCGGATTGTTCTTCGGATCGCCGGCCAAGATCAAGCTGAAAGCGCGTGTCGAAAGGTGAACTTTTGCCAACATTGCGACTAGGGGCAGGCTCCGCCTGGTGGGGCGACCGGATCGAACCCGCCAAACAGAATGCCGACCACGGCGATCTGGATTATCTGTGTTTCGAGACCATGGCGGAGGCAACCGTCTCGGCCGCCCAGGTTCGCAAGCGGCGCGATCCGTCGTTTCCCGGTTATGACACTTATCTGGACGACCGGATGCGCGCGGTGCTGCCGGGGTGCCTCAAGCGCGGCACCAGGATCATCACAAACCAGGGCTGGATCAATCCCGACGGCGCTGCGCAACGCATTGTCGAACATCTGCGTGAACACGGCGCCAAAGGCAAAAAGGTCGCCGCGGTGTCCGGCAGCCTGATTACCGAACTGGCCCGCACCTTGGATGGAACGATTCTGGAGAACGGCGCGCCGGTATCGACCATCGCCACCGACCTGATCTCGGCGGAGGCCTATCTCGGCGCCGAGCCGATCGTCGCGGCGCTCGAGGCCGGCGCGGATATCGTAGTCACCGGCCGTGTCGCCGACCCCTCATTGTTCCTGGCGCCGCTGATGTTCGAGTTCGGCTGGCGGCCGGATGATCATATCCGTCTCGGGCAAGGCAGCGGTCTCGGTCATCTGCTGGAATGCGGTGCGCAGGTCACCGGCGGGTACTTTGCCGATCCCGGTTTCAAGGACGTGCCGGCGCCCTGGGACCTGGCGTTCCCGATCGCCGAGGTCGAATCCGACGGCAGTGCGGTCATCACCAAGGTCGCCGGCACCGGCGGCGTGGTCAACCGCATGACCGTCACCGAGCAGATGCTGTACGAGGTGCACGATCCGGCGAACTACATCACGCCGGATGTGGTGGTTGATTTCACCACCGCGGTGATCGAGCAGGTGGCGCCGGACCGGGTGCGCGTCAGCCGGATCGGCGGCAAGCCGCGCACGCCCACGCTGAAGGTCTCCATGGGCTGCATGGAAGGCTTCATCGGCGAAGACATGTTCTTTTATGCTGGCCCTGGGGCTTTGCGCCGCGCCCAGCTTGCCAAGCGGATTCTCGAGGAGCGGTTCCGCATCGTGAACCTCGATGCCGATGATCTGCGGATCGATTTCCTTGGACTCAACGCGATCCATGGCGAGGCCAGCCCGCTCGATGCGCCCGAACCGTACGAAATTGCGGTGCGGGTGGCCGCCCGCACAAAAACCCGCGAGGAGGCTGCCAAGGTCGGTCGCGAGATCGACGGCATGGCGGTCTCCGGCGTCGGCATGACCGGCAAACGCGTGCCGCATCAGGAGCGTACCCGTGAAATCATCGGGGTGTGGTCGACGCTGATTCCGCGCGAGCGCGTGCCCCATTCCATCGCCTGGTTCGAGAGCTGACGAATGCTGGTCAAACTGGAACGCGTCGCGCACGTCCGCTCCGGCGACAAGGGCAACACCTCGAACGTCGCGGTGATGGCCTATCATGATGAATTCTATCCACTGCTGAAGCAGCAGCTCACCGCCGAGCGCTTCAAGGCGTTCTATCGCGGCGCCATCAAGGGCGCGGTCACCCGCTATGAGGCCGATAACCTCGCGGCGCTGAATTTCGTCGCCGAAGGCGCGCTCGGCGGCGGCGTGTCGCGCAGCCTCAGCCTCGACAATTACGGCAAGGCGCTCTCCGCCGCGATCCTCGGCTTCGAGATCGAGGTGCCGGAGCAGTACGGCAATTTGTTGCGGGGCGGGTAGGGCAAGCGTGTGCTGCGATTGACGGGTGCTGCACGATGACGGCGCCCGCCATTAACACGCCTGCGTTTCGTCACCCGCAGCCGTCATGCCCGGCCCTTGGGCCGGGTATCCACGACTTCTCTTGCTGAGGTGAAGGCGTGGATACCCGCGCCAAGCGCGGGCATGACGGCTGAGAATGATGAAATGCTGGGGTCCACAAGGCCGCATTGAGCAGAGAACGATGCGATGCGTGGTCATAACCAAACGCAGTCACCACCAAACTTCGACCGCGGCCGAAGCATTATCCGCACCGCATCTGCTGATATGGCGCATCTCTATATAAAGACAGAAATCCCCTCATGACTCTCGCCATCGACGCTCCCGACAAACCCCGCACGGCCTCCAATCTGGTTCTGCTGCTGGCGCTGGCCACGCTGTGGGGCGCGTCCTACACCTTCATCAAGCTCGGGGTAGCCACCATTCCGCCGGTGACGTTGATCGCGGCGCGCACACTCATTGCCGGCGGCATCCTGCTGGCGATCATGGGCATCCGCGGCATCGCGCTGCCGCGCGATCCGGCGATCTGGCGCCGTTTCCTGGTGCAGGCCTGTTTCAACAGCGTGATACCGTTCACCCTGATCGCGTGGGCCGAGCGCCATGTCGATGCTGGGCTCGCGACCATCCTCAATTCCAACGCTCCGATCTTTACCTTCCTGCTGGCCCTGGTGTTCCTGCGGCACGATCGCCCGACGGCGCGCCAGTTGTTCGGCGTGGTGGCGGGGCTGGCCGGCATCTGCCTGGTGGTCGGCATCAATGCGCTCGAAGGCCTGGGACAACAGCTGGTGGCCCAGATCGCGCTGGTGGCGGCTGCAATCAGCTATGGGGCGGCTGCGATTTTCGGACGCAACTTCAATGGACTCGATCCGATGGTGCCGGCCGCCGGCTCGATGATCTGTGGTGCGATCGTTCTGATTCCCGTCAGTCTCGTTGTTGATCAGCCCTGGACACTGGCGCCATCAACGTCGTCCCTGCTGGCGTTGCTCGGCCTTGCGGTGTTCTCGACCGCGCTGGCGTTCGTGATCTACTTCCGGCTGATCCAGACGCTGGGGTCGGTCGGCACCACCGCGCAGGCCTACCTGCGCGTGCCGATCGGCGTCGGTCTCGGCGCCGGTTTCCTTGGCGAAACGCTGTCGGCCACGGCCTGGGCGGGGCTTGCTTGCGTGATCGTCGGCATCGCGGCAATGACAATCCCGGCCCGCACCGCGCGCTGATCAGGCGGCGGGAAGCTCCGCCAGGAATGCCGTTACCGCATCGTTGAAGGCCTGCGGCTGGTCGATATTGGCCGCGTGGCCGGCGTTCGGGATCACCACCTTGCGGGCGTCGGGAATCTTCGCCGCCATGTAGTCGGACGCGGCGATGAACGGCGTGTCGTCGGCGCCGACAATCACCAGCGACGGCACCGCGATACGCGGCAGCGATTCGATCACCCGCGCATCGCGCTGCGCCAGCATTCCGTATGCAGCCAGCGCCAGACCCTCGGCATTGCGGTGTTCTGCCTGAGAGCGTTCGCGGCTGGCCGATTTCAGCACCGCAAGCCCCTCGCGTTCGAAGCGCGCGCCGGTTTCGCGGGCGCGCGTATTCCAGGTCTCGCGCGCGTCATCCTTCTTGAAGCCGGGTCCGGTGTCGATGATCAACAGAGCGCGGACGCGGTCAGGATGTGCGTTATAGAAGCCGAGCGACATGTAGCCGCCGAGCGAGAGACCACCGATAACAGCTTTTGCGGCGCCGATGTCGTCGAGCAGCGCTGCCATGTCGGCGACCGTTGCCGCTTCACTGTAGGCCGTCGGATCGGTCGGGTAGTCCGATTGGCCGTGGCCGCGCATGTCCCACAGGATCAATCGGTGATGAGACGCCAGCGCAGCGATCTGCCCGCGCCACATCGCCGACGTCGCGGACTAGCCGTGGGTCAGCAGCAACGGCGGCCCGTCGCCGTGGACTTCATAATACAGCTTGACTCCGTCGCGGATGATTGTCGGCATTTGAGTATCCTTGTCGGGATTGTGTCGTCGTTACGTTAGCATGACGATTTGGACGCAGCGATGCGATGACAATCGGCACGCGCTGACACACTGCATGCCACCGCGTGTGCATGAAAATTTCTCTGCAAAGAATTACTGCAACGCAATGTCGATCCCGCGCGCGTTGTTCATCATTGCGGCATGCGTCGAGTTCCCTTGTCGATGCACAGATCATGCGCATTCGCGTTGCTTGACACGTTGCAGTTTTGCAAGTGCAATGCTCTCACTTGCAACGATCAAAAATAAAATCTCTGCAGGAGGTCTCGCTGATGGGCCGAACGACAGGTCTCGTTCGAACGTTATGTCTCGTTCGCAAGCCTCTGTTGGTGTCGTGTTCATTGCTGTCGTATTCATGCGACGACGATCGGATCGAGACGTAACCGATGGATGTCACGATGATATCCGCTGCGCGGCCGTCGCCTGATCGTGGCATGCCAATCGCAATCACCGTCAAGTCCGGATCGTTTGCCATCGGGTTGGGATTGATCGCGGCTGTTGCGGCCCTCGATGCCTCCGTCGCGGACGTCGCGGCGTCGGACACGCTGCAGGTGACGAACGCCTGGGTGCCTGCATCCGATCAGACCGGTGTCGATCTGCCGTTCCTGATGACGGTCAGGAACGATGCTGTCGAAGCGGATGCAATCCTGCGTGTCCGCTGCCCGGTTTCGAACTTCAGCGAGAAGCACACCATCGACCGTGGCGAAGGTGCGCCGGCCATGCGTGCGATTCCTTCCATTCCGATTCCGGCCGGCAAGACCACCGAGTTGAAGCGCGACGGCTATCATGTGATGCTGCTGCAGACGCGGCAGAAGCTCGTCGACGGCGAGACGTTCACATGCGCCGTTGTCTTTCAAAAAGCCGGAACCAAGGAAACGGAGGTGCGGGTCACACGGTCGCCCTGACCGCGGCGGCGGGCAGGTAGGCCCGTTGGAATCGCTGAACTTGCTGAACAAGGCTTCTCACCCGCGGGTCCGGATATGCCGGCGCGCGACACAAACATGAAGATGCCAACAGGAGGTCACACGCCCATGAAACGTTTATCAGGCTACGCAACCCTCGCCCGGGTGCATCTGCTCGCGGCCACGTTCGCCGCGGCAGGTGTCATCGGCACGCTGCCCGCCCGGGCGGCCGACGAGGTGACGCCGGAGCGGCTGCTCAATGTCGACAAGGAGCCGGGCAACTGGCTGCATCATCACAAGGATTTCTCGGCGCACCGGTTCTCCACCCTCAAGGACATCAATCGCGACAACGTCAAGAACCTGAAAGTCGCCTGGACCATGCACCTTGCCGGTGTGGAGGGCGGCGGCATCTGGACCCATGGCGGTTTGGAAGGCACGCCGATTGTCGAAAACGGCTTCATGTACGTCACCGACGGATGGGGGTCGGTCTACAAGATCGATGCGCACGGCGGCAAAGGCAAGCTGGTCTGGAAAATGGATCCGAAGACCGACCATGACTGGGCCGGTGCCGTGGCCTGCTGCGGCGTGGACAATCGCGGCGTGGCGTTGTGGGGCAATTTCGTGGTCTCGCACACTCTCGATGGTCGGCTGATCGCGACCAACAAGGACACCGGGCAGGTGGCCTGGCAGCGCCAGGTCGCCGATCCCGACAAGGGTGAGGTCATCACCGGCGCGCCGCTGATCGTCAAGAATATGGCGATCACCGGTGTTGCGGGCGCGGAATACGGCATCCGCGGCTGGATCGCGGCGACCGATCTGTCGAGCCAGAAGGAAGTCTGGCGCACCCATACGATTCCGGCAAAGGGCGAGCCCGGAAGCGAAAGCTGGAAGGATGATCAGAACGCGCAGGCCAGCGGCGGCGGTTCGACCTGGGTCACCGGTAGCTATGATCCGTCAACCGATACCATCCTCTGGGGTGTCGGAAATCCCGGGCCGGACTGGGATAACCAGTATCGTCCCGGTGACAACCTCTACACCGACAGTTCGCTGGGTCTCGACGCCGATACCGGCAAGATCAAGTGGCATTACCAGCACACGCCGAACGACCCCTTCGATTTCGACAGCGTGGCGGAAAACGTGCTGGTTGATCTTCCCGGCCCGAACGGTCCGCAGAAACTGGCGCTCGAAGCGGATCGCAACGGTTTCGGCTACGCGATCGATCGCACCACGGGCAAGTTCATCTGGGGGCTTCCGTTCGTCAAGAAGGTGACATGGACCAAGGGACTCGATGCGGAGACCGGCAAGCCGATTGAATATGATCCGAGCAAACCGGTGCAGCATTACAACGCGAGCGTGACGCCAAGCCGGACCAACCTGGAGACCGACATCTGCCCCGGCAACATGGGCGGCAAGAACTGGCCGCCGACCGCGTACAATCCGGATCTGAAGCTCTGGTACATCCCGGTGATCGAGAGCTGCAACCACATCAAGGTCGAGGTGGCGGAGAAGGACAAGCTGAAGCCGCGCGAATTCTGGACCGGCGGCGGCCCGAGCCAGAACGTCACGATCACCGGCAGCGTCACCGCGGTCGATGTGACGACCGGCAAGATCGCCGGCAAAGCGGAAATGCCCTATCCGCTGCTGGGCGGCATGCTGGCGACGCCGGATCTCGTCTTCACCAGTCAACCGTCCGGCGAGGTGGTCGCGCTCGATGCCAAGTCGCTGCAGAAACTGTGGGAGTTCAACACCGGCGGTGGCGTCAATGCGCCTCCGATGACCTTCTCGGTGGACGGCAAGCAGTACATTGCCATCCTGGTCGGACTGGGTGGCGCCTGGGACAAGTGGTTCATCGATGCAACGCCCGAGCTGAAGAAGATGCAGACGGGATCGATGCTCTACGTGTTCGCGCTCTGACGGAGCCGTTGGACGGGCAGCCCGGCAGGGCTGCCCGTCTCTTCTTCTCAGTCCAACAAGAGAATCCAATGACGATGTTGAAAGGTGTCTCGGCGCGGGGGGCGATCCTGGCGAGTGCGTTCGCTGCGATCTTGATGATGCCAGGCGCAGCCTTTGCCCAGTCGGCTGCCGCGGCTGATCCCACCGATGCCGGCAAGGCGGTGTTCAAGCGTGCCAATTGCATGGGCTGCCACAAATGGCACGGCAATGGCGGTGGTGGTTATGGCGGCGACGCGCTGTCGCTGCGCAAGACCGAACTGACGAAGGAGCAGATCATCGAGACTGTGAGCTGCGGCCGCCCCGGCACCGGCATGCCGTTCTTTGTGCGCGGCGCCTACGACACCACCAAGTGCTACGACATGACCCGCCAGGACATCGGCGACAAGATGCCGCCCGAAGGCGGCACCTTCCTGCGGCCGAACGATATCGCCGCGGTCGCCGATTATGTGATCGCCCATATCAAGGGCACCGGCGAGCCGAGCTATGCCGAGTGCGTGGCCTTTTTCGCCAATACCTCGCGGGTGTGTGACGTCTACAAGACCCAGACCGCCGACAAGCCGGCGCCGTCCGCTGCCACGGAGAAAAGCCAATGAACAACAGATCCTGGAGCAGGAAGTCCTCGCGCAGCAGATCCCGGAACAGCAAAGGCCGTCTTCTTGCCATGCTTGGCCTGCTGGCGTGGCAGGCGGTGGCGCAAGCGGCGCCTTCGGCGGGAGCGGAGGACTTCCGCGGCAACGATCTGCGCGACATCAGGATCGGCATGGCCGTGGCCGACCTGCCGAAAGACGGGTATGTCGACTTCGCCTGTGCGGCGGATCCCAAGCAGACGCTGTCCGGCTGGGACAACTGGAAGAGCTGCGCCGCCGACACCAACGCGTTGCGCGCCATCCGCTTCGGTTATGATCCGGCCACCAGCCGCGACGGCACCATGGTCGCGGGACATCCGGCGATCCTGACCCTGTCGTTCGACGACAGCGGACATGTCGCGGCCTTGCAGATCGTCACCGATCCGAAGGCGCGGCTTTATATCCGCAAGAAGGCGTTCCTGCTCGGACTGCAGGCGAAGTCGCGCTACGGCACCGAAGGCTGGACCTGCACGGAGGGACAGCCGGATGCGGGCGACCAGCCGGTCGGCGGTGTCTATGTCAGGGAGCGCTGCACCAAGACCATTGGCGGGCGTTCACTGGTGGTCGAGCGCAACCTGTTTCGCCGGCCCGATCAGGACGCCAAGAGTTTTGTCGACGAAACCCGCATCAGCATCGCGCGCGCCGCGAACTAACAGGCTCTCTGCCAGGTTTCTTTGAGGAAACCACGGTTGCTGTCCCAGCCCGAAGCACGCGCCGCGCTCTGCGCGTGCGCTGTTGTGGGGCGTGTTTTTTCGCGACGCACAAAATCATCCATCGGCGATTTCTTTTTCGTTTTGACCGATTCTAATTTGCGTTGCCAGCGCAACCGAACCGGATCATGCTCGGCCGTCCGGCACCGCCCGGTGGGTGTCGACCTTGTTTCCAAATGAAGTGTCGCCGTAAGCGACGTCATGCACCGGAAGGGGAAGATGAATGCCCACACTCAATATCAATGGACGGAATATGTCCGTCGAGGCAGCGAACGATACGCCGCTGCTCTGGGTCATCCGCGAACAGCTGCAAATGACCGGCACGAAATTCGGCTGCGGCGCAGGCCTTTGCGGCGCATGCACCGTTCATGTCAACGGCGAAGCCGTGCGATCCTGCCAGACTGCGCTGAGCGATGCCGTCGGGAAAAAGATCACCACCATCGAAGGACTGAGCGCCAAGGGCGATCATCCGCTGCAGAAGGCATGGATCGCCGAGCAGGTTCCGCAGTGCGGCTACTGCCAGTCCGGCCAGATCATGCAGGCGGCGTCGCTGCTCGCCAAGAACACCAATCCGACCAAGGATGAAGTCGTCGCCCACATGGACGGCAATCTCTGCCGCTGCATGACCTATTCCCGAATCCAGAAGGCCATCATGCGCGCGGCCTCCGACATGCGCACTGCGTCCAACGCGGCAGCCGATCGGAGGAACACATGAATAAGCACATCACACCGCGCGAGAAGATCTCCGCGCAGGCATCGGTCGATCTCAGCCGCCGCTCGTTTCTGGTCGGTGCCGGCGCCGCGGGCCTGGTGCTCGGTTATGCCGGCGTTCCCGGCATCGTCGGCGGCAATGCGGCGCAGGCCGCACCCGCCAACTTCGAGCCCAGCGTCTGGTACGCCATCGCGCCCGACGGCCTCGTCACCGTCACCTGCGGCAAGGCGGACATGGGCCAGCACATTGCGTCCACCATGGCGCAGATCGTGGCTGAAGAACTCGGCGCCAACTGGAAAGACATGCGGGTGCAGCTCGCATCCAACGATCCGAAGTTCAACGATCCCGTGCTCGGCGCCCAGATCACCGGCGGCAGCTGGAGCACCATGATGAACTTCGAAGCCATGAGCCGCGCCGGTGCGGCCGGGCGGATGGCGCTGGCGGACGCCGCGGCCGGAATCATGAACGTGCCGGTTGCCGAACTCACCGTGCGCGATTCCGTCATCGCGCATGCCAAGTCGAAGAAGTCGATGACCTTTGCCGAGGTGGTGAAGAGCGGAAAGGTGACAAAAACCTTCACGCCGGACCAGCTCAAGGCCATCACGCTGAAGACGCCGGATCAGTACACCATGATCGGCGTGTCGGTGCCGCAGCTCGACATTCCGTCGAAGACCAACGGCACCGCGAAGTACGGCATCGACACCTTCCTGCCGGGCATGGTGTACGGCAAGATCGTGATGCCGCCGGTGCGCTTCGGCGCCACGGTGAAGTCCGTGGATGACAGCGCGGCGAAAAAAGTGCCGGGCTTCATCAAGGCCGTCACCCTCGACGACAAGACCGGCACGACCACCGGCTGGGTGGTGGCGGTGGCCAACACCTATGCCAACGCCCGCAAGGCGGCGGACGCACTGAAGGTGACGTACGATAGCGGTCCGAACAGGATGATCTCGAGCGAGGCGCTGCTGGAAGAAGCCCAGCGGCTGCAACGTTTGGACACGACCGGCCTGTTTTTCGTCAAGGACGGCGACACCACGGCGGCGCTCGGGTCGGCGGCGAAGGTGCTGGAGGCGGAGTACACCACCAACATCAACATCCATGCGCCGATGGAGCCGATGAATGCCACGGCCGAACTGAAGGGCGACATCTGGCACATCTATTCCGGCAACCAGTTCGCGACGCGCTCCGGCGCCATCGCAGCCGGCGCCGCCGGGGTCGATCCCAAGTTCGTGGTGCTGCATCAGGCGTGGCTGGGCGGCGGCTTCGGCCGGCGTCTCGACGCCGACATGATGGTGCCTGCCGTGCAAGCGGCGAAGGCGGTGGGAAAACCGGTCAAGATCATCTACTCGCGCGAAGATGACATGACGATGGATTTCTCCCGGCCGCTCACCTACCAGAAGATCAAGGCCGGCCTCGACAATGACGGCAAGCTGGTGGCCTTGAATCACGACGTGGTCAGCGCCTGGCCGACCAAGCGCTGGGGCATCCCGGACTTCCTGTCGCCGTCGGTCGACAAGAAGGGGGCGCTTGACGCGTTCACGGTGAACGGGGCGGACTTCTTCTATTCCGTGCCCAATCACAACGTCCGCGCCATTCTCAACGAGATGGCGCAGAACGCCACGCCGTCCGGCCAGTTGCGGTCGGTGGCTCCGGGCTGGACGTTCTGGGCGGTCGAAAGCATGATCGATGAACTTGCGCACGCGGCCGGCCAGGATCCCGCGCAGTTCCGCATCGCACTGCTCGACGGCAAGGGCAAGAACGACGGCGGCGCGCAACGCCTGCGCAACACCCTGCTCGCCGCGATGGGGCTTGCCGGTTACGGCACCAAGCAATTGCCCAAGGGCGAAGGCATGGGCGTTGCCTGCGTCTCTTCGCAGGAGCGGGCGACCGCAAGCTGGACTGCGTGTGTCGCGCATGTGGCGGTGGCGCCGTCGGGCGAGGTCAAGGTGAAGAAGCTCACCGTGGCCACCGATGTCGGCACGGCTGTCCATCCCGACAACATCCGCGCCCAGGTCGAAGGCGCGGCGCTGTGGGGGCTGTCGCTGGCCTTGTACGAAAAGGCCACATTGAAGGATGGCGGCATCGAGCAGACCAACTTCGACAGCTACACGCCGCTGCGGATGAGCCAGGTGCCGGAGGTCGCGATCGCCGTGATCGCCAATGGCGAGAAGGCGACCGGCGTCGGCGAGCCAGCCGTCACGGTGATCGCGCCGGCGCTGGCCAACGCGATCTTCAGCGCGGTCGGGGCACGGATCCGTTCGCTGCCGATCACAGCGGAAGCCGTGAAGGGCGCGATGAAGGCGTAAAGCGCGGTTGAAGTGATACAATCGGTCCGCCGGAGAGCGATCTCCGGCGGATTTTTGTTGTAGCCCGGGTGAGCGGAGCGATACCCGGGATGCCATCCCGCATGTCGCCGAGCTTATGCGGGCTACAGAGATGGAAAGCGGTGAAGGCTCGCAGTGCGCCTACCGGCGGCTGTTCTCCGCAAACCGCGCAAAGAACGTGTTGTACACCTGCGGATCGGTCGCCACCTTGGTCTTGGCGTCGCCCTTGCTGTCCCACACCGTAACCACGAATTCGGCATGAACGGCGGCGCTGGCGCCCTCCGCATGCACGGTCACCAGTGCGCGCGTGGTCTCATGATCGGGGCGGCCGTGCAGCATCGGCAGCTTGGCGTTGATGACGGCGTGCAGGATCTGCGAGCCGCGGTCCGTCAGCTTGCGATTCTTCTCACCCTGCACGAGCGCGCCGGCGTAATCGGTCGTCAGCTGTTCGAAGCCATTGGCTTTCAGCGACGCTTCCGCGGCGGTGAGAGCCTCCTTCACGGTCAGGCCCACTCGGCGATTTTGCAATGGCGCCAGCGTGGCCTTGTCGGTGGCGGATAACGCGGTCTCGACCTGGGTCGAGCTGCATTTGCCGATCAGGGCCACCTTGCATTCGCCGGTGACGTGGTCGGCGGGATCGTGGTGGGCACAGGCCGCCACCGACATGCTGGCGAACAGCGTAGCGAGGCCGCGCGGCAAGTCGCGTCGTTTCATGGTGTGCATGGGAAGGGCTTGGAGCGGTTCGGGGCGGCGCGCATGCAGCAGTCGGATCTGGGGAACGGACCACATGACTAGCCGTATCCGATATATTGATCTAATGGATAGTTTATATACTTGGATATTGATTCCATGAATTTGAGATCCATCGACCTCAATCTGCTGGTGGTGCTGCAGGCATTGCTGGCGGAGCGCCACGTCAGCAAGGCGGCGAAGCGGGTCGGGCTGTCGCAGCCGGCGTTGAGCAATGCGCTCGAACGCCTGCGGGCATTGCTCGACGATCCGATTCTGATCCGGCACGGCAACCGCTTCGCATTGTCGCCGAAAGCGGATCGACTGGTCGGTCCGCTGAACGACGTGTTGGCCGGAATCGAGGCGGTGGTCGGGCTGAAGCCGCAGCCGCTGTCGGAGATTCGCCAGACCGTGACGCTGACGTCAGGCGATTATGCCCTTGCGGCGCTGCTGCCGGCGCTGTGGTCATGGCTGCAGCACCATGCGCCGCATCTCTCGCTGCATGCGAAGCCCTGGCCGGGTGCGCAAGGCGCGATGCAGACCGTGGTCGACGGCAGTTGTGACCTGCTGATCGCGCCGCTCGAGCCGCTGCCCGCCAAGGTGCACGCGCTGGCGTTGAACCGCACCGCGTTTGTCGGCGTCGCGCGGGCCGGCCATCCGATCGTGAAGCGGCCGTCGCGCCAGCGGTTCACGGCCGCACGCCATGTCATCGTGTCATCGGACGGCCAGATGCCGAGCCCGATCGATCTGGTGCTGCGGCGTCAGGACATTATTCGACCGGTTGGCGTGCTGGTTCCCAGCCATACTTTGGTGCCCGGGCTGGTCGCCACCAGCGATCTCATTGGCATTCTGCCAGCCGATTTTGCCGCCGCGCACCGGACCATCGCCTGCTTCAAGCTGCCGTTCGAGCTGCCGGGTTTCGACGGCGGCATTGTGTGGCATGAGCGCAGCGAAAAGGATGTCGCGGTCTGCGCGGTGCGTGATGCTGTCAGAGACATGGTGATGGGTGCGCTCAAAGCGCGCTAGAGCAGTTCCCGACCATATTGAATCGATTGGGATTCCCAAATCAGGCCAGTTCTGATTCAAACTGCCTGCTGGCGAAGGAGGCCGGCAGGCATGGCAACATCTCTTTCGGTCGATCTTCGTAGGCGTGTGGTCGCCGCTGTTGAGGGCGGCATGTCGCGTCGAGAGGCTGCGGCCCACTTTCAGGTGGGYGTGTCGAGCGCGATCCGCTGGGTGGCGCAAGCGCGCAAAACCGGCGGGSTRACGCCGAGGCCGCAGGGCGGCGATCGACGCTCGCAGGCGATCGAAGCGCAGGCCGAAGGTATCCTCGCTCTGATTGTGACGCGGCCCGACAGCACATTGGAGGAGTTGAAGATAACGCTCGCGGCGGATGGGCATGTCTTCAGCATCTCCGCGTTGTCGCGCTTCTTCCAACGCCGGAAGATCACGCTCAAAAAAAGACCACGTACGCCGCCGAGCAGGAACGGCCGGACATCCTGAAAAGGCGAGAGGAATGGTTCGGCGGCCGGATCTACCTCGATCCTGACAARCTGGTCTTCATCGACGAGACATGGGCGTCTACCAATATGGCGCGTACTCGTGGTCGTGCGCCCCGTGGCGAGCGACTGCGTGCCTTGATCCCTCACGGCCACTGGAAAACGACGACCTTTGTCGCCGGCCTGCGCCTATCAGGCATGGTCGCGCCAATGGTTCTCGATGGGCCGATAAACGGGCAAGCGTTCCAGGCCTATGTCGATCAGGTTCTCGTCCCAGAATTGCGGGAAGGCGATATCGTTGTCATGGACAATCTCGGCAGCCATAAGGGTGCGAGCGTGCGCGCGGCGATCGAGGCTGCCGGTGCACAGCTTCTTTATCTCCCGCCCTACAGCCCTGACTTCAATCCAATTGAGAATGCCTTCTCCAAGCTCAAAGCACTGCTGCGCACCGCGGCCCAGCGCACCGTCGAAGGCTYGTGGAGCGCAATCGGACGCTGTCTCAACCGCTTTACGCCGAGCGAATGCGCCAACTACTTCCAAGCCGCTGGATACGAGCCAACCTGATCGGGAACCGCTCTAATGCTTCCGGCTCACCGATGCGCCCGCACCTTTGGGCAGCAGCACGCTGTCATAGAGACTGATGATGACAAGCACCGCCGTAAGCAGGAAGGCCACCTTGAAATCGGCCAGAGTGAGCGAGCCGGAGGGATGGCCCAGGATCAGCGAGGCGAGCTTGAGGCACACCGCGCCGATCGCCACGCTCATGCCGAGGCTGAGCTGGAACATCAGGCTGAAGAAGGTATTCGCGCCGCTCATCTTGGCCTGCGGCACATCGGCGAACGCGATGGTGGCAAACGAAGTGAATTGCATGGAGCGGCTGGCGCCGCTGATCACCAGCAGAAGCAGCAGCACGAAACGCGGGGTTTGCGGCGTCAGGTAGGCACAGCCGACCAGCGTCGCCGCCATCAACAGGCCGTTTCCGAGCAGCACCGGCTTGAAGCCGAAGGTTCGCAGGATCGGCGTGGTCAGCGGCTTGATGCCGAGATTGCCGACGAACACCGCCAGCACCAGCAGGCCGGATTCGAATGCATCGAGGCCAAAGCCGATCTGGAACATCAGCGGCAGCAGGAATGGTGCCGTGCTGATGATCGCGCGCATCAGCGAGCCGCCGAATACGCTGAGCGCGTAGGTCTGGATTCCGAGCGCGGACAGATCGAGCAGCGGGCTCGGATGGCGGCGCGAGTGCAAATAGGTCGCGAAACCGAACGCCACGCCGATCAGCACGAGGCCGCCGGCCAGCGGGACCGACACCTCGACATTGCCGAACAAATTGAGCCCATACGCGAAGGCCAGGCATGCGATCGCGCCGATGAAGAAGCCCAGCCAGTCGAGCGGCCGCTCGATCCGCTCCCCATTGTCGGGAATGAGCCGCAAGGCCAGCAGCGTTGCAATCAGCCCGAGCGGAATGTTGAGAAAGAAGATCCAGCGCCAGTCGACATAGGTGGTCAGGAAGCCGCCGACGGCGGGGCCGATCACGGGCGCGATCAATCCCGGCCAGGTGATGAAGGCGATGGCGCGGATCAGGTGCTGCTTCGGCGTGGTGCGCAGCACCGCCAGCCGGCCCACCGGCACCATCATCGAGCCGCCGAAGCCCTGCGCGATTCGTGCCAGGGTGAACGTCCAGACGCCTTCCGCCATCCCGCACAGGACCGAGGATGCGGTGAAGATCAGCAGGGCCGCGACAAACACCTTGCGGGAACCGAACCGGTCCGCGAACCAGCCGCTCAGCGGAATGAACACGGCAAGCGTCAGCATGTAGGCCGTCATGCCCAGCGTCAGGTCGACCGGGTTGACGCCGAACGAACGTGCCATCTGCGGCAGCGCCGTGACGATCACGGTGCCATCGAGCATTTCCATGAAAAAGGCGCTGGCGACCAGGAGCGCGATCCGGGTCGATTGCCGCGACATGGCCGCGGAGACCGGGGCGGTGGTGGTATCGTCCATAGGCTGTGGTCTGTCGGCTTGCTGGTCTTGATTTCGGCGCTGCGGTCTATCACGCCGGGGCAGCCGGCACTATGCGGCCTGCAAAAAATATCACCTGTTCCCTCGAAAAGCGGGCCGTGCCGGATTACGTTCCAGTGAGTCGGAGACATCGCGACGATGCTGGATGCACCTCGCTGGACCGGGTTCGATGCGGCGCCGGACGATCGCGCCATCGCGACGCGGCTGCTGCGGGATGCACGGCTTGCGCCGGAGCGGGAGGCCAGGATCGATGCCGTGGCCACGCGGCTGGTCGCCGCGATCCGGACGGAAGCGACCGGTTTTGGCGGTGTCGAGGAGATGTTGCGCGAGTTCGCCCTTTCCACCAAGGAGGGCGTCGCCCTGATGGTGCTGGCCGAAGCGCTGCTGCGGGTGCCTGATACGGCGACATCGGACAAGTTCATCGAGGACAAGCTCGGCCAGGGTGATTTCGCCCATCACGACGTCAAGTCGCAGGCGCTGCTGGTGAATGCATCGGCCTGGGCGTTGGGGCTGTCGTCGAAACTGATCGCGCCCGGCGAAACCCCGCTCGGCACCATCGGCAGGCTCGCGCGACGGATCGGCTTGCCGGCGGTGCGGATCGCCACCCGACAGGCGATGCGGCTGATGGGCAATCATTTCGTGCTTGGCGAAACCATCGACGCCGCGCTCGCCCGCGCCGGGCCGCAGCACGGCCATGCCGCGCGCTATTCGTTCGATATGCTGGGCGAGGGCGCGCGCACGGCCAGCGATGCGACGCGTTATTTCGATGCTTATGCGGGAGCGATCGCCGCGATCGGCCGTGCGGCGGGCAATGCGCGGCTGCCCGATCGCCCCGGCATCTCGGTGAAGCTGTCGGCGCTGCATCCGCGGTTCGAGGCGGTCAGCCGGCCGCGGGTGATGCGCGACCTGGTGCCGCTGGTCGTCACCCTGGCGCGGCAGGCAAAATCCTTCGATCTCAACCTCACCATCGATGCGGAAGAAGCCGACCGGCTTGAACTGTCGCTGGATGTCATTGGAGCGACGCTGGCCGATACGTCGCTTGCCGGCTGGGATGGATTTGGCCTCGCGATCCAGGCCTATCAAAAGCGCGCCGAAGCCGTGATCGATCATGTCGACGCGCTGGCGCGAACGCTTGATCGCCGCCTGATGGTGCGCCTGGTCAAGGGCGCGTATTGGGACACCGAAGTGAAGCGCGCGCAGGAGCGAGGCCTCGACGACTATCCGGTGTTCACCCGCAAGGCGATGACCGATCTCAATTACATTGCATGCGCACGCAAGCTGCTGGCGCTGCGGCCGCGGCTGTTTCCGCAGTTCGCCACCCACAACGCGCTGACGGTGGCGACGGTGTTCGAGCTGGCTGGCAGCGCTGAAGGCTATGAATTCCAGCGCCTGCATGGCATGGGCGATGCGCTTTATGCGCGGCTGCTGTCGGATCATCCGCAGCTCGCGTGCCGCACCTACGCGCCGGTCGGCAATCATCGCGATCTCCTCGCCTATCTGGTGCGGCGGCTGCTGGAGAACGGCGCCAACACCTCGTTCGTTGCGGTCGCGGCTGATGCGTCGGTGCCGGTCACGACATTGCTGCGACGGCCGGCGGATATCATCGCGGCCCCCGATCACGCCCGCCATCCCAAGCTGCCATTGCCGCGCGATCTTTACCAGCCGCAGCGTCTCAATTCGCGCGGCCTGGAATTCGGCGATCGCAAAGCGTTCTATGCGCTGCTGTCCGCGGTCGGCGGAGATCACAAGCCGGCCACCGCCGCGCCGCTGATCGACGGCAAAGCGATCGCGGGCACCGCGCGGCCGATCGTCAGTCCGATCGATCTTGCCACCGTGGCCGGATACGTCGTCGATGCGACGGCTGATGTCGTCGACAAGGCAATGGCAGCCGCGCAGCGCGGCTTTCCGCTGTGGAGTGCGACCCCGGCCAGCCGGCGCGCCGCGGCGCTGCTGCGTTCGGCCGATCTGCTCGAACAGCAGCGCGATCGTTTTATGGCGTTGCTGCAATCGGAAGGCGGCAAGACCCTCGACGACGCGCTGTCGGAGGTTCGCGAAGCCGTCGACTTCTGCCGTTATTACGCTGCCGAAGGTGTCAGTCTGTTCGGCGGCGCGCAGGCGCTGCCGGGCCCGACCGGCGAAAGCAATGTGCTGCGGTTGCGCGGACGTGGCGTGATGGTGGCGATCTCGCCGTGGAATTTTCCGCTGGCGATTTTTATGGGCCAGGTGACGGCGGCGCTGATGGCGGGCAATGCGGTGGTTGCCAAACCTGCCGAACAGACGCCACTGATCGCCGCGGAGGCGGTACGGCTGCTGCACGCAGCCGGTGTGCCGGCGACGGCCCTGCACCTCGCGATCGGGGATGGCGCGATCGGCGCAGAGCTGGTGGCTCATGCCGATGTCGCGGGCGTGGTGTTCACCGGATCGACCGAAGTTGCGCGATCCATCAACCGGTCGCTGGCGGCAAAGGACGGCCCGATCGTTCCGCTGATCGCCGAGACCGGCGGCATCAATGCCATGATCGTGGATGCAACGGCGCTGCCCGAACAGGTCGCGGACGATGTGGTGACATCGGCATTCCGCTCAGCCGGCCAGCGCTGTTCGGCGCTGCGCCTGCTGCTGCTGCAGGATGACGTCGCTGATCGGATGATCGAGATGATCGTCGGCGCGGTGCGGGAGCTCGCGATCGGCGATCCGCGTGATCCGGCCACTCACATCGGCCCGGTGATCGACGCCGATGCGAAGCGGCGGCTCGACGCCCATATCACGCGGATGCAAGCCGAAGCGAAGGTGCACTATGCCGGCGAAGCGCCCGAGAATGGTCTGTTCGTCGCGCCGCATGTCTTCGAATTGGCCGACATCGCGCAACTGCAGGATGAAGTGTTCGGCCCGATCCTGCATGTGGTGCGCTACCGCGCGTCCGATCTCGACGGCGTCATTGCTGACATCGCCCGCAGCGGTTACGGACTGACGCTCGGTATCCATTCCCGCATCGACGAAACGGTGACGCGCGTGGTCGAGCGACTGGCGGTCGGCAACATCTATGTCAATCGCAACATGATCGGTGCGGTGGTGGGCGTGCAGCCGTTCGGCGGTCATGGCCTGTCCGGCACCGGACCGAAGGCCGGCGGCCCGCATTATCTGCCACGGTTTGCCACCGAGCAGACGGTCACCATCAACACCGCGGCGGCCGGCGGCAACGCCGCGCTGATGGCCGAGGGCGACGGGCAGGATCGCGCGTAAGGCCGCAAAAGCTGATCCCGCGATCCGCTTGCTTCTCTTCGCAGGCGGCTTGTCAATGTCGGCGCAACAGCGCTAACCAGCGTGGACACAATCCATCCGTTCAATCTCTGGAGTCCGCCATGGAAGAACTCAACGGCCGCATGATCGCCTGCCAGATCCTGATCACCGGCCTGATCGCGCGCGTGGCCAATGACTCGCCGGATCCGCTGCGTTTCCTGACGGATTTCCGCGACGAGATCCGGGCCGTGGTGCGCGGCGTCAACATCGCCGGGATGGACAACACTGACCGGGTGCGTTTGGTCGCGCAGCAGACCGTCGATGAACTGTTCTCGCTGATGAAGCCGCCGAGTGTCGAGGAGCCGGAGAGCCTTTGAACACCTGCGTGCGTGTCGAGATCGCTGGCTGCAATTCTTTCGCGAAAACGGACGCAATTCTCGACTGAATATTGGGCAATTCTGATTTTAGAACGAGTCCAATTTAGAACCATTCAAGTAATAGATTAGAACGATTTTTATCTGGAACGATTCAAACATTTCAAAGTCGCAATTTGGACCAATTTGAGTTGCGACAGGACGTCGCGCTGCTACAGACAACCCTGAGCTGTTTGGTCGCACTCTGATTGGGGGAGTGCGGCCCGTGTTTTTCCTTGGGGGCGATCTTAGTCATGACCAGCGTAAAGGCACCGCGCTCGCTGCGGTCGAATGTCATTGTTGTCGGAGCGGGCGAGCGCCTTGACGTTGGTGCGGCCGGAAAGCTTTCGGCTGTTGCCGGCTTGATTGCCGTGGCGTCAATCGGCACTGCGGAAGCTCAGCAAGGCCCACTGCCGCCGGTCACCATCGATGCTCCCACTGCGCGGCCGCGGCCGGCGATCAAGCCGTCGCCGGACCAGAAGCGTGCACGCAGCGCCCTGCGCCGAGCTGCGCGCCGCCAGCAGCAAGCCGCCCAGCCGCCGGTGCCGTTCCCCAACGCTGGTGGACTGACCCCACCGGATGCCAATCCGTATGCGGATGCTGCTTCGCCCTACAAGGCGAACCGCGTGGCGTCGTCGAAGTTCAGCGAGCCGATTGTCAATACGCCGCGGACCATCACGGTTCTCACCAAGGAATTGCTCGAGGACAAGAACGCGACGAGCTTCAAGGAAATTGCCCGCTCCACGGCGGGCGTGACGCTCGGCACCGGCGAGGGAGGCAATGCGTTCGGCGATCGTTTCTTCATCCGCGGCTTCGATGCGCGCAACGACATTTTCGTTGACGGCATTCGCGATCCGGCGGTCAGCATCCGCGAAAACTTCTTCACCGAGCAGGTCGAGATCCTGCGTGGGCCGGCGTCATCCTATGCTGGCCGCGGCACTGCCGGTGGCGCAGTCAACATCGTTACCAAGCAGGCCAGTGATCGCAACTTCTACAACGCCGAAAGTTCATTCACGACCGATTCCGGCAAGCGCCTGACCCTCGATGTCAACCAGGTCATCAATCCGACGCTGGCGGTGCGCGTCGGCGGACTATTCCAGGACGCCGGAGTTGCCGGCCGCTCACTGACGACCGATGACCGCTGGGGCACGTTCGCCGCAGTGAAGTGGACGCCCACCGACGCCGTGAAGGTCACCGGAAGCTATGTGCACACCGAGCTCAGCGCGTTGCCGGATTTCGGCGTACCTTATCGGCATGACGCGGGCGGCAACGGCCCGGTGACCGAGTTCGGCGTGCCACGCAACACTTACTACGGTTTCGTCAATCGCGATTTCCAGAAGACCACCCAGGACATCGGGACGATCTCCGGCGAGATCAAGATGAACGAGAATGTCACGCTCCACAGCGCTTTCCGCGCCGAGCGGGCTGTTCTCAACTATATCGGAACGATTCCGGAGAGCCCGAAAACCAGTAATCCCAATCCATTGCTGTGGACGTTCCAGGCCAACCCGCAAAGCCGCTATCAGGTGGCCAACGTTGTGGCTAACCAGAGCGATGCGACTTTCAAGTTCGATACCGGACCGTGGAAGCACACCACGGTGACGGGCGTCGAGCTCTCGAATGAGCGCGTGTCGATCGATACGTACACCGGACTGAACTCGGAAACTGTAGCGACGGACGGGACTCCATTTTCAGGGACCGGTAGCCTTCCCAATCAGTCGATCTTCAGCCCCGGCTACACCAACTTGCCATTCTCGAACACACCGGTGCCGTCAGGCAATCCGTCGATCATCGACGTCAACACCAAGAGTGTTTATGCGATCCACACCGCCAACTATCGGGATTTTGTCATCCTGAACGGCGGCGTTCGTTATGACGACTACGACATCAGCGCGCATAATAACACAACGGGCATCGGCCCTGTCGATTTTGGCCTGGTGAACTACAACGCCGGCATTGTGATCAAGCCGCTGCCCATCGCCAGCGTCTATGCAGCTTACGCGACCTCGGCCAATCCGTTTGGTGCGGAGTTGGATGGAACCTCCACCAACTATGGCGGCATCAGCCTTAATCCGAACCAGCTTGCGACGCAGGTTTTGGGCCCCGAGCGCAACAAGGCTGCCGAAGTCGGCACCAAGTGGGAGTTGTTCGACCGCCGCCTGCTGCTGACCGGTGCATTGTTCCAGACCGAAAAGACCAATGCCCGCGAAGCAGGTCCCACGGTCAACGGCGTTGTGCCGATCACCGCCGGCGCGGCCTACCGCATCCAGGGTATCGACCTCGAGGCGGCCGGCAAGATCACCGATCGATGGAGCATCTATGGCGGCCTCGTGCTGATGAAATCGAAGGTCACCGCATCGAATGTGGCGACGCCGGCCGGATCGCCCTTCACCAGCAATGTCGGTCTGCAGCTTGCCAACATCGCCCATGAATCCTTCAACGTGCTGACCAAGTACAAGTTCGATGATGGTTGGGAGCTGGGCGGCCAGGCGACCTACCGCTCCAAGATTTATGGCGGCACGCTGCTGGCGGCGAACCAGGGCACGGCGCTGCCGAGCTACTGGCGGTTCGATACCTTCGTCGAGAAGAAGGTCACGGCCAATCTGACGGCGAAGATCTTCGTCAACAACATCTTCAACAAGCTCTACTACGACGGCTTCTACCAGAGTGCGACGCCGTTTGTATTCGTCGCGCCGGGTCGCGTAGCCGGACTGGTGTTGAACGCGAAGTTCTAAAGCCTCGCGCGGGAATGTCCTTCCGCGCGCGTGATGAGAGCGGGTCCCGAGCCCGGTTCCGGTGTCGTGCCGGAGCCGGGCGTAAGCATTGGAATCATGAATGTTGGTTTGTGTCCCGGACGTGCTGAGTAAGGCCGAGGTCGCCGATTTCCGCCGCATCATGGATGCGGCCGATTGGGAGGATGGCCGTTCCACGGCGGGAGCGCAGTCGGCGCTGGTGAAAAAGAATCAGCAATTGCCGCCGGATAGCGAGGTTGCGCGCAAGCTGGGGCAGCGGGTGCTGAGTGCGCTGACCGCCAGTCCCCTGTTCATCTCGGCGGCGATCCCGCTGCACATCTTCCCGCCGCTGTTCAACCGCTACGCCTCGGCCGACGGGCACCATTTCGGCATCCATGTCGACAACGCGGTGCGCGGCGACCGTCTCACCGGCCTGCGCATCCGCACCGATCTCTCGGTCACGTTGTTTTTATCCGAGCCGGAAGACTACGACGGCGGCGAACTCATAATAGAAGACCTCTACGGTAGCCACGAAATCAAGCTTCCGGCCGGACATCTGGTAGTTTATCCGGCTTCAAGTCTACATATGGTGACGCCGGTGACCCGCGGCACCCGGGTCGCGTCTTTCTTCTGGTTACAGAGCATGGTACGCGATGCCCACGCCCGCAGCCTGATCTTTGATCTCGATACCGCGATTCAGGCGCTGGTCGGACGGCTGGGGCGCGACGACCCCGAAACGGTCAAATTGACCGGCATCTATCACAATCTGATCCGCTATTGGGCCGAGGTATGAGCAGCAAGTCTTTCCGAATCCGGGCCGTGGTCGCCATCGTGTTTGTCATGGCCTTCACTCTGAGTGCCGCACCGACCGCTTGGGTTCATGCCCAGCAGACCTCGCCGGCCCCTGCCGCTTCTGCTTCGACCCCTGCACCTGCTCCCACGCCGACCGCCGCGGCTCCGACCCAGGCCGCTGCCCCTGCCGCGCAGGCGCCCTCCGATACTGCGATCGGAACCACCGACGGTCGCTCGCTGAAATCGTCGATGCAGGTGCCGCACGAATTGTCGCCCTGGTCGATGTTCATGTCCGCCGACATCATCGTGAAGGCGGTAATGGTCGGTCTGGCGTTCGCCTCGCTCGTGACCTGGACGATTTTCATTGGCAAGTTCGTCGAATTGTTTGTCGCGCAGCGCCGCCTGAAGGGCGCGCTCGATGCGATCGCCGAGGCCCGTTCGATCGCCGAGGCGCGTGTCGCATTGGGATCGAAGACCGGCATCCTGTCCAACTTCCTCGCCACAGCGCTGCGTGAAGCCCGCCTGTCCGCCGGCATTTCCAGCGATACCGGCATCAAGGAGCGCGCGTCGTCGAGCTTCGGCGAGATCACCCGTGCCGAAGCCCGCCGTATGCGGCTCGGCATGGGCCTGCTCGCCACCATCGGCGCGACGTCGCCGTTCGTTGGCCTGTTCGGCACCGTCTGGGGCATCATGAACAGCTTCATCGGGATCTCGAAAGCCCAGACCACCAATCTCGCCGTGGTGGCACCCGGCATTGCCGAGGCGCTGCTCGCCACAGCGATCGGGCTGGTCGCCGCCATTCCAGCCGTGATCATCTACAATCACTTCGCCCGCGTGACGAAGGGCTATCTCGAGCTTGTCAGCCGCGCCTCCGGCGCCGCCGGTCGGCTGCTGTCGCGTGACCTCGATCGCGCCCATGGTGGTGCGGCGTCGCGCGCTGCCGAATAACGGAGAGCGGCGATGGGCGTGACCTTCAGCGACGTCGACGATGCTGACGATTTCGGGGAAACCCACGAAATCAACGTCACGCCGTTCATCGACGTCATCCTGGTGCTGCTGATCATCTTCATGGTGGCGGCGCCGCTGTCGACCGTCGATCTGCCGATCGATCTGCCGTCCTCGACCGCGTCACCACAGAAGAAGCCGGACAAGCCGACCTACGTCACCATCAAGTCCGACCTCGCGGTGGCGATCGGCGAGACCCCGGTGAAGCGCGTCGACTTGGTGCGCACGCTCGATGCCGCGCCCGACGCCAGCAAGGAGCGCCGGATCTTCCTGCGCGCCGATCGCGCGGTGCCTTATGGTGACATGATGGACGTGCTGGAGCTGCTCCGCACCGGCGGTTATCTGAAGGTGGCGCTGGTCGCGCTCGAAGGCGTGCCCGAGGGCGTGCCGCAGCCGGGAGCGGCCGCACCCGCTGCCGCGCCGAAGCCCTGAGGCGCGAGCGCCCGCGATGACCGATCCGGATACAACGACAAAACCGTCCCGCACCCTCTGGGCCTTGGCGGCGGCGGTTGCGTTGATGCTGCATCTCGGATGCGTCGCGTTTGCTGTCGCCAACTTGCACACCGATGAGGCCGACGATGAACTCGGCGCGCCGGGACTCGAGATCGGGCTCGATCTCGCTGCACCGCGCGCCGAAGCCACCGATCTGCCGCCGGGCCCGGATTCGGAAGCCTCGGCTGCGTCGCCGGCCCAGCAGGAGCAGAAGGCGGAACTGAAGCAGAGCGAACTGCCGAAGGACACGCCGACGGAGACCGACGATCCCGACCGGGTGGTGGCGCCGGACGCCACCAAGAAGCCGCAGGAAGATGAACCGGTCAAGCCGACGACCCAGGCCACGGCCTCGACCGAGTCGGTCGCGTCGGAAGCGACTGCCATGCCGACATCCGAAACCGCGGTGCAGTCGGAGCACTCGACCACTTTGGCGCAGGGCTCCGGCGAAGCCAAGCAACGTGTCCGCACCACCTGGCAGAAGGAGCTCTCCGCCCATCTCGACCGGCACAAGCGTTATCCCACCGATCGCGTGCAGCAGGCGGCCGAAATCACGGTCGCCTTCACCATCGATCGCAATGGCCATCTGCTGTCGTCGAGTGTGGTGAAGAGTTCGGGCGATGCGTCGTTCGACGCCGCCGCCCTGGCGATGCTGAAGCGCTCGGATCCGCTGCCGCCGCCGCCGCCGCTGATCGCCGACGATGGCCTGAGCTTCACCGTTCCGGTGATCTTCCGCGTCAAGGGCAAGGGCTAGTCTCGCCAGGCTCTGCGACGGCCCGCCTTGCATGATCGGATCTATCGCGCCGCGCTCCACGAGCTGACCCGCTGGACCGGGCCTGGCTCGCGTCTTATTTTCCGTCGCGGCTTGCTTTCGCGAGCGGCGCCTGTCCCTTCTCTGGCTCACGATAGTTGGAATCAGGAAAGTGGGATCACCACAAACACTGAGCGAATTCGACCGGCGCCTTGTCGCTGCGTGGGCCGCCGATTGTGCCGAGCGAGTCCTGTGGCTGTTTGAGGCCGAGAAACCCGCTGATGGTCGCCCACGCGCAGCCATCGCACGCGCCAAGGCATTCGCTCGCGGTGAACTGAACATTGCCGTGGAAATCCGCCGACGATTTGTCGATGGCGGTGCGGCCCGCGAGGTTAAGTCTCCTGCGGCTGCTGCCGCCGCAAGGTCCGCTGGACAAGCAGCAGCCATCTGCCACATGGGTGCTCACGCTTTGGGCGCGGCCGCGTACGCTGTCCAAGCGGTGAGCTTGGTGGCTCCCGACCCGCAAAAGGCAATCGATGCCGAAGTTCGCTGGCAGCTCGCTCACATGACCGCAGAGGTCCGGGCTGCCCTGCGAACCCTTCCACCCGTCGGCGAGAGTCGGGCAGGTCCGCTCGGACCGGGTCTCCTGGCGTCAGGTCAACTCGGCATCGTCATTCGTGACCTCCAAGACGGACTCGCCCAAGACGGCCTCACCAGAAAAGTCCTGGACTGAGAGAAGCGTATCCGGAGCATGCTCGTCTCGCGCCGAAGTCACCTGGATCCGCGCGATCCAAGCTGCGGCCCTCGGACGGACGCTCGCGTCGACACCTTTGTGATCGCCACCGAACAACGGATTCGGACGATGCTTTATCCGGCACCGGTTCGCCACGTCACACGGACGCGTTATCGCGCGTCCATCAACATCGACGCATCAGCCATTTTCGCTTATCACCGGAACCTGAGGCTGCGGCGTCGCGCCGTTGCTGTCATGGTTTTGTCGTGATGGAGCTTTTGCCGTGTCCGCCCCCGCAGATATCAGATCGCTGACCGGTGTCCGCGGCGTCGCCGCGGTGCTCATCGTGCTCTACCATTTCGGCAACGTGCCGCTGCTGGGGCCCGGCACTGCGCCGTATTACCGGGTGCCGCACGGTTATCTCGCGGTCGACCTGTTTTTCATGCTCAGCGGCTTTGTCATGGCCTACATCTATCGCGACGCGTTTCGCGGCGAGGGGTTCCGGCATTTTCGGGATTTCATGGTCAAGCGCGTGGCCCGGCTTTATCCGGCCTACTGGGTCATCGCTGCGCTCTATCTTCTCAAGCTGGCGCTGGGGCTCGATCGCGACACGCTGGCGAGCTTCGATGCTTACGACGCCGTCGGCAATGCGCTGATGCTGACGGGATGGGGCCTGCATGTCTATCCGCTGGTCGGCGTCTCCTGGGCCGCCAGTTCCGAGCTCGGATCGTATTTTCTGCTGCCCGTGCTGCTGGTCGTGATGTTTCAGCGTGGTCTCGTCGTCAGCGTGCTTGCCTCGGTGGCAGCACTCGCGGCCGTGGTTGTCATCGCGATGAGCGGGCTGGGCTCCGCCGGTCCACTCGACGTCACCAATGGCGATTCGTTTCTGCCGCTGCTGCGAGCGGTTGCCGGTTTCGCGCTGGGGCTGGCGATCTTTCGCTTCTCACATCATCTGGATGGGCTGTCGATGATGGCGCAGGATCTGCTGATCGCCGGTCTGACGCTGGCGATCGTTGTCATCGGCATTCTGTTCCACCATGATCTGCCGATCTATCTGCTGTTCATTCCCTTCGTGGCGCTGCTGTCGCGCGACGGCCGCTTGGCGCAGCTGTTATATGGCAACCGGCTGGTCTATCACCTCGGCGCGATCTCCTACTCGATCTACCTGATGCACCAGCTGTTCCTCAGTTTCACGGTGCGCACGTCCCGGCATTTCGGCGCCACGCCGCTGTCCTATGCCGTGTGTGTTGCCGTCGCGCTGAGCGTGATCTGGCTGTTGGCGTGGCTGAGCTATCGCTACGTCGAAATGCCGGGGCGAAGGGTTCTGATTGCGCTGCTGCAGCCGAACAAAGAGGCGGTAGCGAAGGGGACCGCCTCGTAACCCGGATGAGCGCCGTAGCGCGATATCCGGGAACGATCGCAACCACTTCCCCGCATGTCGCTTTGCTCATGCGGGCTACCGATTGCGAGGCTCGTGGCTTACAGCCGCGGCATCCCGATCGGCGGCGCCTCTCGCGCCTGCGCGGCGAGGCGGATCGCCGCGTTGGCGGCGCCGAAGCCCTGGTAGTTGCGACGCTCGACGATCTCGAAGAAGAAGCGGTTGTCGAAGGCGTGGGTGTAGATCTGGAAGAACTCGCCGGTTCCGTCGCGATCATACAGGATTCGGTTGGCCCGCAGCTGCGCCATGGTGGTGGCGTCAAGGTCGTACTTGCTCTCGATGTCGTCGTAATAATTGTCGGGAATGTCGAGGAAGCTCGCGCCATCGGCGCGCATGCGGGCCACGGTCTTGAAGATGTCGTCGCAGGCAAACGCGATGTGCTGCACGCCCGAGCCGAAGAACTCCGACAGGAACCGCGCCGACAACGTGCGGTTGGCGGCGGCGCCGTTGATGATCAATCGAAGACTGCCGTCGGCATTGCCGATCGCCTGGCTCTGCACCAGGCCGCCGGGGTCGGCCACATCCACCTGCGGCGCACGCTGCAGATCGAGCATGCCGGTGTAGAACAGCAGCCATGACAGCATGTCTTCATACGGCATCGACTGCGAGATGTGATCGATGGTTGCGAGATGATCGCTGCCGGCCGCGTCCGTGACGGGCTTGAAGTCGCGATCCCAGTTCTGGGCATCGGGCCGCAGGAAATACAGCAGGCTGCCGCCGACACCATGGATCGCCGGAATTTCAAGCTCGCCTGGTCCGATCGGCTGGTAGAACGTCTTGGTGTGCAGCGCCTCCGCCCGGGCCATGGTCGCAGCGACATCGTCGACTTCGATGGCAATCGCGCAGACGCCGGCGCCGTGGGTGATGTAGTGGGAGTGCGCGAAGCCGTGGGCCTCACAGTTCACCACCAGTTCGATCGTTCCCTGTGACCAGCGCTGCACCGCCTTGCTGCGATGCTGGCCGGTCTGGCGGAAGCCGAGCTGGCGAAACAGCGCGGTGAGGTCATCCGCCTTCTCCTCGCTGACCGCGAATTCGATGAAGCCGGCGCCACGGCTTTTGTCCCGCGGCGGCAGTTTTGAGGCAGCAGGCGGCTTCGAGGCTGCAGCGATCTGATCTTCCAGCAGGATCAGCGAGCGCAGGCCGTCGACAGCGACCCGGGCGGCCGAGCCGGCGCGGAACTGGTCGTTGAAGATCTCCAGCGACAGCGGTCCGTCATATCCGGTGGTCGCCACCGCATCCATGAAGCCCGCGACCGGCAGGTCGCCCTGTCCCGGAAAGCAGCGGAAATGCCGACTCCACGACAGCACGTCGAGGTCGAGCTTCGGCGCGTCCGCGAGCTGCACCAGGAAGATCTTGTCCTTGGGGATCGAGGCAATCGGGCCGACCGGCAATGCCGGCGCCAACGCGTGAAAACTGTCGAGCACCAGCCCGATCGCGCCGTGATTGGCGCGGCGCACCACCTCCCAGGCGTCGCGATAATCGTTGATATGGCGCCCCCACGCCAGCGCCTCGAAGCCGACGCGCAGGCCGCGCCTGGCGGCATGGTCGCCGAGTTCGCGGAAATCGTCTGCTGCGCGGTCGATGCCGCCGAGCGAGGCGGGCGACACGTTGCTGCAGATCAGCAAAAGGTTAGTGCCCAGTTCCTGCATCAGGTCGAATTTGCGTTCGATCCGGGTGAAGTTGCGGGAGCGCTGCGGCTCGGGCATGCCTTCAAAATCACGCAGCGGCTGGAACGCGCAGATCGAAAGCCCGAGATCGCGGCACATCGCGCCCACGTCGCGCGGCCCGCCGTTGAACGACAGGAAATCATTCTCGAAGATCTCGACCGCGTCGAACCCGGCCGCGGCGATCGCCCTCAGCTTTTCATCCAGCGCGCCGCTCAACGAGACGGTTGCAATCGAGCGCTTGGTCATGCCGCAGTCTCCGGTTTAAATCGTGGTGTCACAGACGCCCATGCACGACCTATGCCGCGGCCGGCTCCAGCGCACCGCCGAGGAACAGTTGCCCGATCCGCGGATCGTGCAGGATCTTTTGCGCGGTATCGACGATCCGGGTCTGTCCCAGCTCGAGCACGATGCCGAAATCCGAGATCTCCAGCGCGGAGCGGGCATTCTGCTCGATCATCAGGATCGAGACGCCCTTGTCCCGCAGCTCCTTGAGGATATCGAAGGTCTCCTGCACCATCAGCGGCGACAGGCCGATCGATGGCTCGTCGATCAGCACCAGTTGCGGATCGAGCAGCAGGCCGCGGACGATTTCGAGCTGCTTCTGTTCGCCGCCGGAGAGGGTGGAGGCCTGTTGCATCGCCTTCTTGCGCAGGTTCGGAAAACGATCCAGCGCCTTCTCGATCCGCGCCGGCATGTCGGTGATGGAACGCCCCGCCGCCACGGCGCCGAGTTCGATGTTGTGGCGCACTGAAAGTTCCGGGAAAATGTTGCGGCCCTGCGGCACGTAGCAGACGCCGGCTTCCAGCAATTGGCGTTGGGTGAAGCGGGTGACGTCGCGCCCCCTGAACACCACGCGTCCCTCACGCAGCTTCAACAGGCCGAAGATCGCCTTGAACACCGTCGACTTGCCGGCGCCGTTGGGGCCGATCACCGTGGTGATGGAGCCTTTCGGCACCGTGAAGCTGGTGCCGTTGAGGATCGTCATCTTGCCGTAGCCGCCGACCAGGCCTTGCACATCCAGAATGGTTTCGCTCATGGGATGCTCCTGCTCAGTGCCCGAGATACGCGTCGATCACGGCCTGGTTGGCGCGCACTTCGGCGGGTTTGCCCTGCGCCAGCACCTTGCCTTCCGCCATCACCACCACGCGCGAGCACAGCGACATCACGAACTCCATGTTGTGTTCGATCACCACGAAGGTGGCGCGCTTTTCGCGGTTGATGGCGCTCAGGCGTTCCTTGAGGTCGGCGAGCATCGACAGGTTGACGCCGCCCGCCGGCTCGTCCAGCAGCACCAGCCGCGGACCGCCCATGAAGGCCATTGCGGCATCGAGCAGCTTCTGCTGCCCGTAGGACAATCCGCCTGCCGGCTCGGTGGCAAGATGATCGAGCTTGAAGAACGAAATCATCTGGTCGGCCGCGGCGCCAAGGCCGGCATCCGAAGGGCCGAACAGCCGCGACACCATGTTGCCCTGATGCTCCTGGCCGGCGAGGATCAGGTTCTCGCGGACCGACAGCTTGGGAAACACCTGCAGCAGCTGGAAGGTGCGGCTGACGCCGAGACGGTTGAGGTCCGAAGGCCGCATGCCGGTGGTGACCCGGCCGTCGATCCTGACTTCGCCGTCGCTCGGCAGCAACTGGCCCAGGATGCAGTTGAACAGGGTCGACTTGCCGCAGCCATTGGGGCCGATCAGGCCGAGGATTTCGCCCTCATTGACCTCGAAGGAGACGCCATTGACAGCGGTGATGCCGCCGAAATTCTTCTTGATGTTGCTGACCTGCAAAACCGGACTCATGGCGCGGTCTCCAGCTTGGTGTCGTCCAGCTTGGCCTTGGCGACCGCCCGCATCGCGGAGGCGGCCTTGGTGCGACGTTCGGTCAGGGCACGGTCGAGAATGCCGAGAATGCCGGTCGGCGAATAGATCAGCAGCAGGATCACCGCGATGGCGTACAGCATCAGGTAATACCCCTCGGTGAAGCGCAGCCATTCCGGCAGCAGCACCGCGATCATCGCGCCAAGGAACGGCCCGAAGAAGAAGCCGGAGCCGCCGACGATCACCATCATCAGCAGGTCAAGCGACAGCGACAGATTGAACGGCACGGGATCGACATACTGCGTCAGCGGCGCATAAAGCGTGCCGGCGACGCCGCCGAGCGCGGAGCCGATCGCGAAAGCCATCAGCGTGTAACGGCGGGTGTCGATGCCCAGCGACAGCGCCCGCACCGGATTTTCACGCAGCGCCACGAAGGCGCGGCCCCAGGGCGAGCGGATCAGCCACCACACCATGAAGGTCACGATCGCCAGCGACCCGAGACAGACATAATAGAACGGCAGCGGCTTGCTGGTCGCGAAACCGAAGACATGCGGGCGCGGGATGTTGCTGATGCCGTAGATACCTTTGGTCAGCCAGTCCTCGTTGCGGAACACCAGAAACGCCAGGGTCGAAAATGCCAGCGTGACGAAGGCGAGGTAATGGTGCTGCACCCGCAGCGCCGGATACCCAAGGATCCAGCCGACCGCGAAGCACAACAGGATCGCGACCGGCAGCGCGCCGATCAGCGGAAAGCCCTGGGTGGTCAGGATCGCGGCGGTGTAGGCGCCGATGCCGACAAACGCCCCTTGGGCCAGCGACACCTGTCCGGCATAACCCAGCGTGAGGTTGAGGCCCATCGCGGCGATGGTCATCACCGCCCACTGGCTCAGGATGTAGAGCCCGTAGCGATTGAAGTTCATCGGCACCACGATCAGCGCGATCACGATGACAAAACCGAACGCGAGGGGAAGCAGCTTCGAGCGGGTCATACGGTGCGCTCCTCGGCACGTCCCATCAGGCCTTGCGGCCGGAACAGAATGATGACGATCAGCAGGATCATCGGCACAGCGGCGCGGTATTGGGTGGAGACGTAGGCGGCGGCGAGGTTATCGACCACGCCGATCAGGAGGCCGCCGGCGATGGCGCCGCGCACCTGGTTGAAGCCGCCGACAATGGCCGCGATGAATGCGGCCTGGCCCAGCACCTCGCCGCTGGAGAATTTGGCGAGATAGATCGGCGTGATCAGCACCGAGGCGATCGCGACCAGGAACGCGTTGATCAGGAAAGTCAGGAGGATCATCCGCTCCACCGGCACGCCGATGATGCGAGCGACCGTTGGATTTTGTGCAGCCGCCTGCATCTGGTGGCCGAGCGAGCTGCGGTTGAGCAGAGTGGTGAGCCCGAGCACCACCAGGATCGCCAGCACCAGCACGCCGACGCTCTGCAGCGCCACCGCGCGTCCGAAGATCGAGATGTCGCCGGTGGGAATGATCGAGGGAAACGGCGAGGCCTCGGCGCTGAAGAACTGCTTGACCGCTTCCTTGATGCCGATCGCAAGCGCCATGGTGGCGATCGCCAGCGGCAGCACGCCGTGGCGCAGCATGGGATCGACGAGCAGCAATTTGAAGCCGAGCCCCAGCAGGATCAGCGACAGCAGGATGCCGAGCAGGATGGCGAGCCAGAACGGTGCGCCGACATGCATGGCGGCCAGCATCAGGAAGGCCGGCAGCATGACGAATTCGCCTTGGGCGAAATTGATGGTCTGGGATGTCTGCCACAGCAGCGTGAAGCCGACGGCGACCAGCGCATAGATCGCGCCCGTGGCGATGCCGGCGATGAGATAGGCGAGGAATTCGGCCATGGCTTTGCTCGCTCGGTTTTGTTGAGCGTCATGGTCGGGCCTGACCCGACCATCTCTGGACCTGTCTCTTATACACATCTAGATGTGTATAAGAGACAGGAGTGAAGCCGATCGCGGCGAGCGCATAGATCGCGCCCGTGGCCAGTCCCGCGATCAGAAGGTCAAGCAGATTGGACATGGTCTCCTCTCTACGTTGTGAGCCAGCCCGTCACCCTGAGGTGGCCGTGCGTAGCACGGCCCTCGAAGGGCGTACGCCCGGGCCGCGCATCCTTCGAGGCTCGCCCAGCGGCGCAAGTGCGCCGCAAGGCTCGCACCTCAGGATGACGGCTAACCTGATTTCAACTTAGCAATTTCAATCCGCGTATCCCGGGTGTCGCTTGCGCTCACCCGGGATACAACGTTGCGGCTAGTTCAACTTCGGCAGCACCTGCTTCACCACCTGCTTGCCGTCGACGATTTCCACCAGGAAGCCCTGGCGGTCGATGTCGCCGTTCTGGTCGAAGGTGACGTCCATCAGGATGCCCGGCTCCTTGGCAGCGGTGATGGTGAGGCCGTGCAGCGCATCGGCGACACCCTTGGGATCGACCTTGCCCATTTTTTCCGTTGCCGCCTTGATCATGTAGATCGAGAGGTAGCCCTTGATGCCGTTGTGATCGGGAACGTAGTTGTACTTCTTGACGAACTTCTCCCGGAACGCCTTCACGAGGTCGACCGGTGCGTCGGTGGTGAGGCCGACATGGCCGCGGGCGCCGTTGGCGGCGTCACCGGCAAGTTCGACCACCTTCTGGCCGATCAGCGTGGTTTCGCCGATCAGCGGGATGGTGATGCCCTGGCGCTTGATCTCTTTCAGGATGCGGGCGCTCTCTTCCTCGTTGACATAGATGAAGGCGGCATCGGGGGATGCGGCCTTGATCTTGGAAACGTCCGCCGCGAAGTCGGCCTGTCCCGCCTCGGTCGACAGATCGGCGACGACCTTGACATTGCGCTTGGCGAATTCCTTCAGGATGACGTCGCGGCCGCCCTTGCCGAAATCGTTGTTGACCCAGACCACCGCAACCGATTTCGCCTTCAGGTCCTCGGCCATGTACTTGGCGACCTTCGGCATCGACGATTGCTGGCCGAACGAGGTCCGGAACAGGAACTTGTTGCCGGCCTGGGTGAGTTCGGCCGCTTCACCGCCCATGATCTGGGTGATGCCGGCTTCCGCCGCCAGCGGTGCGGTCACCTTGACCGATCCGGAATAGCCGGGTCCGAGCAGCACGTAGGGCTCGCCGTCGAGCGCCTTCTGCACCTGGGCGCGGGCGACGCCCGGATTGGACTGCGAGTCCGCATGGGTGACTTCGATCTTGCGGCCGAGAATGCCGCCCTTGGCATTCACCTCTTCGACCGCGAGGTCGATGCCGTTCTTCCAGTTGGTGCCCACCGTGGCGCCGCCGCCGGACAATTCCGCGACGTCAGCCAGCTTGATGGTCTGGGCATGGGCCGTGGTGCACAGCGCGGCGAGCATCGCGCCCGCCAAAATCATCGGTTTCATCGTGTCCTCCTCCTCTTACGTTTTTCGGATTCTTCTGAACCCGTTTTACGCAGCGTTCGCTGCATATCTCTTCGCCATCACCGCATCAAAGGCTTTTCCCATCTCCACGGTCGACGGCTTTAATCCTGTAAACAGTTCGAATGCATCGGCCGCCTGATAGATCGCAAGCTCGCGTCCGGTCATCACCTGCGCGCCGTGCGCTTTGGCCGCAGTCAGCAGTGGCGTCCACAACGGCGAATAGACAGCATCCGCCACCCACAACCCGCCATGCAGCAGGTGTTCGGGCACTGGCGTGCCGCGGTTCGGCAGCATGCCGATCGGCGTCGCGTTGACGAGGCCGACGGCGCCGCGCAGTGCGGCTTCGACGTCGTCAGCGGCCACGATGGTTGCTCGCGATCCAAGCGCGGTCGCGATCGCGCGGGTCTTGGCCGCATCGGTGTCGAACACCCGGATGGTCGCGACGCCGAGCTGCGCCAGCGCGAACGCGATCGCCTTGCCGACGCCGCCGGCGCCGACCAGCGCCACCGGGCCGCGTTTCGACACCGCGACGAGGTCGGCTGCCGCGCGCGCAAAGCCCGTGGTGTCGGTGTTGTGGCCGATCAGGCGGCCATCGCGGACCACGACCGTGTTGACGGCCTGCATCGCTGCCGCACTGGGGGAGAGTTCGTCGAGCAACGCCACCACGACTTCCTTGTAGGGAAAGGTGACGTTGACGCCGGCAAAGCCGAGCAGCCGGACGCTGTCGAGCAGGGCGCGCAGCCGGTCGCTGTCGGCGCCGGCCACCTCGATCAGGTGATAATGGACCCGTGCGCCCAGCGCCTGTCCGGCCCATTCGTGCATCGCGGGCGAGGCGGAATGGGCGATCGGCGCGCCGATCAGCCCGGTCAGGAAGCGCTGGTCAGCAAGGGGAGTATCGTTTGGCACGGCTGAGCCCGGGTCTGGAAATGACTGTCGCCCGCGTCCTTACAGGGGTCCGCGCGCTTTTGGCATGCCAACGATAGTCGATCTCCAAGCTAACACAATTACTCATTTATCCATCAAACATAACATCATGTTATTTTCTGCGCGCCGTGGCCTTGCCGCCGCGGGGCCGCTCCGACGGAGTTGGCCGCGCCGGTTCGACCGTGCGCATTTCGCTGCGCAGGAATTCGATGAAAGCCTCCGCATGCAGCGACAGCGGCACGCCCCGCTTCACGGCAATATAGGTCTCGAAATTGGTTGGCTCGGTGATCCGCAGCAGCGCAATGCCCGGCACGCCGCCGTGCGCCACGGTGAACTGGTCGATGACGGCGATGCCGAGTCCCGCCTTCACCAGCGCGCACACCGTGGTGCCGAAGCGGGCGCGGATGGTGATGTCGTAGCTGAGTTTGTTGCGGGCAAACATCTCGGCCATGATGCGGCCGTAGGGATCGTTGGGATCGATGCCGATCAGCGGATAGCGGATCATCTCGGCCGCCGTGATCTCCTTGCGGCCGGCGAGTTCATGGCCTTCCGGCACGATGCAGAACAGTTCGCCCGAGGCCAGCGGCAGGAAATCGAGCCCGGAGTGCGGCAGGCGATAGCTCATCGCCACGCACTCGCCCTTGCCGAGCAGCAGGTAATCGATCGCCTCCTCGATCTTGAGGATGTTGATGTCCATGTGCAGATCAGGATAGCGGCGGCGCACCCGCTCGATGGCGCGCGGCACCATGACCTGCGAGATGCTCGGCACCGATCCGATCCGCAATTCCGAGAGGCCACCGCGGCCCATCGCCGAAATCATGCCGGAGAGGTCGTCGACCTTTTTGTAGACGCCGTTGATCTGCTCGAAAATGCTCTGCGCTTCCGGCGTCGGAAAATAACGACCGTTCTGGCGCTGGAAAAACCGGATGCCGAGCGACTTCTCGGTGTACTTCACCAGCCGGCTGATCCCGGGCGCGGATACATTGAGCAGTTTCGCCGCGCCGCCGATCGTGCCCGTCACCATCACGGCACGTACGACTTCGACCTGGCGGAGTGTCATCATGGGCAAAAACCTCAGCTTGCTGTCTGATCATGGGCTCTGGCCGCCTGTCGCGGCAAGGCCGTCATCGCCGAAAAGGTCAGTCTCGATCGTTCGATCGTTTGGTCCGGGTTTTGAGCGAATTCCTTGCTTCGGCGCGAAGCAGGTCATGGAGTTGCTGGGTTAGCCTGCTTCGCAGGCGCCCCGCTGGAAACAGCATGACCGTATGGACCGGGATGGCCGGTGCAAAGGGTTTCAGCACGACGTCGGGGTTGGCGAACCCACGCGCAGCGACGGGGTCGACGATTGAAACGCCGAGACCGTGCGCGACCAGCGCGCAGCGCTGCACGCTGTTTTGCGTCTCCGCAACAATGCGCGGCTTGACGCCTGCATCGGCGAAGATGTGCTCGAGCCGCGCTTGATGCGGAGCGCTCGGCGGAGCTCCGATCATCGGCTCGTCCTTGAGGTCGCCGGGGGAAATCGATCGCTTCGTCGCCAGGCGATGCCCACGCGGCAATGCGCACACGGCGTTCTCGGACATGAAGGGCTCGGCGTCGACGCCGGCAAAGCCGGTCTTCGGGCGCGCCAGCCCGAGGTCGCATTGATGCGATGCCACCCAGCTCCAGATGGTTTCGGGACTGCGCACCGCCACCGAGATCGCGACATCGGGACTCAACTCGGAAAATTGCTTGAGCACCCGCGGCAACAGCGAATAGGTCAGCGATGGCAGGCAGGCCACCCGGATCGAGCCCTTGCCCCGGTCGCGAATGTCGCGCGCGGTGCGGCCGAGGGTATCGAGGCCGATCTGGTTGCGCTCGACCTCGCGCAGGAAAACCTCGCCTTCCGGCGTCAGGTTGACGCCGCCGCGTCCCCGCGCGAACAGCGCGAAGCCGACGTCGCGCTCGAGCCGTGCAATCGCGCGAGTTACGAACGGCTGGCCGATGCCGAGCGCCTGCGCTGCCCGGGTGATTCCGTTGTGACGGACGACTTCACGAAACAGGTCGAGGTGCCGAGGATTGAGCATATATGCCTGTTCTGCATAATAAGCGCTAATGGGGTCATTTGACGACATCGAAGGACAATGCGTCAATGGGGCATGCCGTCCACTCTCGCCACAGGCCCCGATCGCCTCTTCACCAGCCGCATCTCGCTGCGGCCGCTGTCCTCTGTTGCCCCGTTGCTGGCGGGCGACCCGTCCACACTCAGCCGGTTTCACCAGCTCTCGCTCGGTGAGGAATCGCAGGCGGAGCCGGCCGCGGATTACGTCGCGGGCGCGGCGCGATCCGACAGCGATGTGGTTGCATTCGCCGTCATGGACATCGCAAGCCGGGAGGTGCGGGGATTGGCCGGTCTCCGGTCGATCGAGCGGCAGCAGAAGCGCGCCAGGCTCGGGCCGATCTGGACGACCGGATCCGGCGAGGACGACCTGTGCGATGTGATGCATCTGCTGCTTCGCTTTGGCTTCGACGTGCTGGATTTGTCCCGCGTTGAAGTGAGATCCGACGCGCGTCACGACGATACGCGACGCTTGCTCGTGCGGCTTGGCTTCCGTGTGGAAGGAACGCTCCGATCCTATCGGATCGACGCCGTCGGGGTGCCGTACGACATCGTGGTCTCAAGTGTGACTCGCAAGGAATGGCCGAGGGTCGGGTATATCCAGCAGGCGGTGATCGCACAGCAGGATTGGCCCTGGAAGGATCGCTTGCCGTCGATGATGCCGCCCTAGGCAAGCAACGCCGGGGACACTGGACCCGAACTTCACACCGCAGACGCGACACGCTACTCTCGCGCAACGCAAATCGCGGGAGGAATGGACGTGGATCTTCTCACCCAGTTGAAGGAGCGGCCGCTGCCCTTCGCCACGCTGCTCGGCATCGAACTGGTCAGTGCCGAGCCGGACAAGGTGGTGGCGCACATGGTGGTTCGTCCCGAGCTCTGCACCCGGCCGGACGTGGTGCACGGCGGCGCAGTGATGGCTTTCGCCGATACGCTGGGCGCCATCGGCACCATCGCCAACCTGAAAGAGGGCGCCGGCACCACCACCATCGAAAGCAAGACCAACTTCATCGGCGCGGGGCCGCTGGGCAATCGCCTGGTCGGCGAAACCACGCCGGTGCACCGCGGCCGCCGCACCCAGGTGTGGCAGACCCGGATTACCACGGCGGAAGGCAAGCTGGTGGCGGTGGTGACGCAGACGCAGCTGGTGTTGTGATGTGCGAAGGCGTGTAGGGTGCGTTAGCGAAGCGTAACCCACCGCCGCACACAGTGGTGCATGCAGAATGACGGATGACGCTGCGTTCATCCGCCCTACAAAGTCAAAAAAAGGCGGACCGCCGTGAGGGCGATCCGCCGCTCTTAATCCATCCTCGATCCCTTCAGATCACTTCCTGCCTCACGTCTCCAACTGCTTGCCGATCGGCAGCGTGCGGATGCGCTTGCCGGTCGCGGCAAAGATCGCGTTGATCAGCGCGGGCGCGAACGGCGGCACGCCTGGCTCGCCGACGCCGCTGGGCGGCGTGTCCTCGTCCGCCGGCACGATGTGGACATTGGTGATCAGCGGCGCTTCGTCCATCCGCACCACCGGGAAGTCGTCGAAGTTACCTTGCTCCACCCTGCCGTTCTTGAACGTCACGGCGCCATGCTTGGCGAGACTGAGCCCCATGATGGCGGCGCCTTCGATCTGCGACTGGATGCGTTCAGGGTTGACGAACGTTCCGCAGTCGATCGCGGTGTCCACCCGCGGCACGCTGAGCTCGCCCTTCTCGCCGATCGCCACCTCGACGATGGTGGCAATGTAGCTGACGAAGCTGCGATGCACGGCGATGCCGAGCCCGTGCCCCTTCGGCACCGAGCGGCCCCAGCCGCCCTTGTCAGCCACCGTCTCGACCACCCGGCGCAAACGGCCGGCATCGATCGGATAGCTGTCCAGCGGCTCGCCGTAGTTCCAGAAGTCCTTCACGGAGTCGTTGAGCTTGACGATCCGTGCCTTGCCGATCAGCTCGAGCAGCATGTCCTTCTGGTCGCGGCCGGTGGCGTGCGCCAGCTCACCGACCATCGATTGCACGGCGAATCCGTGCGGGATGTTCGAGACCGAGCGGAACCAGCCGATCCTTGTGTACGCGGAGACGTCCGGATTCTCGCAACGGATGTTGGCGATCTCGAACGGGAGATCGACCAGGCCCATGCCGAGCTCGAACGGAGCCTCGTTCTTGGCGCCGGCGGCGAAGGTCGAGGCGATGGTCGGCGCCGCGCTGCGGTGCCGCCAGGCGATCACCTTGCCGCTCTTGTCGAGACCGGCTTCGATCCGCTCGACCGAGACCGTGTGCAGGAAGTCGTGACGAACGTCGTCCTCCCGCGTCCACTGCACCTTCACCGGCGCGCCCAGCGCCTTCGACAGCAGTGCGGCTTCGAGCGCGAAGTCGCACTTCGACTTGCGGCCGAAGCCGCCGCCGAGCAGGGTGACATTCACGGTGACATTGTCCTCGGGAATGCCCAGCGTCTTCGCCACGTCCTCGCGGGTGCCGCCGGCGCTCTGCACCGGCGCCCAGATCTCCGCCTTGCCGTCGGTGACATTGGCCACTGCCACCGGCGGCTCCATGCTGACATGGGCGAGATGCGGCAGGTAGTATTCGCCGACAACGACCTTGGCCGCGCTCTTCAGCGCCGCATCGACATCGCCGTCGTTGCGCACCACCTTGCCGGGCTGCCGTGCCGCGCCTTCCAGCATGGTGCGATAGGCTACGGAATCGTAGCTCGCATTTGGCCCGTCGTCCCATTCGACCTTCAGGGCGTCGCGTCCCTTGATCGCGGCTCCGGTATTGCGGGCGATTACGGCGACACCGCCGAGCGGCTGGAACTTGGAGGGCCAGGGCCAGCCCTGCACCTCCATCACCTTTTCGACGCCGGGCACCTTGAGCGCTTCCGCGGCGTCGAACGATTTCAGCTTGCCGCCGGTGACCGGTGGCCGGGCGATCACCGCGTACTTCATGCCGGGCAGGCGGGTGTCGATGCCGTAGTGCGCCTTGCCGGTGGTGATGTCGTGCAGATCGACGATGCTGACCTGGCCCTTGCCGAGATAACGAAAATCCTTCGGGCTCTTCAGCTTGAGGTCGGCGATGGCAGGAACCGGCTGTGCCGCGGCGTCGGCGGCGAGATCGCCGAATCCGATCTTGCGGCCGCTCGCGGCATGCACCACCTCGTGGTTGGCGGCTTTCACCTCGGCCACCGGCACGCCCCAGCGTTTGGCGGCGGCGGCTTCCAGCATGGCTCGCGCCGACGCGCCGATCTGACGCATCGGGATCAGGTAGTGCCGCGTGCTGCGCGAACCGTCGGTGTCCTGGTTGCCGTATTTGGCTTCATTGCCGGGCGCCTGCTGCACGCGCACGCGCGCCCAGTCGGCTTCCATTTCCTCGGCGACGATCAGCGGCAGGCTGGTGCGCACGCCGGTGCCCATTTCGGCGCGATGCGCCAGGATGGTGACGATGCCGTCGGGCGCGATGGCGACGAAGATGCGCGGATCAACAACAGTGCCGTGTGGCATCTTGTCGGCGCCGGTGCTGTAGGCCGCAAACGCGCGGCGCGACATCAGCGGTGCGGCCAGCACGAAGCTGCCGACCAGGCCGAGGCCCTTCAGGACGCTGCGGCGGGAAATGATTTCGACCTTGGCGGGCGTTGGGACGGGAAAGATGCTGTTCATGGTCACACCCCCGTCGAAGCGAGATGCACGGCATTCTCGATGCGCTGATAGCAGCCGCAGCGGCAGATGTTGCCGGCCATGGCTTCGCGAATCTGGTCGTGCGAGGGTTTTGGATTCTGCTTCAGCAGGGCGGCGGCCTGCATGATCTGGCCGGCCTGGCAATAGCCGCATTGCGGCACGTTGACCTGGCGCCACGCCTTCTGCACCGGATGGTCGCCGGTCGGATGCAGGCCTTCGATGGTGGTCACCTCGCCGGTGACGTCGGATACCGCGGTGATGCAGGAGCGCACCGCTTCGCCGTCCACCATCACGGTGCAGGAGCCGCACAATGCCTGGCCGCAGCCGAACTTGGTGCCGGTCAGTCCGGTTTCGTCGCGCAGGTACCAGAGCAGCGGCAGGGAGGGATCGCCATCCCAGGTTTTGGTTTCGCCGTTGATTTTAAGCGTGATCATGATCAATCCTCCGATTGTTCGACGCGTTTGCCGGCGATCCCATCGGAAGCCGGCAAAAGAGATTCGCGAGAGATGTCTTTCGCGAGAGATGTCAGTGGCGTGGCGACGATGCCTCCAGATTGAATCATTCCAAAGGCACATGAACGTGATCGTCTTGCATGGGCGGGTTGCAGCGAAAACGGCCCGAAAACGATCGATTTCGGCGTCCCGGGCCGCGTTGCCGATGCCCGGGACACCGATGAAGGCCCGCAGTTACTTCTTCAGCGCGAACACCCAGATCACGCCGCCCTGCGGAACGTTGGCTTCGACACCCGGGACCTTGGCCATCACCATGCCGTCCTGGATGCGCTGGGCATCGACGCCCCAGCCGGATTGGACAGCAATGTATTCTGTCCCATCTACGTCGTAGGCGATCGGCATGGCCATGATGCCGGAGTTGGTCTTCTGCTCCCACAACAGCTCGCCGTTCTTGGCATCGAAGGCGCGGAAGTAGCGGTCGTTGGTGCCGCCGGCAAAGACGAGATCGCCGGCCGTCGCCGTCACCGAGCCGAACAGCGGTGAATTGTGGAAGTTGTGCGACCACACCTTCTTTCCGGTGGAGGGATCCCAGGCCTGGAGCTCGCCAAAATGATCCGAGCCGGGGCGCGGCAGCAGCACGACATCGTCGGGCTTGGCGCCGAGCCAGAGCTGCCCAGGCACCAGCGGCACCTTCTCGCCGTTGACGCTGCCGCAGAAGTTTTCGTTCGCCGGGACATAGACCAGCTTGGTGTTCTGGCTATACGCCGCCGACGGCCAGTCCTTGCCGCCCCACAGCGAGGGACAGAACTCGACTTTCTTGCCGAGGCCAGGTTTGTGCGCCGGATCGACCACCGGCCTGCCGGTCTTGTCGATCTCCTTCCAGACGTCGGTGTGCACGAAGGGCCAGCCGGCGACGTAGTTGATGCTGTCCGCCTTGCGTTCGAGGATCCAGAAGATGGAGTCGCGGCCGGGATGGATCAGGCTCTTGAAGGTGCGACCGTCACGCTGCAGGTCGACCAGCATCGGCGCATCCACCTCGTCCCAGTCCCAGGAATCATTCTGATGGTACTGGTGGTATCCCTTGATCTTGCCGGTTTCGGGGTCGAGCGCGAGCACCGAACTGGTGTAGAGATTGTCGCCGGGGTGAGCTTCACCTGGCCATGGCGCGGCGTTGCCGACGCCCCAGTAGATGGTGTTGGCATCGACATCATAGGTTCCCGTCATCCAGGCGGAACCGCCACCGGATTTCCAGTCGTCACCCTGCCAGGTCTCGTGGCCGGGTTCCCCTTCGCCGGGAATGGTGAAGGTCCGCCACAATTCCTTGCCGGTGTTGGCGTCGTAAGCGACGACATAACCTCGGACGCCGAACTCGCCGCCGGAGCCGCCGACGACAACCTTGCCGTTGACCACCATTGGCATCAGGGTCATGTACTGGCCCTTCTTGTAATCCTGTACCTTGGTGTCCCACACCACCTTGCCGGTCTTGGCGTCGAGCGCCACGACATGGTCGTCGGTGGTGGCAAGATACAGTTTGTCCTGCCACAGTCCGACGCCACGGCTGGTCGGATGCAGCTGGAACAAGTCGTCGGGCAATTGCCTCTTGTAGCGCCAGTATTCTTCACCGGTCTTGGCGTTGAGCGCGATCACCTGTCCCATCGGGGTTGCGACGAACATCACGCCGTTGTTGATGATCGGCGGCGCCTCGTGGCCCTCGATCACACCGGTGGAGAACGTCCACACCGGGACCAGATTCTTGACGTTCGAGGCGTTGATCTGGTCGAGCGGGCTGTAGCCCTGGCCGTCATAGGTGCGGCGATACAGCATCCAGTTGCCGGGTTCCGGATTCTTGAGCCGCTCGGGCGTCACCGGACTGTAATTCTCGATCGGGCCGGCGTTTGCCATCATCGGCATCAGGCATGTGGACGCGACCAGGCTCGATAAGAACCATTGTTTCATGGTCATAGGCGCTACCTCCTGCTTTGTTTTTTTGATGGGCCGTCTCGTCCCGCAGCGTTTGCGATGCGGGATCGAAATTCTGGATCACAGAGACTGCTGTGCACCTACCTTTCCGATGAATGGGGCGGTGATCGTGAGCGCGTGGTCCGCCTTGGCGAGCGGAAGGGCCGCAAGGCGCCGGGGGGCCGGACCGAACACGACCTGTGCACTTTGGCGGGGGTCGTATTCGGAATTATGACAAAGACATTTGAAGACGTTGTTGCCGCCCTCGGTTGCCTTCGCCCAACCGGTGACGTCGCATCCGGCATGCGTGCACACGGCTGAATAGGCGAGGATTCCGTCGGCCGCGCGCGGACGGGTGTCGTCGTCGAGGTCGGCCGGATCAAACCGCACCACCAGCAGTTCGTTCAAGCGCGATCCGTTGCGGATCACCTTGGTTGCGGGATCCATCGGCCAGGCCATGACCGGCGGTCCGCCGAGCGGCAGGTCTTCAGGCTTGATCACTGCGCTTGCGTGGTCGCCGTCCGCGAACACCAGCAGATCGCCTTTCTTGGGCCGCTCGTCGCTGCCGGGCGCATCGTCTTGCGCATGCGCTGTTTCGCGTGTGACCACGCCGATGCATCCTGCCAGGGCGGTGATCAGCAGCGCACGTCGCGCTGGGCAGGTGAGAGAGGAATTTGCGCGGCATGAAGAGATTGTCGCGACCTGCGGCGCATTCGGCACCGTTGCCGTATCGGCCACAGCTCGTGTCGCAGCAGCGAACGGATCGGATGAATCGCCGCAGTGATCGCCAGAATTGACGTCTTGCATCTCTCCTCCCGGCTTTCGTCATCGCCGATGAGCGATGCAAAATTTTTTGTCGTGGATGATTTCGAGAGATCGTGGCTGGGTGATGAGGAACTCAGACTTTAGTCTCAGTCGCGATACTAAGCGGCAACTTCGCGATGTTGCAAGCGTCGTGTTCCGGTGAGTCGAGATCGTTTTTGTTTTTATGCTGCGTGCCGAAAAGATTTGCACGCGCTGCGTCCCGCATCTGTAATCGCGAAAATTTTCTGACAACTGCGCGATAATATTTTTTTGCTCCAAGCGTTGCGGATCCACGTTGTATTTTATCTTTCGGATGACGCGCGGAGCAGCATCGGCAATCGGCATCGCAGCAAGCAGCTTGCTGCAGGTGCGTCAGCCCAAATCGTGGGATCTCGATCGCCATGTGGCGCGCGTCGCTTGTCCGTCTCCCGCGCGAGCGATAGTTTTGCGCCGTCGTTTATCGGTTCGTTGCAGGAGAGCCACATGTCGGAGCGCACGGGACTGGTCGCCACCGCGGAGCTCGCCGCCAGGCTAGGCCGGTCAGATCTCCGCGTGTTCGATTGCACCAGCTATCTCGAGCCCACGCCGCCCGGCAGCGATGCGCCTTATCTCGTTGTGCCGGGGCAGCAGACGTTTGAGACGGCGCATATTCCCGGCGCGGATTTTCTCGACCTGCAGGGCGAATTCTCCGACCAGTCCACGGATCTGAGGTTCATGATGCCGGCCACCGCGCAGCTCGAGGCGGCGTTCGGTGCCCACGGCATCGGTGCGAATACGAATGTGGCGCTGTACAGCATCGGCACCATGATGTGGGCGACAAGGTTCTGGTGGATGCTGACCTCGCTCGGCTTTGACAATGTGTCGGTGCTGGACGGCGGCTTCGACAGATGGACGGCTGAGGGGCGACCCATCGAGAGCGGACCTGCGCGCGGCTATCCGCCGGCCACTTTCGCCGCGAGCCCGCGTGCGGGCTATTTCGTCGACAGGCATGCGGTGCGGGCAGCGATGGCGCAGCCAGGCACCGCGATCGTCAACGCGCTGGGGCCGCAGTTCCACAGCGGAAAGGAGCCGAGCCGTTATGGCCGGCCCGGACGCATCCCCGGCAGCGTCAATGTGCCCGCGGCCTCGCTGATCGATCCGCAGACCAAGACGTTCGTTCCGCTCGCGGACGCCAAGGCAAAATTCGCCGCGCAAGGCATCACTGCGCAAACGAATGTCGTGGCGTATTGCGGCGGCGGCATCTCGGCCACTATCGATCTGTTCCTGCTGCACCAGTTGGGCCACGACAAGCTCGCGCTCTATGACGGCTCGATGGGCGAGTGGGTGAGGGATGCCGCGCTGCCGATCGAGACGGATTGAGCGCGCGATCATGACGCAAAGCCTTTCCGCGGCGAGTGGCGGTTCTTGATGGCGAGCTCGGCTGAGCCCCGGATCTTCTATGCCGTCCGGTGGCGGCAGCGTGTTGCTGCGCTTGTGCTGGCCTTCATGGCGCTGATGTTCCTCCTCATGCCGACGCTTTCGGATGGCCGGTTGGAACGACCGGATTGGCTCGGTACGATCCTGGCGCTGCTGTTTGTGTATCCAGCCTATCGTTTTGCATGCGGACGTACGGTTGTCGCAGTTCTTAAACAGGACGGCGTATCTTTCGTCGGGCGTCTCGGCCCGTCTCGCGGCGCCATGATCGCGCTGCTCTATACGGATACCCTGAGCTTTATTGACTATGACGAGATCGCGTCGGTAGATCTCGACTCTCGATTCTGGACTGGCCGCCGAGTCGTTTTTCACCTGAAGGACGCGGGCCAAGGGCCACGGATCGCAACTATCCTGCTGCCCATGCGTGCAGACGATCAAGTCCAATTGGTCGCCGCCATACGGAACAAGCTCGACGTCCGGGGAGGCCGACGGCCTTTCCCGGCAGAGGCAACGCGATAAAGCTTTCGCGCGGATGAGCAGTGATCGGCGCGCTGCCCGGTTTGTCCGTTCCGTGAAAACTCGTCCTTGTGAAGCGCAGATGTTCGTGCGTAGCTAAGGTCCAATCGATACCGTGATCAGGTGGACATCATCCCATGGCGAACAGGATCTCCGACACGACCAGCGATCACCGGCTGCCCCGCTTCGCAGTTCTGATCGATGCGGACAACACATCGCCGCGGATCGCGGAGGGGCTGTTCGAGGAGGTCGCCAAGTTCGGCGAGGCCAGCGTGCGCCGTATCTATGGCGATTTCTCCAATCAGCGGCTGAAATCGTGGACCGAGATCCTGCAGAGATTTGCCATCGATCCGTATCAGCAGTTTGCCTACACCACGGGCAAGAACGCCTCTGACATCGCGCTGGTGATCGATGCGATGGACCTGCTGCACTCCGGTCGCTTCGATGGATTCTGCCTGGTGTCGTCCGACAGCGATTTCACTCGTCTTGCGTCGCGGCTGCGCGAGCAGGGCGCCGATGTCTACGGTTTTGGCGCCCAGAAGACGCCGGAGAGCTTCCGCCAGGCCTGCCGCCGGTTCATCTACACCGAAAACCTGTTGCCGGAGCCGCAGGCGTCGGGGCCCGAGCCGGCGTCGAAGTCGCGATCGCTGGAACAGCCGAGCGCCGCCATCCCCATTCTCAACAAAGCCGTCGCTCAAATGGAGAGCGAAGACGGCTGGGTTCGCTTGCGCGACGTGGGCAAACAGTTGTCGAACCTGGTTTCTGATTTTGACGTCCGTACCTATGGCTTCGGCAAGCTGAGCGATCTCGTGCGGAAGACCAATGCCTTCGACATCGAACAGGCCGAGGGCGGCCAGATGCGCATCAGGGCCAAGGTCGCGACCAAGACCGAGAGCAAGTCTGAGACCAGGTCGGCGGGCACGAACGAGAGGCCGCGCCGCCGGCGCCGCGCCCCGAGCGTCTGATCGACGTTCGGCTTTTGACCTCTGTCTTTACTAGGACGCTATCAAGGCCGCCTTGATCGATGCGGCCCGCGCGCGCAGCAGCTTGACGAAGGCCTGGGCGGCCGGCTGCAGCGGGCGGCCGCGCAGTGTCACGATCCCGATCTGCCGCAGCATCCTCTTGTCCTTGATCGGCAGCAGGCGCAGGTCCGAGAGATCGAGCTGCGGAGTCACAAGTCCGGCGATGAACGTGATCCCGAGCCCGGCGCGGACCATGGCTGACAGCGTAAGGATGTTGCGGGTGACGAACACCGGCGCGTAAGTCAGCCCGGCGTCGGCGAAGGACCGCGCGATGGTGCCCCATGCGGTGGATTGCATGGGAAAGCTCAGGATCGGATACGCCGCAGCATCACGCACGGTCACCGCCCGCCGTGTGCTCAAGGGATGCTTCTCCGGCACCATCACCATGAAGGCATCGTCGAGCAGTTTCTGAAAGGTGAACTGCCGCTCATCCGGATCGAACGGGATGATGGCGAAGTCGACTTCACCGCTGGCGAGTCGGTCGAGTTCCCGCCCGAAGAAGTCATCGATCAGGACAATCTCCACGCCGGGCCACTCCTGCTGGAACAGCTTGATCGCCGGCGGAATGAGACTGGCGGCGACCGTGGTGGTGGCGCCCAGCACCACCCGCCCGCGTTTCAATTGCGCCTCGTCATTGAGTTCCTGAACGATGGCGCGCAGTTCCGCGACGGTGCGCTCCGCGCGCAGCCGCAACCGCTCGCCTGCCGCGGTGATGGTGACCCGGCGCGTGGTGCGATGAAACAGCCGCAGACCGAGATCGGCCTCGACCCGCTGGATCCGCGCGGTCACCGATGGCTGCGAGCAGCCGAGTGCGGTAGCGGCGGCGCGAAAGCTGCCGGCCTCGGCGACAGCCAGCACCGCCTGCAGATCGGCGGTCTCGAGATTGATCAGCTTCATCTATCAATCGATCCAATATTTACAGATTGTTGATTGAAGCCAGTGGGTGTTGGGTAAGTCAAGTCGATATCAGGGAGAGAGCCCAATGCCCGCAATGGCCCCGTCGCCCGCGGTGGTGGATTTGCACGGCGAATCCAGCACGCACGCCACCGAACGTCTCGCGGCGTTCGTGGTCGACACGTCGCTCGCCGACCTGCCGCGCGACGCGGTGGCCCTGTTGCGTGGGTGCTGGCTCGATTTCATCGGCAACTCGGCGTTTGCCGCGGTGTTTGCCGAAAGCAGTCCGGCGATCAGGGCGGCCATCGCGCGCCTCGATGGTGAAAGCGGTCCAGCCACGGTGATCGGCGAGGCCCGCGGATATGCTCCGCACTGGGCCGCGCTGCTGAACGGCGCCTATGCCCACACCCTCGATTTCGACGACACCAATCAGATCCAGACCGGCCATCCCGGCGCGCCGGTGATTGCCGCCGCAATGGTCGAGGCCGAACGTATCGGCGCCGATGGCGACGCCTTCCTGCAGGCGCTGGCCGTGGGGTACGAGGTTTGCTGCCGGATCGGCGGCGCCATTGGTCCCGGCGGCTACGATCGCGGCTTTCACATCACCGCCATCAGCGGCATCTTTGGCGCGGTTGCGGCGGTGGCCAAACTGCGTTCGCTCGACAGCGCGACCATCTGCAATGCGTTCGGCCTTGCTTTGAGCAAGGCGTCGGGATCGATGCAGTATCTGGACAACGGCTCCTGGAACAAGCGCATCCATCCCGGTTTTGTGGCGCACGACGCGCTGCTGTGCGTGACCATGGCGGAAGCCGGCGTGGTCGGTGCCGCGCGCGCGATCGAGGGCCGCTATGGCGTGCTGACCAGCTTCACCGGTGCGCCGCATCCCGACATTCTTGTCGCGGAGCTCGGAATGCGGTGGACGCTTTTGCGCACCGCGATCAAGCCCTATCCCTCCTGTCGCCTGACCCACGCCGCGATCGATGCCGCGCTCAATCTCCGGTCGCGGTTCGGATCAACGGATCTGAGCTGGGCTTCGATCCGCATCGGCCTCTCCCCGGTGGCGATGAAAATCGTCGGTGAGCGATTGCCCGCGAAGCTGACGCCGCGCAACACGGTCGATGCCCAGTTCAGCGTCTATTTCCAGGTCGCCGCGGCGTGGCTCGACGGCCGGGTCGAATGGTCGAGCTACCAGCGGCTGGCGGCGCCCAACATCGTCGCCATGATGGCGCGCATCACCGTTGTGGTCGATCCGGCCATGACCAAGGCCGGCGCGTCGGTGGTGGTGCGGCTTGACGGCAGCGACGTTTCGCGAACCGTCGAGACGCCACTGGGTGAACCGGAAAATCCGGTCGGCTGGGATCTGCTGCGCGTCAAATTCATGTCTCTCGCCGAGCCGGTCTATGGCGCAGCAAGGGCTGGGGACATTGCGGATCGCGTGGGCGAGACCGGCCCGGCAACGCAGATGCGGGACATCATCGGCTTGCTGCGGGCCACGGATGCCGCGTCCAGCGGCAATCGCGGCTGATCACCACCAGCACAAGCGCCGAAACAGGCGCAGGGAGGACACATGTCGACCATGGTGACCCCGATGGGGGTGAATGCCGGCGCGCGCCTGGATCGCCTGCCGATGAGTCCGTGGCACTACCGGCTGATCGCGCTGGTCACGGCCGGCGTGTTCATCGATCTGTTCGAGCTCTATTCCGGCGGCAGCATCCTCGCCGCACTGGTGCAATCCGGCTGGTCGACCATGTCGATCAACGCGACCTTCCTGTCGGTCACGTTCTTCGGCCTGCTGGTGGGCGCCTGGCTCGCCGGCATTCTGGGCGACCGTTACGGCCGCCGCTTCTGCTACCAGCTGAATCTCGCGCTGTTCGGCTTTGCGTCCCTGGCGGCCGGGTTCGCGCCGAACATGACCGTGCTGATCGGCCTGCGTTTCATCATGGGGCTGGGGCTCGGGGCCGAGGTCGTGGTCGGCTACGCCACGCTCGCGGAATTCCTGCCGGCGCGCAATCGTGGCCGCTGGGTCGCCTGCATGGCGCTGATCGCGAATTTCTCCTCGTTCGTCTCGCTGTCGGTGGCCTACTTCATTATCCCGGCGCTGGGCTGGCGTGCCATGTTCGTGCTTCAGGGCCTCGCGGCGCTCGGAATCTGGCTGGCGCGAAAATCCATGCCGGAATCGCCGCGCTGGCTGGAATCCGTCGGCCGCATGGACGAGGCGGACAAGGTCCTGCAATCCATCGAGGCCGAGGTGGCGAAGACGCACGTGGTGCCGGCGATGAGCACACGCGGGCCGGCGCCACGCACCGAGCCGGTGTCCGTCACCGTGCTGTTCTCGCGATCGGTGTTGCGACGGACCATGATCGGCATTCTCATCAACGTCACCGTGGGCTTTACGCTCTATGGCTTCCTGCAGTGGCTGCCGACGATCTTCGTGCAGCAGGGCATGACCCTGAGCTCGTCACTGCAGATCCTGATGGTGATGGCCATCGGCAAGACCGTGGGCGCTGCTGCCGGCATGTTCCTGTCGGACTGGATCGGGCGCAAGCCGAGCATCGTCGCATTCGCGTTGCTGTCCGCGGTCATCGGTATCGCTCTGGTGTTCGCGGACGGCCCCTGGTTCATCGCAACCAGCTTCATGCTCGCGGTGACACTCGGCATCGCCAACACCGTCGCATTCACCGTCTACGTTCCGGAGCTGTTCGAGACGCGCTATCGGCTGCGCGGCACCGGGCTCTGCGGCGCGGCCGGACGGCTTGCGACGTCCGCGGTGCAGTTCCTGGTGGTCTATCTCTACGGGCTCGGCGGCCTCGGCGCGATTGTCGGCATGCTGGTCGTCCTTCTGATCGTCGAGGCGATCGTCATCCAGCTGTTCGGCGACGAGACCCGTCAGGTCTCGCTCGAGGCCGCCGCGCCTGCTGATATCGGCGAGATGCGGTCCGCCGGCCTTCCCAGTATCGAACCTGTCAAATCCTGAGGAGTTGAAAGTGACATCGTCCAGCGAACAAACCGCCATTCCCTGCACGCTGCTGCGCGGCGGCACCAGCAAGGGCGTCTTTTTTCACGAGCGCGATCTGCCGCCGCGGGGGCCGTTGCGCGACAAGGTGCTGAAGCGGGTGATGGGAACGCCGGATGTGGTTCAGATCGATGGCCTGGGTGGCTCGCGGCTGATCACCTCGAAGATCGCAATCATCCAGCGCTCGTCGCGGCCGGACGCGGATGTCGATTACACCTTCGGGCAGGTCGAGGCTGACCGGGATTCCATCCATTGGGACGGAAACTGCGGAAACATCTCCTCCGGTGTCGGCCCCTTTGCGATCAATGCCGGGCTGGTTGAAGCAGTCTCACCGGTCACAGTGGTGCGAATCCACAATACCAACACCGACAAGCTTTTGATCGCCCATGTTCCGGTTGAGGGCGGCCGCGCCAAGGTCGCCGGAGATTTCGCGATCGATGGCGTTCCCGGCACCGGCGCCGAGATCTTCATGGATTATCACCTCACCCTTGGCGCCCGCACCGGCCGCATGTTGCCGACCGAACGTGCGGTCGATTGGCTGGCGCTGGAGGACGGCACCAATCTGGAAATCACCCTGTGCGACGTCGGCAACCCCTGTGTGTTCTTCCGCGCGCAGGATATCGGGCTGAGCGGCAGCGAGCTGCCCGATCATATCAACGGCGACCCGAGCATTTTGTCGCGCCTGCGCGAAATCCGCGGCAAGGCGGCGGAGCGGCTGGGTTTCTGCAGCAACTGGGCCGAGGCCGAAACCACCGCGCCCGGCGGCCCGCTGGTGGTGATGGTCGCGCCACCGGAGGATTACCTGAACATGCGGCGGGAACCGGTGTCCGCGGACGCGATGGATCTGCGCGCGCGTCTGGTGTTCTTCAACAAATGCCATGAGAGCATGGCGGGCACTGGCTCGATGTGCACAGCGGCGGCGTCGCGCATCGAAGGCTCGGTGGTCCATCGCGCGCTGGGTGCACCGCCCGAGGGCCGCGACACCCTGCGGATCGGACATCCCCTCGGGGTGATGCGCGTGCGGGTCAAGGCGCGCGCCTCCAATGCGGTTGGTGGTGTCGAATTCGAGGAACTCGGCTTTGGCCGGACGGCTCGTCACATCATGGAAGGCACTGTCTATGTGCCGACCGCGACGTTCGCCTGAGATGGTTCGCGTGCAACGTCATAGCGTCAATCCGGAGGTCTCATGAAACAATCATCCGCGTTCCGCACCTTGATGAAAGCCGGCAAGATCATTGTCGCACCCGGCGCTTATGACGGCATCACCGCGCGGCTGATCGCGCATGCCGGGTTCCCGGCCGTCTACATGACCGGGGCTGGAACGGCGGCGACGCTGGGCTACCCGGATTTCGGCCTGGTCACCATGACGGAGATGGTCGCCAACGCGGCAACGCTGGCCCGGGCGGTGGACATTCCCGTCATCGCCGATGCCGACACCGGCTATGGCAACGAACTTAACGTCACCCGCACAGTGCGGGAGTATGAGGCCCGTGGTGTCGCCGGCATCCATATCGAGGATCAGGTGGCCCCCAAGCGCTGCGGTCATCTCGACGGCAAGGAGGTGGTCTCCCGCGACGAATTCGTCGCCAAGATCCGGGCGGCTGTCGCCGCGCGGCGTGATTCCGACTTCGTCGTGATCGCGCGCACCGACGCTCGCGCGGTGCTGGGTTTCGACGAGGCAATTGGCAGGGCCAACGCCGCCCTGGCTGCCGGGGCTGATATGGCGTTTGTGGAAGCGGTTCAGACCATGGAAGAGTTGAAGGCGGTTCCGCAACAGGTGAAGGGGCCTTGCCTGCTCAATGTCGTTCGCGGCGGCAAGACGCCGGATATCGATTTCGCCACGGCGCAGCAAATCGGATATCGGCTCGCCATCCTGCCGAGCCTCCTGATCGTCGCGGCGACGGACGCCTATTCCGCGGTGCTCAAATCGGTAAAGGAAACCAATGCCCCGCCCACATCCGCCGGCAGCATGCCGGTAAGCGAGCGGTTTCGGCGGCTCGGATCCGATGAATGGGCCGCGCTGGCGACACGGTTCCGCGACCCGCAGGGCGTGGCCGATCGTGCCGCGGAGTAACGCGTGATGGCCAAAACGCTGCTCGACAAACTCTGGGATCAGCATGTGGTGGCGGATCTCGGCGAAGGCTGGTCGCTGCTGCATATCGACCGGCACCTGCTGCACGATCTCTCGGGTACGGCCGGATTGATGGCGCTGGCGCAGCGCGGGCTTACCGTGGGCAATCCCGAACTTGCGTTCGCGACGCCGGATCACGTGGTGTCGAGTGCCCCTGGACGCACCGGGCAGACCTTCGCGCCTGGGGCGAAGCTGTGGGCCGGCCTGAAGCAACTTTCCGCCAAGGCCGGCATCCGGTATTTCGAGCTCGGCGAATTGGGGCAGGGCATCGTGCATGTGATGGCGCCCGAACTCGGCATTACGTTGCCGGGCGTCTCGCTGATCTGCGGCGACAGCCACACCTGCACCAATGGCGGTCTCGGCGCCCTTGCCTTCGGTGTCGGCTCATCGGAGCTCACCCATGCGCTGGCGACGCAGACGCTGCGGCAACGCAAGCCCAAGGCGATGCGGGTCCGGTTCGAGGGCAAGCCTGGGCCGGGCGTGACGGCGAAAGACCTGATCCTCCATCTCGTCGGCCGGATCGGCGCTGCGGCCGGCACCGGCCATGCCGTCGAATATGCCGGCGACGCCATCCGGGCGATGGGGATGGAAGGGCGCATGACCATCTGCAACTTGTCCATCGAACTCGGCGCCAAGATCGGTTTTATCGCGCCGGACGAGACCACCTTCGCCTATGTCGAAGGCCGCCGCTTCGCGCCAAAAGGCGAAACGTTCCATCGCGCGGTGGCGCAGTGGCGTCAACTGACGAGCGACGATGATGCGGCGTTCGACCGCGACGAGGTCATTGACGTCGCCAACATCGCGCCGACCATCACCTGGGGCACCAGCCCCGAGCATGCGATCGCGATCGACCAGCCGATTCCCGATCCGGCCAATGCGCCCGATCCGACGCGGCGCAAGGCCTGGCAGGAGGCGCTCGCCTACATGGCACTCGTTCCCGGCCAGCCGATCGAAGGCACCGGGATCGACTGGGTTTTCATCGGCTCCTGCACCAACTCGCGCCTGTCGGATCTGCGTGACGCCGCGGCTATCGCGCGCGGGCGGCATGTCGCCGATGGCGTGACCGCCTGGGTGGTGCCGGGCTCCGAGCGCGTCAAGCGCGATGCCGAAGCGGAAGGACTCGATGCGATTTTTCGCAACGCGGGCTTCCAATGGCGCGAACCCGGCTGCAGCATGTGCGTGGCCGCCAATGGCGAACGGGTGCCGCCGGGCGCTCGCGCGGTCTCCACCTCGAACCGCAATTTCGTCGGCCGCCAGGGGCCGGAAGCGCGCACCCATCTGGCCAGCCCTGCGATGGCGGTCGCCGCCGCTATCACCGGCCGGCTCACCGATGTCAGGAAACTGTGAGATGCAGCCCTTCACCCGGATCAGTGGCCCCGCTGCGCCCTTGTTGCGCGCCAACATCGATACTGATGTCATCATCCGGATCGAGCGCCTGACCAGCGTCGCCCGCGACGACCTCGGTCGTCATGCGTTCGAGGCGCTGCGCGTTCGCAAGGACGGCAGCGACAATCCGGACTTTGTGCTGAACAACCCCGTCTTTCGCAACGCGCCGATTTTGATCGCGGGCGAGAATTTCGGCTGCGGGTCTTCGCGCGAGGGCGCGGTATGGGCCCTGATGGCCGCGGGCCTGCGCTGCGTGATCGCTCCGAGTTTCGGCGATATCTTCTACAACAACTGTTTCCAGAACGGCATGCTGCCGATCGTGCTGCCGGCTGACGTCGTCACCCGACTGGCGGATCAGGCCGCTGGCGGTACACCGCTGACCGTTGATCTGGTGGAACGCACCATCCTCTCCCCGCAAGGCGAGACGATCGCCTTCGCCATCGATGCGCAGCGGAGGGAGACCCTGATCGAAGGATTCGACGACATTACCCGCACGCTCAAGCGCCGGCGGGAGATCGCGGCCTGGCAGTCGCGCGATCGCGTAGCGCGGCCATGGGTGTGGGACATCACGGTCGCGATGCACGCCGAATAACTGCGGACCGCATCAGCTAATGCCTGGCGACGGCTTGCTCGGGGTCATGCTTGGCCGACCCCGTACCGGCCAAGGAACATCCGGATGGCTTCGTCGATGATCACTTTGTCCGGCGGCATGTCCTGTATCGCGGGCCCGATCGCCATGACCTTCGGCCAGATGATGAATTCCTGGATCAGTCCCAGGAATTGATGAGCTGCGAGCTCGGGATGCGGGCACGACAATTGTCCATCCGCGATCATCTTCTCGATGCATCCGACAAAGGCCCGCAGCAAAGGCTGCTTGCCGAGGCGGTAGAACTCCTGCCCGATCCAGGGAAGCCGTCGGGATTCGGAGATGACCAGACGCGTGAAGGCGATCTGATCGGTGTCGGAGACGAACCGGAAAATCGCTTCCGCAAATCGTTTGAGGATGGCCTTGGGATCGTCCGGACCAAGACCTTTGGGCACACGGCCCCTGGGCAGATGCGAGAAGATCTCGTCCTTGTTGATGCTCGCCCAGTGAAATTCGATCATCGAGCGAAAGACGGCTTCCTTGCTGCCGAACTGGTTGTAGACCGTTTGACGGGAGACACCGGCGGCCTCCGCAATCCGCTCGAGGTTCACGCCGTCATATCCGTCCGCCAGGAAAAGTCGCCGGGCGCCGGCAAGGATGGCGTCGGCGGACGATGATTTACTGGAGGAGCGGCGCACGCGCTGCGCGGGACCTGCCGGGCTGGCTTTCATGTCGAGGTTCCCATCAAAATCGACTTTACAGTCAAGTCTATAAGAGTTGATGAGATCAGGCCATCTGCAACCCGAGTTGATGCCAGATCCTCAACAAGAACCGGATTTGTGCGGCTCGACCGGCCGGCGAAGGCCCTCTTGTCAGCGCATAATTTAGACTGTACTGTAAAGTACACAAGATGCGAGGCGCTCATGAGCGGTCCACTGCCGGTCCGGACATTCCAGGTTGGAGATCTGACGATCACGCGCATTCCCGAGGCGGTGTTGTCGGCGTTTACGCCGCAGGCGCTGCTGCCGAGTTGGGACGCAACGCAGATTCAGGAGCATGTGTTGAGGAGCCTGATCCCGGGCTCGCTCGATGCGGCCCGCCGCCACGTCATCCTCAACACCCATGCCTGGCTGGTCCGATCGGCGGCGCGGACGATCCTGGTCGATACCGGCATTGGCAACGACAAGATTCGCTCAAGTCCGCTCTTCCATCAGTTGCAGACGCCGTTCCTCGCGCGCCTTCAGGAGGCGGGCGTCTCCCCCGATGACGTCGACTATGTTCTGCTGACCCATCTTCACACCGATCACGTCGGCTGGAATACGCAGCTTGTCGACGGGCGGTGGGTCCCAACCTTCCGCAACGCCCAGTATGTGTTTTCAGGGATCGAGTACGAAGCCCTCGATGCGCTGTTCCGGGCGGGCGCCGACCCCCGCGGCTTCTTCGAGGATAGCGTGCAGCCGATCGTTGCGGCCGGACAGGCGCTGCTGGTCGAGGCCGGACCGGTTGGATTCATTGACGGCCTCATGCTGCATCCCACACCCGGTCACAGCATCGATCACTGGTCCATCAGTATGGCATCGCGCGGCGAAGTTGCGCTGTTCGCGGGCGATGTGATGCATCATCCGGTACAGGTTGATCAGCCGGCCTGGAGCTCCGTCTTTTGCGCGGCGCCGGATGATGCGCAGAGGTCGCGCCGGTGGGCGCTGCAATTCGCTGATGACCACGACGCGCTGGTCTTCAGCTCGCATTTCGCCGAGAGCTCCGTTGGCCGTATTCGGCGTCGCGGCAGCGGTTATGCCTGGCAGTTCACTGAAGGGCCGCGCTGACGCCGCGTCGCGACCGTCATCCGCACCATCGATCGGCAATCCCAGTGAGAGCGCGAGCCATGAACGATGTCATCGATCCAAGCGCCCGGCGCCTTGTGGAAGCCGCCCGCAAGGCCAAGGCCGTGTCCGAAGCCGTACTGACACCCGCGGAAGCGCGTGAGAACTTCCGCGCCTCCCGTCGCGCGCTCTCGCCTGAACCACCCGCGGTCGCATTTGCTGGCGATCTCTCGGCACCGGGCATCGGCGGCGAGATCCCGCTGCGGCTTTACCGCGGCGCCGGAACCGACGGTGAGGCCGTCCTCCCCGTGCTGCTGTTCTTTCATTCCGGCGGTTGGGTGTCGGGTGGTCTCGACACCCACGACGTCGTGTGCCGCTCCATCGCCACCGTCGCGCGCTGCGCGGTGGTCGCGGTCGACTATCGTCTGGCACCGGAGCATCGTTTCCCGGCTGCCATTGAGGACGGCTGGGCGGCGCTCGCGTTCGTCGTGAGCCAGGGCGCGCGCCTCAAGCTGGATGCAACGCGGATCGCGGTCGGCGGCGACAGCGCCGGCGGGAATMTCGCGGCGACGCTCGCGTTGATGGCACGTGACGCAGGACAGCCGCAGTTGGCACTCCAGGTTCTGGCGTATCCGGCGACCGATTTTTCCATTGAGCATCCCTCGTGGGCCAGGCTCGCGGATCAGCCGCCGCTCACTCGTGCCCGCTTGCGCTGGTTTCAGCAGCAATATCTGCGTGACGACAGCGAACGCGGGGATTGGCGGGTGTCACCGCTACTGGCTCCCGATCTGAGAGGGGTCGCGCCAGCTTATATAGCGACGGCCGGCTTCGATCCGCTGCATGACGAGGGTGAGGCCTATCGCAGGCGTCTCGTGGACGCCGGCGTGCCGATCCGGTGGCGCCGCTTTGCCGGCCAGATCCACGGCTTCATCACCATGGGCAAAGTTGTCCCGGAGGCGACCATCCTGATCGGCGAAATTGCGGCCGCGCTGGACTGGGCCTTTCAACCTGCCGACAGGTCGCGCGCGTGATGTCGCTTGTGTGGATGTTGCTTGCGGCTCGCGGTCGTGCTGCCCGTCCCTGGTCGCCGGCTTTCTTATCAGGTTACAAGTTTCCAACCCTGCTCGATATTGGGCAACTGGTGCGCTTGGGCCTCCGAAGATTCGGAAATGTCCCACGCAACATCTGCGCGTGACAGCCCTTGAGATATGGCGCCCACCCATCCCTGTAATTCGGAGGCCGCTCCGTGCCTGCCGAGAGCGTCGACGTAAAGTGCATCGACAAATTGAGTATTGCTAATTCCGGTGTGTGCGTTGGTATATTCGGCCGAGTTGAGGAACGCCTGCGTGATACTTTCGAACGACGACGGGCCACCGTCAGCCACTCCGGTCCATCCCGCAAGCCCGGCAGCGTCCGGGGCGCGTCCCAGCACGCCGTAGTAGAGACGCGCAACATTCGCGGAATTCTGGTCGGGAACGAAGACGCCGGCATTCAGGCTGCTTTGCATGCCGGCGATATTCTCGGAACTCAGCGCGAAGTCGATCGCGACATCGGCTCGCGACATCCCCTGATTCAGCGCATTCGTCCAACCTTGCACCCCGGCGCTCTCGCCCTGACGGTGCAAGGCGGTCTCATAGAGCTCCTCGACAAACGTTGCGTTGTCCGGCGATCCGACATGTGACTGTCCTTCCGACGAAGCCAGGAACGCCGCTGCCACGTCATGGAGCGACACTCCATTTTTCAATGCCTGTGTCCATCCTTCGAAGCCGAGCACATCCGGAGTCCGGTTCAGCAGTGCATCATAGAGGGCATAGATCTCGCCACCTGGGCTCAGAACGTCGTGGATGATGGAGCCGAACAGGTTCTGTGGCGATGCGTTGCCATAGAGCGCTTCAATGCCGTCGATGTCGGACGTGGTCAGGTCGGTGACGTTCGGATTCAGGTAGGCGTTCATGATCGCCGGGGCGGCATTGTAATGGTCCATGCCGATCGCATGCCCGATCTCGTGCAGCGCCACCTCGAACAGATTCACCGCGCCATTGCTGATGATCTGGCTGCCCGACGCATGCCATCCCTCGCCGCTGTCGAATTCGATAGCCGCGGACACGAAGCTGCTTCCCGAATACCGGTAGCTGGTCTCGCCCAGAATGTTGTTCAGTCCGTCAATCGCTCCGAGTGTGAAGTCGATTTCCGAACTGGCGGTCGAGGCCACTTCCTGAAACTGAATGTTGGCGTAATGGGCCCAATCTGCGAATGCGGCGCTCAGGTCGCTCAGAAAGCTCGCCGGGATCGTTGCGTCGACCGCCCAGGTCACGATGCCGCCGGCCGTTCCGAGACCGGTCGAACCCCATTTCGGCCCTTCGAGCACATAATCTGTCATGTCGGCCTCCGGCAAACAGGATTTTGATCCTGTGCGGCAACACTTAACGCGGAGTTGAAGCGATCGCCCGTCCAGGCTCGTTCAGGGGGAATCGCCGCAGGCCCCAATTCTATCGTGTCGGCGCTGCGCTGGCCATGGCCGAGCGCCTCGGGTCTTTTGTCCTCTACCCCGGCATTTCATTTAATTGACATATCGGGGCGCATCCGCCATCGACCGTGATCGACGTGATGTACGCAGCGCGCTTGCGCGCCGTCACACCCGGGCTATCACCGCCACCGGTCCACCGCCCGCCGGTCCCTGATGTTCAGCGCCGCCGGAGACATAAACCGCACCTGTGCCTGACAGGCCGGCGATCAGCCCGCCGACGGCGGCACGCGCATGGCGGGTGGATCCGATGTCGGAATCGTCCAGCATGGTGTGGCGGAAGCCGCGGACCGTTCCGTCGGGAGCCGCTTCGGCCTTGGCGAAAATATTGACCAGCCGCTCCGGCACTGCAGTTCTGCCGGCGCCGAGCCCGACGCTCTCAAGCGCCTCCATCACCGCTGCGGCGTCGATGGCGTCGCGCATCACGGCGTGCCCGATAATGGTGGGGCTCACGGCGGCCGGCGAATTGCCCATCACGATGACCACATTGTGCATCAGCTCGATGCCCGATGATGTGGAGGCGACCGAAGAGAACAGCCGCCAATCCCTGAGGATTTGTTCGTCCCGAACAGGGCTTTCGATCTCGCCGAGCGCAAGCGCGACACCCAGTGCCGATGCGCCGCGGGAATAGCCCATCGAGCCATAGGCGCTGGTGGTTACGGTCTTGTGCCCGCGGGCGATCGCCGCCTCGATCCGCTCCATGGTCAGCAGCGGGCATTTGATCTGCACGAAGTGGACGTCCTTGGGATCATCGATGCCGGCGTCGGCCATCGCGCGGCGCACCGCATCGGCCGTGGCATCGATCTGCGCCGATCGTCCGAGCTCTTCGGGCAGGAAATCACGGGTCTGGGCAATGCCGATGCTCAGCCGCTTGCCGGTGATGCCTTGGCCAGTGCTGGCCGCGGTGGACACTGTGCGCGTGAACACCGTGAGATGCGGGCTGAGCACGCCTTCGGTGCCGCCCGACATCACGAACGCGATCTTCTGCTCCACGCCGTGCGGCGATAGCCCAAGCCGTGGTGCAAGCGCGGCACAGAGCGCCGCGACTGCATACTCTCGCGTGAAATCATTCACCCCGCCATTGCCCTCGGTCTTGCCGAGCACGGCCAGGATGGTGGCCGGGTCGATGGTGCCGGCGTCGATCAGGTTCAGCAGGCCAGAGACATCGCCGGGGCCTTTGGTGGGAATCCGGACAACGTCGACGGAAATCGTGCGCATGGTCATTCCTCGTCCTGGAGCCCGGTCAAACCGGCGGCATCCGTTGATGCCAGTCGGTCGCCTGCTGATAGGCATGGCCGATGCGCAGCGCCATCGCCTCGTCATAGCCGCGGCACACGATCTGCAGCGACAGCGGCAATCCGCTCGCTGTGGCGCCGTTCGGCAGCGCCAGGGCGCACAGCTCCAGCAGGTTGCCGAAACGCGTGAAGCGCGACGGCACCTTGTCCTCGTCGACCTCCGCGAGCGGGATGGCGGCGGTCTCCGTGGTCGGCGTCAGCAGCGCATCGACGCCGGCGAGGGCCTGGGCCATCGCCTGCTTGAGGTCGTGCTGCAGCTTGCGGTTGGCGAGATAATCCTGCGCGGAGAGGCGGGCGCCGGCAAGCACGCGCTTGCGCACGGCGTCGCCGAGTTGCGCCGACGGGTCCTCGGCCAGGGGACCGTTGAAGAAATAGGATTCCGCCTGCACCATGGCGTGGGCGGTGACGCATTCGATGAAGCGGAACGGCAGCGTGATGTCGACGATCTCGGCGCCAAGTCCGGCGAGCGTGTCGAGCGAGCGGTCATAGGCCGCGAGCACATCGGCGGCGACACCCTCGCGCTCCGCCGCCGGCATCCGCCCGAGGCGCAGGCCGCGGACGCCGCGCGTCAGGGTCGGCAAGGGATCGGCCGGCACGATGCCACGGGTGTTCGGATCGAGCGGATCGGGGCCTTGCAACACATTATAGAGCAGCGCCGCGTCCACCACCGAGCGCGCCATCGGGCCCGGCGTGTCGAAGCTGGTGCTGAGCGGGATGATGCCCGCGGTGCTGATGCGTCCGATCGTGACCTTCAGCCCGGTCAGCCCGCAATAGGAGGCCGGCAGCCGCACCGATCCGCCGGTGTCGGTGCCGATCGCCCACGGCGCCATCCGCGCCGCGACCGCCACGCCCGAGCCGCTGCTGGAGCCGCCGGGCGTCCGCGCCGTCGCCGCATCCCAGGGATTCCACGGCGTGCCCATGTGCTGGTTGGTGCCCCAGCCGCCGAACGCGAATTCCACGGTGTGGGTCTTGCCGAGCACGATCATGCCGGCCGTGATCATCCGCCGTGCAATGGTCGCCGTCACCGAGGAGCGGCGGGTGCGCCAATGGGCAGAGCCGCCGGTGGTGATCTGTCCTTCGAGTTCGATCAGGTCCTTCAGTGCGATGGGAACGCCATGCAGCGGTCCGACGGCGTGACCGGCCTGGATCGCCTTGTGCGCCGCCTCGGCCGCCTGGCGCGCGCTTGAACGATACACCTCCACAAAGGCATGCAGTTTGGGGTCCTGTGCCTCGATGCGTGCAAGATGCGCGTCGAYGGCTTCGACGGGCGACAATCTCCTTGCGGCGATCTCCTGCGCCAGCATCGAGGCCGGCAGCAGGGAGGGATCTGTGGCGGTGCGGCTGATGTCGTTCATGTCATTTTCTTTCTTTTATTTGCTGCAGGTCTTCACTGCATGCTGACGAGGGTCAGGTCGACGAACCAGGATTGTGGCGAGACGAACCCCTTGACCTTCGGGCTCATCGCGCGCGGGTTGAGATCATGGACGATATAGAGCCACGGCGGATTGTCCACGAGGCGTTCGTGCGCCTTGCGCGAGGCCTGGGCGATCACGGCCGGGTCGGTGGCCTCGGCGATGGTTTTCAGGGCGTCGTCGAAGTCGGCGTCCTTCCACTGCTCGAAATTGAAACCTTTCGGCGAGAAATTGGCCGATGAGAAATAACGCGCCATGATGCCGACATCGGAGGAGGGCGAACTGACATTGAGCGCCATCGCACCCTGCAGGCTGGGGCTGTCGGGTGTCGCGCGGGCCGCCGTCAGCAACACCTGCCATTCCACCACGTCGATCTGCACATCCACGCCGCAGGCTTCCTTCAGATTTTGCTGCAGGAATTCGTTCATCGGCAGCGGCAGCATTTGCCCCGAGCCGGAGTTCGAGATCATCGCCTTGAACGACAGCGGCTTGGCCGCGGTGTACCCAGCCTCCGCCAGCAGTGCCTTGCCCTTGGCGGGATCGAATTTATAGCGGTTGGCGGGCGCGCCGAAATTRGGATCGCCGCTCTTGAGCCAGCCGACCGAGGGCTCCGCCGTGCCGTTGAGCAGCGACACCAGGCCATCGCGATCGATGCAGTAGTTCAGCGCCTGGCGCACCCGCACATCCTTGAATGGGCTGTCGGCGGCACCGACGTTGTAGAACCACGGCCAGACATGGGGATAGGAGCCGGTGGTGATGGTGAAACCTGCCGCCTTCAGCGAGGCGACGCCGTCGGGCGGCGGCACCTCGATCCAGTCGACCTGGCCTGAGCGCAGTGCGGCCAGCCGCGAATTCACCTCGGGGATCGGCATCAGCACCACGCTGTCGACCTTGGCTTTCTTGGCGGCATCCCAGTAGCCGTCGAAGCGCGCGAGATCAATCTCCTGTCGCGGCACGATTTTGGTGATGCGGAACGGGCCGGTGCCCGCCGCCGGCAAGGTGGCGACCTTGCCCCAGTTCCGCTCCGCCTTCTCGAACGACGCCGGCGACGTGAACAGGATATAGACAGCCATGTAGGGGAAATACGATGCCGGCGTCGTGGTGGTGATCGCCACGGTGAAGTCGTCGATCTTCCTGTAGCTGCCCATCAGCGGCACCCGCGCCCGCGTGATGCCGGACCCCGGCGGCTCGAATTGCGGGCTTTCGCTGTTGAAATAACGATCGAGATTCCAGATCACGGCGTCGGCATTGAAATCAGTGCCGTCGTGGAATTTGACGCCATGGCGCAGATGAAAAATCCAGGTCTTGCCGTCCTTTGGATCCTGCACCCACTTTTCAGCGAGACCGGGGCGCAGCGCGGCCAGTTGATCGGTGCGGGTGAGGTCCCACAGCACCAGCCCTTCGAAGATCGGATAGCCGAGAAAGCGCATGCCCTCGAAGCCGTTGTTCGGCATTCCCGTCGTGGTGGGAATGTCGGACGCGGTCATGGCGATGCGCAGCGTGGTCTCCGCCATGACCGGCCGCTGCGACACCAGCAGCGCTGCGAGCGCGAAGACAAGGGGCAAGCGACGGCTGAACATGAGATGATCTCCGACATGCGGCGATGCGACACATCGCGGCGGGCGAATGGCGGAGAACATCAGGCAAGTTTCAGGCCAGCAGGGCCCGCATTAATGGGACGATCGTTGCCAGCCCATCGTTAAATGATATGGCTAAATGATTGGCACCGTTGCGCAGAGAAGATGACGCCGAGAAATCTGGATGTGATTAAAATGGCGGGTGTGTTCTGGTGCGGGAAGCGCCCGCCATCGCCTTGCGTGTATCCGGGCATCCCGGCAACCGACTTGAAGAGGTTGTCGTGACATCTGACGAATCTCAAATGAAGGAGCCGCGCGTGGGTGCAGTCTATTACCCAGATGCAACATGGCAGCACAGGACGCCTTCAGAAGCGGGCATTCATCCCGACCTCTTGAAGCAGGCGATCGATTTTGCAATTGCCGGGGAGACGAAGGCGCCTCGCGACCTGGTGATGAACCACTATCAAACTTTCGGCCGCGAACCGTTCGGTTACCCCATCGGGCCGATAAAGGACCGCGGTGATCCGACAGGTCTCGTCATTCATAACGGCTACATCGTCGCGGAATGGGGAGATCCGTTCAGGGTCGACATGACACACAGCGTGACCAAGAGTTTCTTGTCCAGCGTCGTCGGCATCGCCGTCGATCGCGGCATGATCAGGAGCGTCGAAGACGTCGTGCGGGATTATGTCGCGCCGATACAGCTCTACGCCCCGCCCTCGACCGCCAACAAGTCGGATCGGCTCACCACGCCCGATCTGCTGTTCCCGTTCGACTCGCCGCACAACCGGACGATTACCTGGGACACCCTGTTGCGGCAGACCAGCGACTGGGAAGGCACGCTGTGGGGCAAGCCGGACTGGGCGGATCGGCCCGACGAGAACCCGGCGGACTGGACGACGCGGCCGCGCAGCAAGCCAGGCACCACGTACAAATACAACGATACCCGCACCAATGTGATGGCGCTCGCAGCGCTCAATGTCTGGCGACGCCCGCTGCCGCAGGTCCTGAAAGAAACCATCATGGATCCGATTGGCGCCTCCGGCACCTGGCGCTGGTTCGGCTACGAGAATTCCTGGATCGTGCTGGATGGCGCCCCGGCGCAGTCGGTGACCGGCGGCGGCCACTGGGGCGGCGGCATGTATATCAACGCCTACGACATGGGTCGTTTCGGCTACCTCACGCTGCGTCGCGGCAGGTGGAAAGATCGCCAGTTGCTCTCGGAGCAATGGATCGCTCAGGCCCGCACGCCGACCGGGCCCGAGCCGATCTACGGTTATATGAACTGGTTTCTCAACACCGACCGCAAGCGGTGGCCGAACGCTCCGGCCACCGCCTTTGCGCACGTCGGCAACGGCACCAACATGGTCTATGTCGATCCGGAGCACGATCTCGTGGCCGTGGTGCGCTGGATCGATGGTGAGGCCATCGACGGGTTCCTGAAGCGATTGCTCGCCGCTGTCGATCACGGCTAGATCGGGCGCGTCATCGTTTCGCGGCCGGTCTCGTGGCATACAGGTTGCTTCTCATCGGCTGTCCTGATGTCATCTGGGTTTCGGGATTGAAAAGGACCACATCAATGCGATCGGATACCTGGCTCCGCGGTGCGTTCCTGGCCACCTGCATGACACTGGCAACGGTGGCTCCGGCGCTGGCGCAGAAATCCGCCGACACGCTGCGCATCACCTGGCGCGATGCCATTCCCAATGTCGACCCCTACTACAATTCGCTGCGCACCGGCATGGTGGTGGCGTTCCAGGCCTTCGAYTGCCTGGTGTACCGCGATCCCACRACCATGGAGATGAAGCCCGCGCTGGCCACGKCGTGGACGCAGGTGGACGACACCACGATCGACTTCACCCTGCGCCAGGGTGTGACGTTCCAGAATGGAGACCCGTTCACCGCCGATGAYGTGGTGTACACCATCAACACCATCATCAAGGACAAGCAGGTCGCGATCCCRAGCTACTACACGTCGTTCGCGGGCGCCGAGAAGATCGACGACTTTCATGTGCGTCTCAAGTTGACSGGCGTGTCGCCCGCCGTGATGGAATACCTGGCGATGGTCACGCCGATCTGGCCGAAGGCCTATCGCGAGAAGATCGGCGCCGAYGCCTATGCGCGTGCGCCGATCGGCACCGGSCCCTACAAGATCACCAAGGTCGACGGCACCACCCAGATCGATATGGAGCGRTATGASGGYTACTACGCCGGCAGCCCCAAGGGCCGGCCGGCCATCCGCTATATCAAGATCCACGAAGTGCCCGACGCGACGACCGAGATGACYGAAYTGCTCGGCGGCCGCGCCGATTGGATCTGGGGCTACAATGCCGACCAGTTCGCGAATATCTCCCGGGTGCCCAATCTGCAGGCCGTGCGGTTCGGCACCATGCGSGTTTATTTCATGACCATCGACGGCGCRGGCCGTACAGGCGCCGGCAATCCGCTGACCAAGCTGAAGGTGCGGCAGGCCATCATCTCGGCCATCGATCGCGGCACGATGGCCAAGCAACTGATCCAGGGCGATTCACAGGTCATCGACACACCTTGTTTCCCCAGCCAGTTCGGCTGTGATGTCTCGGCGGCCGTGAAATATCCCTACGATCCGGCCCGGGCCAAGCAGCTTCTGGCCGAGGCCGGTTATCCCAACGGCTTCGATACGGAGCTCGTATCTTATCTCTCGCCGCAGATCGGCTCGGCCATCCAGAACTATCTCAAGGCCGTCGGCATCAACCTGCGGATCCAGCAGTTGCAGATTGGTGCCGTGATCCAATTGGCGGAGGCCGGCAAGGCGCCGCTGTATTCGGGGAGCTGGGGCAGCAACTCCGTCAACGATACTTCGGCGTTCATGCCGTATTTCCTTGGCGGAGGCCTCGACGACTATGCTCAGGATGCCGATGTGCAAAGTCTGCTGAAACAGGCCGGCGCCACCATCGATCCGGCATTGCGTCGCAAGGCCTTCAGCCAGGCGATCCACCTCGCCACCGAACGCGCCGCCTTCATTCCGATGTTCAGCGACGTCCGTTATGTCGCCTTTGCAAAGGGGCTGAATTTCCAGGGCTTCCCCGACGACGTGCCGCGATTCTATCTGTCGAGCTGGAAGTAAGGGACTGGCACCGGAGCAATGGAGCGTGCGGTGCGGCGGCATCACCTCTCCCCGCTTTGCGGGGCGAGGTGATCAAGCGGGGCGAAGTCTCACACCACGGGACTCGCCAGCAGGCACTCCACCAAACGCCCGTCCCTTCGGATATTGTCGGGCATCGTGTCGGCGCAGGCCGCGAAGGCGTGCGGGCAGCGCGGGTGGAAACGGCAGCCCGGCGGAATGTTGGTGGGATCCGGGTAGGCATCGCCGAGGCCGACATCGGGAATGCCGAGGGTTGGATCCGGTGTCAGCACGGAGGCCAGCAGTGCCTGGGTGTAGGGGTGCGCGGGTGCGCGGAACAGCTCCTGCACCGGCGCCAGCTCGACGATGCGGCCGAGGTACATCACCGCCACCTCCGTGGCGATGTGTTCCACCACCGCGAGATTGTGGCTGATGAAGAGGTAGGTCAGTCCGAGCTCCTGCCGTAACTCCGCCAGCAGATTGAGAATCTGTGCCTGCACCGACACATCAAGCGCACTGGTCGGCTCGTCGCACACCACGATGCGCGGATGCAGCACCAGCGCACGCGCGATGGCCACGCGCTGCCGCTGGCCGCCGGAGAGCTGGCCCGGCATCCGCTCCGCCATCTCGCTGGAGAGCCCGACGCGCGCCAGCATTTCCATGACGCGATCGAGCTGGCGCGCCTTTGGCAGATCACCCTGGGCGGCGAGCGGCAGGCCGACGATGTCACTGACACGCTGGCGCGGGTTGAGCGAGGAGTAGGGGTCCTGGAACACCGGCTGGATCAGCCGCGCGCGTTCACGCCGGTCCATGCCGGCCAGGTTGCGCCCATCCACCCGGACCTCGCCCGCGGTCGGCGGCAAAAGGCCCATGATGAGACGGGCCAAGGTTGACTTGCCGCAACCGGATTCGCCCACCACGCCCAGTACATCGCCCGCCGGAAGCGAGAACGTCACCCCGTCCACCGCGCGCACGGGGCGGCGGCCGCCCGTCATGCCGCCGCGCTGCTGAAATTCCCGGACAACGTTGCGGACTTCGATCGCATGGGTCATGCGGCGGCAACCTGCTTCCAGTCCGGCGGCAGCCGGCAGAGATAGGAATGATCGCCACCGGCCTCGCGCAGCGGCATGCTCTGGGCACAGTCGGGCATCGCCTGCGTGCAACGGTCGCGAAAGGCGCATCCCACGAAACCGGGTGCGATGCGGGGCACGACGCCGGGAATGTTGCCCAGGGGTTCACCGGTCCGGGTCTTGCCGGGTACGGGAATGCAATCCAGCAGTCCGCGTGTGTAGGGATGCGTGGGCGCGGCGAACACCTCGGCTACGGGGCCGGTTTCGACCACCTCGCCGGCGTACATCACGGAGACGCGCTGCGCCATGCGCGCCACCACGCCGAGATCATGGGTGATCAGCAGCAAGGCCAGCCCCAGCTCCTGTTGCAGCTTCTGCAGCAGCCGCAGGATCTGCGCCTGCACCGTCACGTCGAGGGCCGTTGTCGGTTCGTCGGCGATCAGCAGCTCCGGGTCGCACATCAGCGCCATGGCGATCATCACCCGCTGGCGCAGGCCACCGGAGAGCTGATGCGGATATTGGCCGAGCCGCATGCCCGGCGCGGTGATGCCGACGCGTGCCAGCAATTCGGCCGCGCGGTCCATGGCCTGGCGTCGCGCGGCCCCGCGATGGCGTTCGAACACTTCGGACATCTGCGAGCCGATGGTGTAGGCCGGATTCAGGCTGGTCATCGGCTCCTGGAAGATCATCGCGATCTTGTCGCCGCGCAGCCGCGCCATCTGGCGCTCGGACAGGCCGAGCAGATCCTGGCCCTGAAAGCGGATGTGGTCGGCGCTGCGGGTGATCCCGCGCGGCAGCAGGTTCATCACTGACAGCGCTGACAACGATTTGCCGCAGCCGGACTCGCCGACCATGCAATGCGTCTCGCCGCGCCCCACCGCCAGCGACGTGCCGCGCACCGCCTCGGTGCGTCCGCTGATCGACACACGGAGATTGGCGAGGCTGAGGACCGGCTCCGGCATCACGGCCGTCATCGCTGCAGATCCGCGCCGAGCATGTCGCGCAGACCGTCGCCCAGCAGGTTGATGCCGAGCACCAGCACGAACAGCGCAATCCCCGGGGTCATGATCACCCACGGGCTGAAGAACATGTATTCCTTGGCCTCCGCGATCATCAGTCCCCAGCTCGGCAACGGCGGCGGCACGCCGAGGCCAAGAAACGACAGGGCTGCTTCGAGCAGGATCGCGAGCGCCATTTCCAGCGTTGCCACCACCACGAGGTGATTGGCGATGTTGGGCAGCACTTCGCGCACCAGAACATGCATGCGTGAGGCACCGGCCGCCTGGGCCGCGGCGATATAGTCGAGGTTGCGCACCTGCATCGTGGTGGTGCGCGCCACCACGGCGAACCGATCCCACAGCAGCAGCCCGAGTGTGAGGATCACCACGGTGAGCGAACTGCCGACCAGCGCCACCACCGTCAGCGCCACCAGGATCAGCGGGATCGACAGGCGGCAGGTGATGAGGAACATCACGACGTCGTCGGTCCGCCCGCCATAGAATCCGCCGATCACGCCAAGCGTGATGCCGATGAGGCCGGATGCGATCACGGTGAGCACGCCGATCATCATGGACACGCGGGTGCCATAGATCAGGCGCGACAGGTAGTCGCGCCCGATCTGGTCGGTGCCCAGCAGATGCGTGGACATGCTGCCGTCCATCCACACCGGCGGAACGAGGCGCAGGTTGAGATCCTGCGCGAATGGATCGTGCGGCGTCAGCACGGGCGCGAAAATCGCGACCAGCAGTGCGGTCCCCACGATCAGGGCGCCCAGCAGCGTGGCGAGGTGACGAAAGGCCGGCAGTCTTCGGCGGTTCGGTGCAGCCGGTGCAATCACAATGGTTTTCATCCACGCAACCTCGGATCGAGCAGCGCATTCATCATGTCCGCCAGCAAGGTCAGGGCGATGTAGATGACCGCCAGGAACAGCACCACGGCCTGCACCACCGGAAAATCATTCTTGATGATCGATTCCCAGGCCAGATAGCCGACGCCAGGCAGCGCGAACACGGACTCGATCACCACCGAACCTCCCAGCATGAAACCGAGCTGCACGGCCGCGATGGAAACCACCGGCATTGCCGCGTTGCGCAAGGCATGTTTGAGGATGATTGTCGCCCGGCTCAACCCCTTGGCGCGCGCGGTTCGGATGTAATCCGCCGCCAGCGCGTCGATCATGCCCGACCGGGTCAGGCGCATCAGCGCCGGGATGGCGGAGAAGGCCAGCACGATCCCCGGCATGATATAGCCCTGCCATGTCTCCACGCCCGAAATCGGCAGCCATTGCAGGTCGAGGCCAAGCAAGACGATCATGACCAGGCCGAACCAGAAGCCGGGCATCGCCTGCCCCAGCAGGGCCACCATCATGATGCCGCGGTCGATGGCCGAACCCTCCCGCACCGCCGCCAGAATGCCCAGCGGCAGCGCCACCAGCAGCGCGATCGCAAGGCCGGTGACGCCGAGTATCAGGGTGACCGGCAAGCGGTCTCGGATCAGTCCCGACACCGGGACATGGTAAAGGAAGGAGCGGCCAAGGTCGCCTTCGAGTGCGTGGCCGGCCCAATCGAAAAACTGCACCACCAGAGGTCGATCGAGACCGTAATTCTTGGTGATGATCGCGATATCGGCCGCGGTCGCGTTGGGGCCGGCGATGGACGCGGCGAGATCGCCGGAGAGGCGTGTCAGGGTGAAGCTGACAACCAGAACGGTGAGGCACACCAGGGCGGCCAGCAACAGTCTGCGGACGATGAACGATCGCATTGCCGACAACTACGATAGCGCGCGGAGGGCCGCAAGTTGAGATGTCGATCCCCGGAACGGCTGCGTCTGATTCCAACGAATTTTCCGATCTTTGCTGCATACGCGCGCAACATGCCCGCCGGCATGCCCAAGAGGGGAGCAGCGATCGCCGCGGTCGTTCGGTTCCGTCGCGACCGGGCATCATCATTGAGAGCCGCTGGATTTTCGATCCAGCGGCTCCGAACTTTGCGGATAGATATGCGGCGTCGGCGGTTCAGGCCAGCGGCAGGCGACCCACAAGTTTCTGTTGATCAGCCTGTGGAGACGTAATGTCGCGGATCACGATCTCATTGTTGGTCTTGTTGACTCCCGTGAAGACACCCTGCGTGATCACCTGCACGGGCTTGGCTCCGGTGGTCGTCGATTGGAATGTCGAATGTGCCGTATAGGGCACGTTGACTTTGCCGTAGTAGACGACCACGTGGTACGCGTATTTCTTGCCGGCCGGGACGTTGACCTGGGTCGAGATCGTATCGGTCACGGTTTCCGTGTTGGTCTTCTGATCGGTCAATGAGATCGTCTTGCTGTCGGATTCCTCGAATGACGCCGACGCCGACACCTCGATGACCTTGTCGATGCCGCCCTTGACGCTGAAGGTCTGGGTGTATTTGTGACCGGTGGTGTCCGACTGGGAGTTGGTGATCGAGCGCTGCGTGGTCACCGTGCGTGCCAGGGAGTATGTGCTGGTGACCGGCGTGCCGCCCAGGGTGTTGTCGACAGTGGTTATGGCACAATGCGACGGCGGCAATCCGAGGTCGGCGACGGCTTTCGCCATGTCGTACTCGACGGAATCGACGGTGACCGCACCGAGCTCGGGAACCAGCCGCCACTCCTCGTTGTCGGCGCCGCCATCCCAGTGAAAAACGCCGATCGTCCCATGGACGTCGGAGCCGTACACGTTGATCTTGGCCTCCCAGTTCAGAAGGGTGTTGATTCCAGCCCAGTTGTCGCCGAGATCCTCGGCCCGCCAGAGCTGCGTGGCATCGGACGAACTGAGATTTTCCGCCTTCAGCGGCCCGGCGGGAAACTGCATCCCGAACACCTTGACCAGTCCGCAGGCGAGGACCAGGCCGGTGTCGATATGGCGAAGGATGGCGCCGCCGCGCGGGTCCGGCGTTGCGGTCCAGATCTGATCGATCGTCGATGTCAGCGGCCGCAGCACCACGGCACCCTGCGGGGTGATCGTAAGCACCCAGTTCGACCGGTTGATCTTGGACATGATGTAAAAGGGTTGGGTGGGAAAATCGATTTGATTGGACATTCGCGTCTCCATTCAATTCTTGGTGTTGGAATTCTTGGATTCAACTGGTTGTCACGTCCTGGCGATGACGTGACGTCGTCGATTGGCCAGACCAGCTCCGCCACAAGCCGGCCTTCGCGCACTCCGCAGGGAGCTCCCGTTGCAATCTTCAGCCGCGCACAATCTCGACCGTTCGACCGGGCCGCTGACGTCTATATTTGAGGTCTGTCGGAGTGACGCTGCGTTGCTAACAGCGAACGCCGTCTCGATGTGTGATCCACATCACGCGGATGAGGCGAATGAATCTCACTCAGCGCAAATGCGATGGATTGGATCCAGGCAGACATCAAGATGGCGCGCCGGGCATGGTTCGACACATGACCGGCGCCTTCGGCAGCTCCGTCCAGCAGAGGGATTTTCAGACGAACGAGTCCCACCGATGTCCGGCACGGTCTTCCCGGCCGATGCGGCGGAGCGCAGCTTCAGGTGATAGCGGAAAATCCTACTTCCGGTGCAGCATCTTCAAGGCATCGAACAGGATGCGTGGATCGTGCTGGCCTTTGTAAAAGGGCGAGACCGGCCTCGCCAGATCCAGCAGCCCGAACACGGCCATCTGGGCGGAGCGAACCGAGTACTCGACCGTGAAGACGACATCGTCCGGGATCTCGCAATATTGGCCGATGAAGGCGAGATTCTTCGAGCCGTCGGGGATGACCTTCGGCCGGTCCTTGCCTGTCCGTGGCATGAACTGGCTCGTGATGTACGGCATCATCGCGGTGATGATCTTCGAGGTGCCGATGATGTGAGGCGCCTTCTCGGTGAACCGCAGGTGAGACAGCAGTTCGGTCAGAATCTCCTCGCCGGTGCAGTCGGCCATCTTTTTGTGGACGAAGTTGCCCGCGCGGTCGGGGAACAGGCCATAGCCCCACCACACCCAGACATCCTTGGGCTGCTCGTAATAATGCGGTTGATGGTTCAGGACGACGGTGAGAAGCCAGTTCGAGTCCTTGATGGTGACGAGACCGCCCTTGCCGGCCTCACTGCCCGAGAAGGCCTCCAGCAGATCAAAGAAGGTCGAGTCCCGCGCGGTGGCCGTGAACGACTCCCATTTCGATTTGGGGATGTCGGAACAGAACGCGGCCGGATGACCAAATTCAGGGGTCTTGGCGGCGAGCTTCTGCCAGAGCTTCCACGCGCCGCCGCCCTTCTCGGTGCGCAGAACCGGAGCCGCCTTGTTCGAACCGTAGGAGGTGTCGGCGGTCATGCTGCCGTTGGTGACGAACACCAGATCATTCGGCGCCAGCGCCAGCACGTGTGCCTTGCCGCCTCGCGAACAGTGCAGATGCGTTGCGCATTTCTCCGCTCCCTCGATGGCCACGTCGATGTCCGTCACCTCCGTGTTCATCTCGAAAGAGACGCCACGTTCGCTCAGCCATTTGACGATCGGCCTGACCATCGCATCGTACTGGTTGAACTGGGTGCGATAGATGCCCGCCATGGTATCGATGGTCGAGAACAAATGGGTGAAGCGCAGGCAATAGCGCTTGAATTCCACTGCACTGTGCCAGGGCTCGAAGGCAAAGGTGGTGCACCAGATGAACCAGAAATTGCTCTTGAAGAAATCCGGTTTGAACCACTGCTCGATGGTCTTCGCTCCAAGCAGCGTCTCAGGCGTGGCGCAGAGTTCGACGAGATCCAGGCGGTCCCGTTCACTGAAACCGAGATCCGCGACATTGACGATCGCACCCTCGGCGACAAGGCGGGCCTTGTCGTTCCAGAAGAACTCCTGGTGAAACTCCATCAGCTCGTCCTTGGCCGACCTGGCGGGATTGCTGATCGAGGGAATGAAGGACAACAGATCGTAGGTGCAGTTGAACTTCTCTTCGAACATGCGGCCGCCGCGCATGGAATAGCCGTCCCTGGGGTTTCCCTTGGCATCCAGGCTGCCGCCATATCCCTCGGCTTCCTCGAAGAGGGTGATGTCGCGGCCCTCCAGGCCACCTTCCTTGATGAGGTAGGCAGCGGCAGCGAGCGAGGCGATGCCGCTGCCGATCAGGTAGGCTTTCCGGTCCGTTGAGGGTGTGCCAGCGGCATCGTTTCGGGGCGAGGCAGCATTCACAGGCATGTTGCGCATCCCCTTCGCGAGATTCCTGTCTGCAGATCCGCCTTTGCGAATCTACGACGCGTAATCCGGCTCCTGCCGGTCGAGGATGCGCTTCAGGGCATCGAAGTGCCGCTGCGCCGGCGATGGGCCCTCGTAGAAACTGGCGCCGCCGATCTGCCGCTTGGTTTTTTCGACCACCGCCGCAGGCAACTGTTTCAAAGGCTGTCCCGTCCACATCGCATAGATCTGAACCTGCGCCGCGCGCTCGATGTAATAGAGCCGGTCATAGGCTTCGGCGATGGTCTTGCCGACGGTGGAGACGCCATGATTGGCCATGAACAGCACGGTCTTGTCGCCGATCACCTTGGCGAGGCGTTCGCCTTCTTCGGGTTCGAAGGCGGGGCCGGTGTATTCGTCGTCATAGGCGATCTTGCCCATCATCCCGACTTCGGTCTGGCCGATCTCCTTGATGCGGGGATCTTCCAGCCGGGTCAGCGCGCTGGCATAGGGCATGTGGGTATGAAATACCGCCTGGGCCTGGGGCAATGCCTTATGGATCGGCGCATGGATGCAATAGCAGGAGCGCTCCACGTCGCCTTCGCCGCGGCGCACCTGGCCGTCATCGATGCCGACCTCCATGAAGGACGAGGCCTTGACCTCCGACCAGTGCATGCCGAACGGGATCTGGTAATAACGGTCGTGGTGGCCTGGAACCACGAATGTGAGATGATTGAAGATGCCCTCATTGAAGCCATGCATCACCGCAAGGCGATGCGCGGCCGCGAGATCGACCCGCGCCTCCCATTCCTCGGTGCTGCATTCCTGGAGCGTGGTCGGCGAAAACCGGAACTGCATGGGCATCCTCCCGATTGATGCGATGATGTCCGCGTTGCCTCGCAAAAGGAAGCGCCCGGACCGCTTCTTGTTGTCGCGCAATCATAGCGCCTTCCGGGTCTGTCTTGCCTGACATTGCCGCCGGTCTCCCATCTCGGTTTGCAGGATCACCAGATGACATGTTTGTGGCAGTTCTGGCGGCGTTTGTTGTGCGCGCAGCAGCGGTGGTTTGGCCGAACGGCGTGGCAAACACGTGGTGATGGGAATGCGATGCGCAGGCGGTATCTGATCTGGCTCGGTCTGGCGGCGGTGGTGCTCGCGTGGCCGGTGTGGACCGCCTGGCGGTGGGAGGTGGCGGGCCGGGTCTATGCCGATTCGGAGAGCCCCGCTTTTACGATCACGCCCCGGCACGTGGAGGCGCTACGCAAGCTGCGGTTCACATGGACCACGCGGGTGGAAAGCGGCGGTCCGATGGTGGATCCGCAGGCGCCCTATGGCAGCGAGGACATGGCGTCCGATCTCGGTCCGCTCATCGGTACGCGCGACCGGTTGGCGGTCGCTCGGTTTCATCGCGAGGTCTCGGAATTGCTGATCGGAGCGCTGCAGAGTTGCGCGCTTGCGGACGGCGTGTATCAGATCGCGGGTCTGGACAATGCGACAATGGAAAGATTGTTACGGCGTGACCTCGAAGGAGTGCCGCCCGAGCGGATCGGAACGATCCTGGCCGATCTGCCGCGGCTCGCGCCGGACGGCCATTTCCATTTCACCGGCCAGCATCTGCAACTGCTGCATGCCATGCGATTCGAATGGCCGGAGTGGGATATCCTGCCGGGCATCGCAGGCGTCGGTTATCCTACGCCCGCCATCCATTTCAAGCGTCCATTCGGCGACATGACCGCGTTCGAAATCGATATGGCCGCGGTCCTCGGTCTTCCCCGTCCGGAGACCGATCGCGTCGACCCCATGCTCGATCGCCTCTATTGGGAGATGTGGCCCGCGCTGCAGACCTTCGTGCAGCACATCGATATCGATCCGGCGACATCGACCTGTGCGGGGAAGTGAGCAGGGCCGATCCGGGATTGAAACGCGCCATAAGATTTACTGGCCGTGCAAGCCGCTTTCGCGACCTGGAGAAGGCCGGCGCCACCCCCCAGTCGGGGTTATGCCCCTGCGCCTTCAATGATGTCGCCGAACCGGGTCCAGCCCTTGCCATCCCACCGTTGCAACTGCAATTGCTGCAGCGGCTGGTGATCGCTGGGACTTGTATTGACCTTGATCCCGGGCAGGAGCGTGGGGAGCACGACGTCCTTCATGTTTTCGGCTTGTTTCATGATGTTGTCGCGGGACAGTCCGTTCCCGCACTGCTTGAGAACATGCAGCAGCAGGCTGACCGCGGTGTAGGCGTTCATGTTGAAAAAGTCGTTTGCGTCGCCGCCTGGAAAATATTTTTGCATGAACCGCCGGTAGTCGTTCACGCCCTCGTCATTGTTCCACTCGGTGTCGTTTTGATCCTTCACATAGGCCGATGAAATCAGGCCGATCGCGCGATCGGCGCCCGCTGGATTGATGACGCTGGAGGCCGACGAGGAGCCGTTGGCAATGAAGTGCTGCACCTTCCAATCCAGCTCATAGACCTTCTTGATGGCCTGTGCGCCGAATTTTGCCGTCGTGCCGGAAATCAGCACGTCGGCTTCGCTTGCTTTCAGAAGAACCAGCTGTGTGTCCATGGTGGCGTCGGTCAGCTGATAAGGAACCGCCTTCGCACGGGAGTCGAAATCGGCGCCCAGAACATCGCGGACGCCCGCCACGTAATCCTTTCCCAGATCGTCGTTCTGGTAGAGAATCGCGAACTTCGCCTTCGGGTTCTGCTGCAGGGCGTACTTTGTGTAGATCTGCGATTCGATGCGAGCCGACGGCGCAAAAGGCATCGTCCAGGGATACATTTTGTAATTGCCCCACTTGTCGCCATTCACGGACAGGAAGAGGTGGGGGACTTTTCGCTGGTTGATGTAATTGACCACCGCGGAGTTCGGCGCGGTACCGAGCATGCTGAACAGGATTGCGACTTCGTCGTTTTCCACAAGGCGACGGACTTGCTCGACCGTTTTGGCCGGTTGAAAGCCGTCGTCGTAGTAGATGAATTTGATCATGCGGCCGGCGATGCCGCCTTGATCGTTGATCATGTTGAAGAACGCTTCGTGACATCGCGCCTGCACGCCAAGGGACGACGCGGGACCGGACAGCGCGGTTGTGGAGCCGATCCGGATTTCGGTTGCGGTGATTCCCGTGGAATCTTCGGCGCGTGAGGCGCGCGGCAGCAGCGTGGCCGCGCCGGCTGCGGCAGCACTTCGCAAAAGGGCGCGCCGGTTCATGGACATCAGAGCCTCCCGACCTCTGTCGTTCTATATTGTCGTGCCATGGATTGTATGATCATGGCGCGCACGGAACTTGCGCAAAGTAGCCGCGGCCGACCAATGTCCGGCAATTCAACGCAAGACCCGGCAGGATCCGCGCGTGTGCCCTCCGGCCTTCGGGGGCAGGGCAGGATCAAGTGGAAGGAGGTTTGGTCCGGCAGCGCTTCGTTTGCGGGCCGGATCAGGTTTGCGGATGCTGCCGGTCGAGCGCCAGGGCCAGCACATTCGCGACGGTTTCAACGAGAACGCCGGGTGTTGGCGGCCGGTCGTCGGGATCGAACGCCAGTCCGATGATGGCCTGTTGTCCTCTTGAGGTTGTCACCGGCCAGAAATCGAACCGCGAGGTGTCGAACGGATAGAGTCCGGCAGGGATGGCTTTCCCCGTGGCCAGTGTCGACCGCGCGGCCTCGAGCTCCGCATCGAGAAGGTCGAGCGGGCCGCGCCGTTCGGTCATATCCACCGCAGTCCCTGACATGAGGATGACGGCAACAGGAGCCCGGAACAGTGCTTCAAGGGCATTGGCGGTGTTGACGAGGATCGCTTGTGTCGTTTCCGCCGCCAGGGCGTTGCGGCTGTAGGTCTGCAGCGTCGCCGCCTGTCGTCGCAGCAGCGCGGCGTCATCCGCCCGGCGCCGGGCGATCGAGGCCAGGGGGCTTGCGATGCATCCGACAACGAACAGCAGCGCGATGGCCCAGATGTTGGCGGGGTCGTCCACATTGAGGGTGTAGCGCGGCTCGGTCAGGAAGAAATTGAAGGCGAGCGCGCCCAGGATGGCCGAGAAGAAGGAGGCGCCGAAGCCGAACGTCACGGCGGCGACGATGACCGGGATCACGAAGACCAGCGAGAGGTTCGGGATCGCCACATTGCTGTCGACGGCCACCGCGATCACCGTGGCCAGGGCGGTCATCACGAAGGCGGCAAGGTAGCGCACCACAAGCGGGGCCCTGAACAATTCCAGGGCCGGGATCGGATCGGTGTTGGTGAGCGGCCCGATCTCGCGCTGCGGTGTCGCTCTCTCAGTGCTCATGGCGATGTTTCCTTCGACAAGATGGTGGCTCGCTACCCCTTGTCCCACGGTGCCGGGCGATGCGCGGGCGGATGGGGCGTCTCCATCGTGTGCAGAGACTCCAGGTAGGAACTCCGGATGGGAACTCCAGGTTCCTCACCGACCTGCGGAGCCGGTACAAGTATACAAGTCGGGGGTCAGGGAGGAAATACCAGGCCGGCGGGCGTCCTCCAGCCGGCGGGCGGCGTGTTGATCGTCTATCGGCGCGGCGACCGGATGCTTCCTAACCGGGCGCCTTGCCATGGATCATTCGCGCCAGCTCCACGAGGTGTGAGCCGGTCACCGATGTGGTCTCGCGCAGTTCGCGCAGGTCATAAGCGAGATTGGCGATCGTTCCCAGGCCGACCTTTCCCTCCGACAGATCCCTGCGCAGCAGTGCGTTGAGGATATCAGCCTCGACCGACGCGTGGCTTTGCAGTCCGACCGCCACGGAATTGCCGAACTGCTCACCCGCGTCGGCGGGACGCAGGTGATAGTTGGCAAGAACGCGCGGAACGAGCTGGATATCGAAACGCGACAGCAGCCGCATATAGAAATCCCAGTCACCGAGAACCGGAAGCTCCTCCCGGTAAAGCCCCAGCTCCTTGTGCACGCTGGCGCGATAGAGGAAGGAGATCGGCGGAATGAAATTCCGCGAGGCCATCCGGAACAAAGTGACGTTCCGCACCCAGTTGTTGAAGGGGCGCACGCCCTTGCGGGTGATGGTTCCATCGGACACGACTTCGTCCACATATTGCGTGTGGCAGACAACGCCCGCCACGGAGGCCGGCCGGCTGTCGATGGCGGCCACCATCGTTTCCAGAAAGGCGCCGTGCCAGCTGTCATCATCGTCGTGAATGACCAGGAGATCGCCCTGCGCCGCCCTCACGCCGGCATTGGCGGCCGCCCAGCGCCCCCGGGACGCCGCATGGTGGATGACGACGATCCGGCGGCGAACACTCTCGGGCACCTGCGCCAGCAGCTGTTCGAGCGCCGGCGCGTCACCACCATCATTGACGATGATGATTTCCCAGTCCTGGAAACTCTGCTGCTGAACGCTGAGAAGACTGCGCACCAGGAACACCAGGCGATTCCGGGTGCGGGTGATGATGGAAACGCGTGGCATGCTGGGGCCTAGCTCGGCGCCATCGCGGCAAGGTCCCGGTCTGCGCAAACCGGTGGGCTGGCGGCCTCGACCGCGACCTTGTCGAGAACAAGAAGCGTTTTCTCGGCGCCGATCTGGTGCAGGCGATAAGTGATCGCCTCGTTCAGGGTGAGATCGAGCGACGTGGCCGCGTTGCGATACGATTCCAGCGACCGCCACCGCACATGGGGCGCTTCGCTTGGTGTTGCCGGAAAATGCTCGAGCACCAGCAACAGGCCATCGGGCTTCAGGTTTGCCGCCAGCGCCTGCAGACCGCGCATCCACAAATCGTCGTCGACGATGTGGAAGAAGACATCCAGGCAGATGACGACGTCGACCGGCGGCACCGCCACCTGATCGAAGGCGCCGGTGATGAAGGTCCCATTCGGCACGCGGGCACGGGCCTGGGCGACGGCCGTTTCCGAGAAGTCCGCGCCGATGACCGTAAAGCCGAGATCGGCGCAGAGCGCGCTGACCAGACCGGTGCCGCAGCCGGCGTCGAACAGCACGCGCCCTTTCGGCTCGGGAAACTTCGCGAGCAAAGCCGCCCGCAGGTATTCGGCGTTGGTGGCGTAGTCCTGCCGGTTCTGCTCTTCGCTCAAGCCGATGTGGGCGACACTGCGAATCGAGCCTTTGAGAGAGGCGTGTCGTGCCTCCCAATAGCTGTGCGGATCGAAGGCGCCGGACGTGTCGCCGCGGAGCAGGCGCCGGATGGCGTCCGCCTGGCGCGGGATCGAATAACGATCGACCACGAATGACCGATAACTGCTCGGCCGCGCCCGAAGAATGCGCGCGACGGCCTGATCGACGGTCGCGAACAGGGTGTCCTCCGGCCAGGTCTTGGCGGCGCCGGGATAGTTGTGCACCACCGGCCAGCAGCCGCTTGCCATCGCCTCGCCGATGTTCATGCCGAAGCTCTCATAGAGGGTCGTCGACAGCAGCACGCCCTTGTCGCGGTACCAGGCGTCGATATTGGCGATTCGCCCGTAGAAAGTGATATTGCGTCCCAGATCCATCTCGCCCACGAGATGATCCAGGTAGCGCGCCGTGCGCGGACAGATCACCTCGCCCGCCACGTGCAGGTGATAGTCCGCATCCAGGTCCACCAGGCGCCGCAGGATCTGCAGCGCAAGCATCGGGTTCTTCTTCATCGCGACGTCCCCGACCCAGGCGATGCGGCGGGGATCGCCGGGCGTCGCGCCCGGCGCAAACCGGTCGCAATCGATGCCGTTGGAGATGACGGACTGCCTGACGCGGTTCGGCAGATCGGGCATCTGCTTCAGCAACTCGTCGCGGATGTCTTCGCTGACGAAGATCAGGTGGTCGACGGCCTCCCATTTCACCTGGTGCGGGAAACGCCCGTCGATGACCTCGGTCGAGTGCAGGCGCACGATGACCTTTTTGCCGTGTGCGCGCATGTCGAACCGGTTGGTGGCCCAGACGGCAGGCTCGAGACACCATTCCAGCCAGACGATATCGGCCCAGGAGATGGCCTCGACCAGAGCCGCTTCCTGGCGCGAGTTCGTGAAGCGGATATCGTAATCCGGTTCCAGGAACGCGATGATGTCGCGCAGGAATGAAATGTCCTGCGACTTCAGGGCGTCAATGAAGGCGATGCGCGGGCGGCGGCCGGCATTGAAGAATGCTGTAGACGGCGGCTGAGGGGCCTGATGATCCATGACAAGGTTGCCTGTTCCAGGGCCGCAAGCAGCCTTGAGACTGATACGTCGAAGCCCCTGGGATCAGGCGAGAAAAGTGGGCTGCCGGGTCACCGATGCGGCGACGGTCCGGGGGCAGGGCATGGTGTTTTTCTTGACGCGGTGACGGCGCGTATCATGTCGCGGGCACGCACCGGTCGAATCGAACCGCGAATGCCAGCTCGCGCTGAACGGCGCGGAATGTGTGATCGACGCGCTCTTTAGATTGGATGCGGCCCAGCCGCGGAGTTACCGGGCATCGTTGCCGATTTCGCGCGTTCCAGCCGCTGCACCAGGGTCGATGGCGAGGTCAGACGCTCCGCATAGGTGTTGCGGAAGCGCTCCAGGATCACGATTTCGTCCTCCGGCCGCTGGAGCAACCGGCAGATCGCCGCCGCTTCGCGATAACACCACGACACATGCGACGGTCGTCCGGATGCGCCGGCCCGTTGCTCGATCTGATCAATCAGCGCCAAAGCCAGCGCAAGCGCCTCTTCATAAGCGCCGGCGCGCTTCAGATGAACCAGCCGCTGGGAGGGTGTGCTCAGATCGAAGGTAGCCGGGTGGGATCGGCTGTCCTCGCCGGCCCGCCCGGTCATCGTCAAGGCCTGGGCCATGGACTGCAGCATCGCCGTCTCGGCGTCCGCCGATAAGCCCCGTCGCGACCGAAAAATACGGTTGAACGCCCTGAACATCTACGCAACCCACTGAAAACCGTTCGGCGCAGAGGGCAATCACCGTCGCAATATGACGTGAAATGAAGGTCGCCCCAGCCCGGCCATCAGCTTCCTGCAACAGCGGGCCGGGCGCAAGCGCGATTTTGCGAGGATTTGCCCAGTGGCCGCGACATGGAGAGAGCCAAAAAAACGGAAACGCCCGTTGGGGGCGGGCGTTTCCTCGATGACGTCACCCTGGGGGAGGTGACGTATCGTCAGGGTCGTGGCTTGGAGTCTTCGTCGGGTCGTGACCTGGTCCGTGACTTGGCCGTTACCAGGGTCGTCCAATCGGCCGTTGTCGACCGATGCTCACGGGTGGCGGGTGGGGCGGTTCGACACCACGCGCATTCCGAAAATCCCAGGCGTTACCGGATCACCGAAGCGGTGCTGCTGGTGAGCATCACGGGCGTGCCGGCCTTGATCATGCGCGCTTGCACGGTGTCATCGCTACTGACGCGGGAAGCGATCCCGAGGGCGGCGGTCGCCGTGGCGGCAACCAGGGCCACGATCACGATCTTCAAATGGGTCATGCGATCCGCACTGTAGATTGAGTGGTTCACGAAAGCCTCCTGCTCGCACGTCATCACGAAGCTTGTCCTGGCGATACGGGTCGGCGGCTCGCCAGACGCTCTTTGAACATGACGTTTGTTCAAGGTACCGCCCGACCATAGGGCGGCCGACATGGGGGGCGGAAGATGACTTTGGTCACGTCCAAGACACCCTGTTTCGGAGCGAGGGCAGGACATCGCGCGCATGTTATTTGGGGCCGGCAGAGTCCGCCGGCGTCGTCGCTGGCCGGATGGGTGTGGTCGGCTCCCACGGCGCCGGCAAAATCACACGCGCAGGCGGCGGGAGCTGATCGGTCCGCTGCAGCCGCGTGTCCTGCGGCCGACGTTCGCCAGCGAAGTCGTCCGCCTGCGCAAGGGTTGCGCAGAGACCCAGGGCCAAAGTGCAGGCGACCAGGATCGCCTTGATGGCTGCGGTCACGCGATGAAGATCCTGCCGGGCCATCACCGTGGCTTCAACAGAATAGCGCGGATTTCAGCGAACAGTTTGCGTTCCCGGACGAACATCTCCTGCTCGGCGGCGGAGATCGGCGGCTTGACCGGAACGGGCGGCGGCTCGGGCGTGCGCCTGCTGAAATCGACAACATTGTCCTTCATCGCAAACTCCTTGAACGCTGTGTCGCATCGGCGCGGCATCTGCGCCGATTGGCTTGCGGTGATGCCGCAGATTCCGGTGCGGCGATCTTGCCCATGCTGCGACAACACGCCCGACGGTAGGCTGGCCGTCATGACGGACGGAAGATGACTTTCGTCACTTCCGTGCCGCCGAGCGACCCGCGATAACATGTTGCCGCCCACCCAGAGCGGTCGAGTCAGCCGCCCCGGTATCCACCGCCCCCCGCGCGAGCCGGGGCGGCTGATGCACACGGCGTTTCGTCCCTGATGTTGAGCCTGTCCGAAATGTCTGCCCGACGATCCGTGATCGAACGCGCGGGTCACATCTGAATAGGGTCGCGATGCCGAGGGGGATTCTGATCTGGTGCCTGTGCTGCTTGCAATTCCTTGCCTATCTTCAGCTCGGCATCGACTCCTGGGCGATCTGCGTCTTTCTGATCGTCTTTTGGCTCGTGATATTTGCGGAGTAGGAGTCCCTCCGCGCAACCGCGTCGCGTGTAACGCGAGCGCGACTCACCGGCCGAATCGATGCTGTCGCATGGCCGAAGTCGTCAACGATCAAACGTCGCTTTGGTCGCGCTGCACGACGAGGCCGAGTTCGGTCCGCTTCTTCTTCGACATGCCTCGCGAAACGATGGCGTGTGACGCGCGGATGTAGTCGCGCAGCCCCTTGTCCGAGAGACCGGGCCTTGCGTAATGCTGAATCCACTTCAGGCCGCGCGATGCCAGATACGGCGCCGGACGCAGGCCCGGCTGTCCCCTGAGCATCTCATAGGCGATATCGCTCACCTTGAAGGTGAAACTCGGTTCACCGTCGTGCCAGCCGCCGATCGCGAACACCTTGCCGCCGACCTTCCAGACATCGGCGCCGCCCCATTGCATAACATGGCTGGTCGCGGGCAGGGCGGCGCAGATGTGTATAAGAGACAGGGCGAAGACCTTGCCGCCGACCTTCCAGACATGCGATCCGCCCCATTGGACCACATAACTCGTCGCCGGCAGCGCGCCGCAGAATGCGTTGTACTCTTCGTATGTCATGGCGATCGTTTCGGTCGCGATTCCACCGTGCCTTAGAACTGCCGCCGGCGGACTGTTTCGGCCAGTTCGGCAAAGCTTTCTGCGATCCCTGCGCTGGTCTTCGCGCTCACGAGCTTGACGCTCGACCGTGGCAGCTCGCCGATGCGTGCGGCGCTTCCCGCGGCTTCCGGGAGATCGATCTTGTTCACCAGCGCCTTGTAGGGCCGCCCCGGAAATCTCGTCTCGAAGCCGTGAATCAATTCGATCATGCGCGAGACCGTTTGCGGCCGGGTGATGTCCGCGACGATGATCGCGGCCGAGGCGCCCGTCACATAGACCGTGTCGAAAATCTGCGTCCCGAAATCGCCGTCGGTGTCCCACAGCACAAGGCGCATTGGTTCCCGCCCGTCCGCGGATACGACGTCATAACTGAGAATCTCGACGCCCAGCGTGGTCTTGTATTGCCCCTCGAAACGATCGTGCACGAGGCGATACATGATCGATGTCTTGCCGACCCCCATCTCGCCGAGCAGCATGACTTTTGCGGTGAGCATCAGCGGGCCACTTCGGCTTGGAAGACGTGTTCGAACGTCACCCGGCGGTTTCCGCCGATCGCGCCGGTTCTGTCGGTGATCGGCATCGCAGCCGAGCGCGAGACGGGAAACAGCCGTGCGGGCTCGATCCCGAGGGACGTCAGCCGTCGCATCACCTGGTCCGCCCTTTTGCGGGCCAGGACCTTGTTGCCGGATTCCGACCCGGTCTCGTCGGCATAGCCGGCGATCCGAACCCTCAGATCGTTGTTCGCAAGCAGTCCGGCCAGGTCCCGGATCTGCCGGTCCGCCTGTTCGCTATCGAGAAATTCGTCGTCCTTGCCGAAAAAGACCGCCGTGGAGGCCATGAAGCGGCTGAGCCGTTCTGCAGGGCTGTCGACGTCGGACTGCAGCTTGGCGTAACGCTCGCTGAGCCCGGCGGATTGTGCGCTCAACCCGGCGTATTGCTGGTTTCGCGCCGCCGCCTCCTCGGTCACCGCCCCGCGCGCCTCGTCGATCCCGGTCTGCGCGCGGGCAAGAGACTGTTGCAGGGCCGTGACGCCGGCCTGCAATGCCGTGGTCTGGTCCAGTCCGGGCACGATGCCGATCCGGTTGATGATGCGGTACGGGGCCGCGGCCTCGCCCAGCGCGCCGATCACCGGAGCGATGTCCACTTGGCTCGGTTCGATGCCGGAGACCAGCAGGCTTCGATTGTGATGGTCATAGTCCAGTCGAAGCGGAAACGATGCCAGCAATGGCTGCTGCGCGACAAGCTGCTGCAGCGCCGCGTTCGTCCGTCGCTCCAGCAAGGTCCGGGTTACGAACAGTCCGGCCAGCCACGCGAGCACGGCAAAACCGAGGGCGAGCAGGCAGAACAGGATGATCCGCCCACGCCGGCTCGGCTTGCGGCGCGTCAGGGGATCGGCTTCGATGGCGGCGATCAGCGACGCGAGCATTGTCGCGGGGGGACTGGTGCCGCGGTCGAGATTCTCGATGGTGTCGAAGAACAGCGAATTGATCCGGGTATTGTCCGCGGGGCGAAGCGAGCCGATGCACTCCGCCGCGAGGATGAATCGCGGTGAGTCACGCAGCACGATCTCGCGTCCGCCGAAATCGAGTGTTCGCAGCGTGCCCTCTCCGGCGAGCGCCTGAACGGAAAACTCCAGGATTGCCGCGACCATGGCGCTCAGCATGTCGGCGCGTTCGTCGGCGGATGCCTCGCGCTTCCAATCTGCGATCAGGCGCCCGTTGCCGCGCTCGAGGATCAGCAGCCGGTTGACCCGCGGCGGGTTGCTGTTCGCCAGCACGAACTCGCTGATCGGGCGGCCGGTGACCAGCGACTTGATGCGCCCGATCCACAGTTCCATGGATGTCAGGGCGTTGAGGCGCTGCTCCAGGAACGCAACGAGCTCCTTGAACGTATTGGCGACCGCCGAGCTGACCAGGCGCCCGATGATGGGATAGAGCGCATCGACCATCAGCTCGCGTGAATTGCGGATCTCGCTTCTGATCGCGGACACCACCGAGGGGGCGATGGCGTTGGCAAGTTCACGGGGCCGGTCGACTTCCGCGCGCTCCAGCGCCGCGATCAGGATGCTTGCCGTTGCCGTCTCGAGCCGGTCGGCGCCGCCGACATAGTGCCGCAGCGACGCGACATCCGTTTCCAGCGCCCGCAGGCGTTCCGCTTCCTGCTCGAACAGCAATGTCTTGAGCTGTTCGATCTCGCGGTTCTGGCCGATAGCTCCCATGCTATCTTCCCGTGCGGCCGGATCCCAGTCCGCTGATGGTTGCGCCGAGCTCGGAAATCGCCGCGCCGATGTCCCGTTGTGACGCGAGCCGCTTCTGCTCCGTCTCCTGCTCGAGTTCAGTCACCTTGGCTTGCAGCGCCGCCACTTCCTTCGCGAAGTCCGCTTGCATCTGATTCAGCGAGGCCAGCATCTCTTCCCGCAAGCTGGCCAGGTTGCCTTCGATCGACCGCTGCGCGCCGCCGAACAGCAGATCGCGGACCTGATCGATCGTCGCTTCGCGATGCGCGGTCGCCTCCGACCCGTTGCCTGAGCCAGCCGAGGCGGCGGCCGCCGCACTCGCAGTGCTCTTTGTACTCTTGTCCTGATTGTCGATACTCTTCATGGTCATTCCCGGGTTATCCGACGCGGTCCACAACAACTCCGAAATAATCCAAATTCCAGGTGAGCGACTTTATCTCTTGGAAAGAGGGTGAATCCAGCACTGACCGGATCTCGATATTTCGGCGGTTAAACTCGTGTCCCGCGTCGCAGGTTCGATGCGCTTGGCGCGAACCTCGTGCCGGGCCACACTAGGTCCTACACGCTAGTAAGTCATTACCTTTATTGCCAATTCCGTCCGATTCTTCGCCTCGCATTTGGTCAGGATGGTGCTGACGTAGTTCTTGACCGTGCCTTCGGTCAAATGGAGCTGGGCGCCGATCTCGGTGTTGCTCTTGCCCTCGACGATGAGCGCGAGAATTTCATTCTCTCGTGCGGTCAGGCCGTCGCGAAGGGGCAGTTTTGCGGACGTGTGCGGACGACGCAATCGTTTGAACTCGCCGAGAATGCGCGCGGCCACGCCCGGCGACAGTCCCGATTGGCCGTTCCTGACCGCCCGGATCGTCGCCGCGATTTCATCGATCTTCGCGTCCTTCAACAGATACGCCTTTGCGCCGGCGCTGACCGCCTCGAAGATCAGATCGTTGGTCTCGAAGGTGGTCAGGACCACGATATTGGTCTGCGGAAATTCGCGCAGGATCCGTTGGGTCGCCGCGATGCCGTCGACGCGCGGCATCTGCAGATCCATCAGGATGACATCGGGCCGGTAGCGGCGCGCAAACTCGATGGCTTGCTCGCCATCGGCGGCACCCGGGAGAATCTCGAAGTCGTCGTTCTGTTGCGCAAGGAGCGTGGCGAGGCCTTCCCGGATCATCGCCTGATCCTCGGCGATCAGCACCCGCACCTTTTCGATCTTGCCCACGGGTCGCACCCTCATCCTTGATCCACATCGACGCCTGTACGCTCTTGCCCGGTTGGTCAGCTGGTCAGCGCACCGGACGACCGTGCTGTCGGGGCGGCCACGGGCAGCGATATCCGAACGAGCGTTCCCTTGCCGCGCGAACTCTGCACCGAACAATCCCCACCAACGAGCTCGGCAAATTCCGCCATGCCGATCAGCCCGAAATGCCCCGGCGTCGGGATGGCGGGATCGAAGCCGCGTCCATCGTCACGGATCTCGACAACCAGCCTCCTGCCGGCCGCTGCCTGCTCTTCGACCGCGCGAAAGCGAACGCGCTGCGCCTTTGCATGCGCCTCGACGTTGCGCAGCGCCTCGCCGAGGATGCGCTGGACCGTCGTTCCGTAATTGCGCAGTCCGTCGCGAGCCTCATCGTCGATCTGGACCGAGACCTCGGCGCCGGTGCGTTCCGCGAAGTCGGTCAGCATCCCTTCAAAGTCCGGCGCCAGCTCCAGTTCGTCGGTCATCCGCAGGCGGGTGATGGCATCGCGCGCCCGCGCCAGCCCATTGATCGCCGCCTCTTCGGCGGTCGCAAGGCCATCGGCGACGCGGGCGGGGTCGGTGGACAGAAAGTGCCGGATCAGCCGGATCTGGGTCAGAAGCGCCATGATCGAATGCACCAGCGTGTCGTGCAGGTCGCGCGCCAGGCGAAGGCGCGTCCGCGCGAGCGAGGCAAAGCGCACCTCGGAGCTCGCCGCCTCGAGCTGTTGCTCGATCAGGCGCCGGGCGCGCCGCTCGCTTCCGAGCAGGACCTCGATCTGGCGGGCGGCGAAATCGGGCATCGCAATCACGAGATAATGCGACAGCTCGCTGTTCCACACCACGACCGCCGTCACCGGATGATCCAGTCCGAGCGATGCACCGCGCACGCTCGACAAGGCGATGACGTCGCGGCGTCCTTCGGCCAGGGCGGCCAGTTCGGATTCCATTCCCGTGAGCAGCATGCACTGGCAGCAGTCGGCATCGATCTCCGGAAGCCACGCGACCAGGCGTCCGATTTTCCGCTGCATCGTCCTGTCGGCTCCGACGATGGCAAGCCCTATGACGTTGGCTTCTGCAGCCGGAAGCAGCTCCGCGCCGAGGTCGATCATTCGCTTTCTCAACTAGGCTAGACGCACTCTGGCGTATGCCAGGGTTGACCGCAAACAAATATGACTTTCGTCATGTTGGATTGTGACTTTCGTCAGATGTCTCCGCGCCGCGAAATGCGGTCTCTGCTCCGCGAAGAGCTGCGGCGGGCAAGGCCTTGGCGTGTCACATGCCAGCCCCTGGAACGGACGGTATGCAAGTGGCCCCGGCATCTTTGATGCGTGGCCCGCCGCCATCAGCGGCTCGTTCGTGTTGGCGATGATTTGGTGGGAGGTGACCCATGAAGCTTGCGTCTTTGGAAGCGCTGCGCGTGCAGCCGGGCGATGCGGTTGCTGCGCCGGAGTCCCCGAAGGGCCGGGCCATGAATGCGCGGCAGAAAGCGGCACTGGAGGCCGCGCTTGCCGGACGTCTGCAGCTCTACCCGCGCGGATATGCCGCGAGCAAGCTGGGGCCGTTTCATTCGCGCAAGGTCGTCCTCTCGCTGGTGCGTGCGGGCCTGATGAAGGTCAGCACAACCATGCACTTTGCGTCGGCCACAAGCCGCGCACGCGATATCCATTCAAGTGCGACCCATTCAAACTCGACCGTGGGACAAAACCAGTGAGCAAGGCGTCCCACAGTATGAGGTTCAATTGATTTGCCGGGGAAGCGAGGACCCATGCTTCTGCTCTGGATCGGATTGGCAATCGCCGGAGGCGGTGCGGCGACCGTCGTCTTCGGGGCCCTGGTTCTGGAAACACCATTCGGAAGCTTCCTCCTGGTCGGGGGATCGATCCTCGTCTGCATCGGCCTGGTGCTGTGGGTGCTCGGTCTGGTGATCCGCAAACTCGCTCCCGCGCCGGCCGCTGCGGCCAGTCCATGCCCTCCCGGGGTGGCAAATTCGCTGGAGCGTCCTCGCTGAGGCAGGTCTTTCACTTCGGAGCGCCGCGTTTCCATGTGTCCCAGCGGGCCACGACGTTGGCGTGGCCTCGCCGGTGATCATCTGGCAGATATTGTCGGTGTTGCACAGAATGTTCGGATAGTCAGGCCACAGGCTGCGCACGGAGATCGATTCCGTCAATTCGAGATTGGCTGTGAAAGCCGATCCCTCCCACGACGGGAGGGCGCCGCAAATCGATGTGCAGCGCACGACCCGACGCGCTGCGGTGGCAACCATGAGCATCAGGGAGCAAGCCAATCGGCGCACCGTCTCAGGTGAAGATGAGAAGCATAGCTGCCCTATAAATCCCCAGATCCTTCCCGAAGGTAACGCTGAGGCCACCGCGGGGCCGTATTCGATCGTCTTTCACCAACGGGTCATGCAGGCGCGTGCTGTTTCGGCATCCCTTTGCGAAAGATGATCAAGAAACAGGAATTCCGGCTTGATGGGCGGAAGTTATGTTCGGAGTGGTTCGATGCATGGGTTCTTCCGGGTTCTTGTTGTCGCGGCGATGCTTCAATGGACTGGAATAAGTGCTGGCGCAGGGGAAGGCTCCGGGCCGGTCGGAGGCCAGCCATTCAAGCAGCTTCCCGGTGGGGCCATCACGGACTATCAACTCGGCGGAGCCTATCCCCCGCCTGCGGGCGTCAACGTCGTCGCGCGCGACAGCACTGCTGCGCCGGCCCGTGGGCTATACAACATATGCTATGTAAATGGCTTTCAGAGCCAGCCGGGCGCAGCGTGGCCCCGCGAATTTCTTGTCACCGACAAAAAGGGTGAGCCGTTGGTCGACCCGGATTGGCCGGACGAATATCTTCTGAACGTTTCTTCGGAAGATCTTCGGCTTGCAATCTTGAAACGCCTTGCCATCACGATATCCAACTGCGCTCGAGCCGGGTTCGATGCCGTGGAGTTCGACAACCTCGATTCCTTCACGAGATCGAAAGGCGCGCTCAAGCAGAGCGACGCAGTCGCTTTCGCGGCCTTGTTGGTGCGCGTCGCTCACGAGCAGGGTTTGGCCGCCGGGCAGAAGAATACACCACAGCTGTCCGACCGGGAGCGGGAGAGGATCGGATTCGACTTCGCGGTATCCGAGGAATGTCACCGCTACGATGAATGTTCCGAATATACTCGATTTTACGGCGACAAGGTTATCAACATCGAATACACCGACAACCTCCGTGGTCGGTTTGCTGATGTATGTGCAATTCCGACAACACCCAGGGACACGGTGTTACGTGATCGCAAGCTCTTGCCGGCTCCGCGGGAAGGGCATCGCTTTTCTCATTGTCTGATCAAAGCCGGATGAACGGGCCGATTGCAGCTGCGGCACATTGCGTGCCTAGGCCGCGCGCGGATCGGCGATAGCCGTGAGGTTTCGTCCGATCGCGTGGGCGGTCGCAAGGTGAGGATGAGCTTCAGACGAATCCGAGGAAACAAGCAGGTCGGAACTCACCACCTGGGCGCCGCAATAGCCGAAAATCCCATGATCGATCTGGGTTCGCATGGCCCCGAAGTAGCCGTGTCGCGCATAGGTCGTGAGGTCGGCGCCGCCAATCGCGACGAGATGGACGCGCAAGTGTCCGAGCTTCTTCGCCAGCGCGGCGCCGGGACGATCGTCGTACGCCCAACCGTTGCTGAACACGCGATCGATCCACCCCTTCAGCAGCGCCGGCATCGACCACCAATAGATCTGTCTCTTATACACATCTAGATGTGTATAAGAGACAGCCGTAAGCCCAGCCGTTGTTCCAGACGCGATCGATCCAGCCTTTGAGAAGCGCCGGCATCGACCACCAATAGATGGGATAGACGAGCACGAGCGCATCCGCCCGATCGATACGCGCCTGTTCCGCAAGAACATCCGCGGGAGGTGCAGAGCGTTGCAGGTGGGCGCCGAGATCGCCTGATGAAAATCGGGGATCAAACTGTTCGGCAGCAAGATCGGCGATCTCGACGGAGTGATCCCGGGACGATGAGCGCACACCTTCCGCAATCCGGTGGGCGACGGCGTGGGTGAGCGAATCCGCGGTTGGATGCGAAACGACGATCAAGGTGTGCATGAGGGCTCCGTGCCCGGTTGCGACGGGCCATTCACCATTATATACTATTAGTAACTTACCTTTGGTATATAGTAGATGTCAAGCGGCCAGGACAAGTCAGCAGACACGACACCCCGGCGCCGGATGCCGCGCGAGGAGCGCCATCGCCAGCTCATCGAGACGGCATGGAGGATCGTCAGGGACAAAGGGACCGACGCCTTGTCGCTTGGGCGTCTGGCGCAGCACGCCGGCGTGACGAAGCCGGTGGTCTACGATCATTTCGGCACGCGCAACGGCCTGCTTGCCGCGCTCTATCGAGAGTTCGATGTCCGGCAGACCGAAATCATGGATGCGGCGCTTGCGACCAGCGATGCCACTCTCGCAAGCAGAGCCAGCGTCATCGCCTCATCCTATGTCGATTGCGTCCTGCTGTCGGGCCGGGAGATGCCTGACGTCATAGCGGCGCTGGCGGGATCACCGGAGATGGGAGAGATCAAACGCGCGTATCAATCGTCTTTCATCGACAAGTGCCGCGAGATCCTGACGCCGTTTGCTTCGAACGGCGCGATCGGGCGGGCCACGCTGTGGGCGATGTTGGGTGCGGCCGATTCCGTGTCCAATGCCGCCGCGTCGGGCGAGATCACAGCCGCGGAGGCCAAAGCTGAACTCTACCGAACTGTGGTCTCGATGGTGGCGAGAGGTTCGGAAAGCTGATCGGCGTTATCGGATGGTGCCGACGCTGCCCATAGATTGCTGACGGCGGGCGTGACATCGCCCGAGCCGCTCTCGGGACATCAAGCACAGAGCGAGTGCCAGGCCGACTCCCCGGCGGGGGTAGGGCCGCTCGAAGTTCGACGCGGCCCGCAGCACGGCAACACGGTCGAGATCCATCAGCCCGGAGGCGTCACCACAGGGCAGCGACAGATAAGTGGCGTTGTCCTCCTGCTGCGTCGGATGGCCGCCGCTTCCGGCCCTGAGGCGATGGTCCGGGGCGCAGAAGGCGGAAGTCATGCCGAGGGGCGATTTGATTGACGCCGCGCGGCAGTGTGCACACGTTCAGAATAAAATCATAAACGCGTATATCATTGATATTGCTACGTGATTTCAAAAAGGGCGGCGCCGGCAGGTTGAATTCGTGGCGCGCGGGCCTTATGCGTGGGCGCCATGGACACTGCAATGGACACCGCAATCGCCGCCGTAAAGCCGCTGATGTCCGGATCGCGCCAGAGGGCGCACTCCGGCAAGGCGGCGCCGTTCCTGCCGATGAGCCGCGCCGAGATGACGGCGCTCGGCTGGGATGCCTGCGACATCGTGCTGGTGACGGGCGATGCCTATGTCGATCATCCGAGCTTCGGCATGGCGATCATCGGCCGGCTGCTGGAAGCCCAGGGCTTCCGGGTCGGCATCATCGCGCAGCCGGACTGGCAGTCGGCCGAGCCGTTCAAGGTGCTGGGCAAGCCGCGGGTGTTCTTCGGCATCACCGGCGGCAACATGGATTCGATGGTCAACCGCTACACCGCGGACCGCCGGTTGCGCCACGACGATGCCTATACGCCCGGCGGTGAGGGCGGGGCGCGGCCGGATCGCTGCACGATTGTTTATGCCCAGCGCTGCCGCGAGGCGTTCAAGGACGTGCCGATCGTGCTCGGCGGCATCGAGGCCTCGCTGCGCCGGATCGCGCATTATGACTACTGGTCCGACAAGGTGCGCCGCTCGATCCTCGCCGACGCCAAGGCTGATCTGCTGCTGTACGGCAATGCCGAGCGTGCGGTGGTGGAGGTGGCGAATCGTCTCGCCGCGGGCGAGACGCCGCGCGATCTGAACTCTGTCCGCGGTGTCGCGTTGTTCCGCCGCGTGCCGGAGGATTACGCGGAACTCCACGCCGACGATCTCGACTCCGCCGACGAGGGCGCAGCCCGCCAGGCGGGCAACACCGTGATCCGGCTGCCGGCGTGCGAGCAGGTGGAGAAGGACAAGGAGGCGTATGCCCGCGCTTCGCGCGTGCTGCACCGGGAGAGCAATCCCGGCAATGCGCGGCCGCTGGTGCAGCGCCATGGCGACCGCGATCTCTGGCTGAACCCGCCGCCGATTCCGCTGACGTCGGACGAGATGGACGCGGTCTACGATCTGCCCTACGCCCGCGCGCCGCATCCCTCCTATGGCGAGGTCAAGATCCCGGCCTGGGACATGATCAAGTTCTCGGTCACGATCATGCGCGGCTGCTTCGGTGGCTGCACCTTCTGCTCGATCACCGAGCATGAGGGCCGCATCATCCAGAACCGGTCGGAAGGGTCGATCCTGCGCGAGATCGAACTGATCCGCGACAAGACGCCGGGCTTCACCGGCGTGATTTCCGACATCGGTGGTCCCACCGCCAACATGTACCGGATGGCGTGCAAGGATCCGAACATCGAGAAAGCGTGCCGGCTGCCGTCCTGCGTGTTTCCCGACATCTGCCCGAACCTGAACACCTCGCACGACGATCTGATCCGGCTCTATCGCAAGGTGCGCGAGACCAGGGGCGTCAAGAAAGTGATGGTCGCCTCCGGTGTGCGTTACGACCTTGCGGTGAAGAGCCCCGAATACGTCAAGGAGCTCGTCACCCATCACGTCGGCGGCTATCTGAAGATCGCGCCCGAGCACACCGAGCGCGGCCCGCTGGACAAGATGATGAAGCCGGGAATCGGCGCCTATGAACGTTTCAAGGAGATGTTCGAGTCGGCCGCCCAACAGGCCGGCAAGAAATATTACCTGATCCCGTATTTTATCGCCGCGCATCCGGGCACCACCGACGAGGATATGATGCACCTCGCGCTGTGGCTGAAGAAGAACCGTTATCGCGCCGACCAGGTGCAGACGTTTCTGCCCTCGCCGATGGCGACCGCGACCGCCATGTACCACACCGAAGTCAATCCGCTGCGCGGCGTGCGGCGCGGTGCGAGCGACAAGGTGGAAGCGATCAAGGGGCTGCGGCAGCGCCGCCTGCACAAGGCGTTCCTGCGTTATCACGACCCAGACAACTGGCCGGTGCTGCGCGAGGCCCTGCGCGACATGGGCCGCGCCGATCTGATCGGCCCGCGCCCGGATCAACTGGTGCCGAACCACCAGCCGCCCGGCACCGGCAAGGCTGCCGGCACGCGGCGGCCGCTTCATCGCGGCGGCAAGGCGCAGCGCTTCACCACCAAGGGCGTGCGGATCGTCAAGTAGACCGGCTGCGCGAGGCTGTCGCTTCGGCAGAGCTGAAGCAGAAGATAATACTTAGGTATTGACCTAAGTATTATCCCGGGATAGGAACGAGCCATCAGCACCGCGCTGGCGTGCGTCGACGGGGCAACGCCTTCGGCGCCTGTTCATGAAACGGACGGAGCAATCCATGCCCCCTCAAGCAGGTGGCGCCGAGACGCAGGGCCAGGTATCGCCTGCGGTCATTGATGGCGTCTTTCGGGCGCTATCCGACCCCACAAGGCGCGACGTCCTGGGCCGGCTCAGCGCTCGCCCGGCCTCGGTCAGTGATCTCGCTGCGACCTACGATATGGCGCTGCCCTCCTTCGTGGAGCACCTCAAAGTGTTGGAGCGCAGCGGGCTTGTTCGCTCCCACAAAACGGGACGCGTCAGGACGTACGAGCTCGTACCAAAGCAATTGAGGATGGCAGAGAACTGGCTTGCGCGACAGCGCACTCTGTGGGAGCGCCGCCTTGATCAACTCGACAGCTATCTCATGACGATGAAACAGGAGAAACAGAAGTGACCTCATCCGTGATCAAGATCGATCCGAAATTCGATCTCGTGCTCGAAAGAGAGATTGATGTTCCGGTCGAACTCGTCTGGAAAGCCTGGACCACCCCTGAGCATCTGCGCCACTGGTTCGCGCCCAAACCTTGGTCGATCACGGCCTGCGAGATCGATCTGCGGCCCGGCGGCTCTCTCAACTTCACCATGCGTTCGCCGGAGGGGCAGGAATTTCCCAACACGCAATGCTATCTCGAAGTTTCCCCGTTCGAGCGGCTCATCACCACCGATACGCTCCTCGGCGGCTATCGTCCGTCGCCCAATCCTTTCTTCACGGCTGTTCTCGAACTCGGGAAGAACGGCCAAGGCACGCGCTACAAGGCCATCGCCATGCACGGCAACGACGAGGCACGCAAGAAGCATGAGGAGATGGGATTTCATGACGGCTGGGGCACGGTCGTGACGCAGATGGTGGACTACATCAAGGCGGGACGGATGCGTTCCTGACCATGGCGGGCGTGCCCGTTTCAACTGCGCAGGCCGGCCTCGGCTCCCGTTACCTGTAGAGCTCCTCGAGATCGAGCGGCAGCTTGATCTCGGTGCCGCGCTTGGCCGAAAGGTCCATCGCCATGGTCAGCAGCAAGTTGCGGTGCCCTTCGGCGGCCGACGCGTGCGGTGTCTTGAGGCCGGTGTGGATGCGTCCGAACCAGGAATTGGTTTCGTCGCGCATCGGGCCCCAGAGCTGGCCATCGTTCATGTCTCCCGGCGGATAGCTGGTGAGGAAATCGACGTGGCGCTCGAACTCGGGCTTGTAGTTGCGCGATGTATAACCGGCTCCGATCGGCTTTTCGGTCGCCATCACCAGATCGCGGTGGGTGTCCTCGATGTCGATGACGCCCTCGGTGCCGACGATGCCGACCTGAAGACCATACACCGCGCCAGGCCAGGCGTGGGGCAGGGCCCAGCTGATGTTCATGCTCCAGATCGTGCCGTCGTCCATGGTGAAGATGCCGAAGGTCGAGTCCTTGGTGCCCAGCATCCCGAGCGCCTTGTCGACCGAGCGGGCAAACACGGACACCGGCGTCTTGCCCTCCATCAGGTACATCGACATGTCGAGCGCGTGGGTGCCCGAGACCACCATCGGCGTGAGATTCTGGCGCTGATTGGTCTTGCGGATGGTGGCGATCGGCACCATGCGATTCATGAATGCGCGGGTCACCACGGACGTCACATCGCCGATTTCACCGCGGGCGAGTTTGCCCTTGACCGCCTGGAACCGCCGCCGGAATCGGTTGGTGTAGCCCATTACGGCGTCGACCCCGGCCTGCTCGATCGCCTTGAGCACCTTTGCGGAGTCCCGCGCATCGGTCGCCAGCGGCTTTTCGATGAACAGATCGAGCTTGCGTTCGCACGCGGCCAGCAGCGGGCCGACATGGGCATTCTCGTCGGTCGCGATGATTGCCGCCGTGACCTCGGGTCGTCTCAACAGCTCGTTGTAGTCGGTGGTGAAGAAATCGGCCCCGGCGTCCTCGGCGAGTTTCCGGCCGACAACGGCGTTGGAGTCGCACAGGCCGAGCCAGCCGATGCCGGGATAGTCGCGCGCGAACTCGGCCCGGATGCGGCCGATCGTGCCGCAGCCGATCACGGCCAGGCCGATGTCTTTTCGCTGGGATTTCATGCCTTTGCCCTCTGCAAAGCGGGATGTTTCAAGGAAAACGGTTTTTCGAATTTTGCGCTCTACACCGGCGTGCGAAATTTCTTGTAAAGGTCCTGGACCGCTGACAGCGACTGGTTGTCGAGCGGAAGGCCGATGGGCACCCCGGATTCCGCCGAGAGGTCCGCGCCGAGATAGGTCTCCATCACCCGGCGCGCGCTGTCCGGCGACACCATCGGCGGCTGGTCCCGCAACACGCATTCGAGGAAGTGCATCGTTTCGGGGCCCATCTGCCCGGCGTAGACGTGATCGACCCACTCGCCCGGCATCGTCGACATCGGATACTGCGTTCCGTCCTTCATCGTGTTGAGCCAGTTGTCGCGCTGCGTATCGTCGAGGAAGAGGGAGCCTTCCGTTCCGGTGATCTCGATGGTCGTTGCGCAGTAGTTCGGGTAGCTCGGCGGCAGGTTCCAGCCGCCGCCGATTGAAACCAGCACGCCGTTGTCCATGGTCACCGTGCTCCACATGATGTCATAGGAGCCGTTGACCGCCTGCATGTAGCCGTAGGCGCCCTGCGAATAGACGCGCACGGGTTTCGCGGGCTCGAGCAGCCAGAACACGAAATCGAGATCATGGGTCGATTCCATCGTCGCCGGCGACAGCCGGCCCCGGCTTGAGATCTTCTTGCCGAGACTGCGTGACAGATGCCGGCTCACCATCACCGACACCGGTTTGCCCAGCGTGCCGTCTGTGATCTTCTTCTTGGCGTAAGCGAGCTTCGGGTTGAAGCGCTGCGAATAGCCGATGGTGAATTTAAGATGGGCGCGCCTCGCGATCTCGATCAGCTCGTCGGCTTCGAACAGTTCGATCGCGATCGGCTTTTCCAGCAGCACGTGCTTGCCGGCCCGAAGGCAATCGCGCGCGATCGGATAGTGGTTGGATTCCGGCGTCGTCGAGATGTAGACCACCTTGATGCGGTCGTTGTTGACGATGTCATGGTAGTCGAGCGTCGCGGTTGCCGCGTTGGTCAGCGCCTTGACCTCCGCCAGGCGCTCGGGCCTGATGTCACAGATATGAAGCTTGTCGACCAGCGAGGAGCGCGACAGCGTTTCCGCCCGTATTCCCCCGCACCACCCCGTTCCAATAACCGCGACTTCAACCTGTTGCACGTTTGTCTCCCGTTTCTCTCGTTGGCGTTTGTCGGCGGTGGGCGCCGCATCAGTCGGCGCGGACGCCGCTGTCTTCGATCACCTTGGTCCACTTGGCGGTTTCGCCGTCGATATAGCTCTTGAAGTCCTCCGGTGATTTGCTGCTGACGGCGATCGCGCCGCCCTGGCGCATGCGTTCCTGAACCCGCGGATCGGCGAGCACCTTGATGAGAGCCGCGTGCAGCTTGTCGATGATCGGTCGCGGCGTGCCCGTGGGCACCATCACGCCCTGCCAGGATGACGTCACGAGGTTTGTCCAGCCGAGTTCATACATGGTTGGCACACCGGGCAGATCGGCCATTCGCTCCCGGGTGGTGACGGCAAGCGCCTTGACTTGCTTATCCCTGACGAACTGCAGCGCGGACGACAAGGTCGTGAACATCAGGTCGACATGGCCTCCGAGCACATCCGTCACCGCCGGCCCCGCGCCGCCCTTGTAGGGGACATGCACCATGTCGAGCCCCGCGTCCTTCTTGAACACCTCCATCTCCAGCCGATTGAGCGTGCTGTTGCCGGGGGAAGCGAAGGCGACCTTGCCCTGGTTCGCCTTCACATAGGTGATCAGCTCGCTGACGCTGCTCGCGGGGAAGTCGGGCCGGGTGATCAGGATGCTCGGCGTATCGGCGCAAATCGTGACGGGGCTCAGATCCCTGTCCGGCTTGAAACGCATGTTGGCGGCGTAGACGCCGGGGTTGATCGAGACGGTGCCGATATTGCCGAGAAAGGTGGTATAGCCGTCCGCCGCCGCGCGGGCCGCGGCCTCCGTGCCGATTATGCCCGCGGCGCCCGGCCGATTGTCGATCACGACCTGCTGGCCGAGGATGTCGCTGACCCCCTGCTGGATGATGCGGGCCACGAAGTCGGACGCGCCGCCGGGCGCGAATGGCACGATCATCATGACCGGCCGATTGGGATAGTGATCGGCGTCCTGGGCGGAGGCCGTGCCGCCGAACAGCAGGAACAGTGCGTAACCGAGTGCCGCTGTGAGTCCGGTCCGAAGTCGCGCACGTGATCCCGTGGCTGTTCTCATGGCTGTTCCCCCGCTTATATGGCTGGTCTCTCGCTTGTTCTCTGTCGTTGTCTGAAAAGCCTTATCCAATGCGATCCGAGCCACGGGCCGGTCGCGGAAGCGTGGGGAGATGTTGAAATGTGTCGCGCGGTTGGCGCGGCTGTCCGGCTCTGGATGGTCCGGCGACAGAAGGCGGACAGTTCATCCGCATGTCATCCGGTCGACGGCGTTGCGCCGGCAATGGCGCCGCTCGCAAAGCCGATCGTTATCGACGGCGTCTCACCGTTCGCCAAATCATTCGCGAAGCCGCTCCTCACGTCGCTCCCCAGCCTGATGTTATGTCTTGTTTCTTGTTCTCGGCGGTCCGGATGGTAGCGATTAAGCCGAAGTAGAAAAATGATTATTTCTACTCGTTCGCATTAAATTTATTGATGCGCCGACCGACGACAGCTCGCGAAGCTTCGCCGGCGCGAAAGAATTTTCCCGGACGTCGCCAACCAGTTTCTTTCTTTCGGGATCAGACCGGCGCTTTGCCCTGTGCCGGCAAGGACTGGTAAGTTGTGAATTGGGGAGACGATCGATGACCCTGATGGCAGAGAAAGTCCTGCCGGGTGTCTTGATCGCGCGGGGTCGTTGGTGCCCGGTCGAATTGGCGGCGCTGTGCCAATGAACAGCGCACATCGACGATGTCTAAATCATTGAAAAATGGCGCACCCGACACGATTCGAACGTGTGACCTTTGCCTTCGGAGCAAGATAACGTGCCTATCCCAAAAAGTGCGATAAGGTACGCATGGTGCTCTGTCTGATATTGCAGATATGCGCGTTTCCCAAGATGACCGTTGAAGCGACATAAGGTTCAAATCCTTCCCAGGATTTGAACCTGCGGCGTCTCGGCTAGTCCCGATCGCGAGTCGCGCTGCGTGCGACGTTCCATGAGCTTCGGCAAGGTGCTAAAAAAGACGTGCGCAAGCGCCTTGCGATATCTCGCGAGGTGGTAGGATGGCCACCGTGCTATCCGCCCAGTGCGCCCTGCGTATTGACATAAAGTGCGTAGATCGACTGGCTCGCGGCCATGAACAGACGGTTGCGTTTTACCCCCCCGAAGCAGATGTTGGCGCAGCGCTCGGGCAGTGCGATGCGGCCGATCGGGGCGCCGTCGGGGGCGAACACCATGACGCCGTCGAGCACGGGGTCGCCCATACCCCAGCCACACCAGAGATTTCCGTCGATATCGCAGCGAATGCCGTCGGGGGTGCCGGGGCCGGCGTCGATCAGCACACGCTTATTGGAAAGTCTGGTGCCATCCGGCGACACGTCATATGCTAGGATCTTGCGGTTCGGCACGCCCCGGGAGTCCACAACATAGAGGATCTTCTCGTCCGGTGAAAAGCAAAGCCCGTTCGGTCCGAGCACGCCTTCGGCCACGATGGTGGCATTGCCGGTCGCGCCGTCGATCCGATAAACATTGGCGTCGATCTCGGGTTCGGCCTTGTAGCCTTCGTAATTGCCGAGCAGGCCGAACACGGGATCGGTGAACCAGATCGAGCCGTCGGATTTCACGACGATGTCGTTCGGCGAGTTCAGCCGCTTACCCTCGAAGGAATCGATAAGGACGGCGATCGAGCCGTCGTATTCGGTGCGGACGACGCGGCGACCGCCGTGCTCGCAGGTGATGAGCCGGCCCTGGCGATCGCGGGTGTTGCCGTTGGCAAAGTTCGACGGTTTTCGGAAAATCGAGACCGCGCCCGTCTCCTCGTCCCACTTGATGATGCGCTGGTTTGGGATGTCGCTGCACAAAAGATAACGCCCATCGCCAACCCATACAGGACCTTCAGCCCAGCGGAGCCCAGTGGCAAGGCGCTCGACAGCGGACTGCTTGAGCCAGTATTTCTCAAAGCGAGGATCGAACGCGGTAATCGCTGGATCGGGATAATAGGTTGCCGGACGGAAACCTGGAGAATGAGAAGATGCGTCGGACACTTGCTGTTCTCTGTTGCGTTTCCTCTATGTCGCCATAGGTAGCAGGCGATGCTTGATTGCGATAATATCTAATTATCATCAACCTGATCGAAAATGGGCATCAGTAGAAAATGGATCTGCGCCAGTTCCGCTACTTCTGCCAGGTCGCGCGACGGGAGAATTTCCGTAAAGCCAGTGAGGACCTGCGCATCGCGCAATCGGCGCTGACGCGACAAGTGCAGCTCCTTGAGCAAGAACTCGGTTTTCAGTTGTTCGATCGCGTCAAGCGCGGCGTGCGGTTGACTGCGGCGGGCCAACGCTTGCTCGAACGTTCGCAGTATATCCTGGACGAGGTTGACCGTCTCAAGGAGACACTGCGGCTCGAGGCCCATGTGCCGAGCGGGCCGGCTTCGCTCGCGGCGCCGCCGCCGATCGGAAGGTTCCTCTTCCCGAGGCTCGCCCAGATCTTCCTGAAATCTTATCCGAAGGTGACGCTGAGCCTGCTCGAGACTTTCACGTCGAGCGCACTGGGGCTGCTTCGGCGCGGCGAACTGAGCCTCGCCATTGTCACGGATCCGCCGGTCGATCCTGTGATCGAATACATCCCTCTCTTTACCGAATCGATCCATCTCGTCGGTCGTCTCGATGATCCGCTCTTGAAAAAGCGCAGCCTTGAGGTGAAGAGCCTGGCGGATCTGCCTCTCGTCATGACCAGCAAACATAACCGCTCGCGTCAGTTGATCGAGAGCTCAGCCGCGCGCGAAGGCGTGCGCCTCGACATTCGCCTGGAGTTGGAAGGGTTGGGGACCCTGCGGCAATTGTTGCAGAACGGCCGGATCTATAGCTTGTTGCCTCAATCCGCGATCCCTCAGGATTCTCCGGCGCGGCGGCTCGGCGCGGTGCCGATACGGGGGCTCGTCATGAAGCGCTACCTCGCCAAAAGCCGGAACGAGACGACCTCGATCGCGCGCGAAACGCTGGAGAAAGCCGCGATTGCCGAAGTGTACGAGTTCGCAAAGAGGATCAACCTCCGCGAGCGCTGACCGGGGCGAAGGGCTTAAAATTAGGGAACGCGTATGTGGCTGAGAGCTTCACGCAGGTGATCTATCACTTCATTGATGCCGAATTTAGATCAAAACGATGATTATTTAATATTATCGCCATCAAAATGTGACTGATAGCTTTCCGCCGGATCGCCCGACATCACGAACCGCTGCGCACGACAGCGAGCAGTCGGGCTCCGGGGAGAGAAATGGCCGATGTGACGCTCGACGGCCAAGGCGCCGTTCAACAAGATGTGGCAGGCACGATCCTGGCGACGGGCCGGGACTATTCGCAGCACAACGCGCAAGACTGGCTCGACGCGCTTGAGAGATCGAGGCTGACGCCGCGCTATTACGTGACGATGGTGCTTATCGTCCTTCAGGAAATGTTCGAGTACTACGATTTCTTGTTGGTTGGCTATCTTGTCTCCGTGCTCGCGCCGGGCTGGCATCTCACCTACGGCCAGAGCGCGATCATGCTGCTTTCCTCGGGCGTTGGCGCGATTGCAGGGGCCATGATCGGGGGGAAATTCGCTGATATCGTCGGCCGCAAGCCAATGATCTGGGGCGGCGGTGCGGTGTTCGCGCTTGGCGCCGCCGGTATGGCCCTGATCCCGGACGGGGCCTGGATTCAGTTCTCGCTGCTGCGCTTTGTTGTCGGCTGCGGCTCGATGGCGGCAAGCACTGCGCAGAACCCGTTGGTCGTCGAGATTACGCCGACGCGCTACCGGACTTTTATCTCCAGCATGATGATGGTGCCGGTCGCGCTCGGGACCATGTGCGCGGCGCTGATTTCGGCGAGCCTTCTGCCCGTGATCGGATGGCGCGGCGTAGCCTTCACCGGCGCGGCACCCTTGGTTACTTCCATCTTGATCTTCTTCATCGTCCCCGAATCAACGCGCTGGCTGCTGTCGCGGGGCCGCAGTACGGACGCGCGGCGTGAGGCGGCAAAACTGCTCGGATTGAGCGAGCAATCGATCTCGCTGCCGCATTCGGTTGAGCCCCCACAGAAGACGGGGTCGTTCATGGAGCTGTGGCAGGACCAGAAGCGGTTCTGGTGGATCGTTGTCATCTGGATCGGCATCTCTACCGGTGTCTATGGCATTCAGCTGTGGGGGCCGACCATCCTGTCGCAACTTCTGAAGATCACCGCGCATGAGGCGGCACGTTATTTCGTCTACGTCGGCTTGGCTTCTCTGCTTGGCCGCGTGCTCTTCTCGGTGTTGCCGCTCATGATCGGCCGCCGGGGCGCTGCAATCGTCGGCACCTCCATGTCGGCCATTGTCATGCTCGCAATCTTTGCGTTCTATCGAGACTTCATCTTCGGCTGGTCGGCATTTGCACTTTTGATGGTTGTTGGAGCTGTCTTTTACAGCGGCATGTTCTCCAACATCGTGCCTTACGTGATCGAGGTATTTCCGGTCTCGCTCGGCGGACGCGCTTATGGCCTCGCGCAGGCCTGTAACGGTGTCGGCAAGATTCTAGGACCGGTGTGCCTCGCGTTGATCGCTGGCAGTCACGACGTGATCTCGCCGCAGGCCACGACCGATGCGGTTGTACCCGTCTTCCTGTTCCTCGCGGCTTGCGAACTGGCCGCGCTGATCGCGATCGTCGCGTTCCGGCGGGAGCCGCACGGCAAACCGATGAATATCGCATAGCAAGAAAGGATAAGAGATGCTTGAAATTCCCGTTTTGATCTCCGGTGGTGGTCCGGTGGGACTGGCGGCCTCAGTCATGCTCTCCCAGCACGGCGTGCGTTCGCTTCTGGTCGAACGTCACGCAGGCACTGCGCTGACACCGAAGGCGCGCTCCATCAGTGCACGTACGATGGAAGTGTTCCGGCAATGTGGCATCGAAGCTGCGGTCCGTGCGGCGAGCATGGCCGAAGAGGGTGTCGGCCTGATGATCTGGACGGAGGCGCTGGCCGGGCGCGAGATCGAGCGGCGGGTGCCAGGACCTGCACTCCCTGAGAATATGGCGCTGACGCCGGTCAAGAATTGTTTCTGCGCCCAGGACGATTTCGAGCCCGTGATCCGCCGTCATGCCGAGACCGCGGGCCCGGGCGAGCTTCGCTTCAACACCGAAATGACGTCTTTCGAGCAAGGGGGTAATGGCGTTACCGGCATTTTGGCAGATCGCACGACCGGCGCCGAAACGCCGTTTGCCGCGCGCTATCTGATCGCGGCGGACGGCGCGCAGAGCAGGGTGCGTCGTGCGCTCGGCGCGACGATGACCGGCGAAGAGAAAGTTTATGACAGCGTCAACATCCTTTTTCATGCCGATCTCACACAATGGGTCGAGCATCGACCGGCTGTGCTCTATTTTGTCGAGCTGGAGGAGCTGCGCGGTACGTTCCTCACCATCAACGGCCGCGACCGCTGGGCGTTTCTCATTCACAGCCCCAGCAAGTGGGGTTGGATGCCTGCGGATTTCACGCCGGACTTCTGCGCTGAGCTAATTCGCAAAGCCGTTGGTGTGCCGGATATCCCAGTCGAAGTGCTTGCCGTGGGGCCATGGGAAGCCTCCGCGATCGTTGCTGATCGATACCGGTTCGGCAATGTCTTTCTCGCCGGCGACGCCGCGCATGAGATGCCGCCGACCGGCGGCTTCGGTCTCAACACCGGCGTGCAGGATGTCCACAACCTCGCCTGGAAGATTGCCGCTGTCCTGCGCGGCAAAGCTGATGAGGGGCTGCTCGACAGCTATCACGACGAGCGTCAGCCGTTTGCGACGATTACCACTCAAGCCTCGCTCGCAAACGCAATGTCGATGAAACGCAAGGAAAAGCAGCCCGGGGCGGTGGCGCGCAGCGAATTCCTGAACGAACAGGGCTTGATTTTCGGGGCCAGTTATCAATCGCGTGCGGTGATCCCGGACGGCACGCCACGGGCCGCCCTCGATGATCCGTTGACCGAATATCGGCCGTCAGCGCGCCCGGGCAGCCGTGCGCCGCATGTCTGGCTCAAGCGCGGCGCTGAACGGATCTCCACGATCGACCTGATCGGCCCGCATTTCCTGCTGCTGGCGGGCGCCGAGGGTGACACCTGGTGCCGTGCCGCGCGATCCGTCGCTCCCTCCTGGCCGCCGCTTTTCGCGTACGCCATCGGCAACGACACCGAAGTCAGCGATGATAGCGGCAAATGGCAGTCGGCCTATGGCATCGACGCCGACGGTGCCGTGCTGGTGCGTCCCGATGGCCATGTTGCCTGGCGCAGCCGTTCCGGTGTGTCCCATCCGGAAGCCGTTTTGCGCGCCGCGTTTGATCATCTGCTCGGCCGCGTGCCGGAAATGGCATAGGCATGCTTCACCCTTCTCGTCGCGCGTAGGCCGGATCGAATGGAAAGACACGATCCAGGTGTCGTGGTGCGACATCCCTCGAGGGTTGTCGCCCTCGTTCGGTTCGCTTCGCAACTCAGGCTCTTTCCAACGGAAGGAAGTGGTCCGGTCAGATCTACCAATTGAATCTCATCATTATTCAGACCTCCAATTCTGAGAAACAGCAAAGGGAATGCGATCCGTGGCAAACAACAAGATCAGGCAAGTCTGGGCCTCCGGCAGGACGGTAGTGAACGCATGGCTTGCGATTCCCTCCGGGTTTTCCGCCGAGATCGTCGCGCAATGCGGCTTTGACAGCGTCACCGTCGACATGCAGCACGGCGTGCAGGACTATCTCTCGATGGTGCAATGCTTCCAGGCGATGGATCGCCATCCCGTGACGCCGATGGTACGCGTGCCTTGGAACGAGCCCGGCATCATCGGAAAAGTGCTTGATGGCGGCGCCTATGGCGTGATCTGCCCGATGATCAACACCTCTCAGGAGGCGAAAAATCTTGTCGCCTATTCCAAATACCCGCCGCAGGGCACTCGCTCCAACGGCCCGATCCGCGCCGGGATGTACGGCACGGCAGGCACCTACCAGAGGACCGCTAATGACGAAATCGTGCTCTTGCCGATGATGGAGACCAAGACTGCGGTCGAGAACATGGAGGCAATCCTCGATGTCCAGGGTATCGACGGCGTCTATATCGGCCCAGGCGACCTCGGTTTCTCTTATGGCTTGGAACCTAAACTAGACCGCACGGAGCCCGAGATTCTCAAGATCTACGAGAAGATTGTGAAGGAGTGCGACAAGCGCAAGCTCAATCCGGGCATCCATTGCAGCGGCGCCGAAGGCGCAGTGCGCGCCATGAATATGGGCTTTACGCTTGTGACCCTGTCCAACGAAGTCGGAATGATGGCGACCTACGCCAGACTGCAGGTGAGCCAGACGCGCAAAGATTCCGGTGGGAAGGCGTAACGTTGTTCGATGAAGCGCAGAGAACCGGACTGATCCCAGGAGATTTCACCACGGTTTCAATTTCCGGCCAAAAAAGTGGAACAGAGAGGAGGAAATAGATGAGCGAGGCTCACAAGATTGCGGTCGTGACCGGCGCAGGTACGGGGATTGGGCGCGCCGCGGCACTGGCGCTGATGAAGATAGGATTCACCGTGGTGCTGGTCGGCCGTCGGCTCGAGAAGCTGCAGGAGACGCAGAAGCTCGGTGAGGACGCTGGACAGAGCCTGACTGTGCTTGCTGACATGACCGATTCGACTTCGATCGGGACTCTGTTTGCCAAGGTGATGGAGACCTTTGGAAGGCTCGACCTGCTGTTCAATAACGCCGGCACGGGCGCACCTGCAGTACCGTTCGAGAATCTAAGCATCGAGCAGTGGCAGGCGGTGGTCAACACCAACCTCACTGGGCCGTTTTTGTGCACCCAGCACGCCTTCCACCTGTCTCTTATACACATCGAGATGTGTATAAGAGAGCAGTGGCAGGCGGTGGTCAACACCAACCTCACTGGGCCGTTTTTGTGCACCCAGCACGCCTTCCGCATCATGAAGGATCAGACGCCGCGCGGCGGGCGCATCATCAACAACGGCTCGATCTCGGCGCAGGTGCCGCGGCCGAACTCGGCGGCCTACACCGCGACCAAGCACGCCATCTCCGGCCTGACCAAGACCTCCTCGCTCGACGGGCGCAAATACGACATCGCCGTCGGCCAGATCAACATTGGCAATGCAGCAACCCCGATGACCGAGCGTATGGTCGAAGGCGTGCTGCAGCCCGACGGCCGCAAAGCGCCGGAGCCACGCATGGATTCCAAGGCTGTCGGCGATGCTGTGGCCTACATGGCGAGCCTGCCACTCGATGCCAACGTGCTGTTCATGACGGTGATGGCATCGAAAATGCCGTTTGTGGGACGGGGTTGACCGCGACATCACGCGTGCGATTTGGCCGATGGTTGTCCGTCACGCTCGCGGCTTTTGACGACAATTTCGACAGATTGCTTACTCGACCGATCAGACAAATCTGATTTTTAGGCTCGGGCGCCAAGTAACGCGCTGTAAGACAAACAAAATCTGGCGCACCCGACACGATTCGAACGTGTGACCTTTGCCTTCGGAGGGCAACGCTCTATCCAGCTGAGCTACGGGTGCGTGACGCTTCCTTTAGCCGATTGGCGAAGCGTGGGCAACGGGGAGCGGAACGCTTTTAGCAGCCGAAAAGGCCTTTTTGGGCAATGTCATAGAGCCGAGACCCGCCGAAAGGCGGGTCGGGCGATCGTATTCGGGCCATTGTCGCAGCGCTGAACGCGGGACGAAGGCTCGATCCCGTCGTCGTCAGCTCCGGATCATGTTGATGGAGACGTCGCGGATCTGGCCCTTGGAGCTGATCGACACCAGTTGCTTGTTGCCCCTGGTGGTCAGCGTCAGTTCGGCGGCAAAGCCCGCGGCTTCGACGAAGACGTCGATCTGGCCGCCGCCGGCGCTGCCCTGCAGGTTGCCGTAGATGTTGCGGCTGGCCTCGCCCCAGGTGCCGGTGATCTGGTTACCCTGGCTGCGCACGTCGCTGCTCAGTTCGAACTTGTAGCTGTCGCTCGCGCAGCGCAGCAATTGCTTCAGCGCTGTGCCGCCGACAACGTTGTAGGTCGCCCGGCAACGGATCTGTTCCGACGTGCCGTCCGCCAGCACCACCGTGCCGTTGCCGCTCCAGGAGCCGTCGAATCCGGCAAAGGGCGCGGACTGCGCGTGGCCTGCCGTCATCGAGACCATCAGAATGGCAGCCGCACCGGCCGCCTTGAGGATATGTCCGATCGCTTTTGCGCTGAAGAGTGTCATGATGGTCATCCCTGTTGGTTGCGTTTTATTGGCGGCGATATCCGCCGTGGTGTTGGGCACAGTGATAACCATCGCTGGTTTCAGCCGGTCTGCGTCGAAACGGGAAATGGTTTCGTCGCCGGAAAGTTTTGTTTCAGGCGCCCCGGCGGACGACACAAACGGGGCTGGTGCGCCATCTCCATGTCACAAATGGCCGTCCGATCCCGGCCATGCTGTCGGCAATGTCATTTGACTTGAACGTCGGATCGCCCTGATGTCGCCGGCAACGTCGGGCCGCAGATCAAGTAACAGGGCCGCGGCAAAACGGGAGTTCACGATGACCACGACCACCCTTCATCGTTTTGCGATCGGCTGTGCCATGGTGGCCATCGCCTTCATCGTTCAGCCCGCGCGCGCAGCGGATTACGCCGCGCTGATCGCCGCGCCGGACCGGTCCGATGCCGATCGGCAGACCGACGCCAAGCGCGATCCGGTGCAATTGCTGGCCTTTGTCGCGCCGCAATGTGTATAAGAGACAGGCGGATTACGCCGCGCTGATCGCCGCGCCGGACCGGTCCGATGCCGATCGGCAGACCGACGCCAAGCGCGATCCGGTGCAATTGCTGGCCTTTGTCGCGCCGCAGCCGGGCTGGCGGGTGCTGGATATGGCGGCTGGTGCGGGCTACAGCACCGAACTGATGGCGCGCGCGGTGGCGCCGGGCGGCAAGGTGTTCGCGCAGAACGACAAGGCGTCGGAAAAATTCGCGGCCAGGATGAAGACCCCGGCGATGGCCGATGTCGAACTGGTGGTGACGCCGTTCGACGATCTGTCCAATCCGGCGCTGCGCAACCTCGATCTCGTGACGTTCTTCTTCGGTTACCACGACACCACGTTCATGGCGGTCGACCGTGCGCGCATGGACAAGGCGCTGTTCGATGCGCTCAAGCCCGGCGGCCTGTACGTCATCCTCGATCATTCGGCGCGGCCTGAAGACGGCGCGACCGTTGGCAAGACATATCATCGCATCGCGGAGGCGACGCTGCGCAAGGAGATCGAGGCGGCCGGCTTCGTGTTCGTCGCCGACGCGGGCTTCCTGCGCCATCCCGAGGACACTCGCACCAACATCGTGTTCAGGAATCCGACGCCGGTCGACGAGTTCGTGCTGAAGTTCCGCAAGCCGTAGGCTTGACTTGGAATGCCGTTAATGAAGTTGCGGCATTGTTGATCTCGTCATGCCCGCGACAAGCGCGGGCATGACGGCTGTGGGTCTTTACGCGCACACCGGCGGCCGCCGGTCCTTCCACGGCCGCTCTTGCTCGAGCTGCGCGGCAAGCCGCAGCAGCGTCGCTTCGTCGCCGAAACGTCCCGCGAACATCATACCGAGCGGCAGCCCCGCCGCGTTCCAGGCCAGCGGCACCGACATCGCCGGCTGACCCGACATGTTGAACATGGCGGTGCCGGGCATGTAGCGCCGCAGCAGCGGAGAGATGGTCGAGAGATCGCCCGCCATGGTGTCGAGTTCGCCGAGCCGCACCGGCGGCAGGCACAGCGTCGGCGCGAGGAACACGTCGCAGCCGGCGAAAAAGTCGGCCAGCGCGCGGGAGATCTGGAAGCCGTCGAGCTGCGCCGCGACATAGTCAATGGCGCTGGTGTGGGCGGCATTATGCGCCATCGCCAGTGTCAGGTGCTCGAAATCGCGTTCCGTCATCTCGCGTCCGAAGCGTTGTTCGGCAAGCCGCACCGACAGCGCGGTGTTGGCGCCGACAATGGCGGCCATCACCGTGGCCGGATCGGCCGGCAGCTTTGGCGCGCGTTCCTCCACATGATGGCCGAGCCGCGCCAGCATCGCGGCCGTGTCGCGCACCGCGGCCGATATCTCCGGATCGATTGCGTCGCCAGTGGGCGAGCGGTCGGTGAAGGCGATGCGCAACCGGCCGGGATCGCGGCCGACTTCGTCGAGGAATGGCCGCTCCGGCGGTGGCGCCACATAGGGGCTGGACGGCTCCGGGCCATGCAGCGCGTCGAGCATCGCGGCGCTGTCGCGCACGCTGATGCTGACGACGTGGCCGCAGGACAGTCCGCCCCAGCCTTCGCCGCGGTCCGGTCCCACCGGATTGCGGGCGCGGGTCGGCTTCAGCCCGAACACGCCGCAGGCCGATGCCGGAATGCGGATCGAGCCGCCGCCGTCGCTGGCATGCGCCACCGGCAGGATGCGCGCGGCCACCGCCGCGCCGGCGCCGCCCGACGAGCCGCCGGAGGAGTGCGCCAGATTCCAGGGATTGCGCGTCGGCCCGTGCAGCCGCGTCTCGGTGGTCGGCATCAGCCCGAATTCGGGACTCGCACTCTTGCCGAAAATGCTGACGCCGCTGGCCAGGAAACGCTGCGCCAGCGTGCCGCTGTGGTCGCTGATGGTGTCCGCATAGATGCTGGCGCCGTAGGTGGTGCGGGTGCCGGCCAGCATGTCCAGGTCCTTGATCAGGAACGGCACGCCGGTGAACGGTCCCTGCGGCAGGCCATCCTGGATCTGCTTGCGCGCATAGTCGTCGTGGCGCACCACCACGGCATTGATCTGCGGATTGATCGTGTCGGTGCGCGCGATGGCCTCGTCCAGCAGCTCCACCGCACTCACCTGTTTGGTGCGAACGAGTTCCGCGAGCCCGAGTCCGTCATAGTTGCCGTAGTCCTTGAACGCCATGATGCCTCCCTGTGTTTGGGACGCATTATGCAGAGCTGACGGTGGAGCGCTATGGCGGGGCGAGATGGGAGGTCAGCGGGAGGTGGGGCGTGTCGATATCACGGTATCATGCGTGTTGATGACCGAGGCCTCTCCTCCTCCTCAGCCGTCATGCCCGGCCGCAGGCCGGGTATCCACGACTTTCTTCCTTTAAGGAGCGCCGTCAAGGCGTGGATACCCCGGCGACTCGGCTCTGCCGAGTCGCTGGCTAAGCGCGGGCATGACGGCCGTGGTCTGGAAGCGCGTTGTGCATTATCGCAGCCGTCCATTCCCTTCACGCCGGCACGATCACCTTGCCGATCGGCCACAGCGCGATGCCGGCGAGTTTGAGATGTGCCCAGGCGAACGGGATGCCGACGATGGTCACGGCGAGCACGATCGCGGTCAGCAGGTGTCCGATCGCCAGCCACCAGCCGGCGAGGATGAACCAGATGATGTTGCCGATCACCCCGAGCGGGCCGGTGCCGATATCCTGCCGGCCGAAATACTCTTCGCGCGATACCGCCTTTTGCCCGAACGGCAGCAGGGTGTAGAGCGCGATGTTGAACGCGGCCCGTGCCCACGGGATGCCGATGATGGTGATCGCCATGATCACGGCGGCGACCGCCCAGCCGACCGCCATCCAGAAGCCGCCGATCACGATCCAGAGGACATTGAGCAGAAACGATACCGGGGACATGGCTCACTCGCGGTTGCTGAAGGGGCTCGTACCGACGCAGGCCTATCATAATTGTCCGATTGCGTCGCATCTATGAAGTCGATCGCACCCCGTCTCACACCGCCGGAAGCTCGATTTCAAACGCCACGCCCTGCGCCGGGCGCAGCAGCCGGATCGCGCCGCCATGGGCGCGCAGCAGCGATTGCACGATCGGCAGGCCCATGCCGGTGCCGCCGCTCTCCCGGCGGGTGGTGAAGAAAGCCTCGAAAATCTGGTCGCGGGTCTGATCCGGGATCGCCTCGCCATCATTGGCGATAATGGCCATCAGCCTGCCTGCCTGCTCGGTGGCACTGATCCGCAGCGCGTGCGCATTGTGGCGCACGGCGTTGTCGGCGAGATGCGACAGCACAATCAGCATGTTCTCGCTGGAGATGCCGATGGTCCGGCCGAGCGCGCCATCGGCTTCGATGGCAAGCCGGCCGAAGGCGGTTTGCAGCGGAGGGATGGCCTGCCCCAGGCTGCTGCGGCCGTCATGGGTGAGGGTTTCGGCGCGCGCCAGTTCGCGCAGCCGCGCCACCATGGTCTCCAGCCGTTCGGTGTCACTGACGATGTTGGCGAGGAACGTCTTCTGTTCCGTGTCGGTGAGCGCATGCGCCGGTGATTGCGCCGAATCCTGTAGCAGCTCGGCGGCGCCCCGGATCGAGGTCAGCGGCGATTTCAGCTCGTGGGTGAGATGTGCCGCGAAGGTGGCGATGGCGCTGGACTTGCGGGAGAGCTGCTGCGCCATGTCCAGGAAGCTTTGCGAGAGCCGGGCGAACTCGCGGGTGCCGTAGTGCGCCAGCGGCCGGAACGCCTGCGGGTTGCCATGCGCAATGCCGTCGCTGCGCTGGATCAGCTCATGCATCGGGCGGGTGATGGTGCGCGAGAAGATGAAGCCGATGACGAGCGTGACGCCGAGCACGGCCAGCGCGGCCAGCAGGAACTTGCCGCGCTCTTCATAGAGATGCTGGAAGATGTTGCTCGGCGTCCGCGAGGTGTAGACCACGCCCGCCACATGGTTCTGCACGATCACGGGCATGGCGGCGAACACCCGCAGGCCGGTGCCGCGGCTGATGGAATAGATCGGCGGCGGTGGCTTGTCGCGCTGGCGAATCCGCAGTGCGCCGCGATAGCGCCCCTGCAATGCGGCGGCGACTTCCTCCACATGCGCCAGCGACAGGCCGGCTTCGTCGCGTCCGGCAATCACCGTGCCCTGGGGATCGAGAATGCGGAAACCGGCCAGCGTGACCCGCTGGGTGTCGCGCAGCAGCGGCAGCAGCTTGGCGCCGATGGCCAGATACGTGGAATCGGGCGGATGCGCCGGCGGCACGCCATCGGGGCGCCGCGCCAGCAGGTCATTGCCCGCAAGATCGAGACCGGAGATGATCGGCGAGAGATCATCCGGCGCCGGCTTGTCCGCGGCGGCGATCTCGGCGCCGAGCGGGATGCCGTCGGCGAGCTTTGCTTCCACCTCTCGCGCAAACACCGCCGAAAGCACCGTGCTCTGCGCGATCAGCTCCGACTCGGTCTGGCGGATCAACTGGTTGTCATAGAGGCGGAAGACGAACAACCCGATCAGCGGCAGCGTCAGCACCGTCATCAGCATGGCGAAGATGATCTGGCCCAGCGTCGGCCGCCACTTCACCCGGGCGGGCGAAGGCATCATGTCCGGCGCTCGCATCGCCCCAGCCGAAAGCCCACCCCGTGCACGGTCTCGATCGCGCTGTCGCAGCCCTGGGCCGCGAGCTTGGAGCGGATGTTGCGGATGTGGCTGTCGATGGTGCGGTCCGACACCTGGATGTTCAGCCGGTAGGCCGCGGCCATGATCTGCTCGCGGGTAAAGACCACGGTCGGCCGCGCGATCATGGTCTTCAGGATCTCGAACTCGATGGCGGTGAGCGCGAGGTCCTTGCCGTCGAATCCAGCGAGATGGCTTTGTGGTTCGATGACCAGGGCGCCTTGCGTCATCGGCTTGCCGTCGCTCTTCGCCTCGGCGGTCCGCGGCGCCGCGCGACGCAGGATGACATTGACCCGCGCGATCAGTTCGCGCGGGCTGAACGGCTTGGTGACATAATCGTCGCCGCCGATCTCCAGCCCGAGCACCCGGTCGATCTCGTCGTCGCGTGCCGACAGGAACAGGATCGGCACGTCGGACGATTTGCGAATCCGCCGGCACACCTCCAGGCCGTCGGTGCCGGGCATGCCGATGTCCAGCACGATCAGGGACGGCTGCTCCGCTTCGAAGCGCGACAGCGCCTCGGTGCCGTCGCGGGCGCTGACCGGGGACATCCCCGCCTTCTTCAGCGCCACGCAGATCACCTCGCGGATGTGCGGATCGTCATCGACCACCAGGATGCGGTGCGCCACGCGTCAAGTCTCCGTCACGAGGCGCGCCCCGTGTTGTGCGTCAAGTATTGCCGGAGCCGCCAGTTGCGAAAGCTCCATGCGCGCCAGGAGCTTAGCTCCAGAGCAACCTGAGCGGCAAGTTTGTCGCGACAATCGAGGCCATACGCGCCCGGACCCTTGACGCCGGCCTGGTTGAACCGGTCCAGCGCCGGGATCGCCTGCGGCCCCAGCGACATCAGATAGCTGTAGTCGAGTGCGACACCCTGGCCGGAGACCTCTTTGCTGTGGGTGACATTGTAGGTGGCGATCACGGCCGGAAAGTTGACGAAGGCGCAGACGTACAGCACCAGTGCCAGCGCCGACAGGTTCGCTCCGACGAGCCAGCGATTCGAATAATCGAATGCCATCCGTACCACGATCAAGACCAGGCCGATCGCGACCAGTCCCATCCAGATGAAGGCCGCGGCGCGCCAATAGGTCAGGGCGTAGATCTGGACATAGAGATCAAGCCGCAGCATCGACGAGATCACCAGCAAAACATTCTGCGCCATCCAGGCCACGATCAGCGCGCGGATCGCCGGCGCGCGCCGCGCTTCGCTGTGGTTGGTCGCGGCCAGGATGAAGGCGGCGGCGAGCAGGGCCGTGATGATCAGGGGATAGGCGCCGTGGTGGGCGTAGGTCGCATAAGTCATGCCGTCGGGCAGCGCGACCCCGCCCCAGAGATAGGCGATGTCGGACAGTGTCTGCACCGCAAACAACAGGTTGAACAGGACGAGCGAGCGCAGGATCGCGGCAGCGCCGAACAATTCGCCGTCGAAAATCTCCTGCGCGACGGCTGTCGGCTCGGTCGGCCATGGCTTCCATGCAGTGGCGCGGCGCCAGCGGGTGAAAATGAATGGCCACACCAGCGAGGCCGCGATCAGCCAGAACAGCAGCCGGAAAAAGCTGACGTGAGAGGCTGCTGCGCTGACATCGATGGTTGAGAGCCAGTATTCGAGCAGCGGATTGGCCGCCGCAAATAACCCCAGGAACAAGCAGCTCAGCAGCAGGGGAACGATCCAGACGATCAGCAGCCGCGCCTGAAGCGATCCCGGCCGCATCCGCAGCAGGTCTGGCAGCAGCCGGAATGGCCCGGCCAGCAGCAGGCTCTGCAGCGCCTTGAGCCGATCGGCGATGGCGTCGAAGAACGGATTGGTCAGCGCGGCCACCGCCAGCGCCGTGCCGAGGATGCCGAAGATCACCGATATCGGGTTGAGATCCTCGGCCAGCGGGGTCACCGCGGCGATCAGCAGCGCGGCTGTCACCATCGCCTTGCGCCTGTCCGCCAGCACCGGATTCGTGATCAGCGCCGCCGCCACCAGCGCCAGCATGAACAGCGGCAGCGACAGGCCAATGGCGCGATCGTAGAACAGCCAGTCGGCCAGCGCGACGGTGCCGAGCGCGACCAGCAGTTTGAACGGTGTGCCGCGCAGATCGAAGGGATCGGCAAACGGCTCCAGGGACAGGATCTTCATGGGCATGGGTCTCGCGGGTTGGCGGAGCGAGGCTGCGCGAACCGTCAGCGGCTCGCTCAGCCACCAGCCGTCGTTCGCAAGCCGTGAGGGAATCGGCATGGGTGATGCTCCCGTGTGAGTGCGCTCATCCTGGGTGGCCGGCGTGCACGGGCTGCGGCGCAGACGCGCAGAATCTCAGGAACGTTTTGCAGTTTTTGTGCAGACGCGATTTGCGGCCAGCCTTCGCCCAAATCTGTCCCTTAGCTCGCTCCGCGTCAGGCGGCTGGTCGCCTGTGTCCGGGGGATCGATCGACAATGACTGTCTCGACTGTGCTGAATCGTCTGGCCGCCATCCTGCTCTGGGTCGCGGCGCTTGCGCTCATTGCCGCGAGTTTCAATCTGTACGCGCCTTATCTGGCGTCGGTGCGCGCGCGGCTGCTGATCGCGCTTCCCGTCGTCTGCTGTCTGGTCCTTTTCGTGTTGTGGCTGCGACGGCGCTGGATCGGGCGCCACATGGTGCGGCGGCGGGCGCTGCGCGTGGCGCTCGCCGTGGCCTGGTGCCTGCCGCTGCTGGGGATGCTGAGATCCGAAGCCGCGTTCCAGCACACCCGGCATGCCGTACTCGAGGCCGATGCCGCAACGTCCCGGCGTCTCGGATCGCATTTCATCGTCGGTTATTCACGTGTCGAGGCTGTCGCGCCGCTCGCAGCCAAGGGCCTGATCGGTGGCATCTATGTCACCCATCACAACATCCACGGGCGCACCGCCGCCGATCTCAAGGCGGAGATCGCCGGTCTCCAGGAGCTGCGCCGCACCAACGGCCTGCCGCCGCTGATCGTGGTTGCCGATCAGGAAGGCGGCATCGTCTCGCATCTGTCGCCGCAGCTGCCCGCTTTGCCGGCGCTTGCGACGCTCGCCGATTTGCCGGCCGATCAGCGCGCCGCCAAGGCGCGGGCCTACGGCGAAATCCAGGGACGTGAACTGGCCGACATCGGCGTCACCATCAATCTCGCGCCGGTGGTTGACCTGCGTCGCGGGCCGATGCGCAAGCTGTTCGACTTCAACAGCCTGATCGCGCAGCGTGCGATCTCCGACGATCCGGCAAAGGTCACCGATGTGGCCGCGAACTATATTCGCGGCCTGAACGCCGCCCATGTCGGCGCCACCATCAAGCATTTCCCCGGCCTCGGCCGCGCCCGCGGCGATACCCATCACTTCACCGCCAGCATCGATACGCCGGTGGCGGAGCTGGAGGTCTCGGATTGGCAGCCGTTCCGCAACCTGCTCGCGGATGGCAACGCCCACCTGATGGTTGGCCATGCCGCCGTCAACGCAGTCGATCCCGGCATCCCGGCGTCGCACTCCAAGCGCCTGATCGATGGCCTGGTGCGCGGCACATGGGGCTATCAGGGTCTCATCATGTCCGACGACATGGTGATGGGCGCGGTCTACCAGCACGGCCTCTGCCACGCCACGGTCGCTTCGCTCAATGCGGGCCTCGATCTGCTGCTGGTCGCCTATGACGGCGCGCAGTATTTTCGGATTTTTGAGTGTGCGTTGACCGCAGCGATTAATGGCGAGCTCGACGAGGCGATGTTGGTGAAGAGTCAGGCGCGGCTGGATGCGCTGTCGAGCGGGCCAGTGGCGTTGCCGCAGGCGAGCGAAGGCGCATCGCTGGCGAGCGGTGGTTGATCCCATACCACGGATGTCATCACCGGGCTTGTCCCGGTGATCTCGCTTAGGAAGGCACTGCGTCCCTTGTCGGGATCACCGGGACAAGCCCGGTGATGACAAAATAAAAGGAGACGCGTCGGCTCACACGGCCTACGTTCCGCTTACCGACTCCCCGCATTCTCCTCCGCAAACGCCGTCAGCAGCTTCGCCACCGCGTCGGCCTGCTCCTGCTGCACCCAGTGGCCGGCGCCATCGACCAAATGGCAGGCCTGCATCTGTGTGCAGGCCACGGTCTGCATGCGTTCGAAATCGTGCGGGCGCTGGTGGATGCCCCAGTCGCTCTTGCCGGCGATGAAGGAGGAGGGGATGTCGATGGTGCGGCTGGAGAAGATCTGCAGTTCGGTGTTGAGCTCGGGCACATAGCGGCAGCGATACCAGTTCAGGCCGCCCTGGAATCCGGTGCGTCGATATTCGGAGCTGTACACCGCAAGCTCCGCATCGGGCAGCCACCGGCAGGCGGCGATCTCGTCCGTGGTGGGCATGTGATGGGCCACGGTCGCGGCCATGCCTTCGCCGGCGTTCATCACATAATAGGTCGGCAGCTTCGCCAATTCCTCCGCGGTCCAGGACTCCAGCCGGTAAGGCGAATTGCCGCGCCAATCGGCGCTCTTGAAATAGTAATAAGCGCGCAGGAAATCGTGCACGCCCTGCGGCGCGCCGTGCATGTCGCTATCGGCCTCGCGGCCCGAATAATAGACCTGGTAATGCTTGCGCGGCGGATCGAGCGCCGCCAGTGCGGCGCTGATGTCGGGCGCCGGGGCAGGCGATCCCAGCCGCAGCGTATCGAACGGCAGCGCCGGTGGCCCGCCGAACGGCGCGCTCATCAGCACCACCGAGCGGAACACGTCGGGCCGAATCAGCGCGCTGTAGGCCGCGACCATCGATCCGAAATCGTGGCCGACCACGGTTGCGACCGACGTGATGCCGAGCGCGGCAAGCAGTCCCAAAATGTCGCGCACCAGATTGAGCGCGCCGAACGGCCGTAGGTCGGCGTCGTAGCGGTTGTCCGATCCGGTGGTGCGCCCATAACCGCGCTGGTCCGGCGCGATCACATGGAAACCCGCCGCCGCCAGCGCCGGCATCACCCGCCGCCAGCTGAACGCGAGTTCCGGAAAGCCGTGCAGCAGCACGATCACCGGGCGGTTCCCGCTTTCGAATCCAGCCTCCAGCACGTGCATGGTGAGGCCGTTGATGTTGTCGAGCAGACGCGAACGAATGCCAGGCGGCAGCAGGGCTTCGAGGCTTGGTGTCGCAGGAGTCATGAGGGCCACGCATGGTGATGATCAGAGGTGGGGCAGGATCAGCATCCCTGCGGTGAAGTCAACGGCGGGGCGGGATGGGCAGGGATACACTGGTGAGCAGGGATACGTTGGCGAACGTGTTGCATCGCCTGTGGATCGCACGAGGCGCATCAACACATACAGCCGTCATGCCCGGCCTTGGGCCGGGTATCCACGCCTTCCTTGCTGAGTCGCTGTTAAGGCGTGGATCCCCGCGCCAAGCGCGGGGATGACGGTTGTGGATGTCGCGGCGCCTCGACTTTACTTCTACACCCCCGGCTCCAGCTCCGCCGCCAGCCCGAGATTCCGCGGCGTATGCCCTTCCGCCGGGCTGTAGATCGAAATCGGCACGGCCACGCCGCGCAGTGTGTGTTCGCCCAAATGGTCCATCTTGCAATCGAGATGACGCGCGACCGCCTCAGTCACCAGGATGCTGCGTCCCAAAGTCTTCTGCAGCGCTTCGACGCGGCTGGCTTCGTTCACCGCCGGCCCGATCACCGTGAAGTCGAGCCGCTCGGGCGAGCCGATATTGCCGAAGAACACTTCGCCCTCGTGCAGCGCGATACCGACGCGCAGCGGCCGCCAGCGGGCTGCGGTTTCCGACATGCCGGTCAGCGCGCCGGCATTGAGCGCTTCAAGTCCGGCCAGGGCCTGGCGCGCCGCGCCCATCGCGGCCTTGGCGGCTGCTGCCGCCTGTTCGGCGTCGGCCAGCGGAAACACCGCCAGCAGGCCGTCGCCGATGAACTTCAGCACCTCGCCGCCGTGCGACAGCACCGCGCCGGCCATCGCTTCGAAATAGGCATTGAGCAGGGTCAGCATGTCGGAGCCGGACAGCCGGTCCGACAGGTCGGTGAAACCGCGCAGGTCCGAGATCCAGATCACCGCATGGATCGATTCGCCGGCGCCGCGCTTGATCGAACCGCTCTGCACTTTCGTCGAGGCGCTGAGGCCGAGATACGCGGTGAGCGCATTGTCCCCGATCCGGATCGCGCCGTAACGCTCCACATGCAGGGCGAACAGGCTCAGCAGATGCGAGAAGCGGGTCACGCCCGCTTCGGAAAAGCCGTCCGGGTGCTTGGTCGCGATGGTGATGGCGTTGCGATAGCCGGCGCCGCTCAGCGGCACGGCGTAGTAATCGGTCATGCCGGCTTCGGCGAGCTCGGCCATGATCGGGAATTCGGCCTGCGTCTCCGGCGTGTTGACCTTGCGCCGGACGGTTTCGCCGAGTTCGAACACCCGGTACAGCGGGTTCAGCTTGTAGCTGTCCGACTTGGTCGCCGCTTCGGCAACTTTCACCTCGTCGCAAAGCCCGTCATTGATGTTCCAGTTGTAGGCGAAGCCGATCAGCTGCGGATGCAGCGTGCCGATATGCACGCTCACCCGCGCGATCACGCCGCCGGCGGCCACCAGCCGCCACAGGAACGACTCCAGAAACAGCAACATGTCCTTTTCGGCCGCGGCTTCGTGCAGCAGCCAGTATTCGATGTCGGCGAAGGAGACCACCGCCGGCGCCGAGGCGGGCCCCCGCGCCGAGCGGCGGACCAGGGTGACCGCGGCAGGATATTTTCGCGGGGCGGGATCGAGGGCGCCGGGAGGCTTGGCCAAGGGATCAGCTCACTTTCAACGGGCTTGCAGGGTCATAAGGTAAGGTCGGGGGCCGGCCTGTGCCAGTGCACAGCCAGCCCAGTCGGTGGGCAGGCGTCCGCACTGTTTTAATCGACTTCGCGGCGAGAGGCGATTTTCTGCTGGGATTTCAATAAGTACCCGGAGCTGCCCCAGCAACGATTGTCATCGCCGGGCACCCGTCGGCTCGCGTCCCATATGTCGTCCCCCACCGCCCGACGAAACAATTCTCCGGCCCGACGAAACCATTTTCGGCTTGCCAAGCAGATGCCCTGAAACCGGTGGGGACTATTAACTATGCCCAACAGAGCGGCGGACAACGCCGCGGTCGACAGGGTCGCTCACAGAGATTTTTGGAGATCATCATGCGGGTTCTCGGCTTCATCCTCACCTTCATGTTCGTGATGTGCAATGTGTCGCTGGCTGGCACTTCCGATGGCAAGCTGCCGAACGTCGGCCTGTTCTCCTACTCGGGCTCGCCGATCGTGGCGGACAGCCCGGTCCTGGTGGCGATGGCGACCCGCTGAACGCTTTCCGGGCCGGCCGTGCCGGCCTGCGATCATTCCCTCCGAGGCAAGTCTTCCTTACTTTCGAGGCAAGTCTTCCTTACCCTCGAGATAAGTCTTCCTTACCTCCGAGGTAATCGACCTGATGACCGCGATCTGAGATCAAGGTGTCGACGAGTGCTCGACTGGAGCGCTCGACCGAGGCGCCCAAGAATCAGATCATGCACCAGATCGTATCCCCTGCCATTTCCGTATCCCCCGACTTCACCCGCCGCTGGTGGGTGCTGGCAACCGTCGTTGCCGCGCAGTTCATGTTCGGGGTCGATGCCTTCATCGTCAACGTGGCGCTGCCGACCATCGCGGTGGAGTTGCACGCCAGCGCCGCCCAGATCGAGGCCGTGATCGCCATCTACCTGATCGGTTATGCCACGCTGGTGGTCACCGGCGGCCGGCTCGGCGACATTTATGGCACCAAGATCACTTTCATCGCCGGCGTGTTCGGCTTCACTGTAACGTCACTGTGGTGCGGCCTCGCGCAATCCGGCCCTGAATTGATTGTCGCTCGCCTCGCGCAGGGCGCCACCGCCGCGCTGATGGTACCGCAGGTGCTGGCCACCATCCATGTGCTGTTCTCCGATGACGCGCGCGGCCGCGCCTTCGCGATCTATGGCATCGTGCTGGGACTTGCCGGCGCCGCCGGCTTTTTGCTGGGCGGCATTCTGGTCACGCTGGATCTGGCCGGGCTCGGCTGGCGCGCAGTATTTTTTGTCAACGTGCCCTGCGGCCTCCTGATCATGGCCGCCGCCTGGCGGCTGGTGCCCTCGGTGCCGCGCCGCTCCGGCACCAAGCTCGATATCCCCGGCGCCATGATCCTGTTCGTTGGCCTGCTCGGCATCATCGGTCCGCTGCTGTTCGGGCGCGATGTGCACTGGGCCGCCTGGGTCTGGCTGGTGATGGCCGCGGGCGTCGCCGTGATCGCCGGCTTTGTCCGGTTCGAGCGCGGTGTCGCGCAGCGTGGCGGCATGCCGCTGGTCGATCTCGCACTGTTCGACGACCGGGCCTTCATGCGTGGCCTGGGCGCGGTGTTTTTCTTCTTTTTCGCCAATCTCTCGTTTTATCTGGTGATGACGCTGTTCATGCAGACCACGCTGCATTTCACGCCGCTGCAATCCGGCGCCGCGGTCGTGCCGCTGGCGCTGGCCTTCGTGGTCGCCTCGCGCCACAGCGCCGCGCGGGCCAAGCATCGCGGCACGCTGGTGCTGATCGAGGGCTGCGTGGTCGAACTCGTCGGTCTTGCCGCCATCGTGGTCACGCTGCTGCTGGTCGCATCGCCCAGCGCCTGGCTGATGATGCTGCCGCTGGCGGTGTTCGGCTATGGCCAGGGGCTGGTGATGGCGCCGCTGTCGAGCGCCGTGCTCTCCACCGTGAGCAAGGCGAGCGCAGGCTCCGGCTCGGGCCTTTACGGCACCACCACGCAGATTGCTAACGCTGCCGGCGTTGCCGTGATCGGTGCGGTGTTCTTCGCCCTTCATGGCACGGGATCGGATGATCGGGCGCTGTTCGCCGCACTCGCCTGCGTCGCACTGTCGATCGCTGTCAGCGCGACATGTCTGCGCTGGATGCGGCGAGCCGCAGCGTAGACCTTTCTCGTTGAGCTGAAGAACGGCTATCGTGCCGCGGACGCGGATCATTTGCCTGTGCGGTGTGTCGCCGGCTTCATCAAACGTTCATCGGCATCGATGCAGTCTGCAGATGCGACCCGTGTCCCGCGAGCTTTTCGATTGGATTCTTCGCGACCACAACAAGCAGTCCCATATGAGTCCTGCTCCGTGTTTGCCGCCGCGAGCGGCCCAAAGGAACAATAGCGGGTCGAAGCGCCGTCTTGCCGTCGTCGCGGTGGTGTCGGTCATGGCCGTCATCGGGAGCGTGCGAGCGCAAGCAGCGGCATCCCCGGATCGGGATATCGATTTGATCCGACATCGGCTCGTCGCGCGATACGCCGCGGGGAGTTTTTCCGACGGCGCGCGGTATCTCGCCACGCAGCGTCCGGACGGAAGCTGGCCCGACATCGACTACGCCGATCGTTCGCTCAACTGGAATCCGCAAAAACATCTCGATCGTCTGAAAGAGATCGCCATCGCCTATCGCAACGAGAAGAGTCCGCTTCACGGCTCTGTCGAGGCCCGCGACGCCGTCGCGCGCGGACTAGCGTTCTGGTATCGGCGCAAGCCAGGTGCCGATAACTGGTGGAGCAACGAGATCGGCCAACAACTGGCGCTTGAGCCGATCCTGGTTTTGACGGCGGGGGATCTGCCCGCGGAACTCGTGACGACCGGCGCGACATATCTGCACGATCCCGTCCAGCTCGCCTCGTACAAATTCACGGGACAAAATCTGGTGTGGTGTGCGGGCGAACAATTTGTGCGCGGCGTGCTGCGGGATTCGGAGGCGGATCTGGCAGCCGCGGTGCATGTCATGGAAGGCGCTGACGTCGTCACCTCGGATGTGGAGGGCATTCAGTACGACCACAGCTTTCACCAGCATGGGCCGCAGCTCTATGTCGGCGGATACGGCCTGAACTTTCTCAAGGACGGGACGGACAATGCCCTGTTGGTCGCGGGGACGCGGTTCGCCTATGCCACGGACAAGGTCGACGTTCTCTCCGATTACCTGCTCGACGGCGCGCGCCTGATGGTGCGGGGAAAGATGCTCGACAACGGAGCGATCGGCCGGGAGATTGCGCGCCCCGGAGCTGGCCAGGAAGCTGTCGGCCTGTTGCCGGTCCTCGACACTATGGGCCTGCTGAAGCCGGACAAGAAGGCCGACTATGACGCGCTGAAGGCCCATATCGCGGGGACGGGCGCACCCGCGAGCTTCGTCGGGCACAAGCATTTCTGGAATTCCGATTTCACCGTGCATCAACGGGCCGGGTACTATGCCTCGGTCAAGATGGTCTCCGCGCGCACCTACGGGACCGAGACGATCAACGGCGAAAACCTCAAGGGCTACTGGCTTCCGTTCGGCGTGACCTATATCGCGCGCCGAGGCGACGAATATGTCGACATCTTTCCGGTGTGGGATTGGGCGCACCTGCCGGGCGTGACGTCGCCCGATCAGGTTCCTCGCTTTCTCAGTCATGTGGATCAGCCCAACACGTTCGTCGGGGGCGTGTCCGATGGCCGTTATGGTGCTGCGGCCATGAAGGTCGATGTGGACGAGGAAACGTCAATTCATGCCCACAAGGCCTGGTTCTTTTTCGACGACGAATTTGTCGCGCTCGGCGCAGGCATATCATCGACGGGCGCCGCCGCCGTCAGCACCACGCTCAACCAGTCCTTGCAGGAGGGGGGCGTCATTGTCGATGGTCATTCCGTTGCAGCGGGGCGTCAGCCGATCCGCGATGTGTCCTGGGTCCTCCACGACGGGATCGGTTATGTTTTTCCGGAAAAGGCGACGGCCGTTGTCAGCACGGGGCCGCGCAGCGGCAGCTGGTCGGACATCAATTCGCTTCAGGCGCGGACGCCGGTATCGAAGAGCGTATTCGCCCTGTGGTTGGACCATGGGGTGCGCCCGAGCGGCGCAAGCTATCAATACATCGTCGTGCCCGACAGTGACGGCAACCGTCTTGCGAACTATGCCGCCCATCCTGCGGTGCGGATTCTCGCGAACACGACGGAGGTGCAGGCGGTCCAGCACGAGCGGCTCGGGATTTCGCAGATCATATTCCACGCTCCCGGCCGCCTGACGCTGGGACAGGATCTGACCATTGGCGTCGATCGGCCCTGCATGGTCCTGGTGGAGCAAAGCGGTGCCGGCATGCAGATCGTCGCATCCGCCCCCAGCGGTCCAGCGCAGCTCCACGTCACGCTGGAGCGCGCGGCGAAGTCCCGGCTTGTGACGCTCGAACTTCGCGGTGGGCCATCCCTCGGGGCAAGCCACACCGCAAACGTCGCTTCATTTTAGTGCGCTTGACCGTCGGCGATGAAGCTCGTGATTGATTTGATCAACGCCACGCGGGTCGGTTGCCGGTTGCCTTCGCCTCACTCTCGCACATGTAGGCCCCGGTTCTGCCGTGGCCGTACCCGCGTGAGCCTTCGACATGGTAGACATGGGATCTGGTGTTGACCCAGACTACCGGCTCGAACGGACAAAGCGGCTCCGCCTGGGCTTGAGGGGAAAGCCTGTACAGCCCGAGCGCATCCCACGGATTGGCGCACACGTCCGGGTCGCATTCCTGCGCGGAGGCCGGCGTCGTGGCCAGCATCATGAAAACGCCGATCACGGCGACCGATGAAGAATGAACGAATGAAATTCGCATGAATGAAGCCCCGTCGTCTGGAAAGACGCGGATGCTACTGCACGGCAGGGAGCAGCGCCAGAGTCGCAGTGAAAGACTTACGCTTCCCCGGTCAGGAACGGGTTGCTGCGGCGTTCGTCGCCGATGCTGGATCCCGGGCCATGGCCGCAGATGAAGCCGACATCGTCGCCGAGCGGCAGGATCTTGTCGGTGATCGAGGCGATCAGCGTGGCGTGGTTGCCGCCGGGCAGATCGGTGCGGCCGACCGAACCGTTGAACAGCACGTCGCCCATCAGCGCAAACCGCATCTGCGGATTGAAGAACACCACGCTGCCGGGGGAATGCCCCGGGCAATGCAGGATGTCGAAGGTCAGTTCGCCGACGCTGACCTTTTCACCCTCGTCGAGCCAGCGGTCCGGCGCGAAATTGCGCACGCCGGTCATGCCGAAATTGGCACCGCTTTCGACCACATGATCGAGCAGGTATTTGTCGGCGACATGGGGGCCCTCGATCGGCACGCCCAAGGCGTCGCGCAGCTCGGCCGCGCCGCCGACATGGTCGATATGGCCATGGGTGAGCCAGATCTTCTCCCTGTCTCTTATACACATCTAGATGTGTATAAGAGACAGGGTCCGAGCCGGTCTGGTGCGCAGGGCTGGTCATCACCGCACGGCCGCCGGCCTGCTCGATCGCCGCCTGGATTTTCGGCACGTCGCCGCCGGGATCGACCACCACCGCGCGCTTGGTGGTTTCGCACCACAGCAGCGTGCAGTTCTGCTCGAACAGGGTCACGGGAATGATGGCCGCGCGGGCTTTGGGAGCTGTCTCGTTCATGAGGTCACATTGCCGATTTTTGCGCGTGCGCCAAGTGGGAAATTGGGCGGAGGGCAGGGCTGCAGGGGAATCATGCGAGGCCGTGAACGCCGCGACTTTCAGCGGTCTGTTTAGGCACTGAATCGTTCCCTCCCCCCTTGTGGGGGAGGGTTAGGGAGGGGGATAGCGATAAATCCGCAGTGCGAATAGTGAGGCTGCTTTGCGCGATCTGTCAGTTCACGACGCATGGCATACCCCCCTCCCCAGCCCTCCCCCACAAGGGGGAGAGGGAGCCGCGCAAAACTTCCTCTCGCGGTCAACATCGACATCATCACCGCTTGATCTGCGCCTTCAGCGTATCCTCCACCACCCGATCGAACGAGGACGCCTTCTTCGGCGCTTTGCTCCGCTGCTCGGCCACGTAGGCGTCACGCTTCTGCACCAGTGCGGCGAGCTTCTCGTTGAGCTGCTTGCGGGCCACGGTGCTCGACTCGATTGCAGCCGTGCGCTGCTCTGGCGTCAGCTTGCGCAAATTCTCCGGCAGGTCGTCGTCCTTGACGGTGGAGAGCTGCTGCCGGCCGTTGGCGATGTCGCTGATGAGATCGCCGTCGCCGGTCACGGCCTCGGAGGAATATTTGGATCGTTTGTTGATGTAGCTCGCCATGTCGGAGGCGGACGAGGGCGCCGCGGCCGCGACCTCGGACAACTGCCGGGTCTTGAACTCGACGTGCTTCTGCATCGCCTTCGGTCCGTAGGGGATCACGGTGCTGTTGATCTCCTTTTGCAGGATGATGATGTCGCCGTCATAGGGCGTCTCGATCACCGCCATCTCGCCGCCGTCCTGCGGAATCGGGATGAAGCGGCCGTTGCCGCCCTGCGCGATCTCGCGCCAGACGCGCTCGGTGTCGCGGGCGTTGCCGGCCAGCACGGTGTTGACGAGGATGTCCTTCTGCCGCGCCACGCTCAGGGTCTGCGGATATTTCGTGTCCTGGGCGTAATCCATGTGCGGCGGCGCGTCGCCGACCAGGAAGACGACACGCGTGGTATCTGCGCCGTCGGTCCATTTCAGCTTGTTGACGGCGATGTCCAGCGCCTCGTTGACGCTCTCCGGCCAGTCGCCGCCGCCGCGCGCCTTCAGCTCCAGCAGGTTGGCATAGAGATCCTGGATGTCGGTGGTGAGGTCGGTGGTCTTGGTGACATAGTCGTCGCCGATGTCGCGATAGGCAACGAGGCCCATGCGGATGGTGGTGTCGGGATTGGCGTCGACGATTGAGGTCGCGATCGACCAGATCTTGCGCTTGGCGCCTTCGATCAGGCCGCTCATCGAACCGGTGGTGTCGAGCACGAAGGCGACCTCGACGGTGGGTTTGGCGGCCGCGCAGGTGATGCTTGCGGACATGACAAAGCCTGCGAGAACCATGGCTCGCAGTGTGATGCTCACTGACATTTCCCCCTCCAGGGATGTTCGGGTTTCAAAACCGTTGCTGTCCCACGCCCACCAGAGTTCCCTCGCATCGCGACGGCGCCAAGCCGGAGCCGCGCCGGAATTGTGGCGCGGTCGGAACGAATTTGCGGCTTGTGGATTGCACGCGCCGACTCTGGTAATTTTCACGCCATGAGCATCCACCTTCTCCCGGTCGCCGTCGCCTTGCCGGTCGACGGCCGCCAGTCCGAAACGGCGTTGGCGATCGCGCGCGGCACCGCGCGGCTGCTGCGCTCGCTCGGCTTTTCCTGTGTCAGCGAAGTGCCGCTGCCGTCCGGTCGCCGCGCCGATCTGGTCGCGCTGAACGAGCGCGGCGATGTCTGGATCGTGGAGATCAAGTCGTCGCTGGAGGATCTGCGCGCTGACCAGAAGTGGCAGGACTACCGCGCGCATTGCGACCGGCTGTTCTTCGCCTTCACCGCCGATCTGCCCTGCGAGATCTTTCCGCCGGACACCGGCCTGATCGTCGCCGACGCCTATGGCGCACATCTGCACTGCGACGCGCCGGAGCATCGCCTGCCGGCGGCGACGCGCAAGGTGATGCTGTTGCGGTTTGCGCTGACCGCGGCGCAACGGCTCAATCGCCTGGCCGACCCGCAGGGGCATGCGGAGAGGATGGAGTAGGGCCGGGCATGACGCCGAATAATGCGGCGGACTCGGTAAGCGGAATTTACGCCGTTCTTCACACCCGCTCGGAATGCACCAGCCGGATCGCGCTGCGTGTGCGGTCGACGGCGTGGCTCATCACCGGGATCAGCGCGCTGTCGAACATGCCGAACGCGATCTGCGCGCCATTGATCACCCGCTCGGGATGCAGCCGCGCTTCAGGATGGTTTTCCAGCACGCTGAGGAATGTCGGCCAGAACCGGCGGCCGAAGCCGTGGCGCAGATAGGCGGTGGCGCCGAGGATCGAGGAGTCCGGCTGGTCGGCAAGACGGGGCAGGATCACACGGCTGGCCATCCGGGTGCCTTCCAGCACATAGACCACGCCGAGCATGTCGGCGGCGCCGTTGAGAGTGGGGACCGGGAGCGGATCGCAGGCGATGTCCAGCGCCGAGAGGTCATGCTCCAGCGCCGGGGTGCGGGCGCGCTGCGGCCAATCGGTGAGGATGTCGTCGATGCCGGCGCGCTCCAGGGCGGTTTCCAGCGGAAACAGCGCTTCGGCCTGGCCACGGAGGAAGCCGGAATAATAGGTGAGACGGCCGAGGTCGACCCAGTTCATCGCGGCGTCGATGCGGCTGTGCGACAGCCTGGTCGCGTCGCGGATGATGTCCTGCAAGGAACTGTTGTCGGGAGGGTCCTGGATCGAAACGGCCATTGTACGCCTCGTTCCCGGTTGGGTCTCCGGGCCTGTTACGTCATGCCTACGTGATCGATATCCGGCTGCTGGCCACGAACGGCGCGAGCAGCTCGGACACATAGTTCTTGGTCACTTGAGAGGGGATGGAGGTTCGGCCCTTCACAGTCACGTGAGGCGGCCGGAACGACTGATGATGCCACTCGATCCGATAATCCTCGACCAGGCCGAACCGCTTGGTGGCCTCGAGCCGGGTGGAGATATCGAGATGTCGCGCTTTTCGCATGAGTCCGCCGTGCCGTTTGAGTTCAGGCAGCTAACGGCGGAGGGAACAAAAAGTTCCGGGGAGGGGAGGGAGCGGTGACGCCCCCGATTGCCAAGAGATGGTCATTCCGGAAGCCGCGTAGCGGCTATCCGGAATCTCGAAGATGCAGCGTGCAGAGGGGACGAGATTCCGGGTTCGTCGCTCCGCGACGCCCCGGAATGACAGCCATTGATGTTCTTACCTCGGCGCGCGCTTCGCCAGAATCCGCTGCAAGGTCCGGCGGTGCATGTTCAGCCGGCGGGCGGTCTCGGAGACGTTGCGGTTGCACATTTCATAGATGCGCTGGATGTGTTCCCAGCGCACGCGGTCCGCCGACATCGGGTTCTGCGGCGGCTCCACCTTGTCGCTGCTGCTGGCGAGCAGGGCGGCAACCACGTCGTCCGCATCGGCCGGCTTCGAGAGATAATCGACCGCGCCCATTTTCACGGCGGTGACGGCGGTGGCGATGTTGCCGTAGCCGGTCAGCACGATGGCGCGCGCCTCCGGGCGCTGGCGCTTCAGCGCGGAGACCACGTCGAGGCCGTTGCCGTCGCCGAGCCGCAGGTCGACCACGGCATAGGCCGGCGCGGTCTGGCCGATATGGGCCAGGCCCTCGGCCACGGTCTCGCACGAGGTGACGGAAAAGCCGCGGCCTTCCATGGCGCGCGACAGGCGTTCGTTGAAAGCCTTGTCGTCCTCAACGATGAGCAGCGAGCGATCGGTCTGTTCGGTGACGGCGGCCATTGCGTTCACGGTGTCATGTCCTTCCTGCATACTAACACAGATATGGCGGCGGGCTCGTCCGCTGCCAAGACGGCCATCGCCCGTTCGCCCTGCGGCATATCCGCCGCACCCTTAAGCTATTGCATCCTCAGCGCTTTCCACGGTCTCGAAGCGGTCGCGCGGCCATGAAATGTGCGCTACGGCGCCGTGATCGGGGAACGGCCGGTTGGTGAAGGTGATCTTGGCGCCGGTGCGTTCCAGCAGCGTGCGGGCGATGAAGATGCCGAGACCGAGGCCGCCATGCTGGCTCTGGGCCTCTTCGATGCTCGGGCGGCGCGACAGATAAGGCTCGCCGATGCGCTTGAGCATGTCCGGTGCGATGCCCGGTCCGTCATCGGAAATCACGATCTCCACGGTGTCCGCGTTCCACCACGCGTTCACCTCCACGGCCTCGCGGGCGAAGTCGACGGCATTCTCCAGGATGTTGCCGACGCCGTAGAGGATCGCCGGATTGCGCTTGCCCACCGGTTCGCTGGTTCCCGCCACCGCGATCCGCACCTTGATGGCGATGCCGAAGTCGCGATGCGGCGCCACCGATTCCTCGATCAGAGTGGAGAGCCTCATCTGGTCGAACGGCGCACCGCTCGAGGACAGTTGCGTCAGCTTGGCCAGGATGTCGCGACAGCGCTTGGCCTGTTCGCTCAGGGTCTTGAGTTCCCCAGCCAGCGGGTTGTTGGGGTCGAGGGTTTTTTCGATTTCACGCGAAATGAGGAAAATGGTGGCGAGCGGCGTGCCGAGTTCATGGGCGGCGGCGGCCGCAAGGCCATCGAGCTGGGTCAGATGCTGCTCGCGCGCCAGCACCAGCTCGGTGGCGGCGAGCGCGTCGGAGAGCTTGCTCGCTTCATCGGTGACCTGGAAGGTGTAGAGACTGGTGACGCCGATCGCCAGCACGATCGAGAGCCACACCGCCGTCATGTAGATCGGCGGCAGCGCCAGCGGCTCGTCGCTGTTCCAGGGCAGCGGCATGTGCACGAAGCCCAGCGCCGTGGCGCAGGCGATCGCCAAAAGCCCCAGCGCCAGCGTCAGCCGTGTGGTCAGCGCGGTGGCCGAGATCAGCACCGGCGCCAGGAACAGGAACGAGAACGGATTCTGCAGGCCGCCGGTGCAAAACAGCAGCGCCGCGAGCTCCGCGATGTTCAGCGCCAGCAGCGCCGCCGCGTAGATCGGCTGCAATTGCTGCCGCGGGTTGAAAGCGATCTGCAGCGACAGGTTGACGATCGCCGAGAACGCGATGACGGCGACGCAGGGAATGATCGGCACATCGAACTCGAGCCCCTGCGCGACAATGAAGATCGCCGCGAGCTGCCCCAGCACAGCCAGCCAGCGCAGCCGCAGGATGGTGTCGAGCCGGACGAATTTGCGGTGATAACGGAATTCGGGAAAAACGGTATCGGTCATGGCGGGGACATTAGCGGGGCGCGGCGGCGACCACAAATTGCGGTGGGATGACGCATGAGGTGGGGAGGCGCATCGCCAGTCTCCGTCGTCATCGCCCGACTTGATCGGGCGATCCAGTACCCGAGGTATGCATGGTATGAACGATGTGCCTGCGGCGGCGAGGGGCAGCCGCGTCTCATGTCGTCGTTCAACCATGAGCCGTGTTGCCTACTGGGTCGCCCGGTTGAACCGGGCGATGACGCTGAATGTGGCGGAGCGCACCGGCACATGCGGCGTCATCCGATCCCAATCAAAGCGAGTGTAACACGAGCATCCCATCCCCTTTGTGCGCCGCACCGTCTCGGCAGCTCTGCACGGCTGAAGCGGCCGCGAATCTTGCGATTCATCCCGCAATGGCTCAAGAAACGGGCATGACGATCCACCAGCCCGCACCCTTGCCGACACCGGCTGCCGCGCCCACTGCGGATAGCGCCGCGATCGAGGTCGACCACCTCGTCAAGGTCTACAAGGCCACGCGTGCGGTGGACGGCATTTCGTTCGGCATTGCGCGCGGCTCGGTCACCGGGCTGCTCGGCGGCAACGGCGCCGGCAAGACCACCACCATCGCCATGATCATGGGGCTTGTGCGTCCGACCTCAGGCCGGGTGCGGGTGCTCGGCTTCGACATGCCCGCCCAGAGCGATCATGTGCTGGGCCGGATGAATTTCGAAAGTCCGTATGTCGACATGCCGGCGCGGCTCACCGTGCGGCAGAATCTCACGGTGTTCGGCCGGCTCTATGCGGTCGAGAACGTGCGCGAGCGGATTGCCGTGCTGGCGCGGGATTTCGACCTGACGGATTTTCTCGATCGTCCCAGCGGCAAGCTGTCGTCGGGGCAGAAAACCCGCGTGGCGCTGGCGAAAGCGTTGATCAACCGGCCGGAACTGCTGCTGCTGGACGAGCCGACCGCGTCGCTCGATCCGGACACCGCGGACTGGATCCGCACCCATCTGGAAAATTATCGCAAAGAGACAGGCGCGACGATCCTGCTGGCGTCCCACAATATGCTGGAGGTGGAGCGGCTGTGCGATCGCGTCATCATCATGAAGCGCGGCCGCATCGAGGATGACGACAGCCCCGCCGGCATCATGGCGCGCTACAACCGCGATACCCTGGAACAGGTGTTCCTCGACGTGGTGCGCGGCCGCGGGCAGGGAGCCATCGCATGAGCATCAGCACGCTGCCGCAAACGCACGCCACCGGCTTCTCGGTCCGTCGCGTCGGCGCGATGATGCTGCGGCACTGGTATCTCCTGACGTCGTCATGGCCGCGGCTGCTGGAACTGATCTACTGGCCGATGCTCACTCTGATCACCTGGGGATTTTCACAGAGCTACATCTCGCAGAATGCCGGCTTCTTCGCCCGCGCCGGCGGCACCTTCATCGGCGCGGTGATCCTCTGGGACATCCTGTTCCGCGGACAGCTCGGCTTCTCGATGTCGTTCCTGGAAGAGATGTGGTCGCGCAATCTCGGCAACCTGATGATGAGCCCGCTCAAAGTCAGCGAGTTCGTGGCGTCGCTGATGGTGATGAGCATCGTCCGCCTCGCCATCGGCGTGATTCCGATGACGGTGATGGCGGTCGCGTTCTTCGGGTTCAATTTCTACGGGCTGGGTTTCGCGCTGGTGGCGTTCTTCTGCAACCTGATCTTCACCTCGTGGTCGTTCGGCCTCATCGCCTCCGGCCTTGTGCTGCGCAATGGCATGGGCGCCGAGGGCCTCGCCTGGACGCTGATGTTCGTGCTGCTGCCGCTCACCTGCGTGTATTACCCGGTGTCCGTGCTGCCGCACTGGTTGCAGGTCGTCGCCTGGTGCCTGCCGCCGACCTATGTGTTCGAGGGCATGCGAGGCGTGCTGATCGATCACGTGTTCCATGCGGACCTGATGATTCAGGCCCTGGCCATCAATCTGCTGCTGTTTTCGGCCGCGATCGGGGCGTTCCTGCTGCTTTTGAACAGCGCCCGGATCAACGGCTCGCTGGTCCAGACCGGCGAATAATCCTGGGTTTTCAGGCATTTTGGCGTGATTCCGGCCACACCCGGCCGCTGATCTTTGCCATAGGCCGCATTAGTTCGAATTCGGCATTGACGGGGTGTCATTCAGGAGACACTTTGCCGCAACGCAAAAAGGGTTTGAGGGACAATCATGCCGATTGGCGAATTTGGCGGTGCGCCGGAACTTCCTGCCGAGGACAGCCCCGCGCTGACCACGCCGATGTACTGGATGTACGAGATGGGGCAGTCGTCGCTCAATCCCGCGCGTGCGATGTTCGACGCCACCAAGCTGATGTTCTCCAATCCATTCAACCCCTGGTCGCACACCCAGGTGGGCAAATCGATCGCCGCGGCCTGCGAAGTGTTCGAGCGCACCACGCGCCGCTACGGCAAGCCGGAGTGGGGCCTCGACACCACCGAAGTCAACGGCATGCGGGTTCCCGTCGAGGTCGAGACGGTGTGGGAAAAGCCGTTCTGCCGCCTGCTGCATTTCAAGCGCAAGCTGAGCCATCCGCTGCGGTTCCCGCAGCCGCGCGTGCTGCTGGTGGCGCCGATGTCGGGCCATTACGCCACGCTGCTGCGCGGCACGGTGGAAGGTTTTCTGCCGGGGCACGACGTCTACATCACCGACTGGGCCGACGCGCGCATGGTGCCGCTCTCCGCCGGCCGCTTCGATCTGGAAGACTACGTCGATTACGTCATCGAGATGCTGCATGCCCTCGGCGGCAACGTGCATGTTGTGGCCGTGTGCCAGCCTTCGGTGCCGGTGCTGGTCGCCGCATCGGTGATGGAAGCGAACAAGGATCCGCTAGTCCCTCACTCCATGACCCTGATGGGCGGCCCGATCGACACCCGCAGCAATCCCACCGCGGTCAACAAGCTTGCCGAAGAGCGCGGCATGGACTGGTTCCGCAGCAATGTCATCACCAAGGTGCCGTTCCCGCATCCCGGTTTCATGCGCGATGTCTATCCCGGGTTCCTGCAGCTCAATGGCTTCATCAGCATGAACCTCGACCGCCATGTCGACGCGCACAAGAACCTGTTCGCCAATCTGGTGAAGGGCGACGGCGATCTCGTCGACAAGCATGTGCAGTTCTACGACGAGTATCTCGCCGTGATGGATCTCACCGCTGAGTTCTATCTGCAGACCGTCAAGACGGTGTTCCAGGATCATCTGCTACCCGACAAGAAACTGATGCACCGCGGCGAGCTCGTCGATTGCTCGGCGATCCAAAAGACGGCGCTGATGACGGTCGAAGGTGAGCGCGACGATATCTGCGGCCTCGGGCAAACGGAAGCTGCGCACGATCTCTGCCCCGGCGTTCCGGACGATGAGAAAATCCACTACGTGCAGCAGGGCGTCGGCCATTACGGCGTGTTCAACGGCTCGCGCTTCCGCTCSGAGATCCTGCCGCGYATCTCCGATTTCATGGTGTCCTCGGCTCACGGCAAGGTCTCGGCGGCTCCGACGGCGGCGGCTGCGGAGTAGCCGATTACCGAAATCGCGTTTTTTCCAGCAAATAGCGCCTGATCACGTATCGTTCTCCTCAGGGGTCGCAAGCCYYTGAGAAWGCTGGAAAAATATCYCCYGGGATTGCGTCCCCGCGATGAATCCRGAGTCACTGGATCGACCCSGGTTCCARCAATAARAGTGAATCMTSAGTCCGGTTCCGAYGCCCCGGATTTGGGAGACAACCTGCTAAGCCCTGCTATATGTTGGGCAAATGATTTGTTTCAGCGCCGCTAAATTCTCATGGCTGCGGATGTGGCAGACTCCGGGTGAACTTCTAGACCCCGGATCCTCTGACATGGCATTTCGAGCACTTCTTTATCGGCGCCCGGCCGAGCCACACTCTATTCTCGTGAAGTTTGGCTCGGCGATCTACTCGGTGCGACTGCGGCGGCATCGCCGCGCGCGACGTTACACGCTGCGCATTCATCCCAGCGATCGTGAGGCCATTCTCACCATGCCGCCGCGTGGCTCGATCGCCGACGCCAAGGATTTCGCCAACCGCCACGGCGCCTGGATCGCCGCGCGGCTCGGCGGATTGCCGAAAGCGATCCCGTTCACCGCCGGCATGACGGTTCCCCTGCGCAGTGTTCCGCACCGGATCGTGCATCGCGCCGGCGAACGCGGCACGGTGTGGACCGAGACCCGCGACAGCGGCGAGAAAATCCTCTGCGTTGCCGGCGGGATCGAGCACATCGATCGGCGGGTGCACGATTTCCTCAAGCGTGAGGCGCGCAAGGACCTGGCGAAGGCGTCGCTGGCCTACGCCGAGGACCTCGGCGTCAAGGTCAAGCGCATCACCATCCGCGACCAATCGAGCCGCTGGGGCTCCTGCACCTCCGCCGGCGCGCTGTCGTTCTCCTGGCGCCTCATTCTCGCGCCGGCCTACGTGCTGGACTATCTCGCCGCCCACGAAGTGGCACATCTGGTCGAGATGAACCACTCCGCGCGCTTCTGGCGCGTGGTCGAGCGGATTTGCCCCGCCACCGAGCGCGCCAAGAAGTGGCTGGATACGCACGGCAATGATCTGCACCGGTATGGTGTGAAGGAGTAGGGCGGGGCGGCTCACAGTCATGAGAGCCGAGGCGTTCCGCCACCCACAGCCGTCATGCCCGCGCTTGGCGCGGGTATCCACGCCTTTTCAGGGCGCATCAGAAGGAAGAAAGTCGTGGATACCCGGCCTGCGGCCGGGCATGACGACGGAGGTTGGTGGTACGCCTCGGCACATCATGCGCCATCGCAACGCATGCAACGTGCACAAACGCCTCCAATCAAGCCTAAAACGAAACCGCCTACTGCGTATCCGGCGCCCACGGCGCGGCATCCGATGCCGATTGCGCCTTTGCCGACACCGGCGCTTCCGCGATCACCTCGGTCAGCGCGCGCAGCGCCTCGGGCACGCCTTCGCGGGTGACGCCGGAGACCAGCAGCGGCGTCTTTTTCGACGCGCGCTTCAGCCGCTTGATCTGTTCCTTCAGTTCCGCCGGGTCGACAGCGTCGATCTTGTTCAGCGCCACGATCTCGGTTTTCTCGGACAGACTCTCGGCATAGGCCTCGAGTTCCCCGCGCACGACCTTGTAGGCCTTGCCGGCGTGCTCGCAGGTGGCGTCGATCAGGTGCAGCAGCACCCGGCAGCGCTCGACATGGCCGAGAAAACGATCGCCCAGGCCGACGCCTTCATGGGCGCCTTCGATCAATCCCGGAATATCCGCCAGCACGAACTCACGCCCGTCGGCATTCACCACACCGAGCTGCGGATGCAGCGTGGTGAAGGGATAGTCGGCGATCTTCGGTTTCGCCGCGCTGACCGCGGCCAGGAACGTCGACTTGCCGGCATTGGGCAGGCCGACCAGGCCSGCGTCCGCGATCAGTTTCAGCCGCAGCCACAGCCAGCGTTCTTCGCCGGGCTGGCCGGGATTGGCGTTGCGTGGCGCGCGGTTGGTGGAGGACTTGAAGTGCGCGTTGCCGAAGCCGCCATTGCCGCCCTCGACAATGATCATCTTCTGGCCCACTTCAGTGAAGTCGGCGAGCATGGTCTCGCGGTCCTCGTCGAACACCTGGGTGCCCACAGGCACTTTCAGCACGATGTCCTTGCCGTTGGCGCCATGGCGGTCCTTGCCCATGCCATTGGTGCCCTTCTGCGCCTTGAAGTGCTGCTGGTAGCGATAGTCGATCAGGGTGTTGAGGCCGTCGACCGCTTCCACGATCACGTCGCCGCCGCGGCCGCCATTGCCGCCGCTGGGCCCGCCGAACTCGATGTACTTCTCGCGGCGAAACGCCACGCAGCCGTTGCCGCCGTCGCCGGAGCGGATATAGACCTTTGCTTCGTCAAGGAATTTCATGGCCGTGGCGTAACATAGATCGCCGCGTTCTGCCTACTTTTCCGGGCGCGATTCGGCCCCAAAAAGCCGATTTCGGCAGGATTCGGCGCGATGGGCTGTCGTGCCGCAATGAGACGCGAGGCGCTGCGCCACCCACAGCCGTCATGCCCGCACTTGGTGCGGGCATCCACGCCTCCAGGGCCTCTCAAAAAGGAAGGAAGTCGTGGATACCCGGCCCAAGGGCCGGGCATGACGGCTGAGAAACGGTGATGCGCCTGGGTCAGCGACAGGCGCCCTTCGCGGAGGGTGTGGAGTGTTCCGTGCCTCTCACTTCCCTTTCCCAGCCCCATCAAACGCACTCAGCACCGCCAGTGTCATCGCCGTCACGCCGGTGGTGATCGTCGGTTTCGGCACCGGCGCGAACAACGGCGAGTGGTTGGAGGGCAGTTCGGGGCCGGTTCCGTTCATGGCTGCAGTGACCCGTGCCGGTTCATAGACACCGATGTTGAACATCATGCCGGGCACGCCGGCATCAAGGAATTCGGAAAAGTCCTCGCTGGCGGTGCCGCCGGGCGCGGCCCTGGCGCTGCTGCCGAACGCGGCCTTCATCACCTTTTCCGTTGTTGCGACCACCGCGGCATCGTTGATGACCGATTTGGCGCCTTCGATGATCTTGATATCCGGCGCAGGGGCGTCCGACATCGCGGCCACCGCCTTGGCGGTGCGCTCGATGCCAGCCAGCATCTTGGCGCGCACCTCCGGCTTGTAGGAGCGGATGGTGCCGAGCAGTTGCACGTCATCGGGAATGATGTTCCCGGCGGTGCCGCCATGGATTGCGCCAATCGAGAGCACGCCGAACTCGGTGGGGTCCTTCTCGCGGCTGATCACGCTCTGCACATCGACCACGAAACGCGCGGCCATCATCACCGGATCGATGGTCCGCTGCGGCGCCGCGCCGTGGCCACCGCGGCCGTGGAAGGTCACGGACAGGCCGTCGGAGCTGGATGACCCGACGCCGGCGCGATAGGCGATGTGGCCGTAGGCGAATGGACCGTCATGCAACGCGAAGGCGAAGTCGGGTTTCTTGAAGCGGGTGTAGACTCCATCCGCCAGCATCGCCTTGGCGCCCGACACGATTTCCTCGGCGGGTTGTGCGATGAACATCAGCGTGCCCTTCCACTGGTCCTTGAGCCCGACCAGGGTTTTCGCGGTGCCGACCCAGCTCGCCATGTGAATGTCGTGGCCGCAGCTGTGGGCGACGAAGGTCTCGCGGCCGTCCCAGGTGGTCTTGTCATGGCTCGCGTAAGGCAGCCCGGTCTTCTCCTCCATCGGCAGCGCATCGAGCTCGGTGCGCACCATGATGGTGGGCCCGTCACCGTTTTTATAGATCGCCACCAGCCCGGTTTTGCCGACCTTCTCGGTCACCTCGAAACCAAGCGCGCGCATTTCACCCGCCAGCCGCGCCGCGGTCTTCACCTCCTGGAACGCGATCTCCGGATGCGCGTGGATATCCTTGTAGAGCGCGTCGAGTTTCGGATAGTCGGTCTCGACGGAGGCCTCGATCGCGGTCCGAAGTTTGACGGCATCGAGCTCGGCGCGCGCCGGCAGCGCCCCTGCAATGAATGCGGCGGCGCAGAGCGCGGTGGTGGCGAGCAGGGGCGTGATCCGTGTCATGGCGGCGAACTCCTCAGGGCGATTGCGGCGATGATCGGGATCACGCGGGCCGGCGTCAATCGCGATTTCCGCGGGCATGACGGTTGAGGAGGCAGAGGCGCGTGGGCCAACCCGGAACGCCTGACGGCATACAGTGACGGCGGGCATCGCATGCAACAGGCACCGCATCCTCACCACCACCACATGCGACCAAACGTCCGCTGCACGATCCGCCGGGCACGGCTGCGATGATGAGGGTTGATCACATCAGCCGCAGCCTCTATCGACGTGGTCGCAGTCGGTCTTTCGCCGGGGAGCTCGATCTCGCAATGGCCACGATTCCTGATGCGCCGAGCGGCGCCACTCTTCGCTCGCCCGTGCTGGCCGGCATCGGCCTGATGCTGGCGGCTGTCTTCACCTTCTCGTTCGGCGACGCGCTCGGCAAATACATCGTCGCCACCTATTCGGTGGGGCAGTTGTTGTGGCTGCGCGCCTGCGCCGCGTTCCTGATCATCGCGCCGATGATCTGGCGCCAGCGCGGTGTGTTCGTGGGGCTGGAGCGGCCGGTTCTGCAGATCGCGCGGATCGTGTTCTCCACCGCCGAAGTCGGGATGTTCTTCCTCGCCGCGGTGTACCTGCCGCTGGCCGACATCATCACCTGTTATCTCGCGGCGCCGATTTTCGTCACCGCCGCCTCCGCCATCTTCCTCGGCGAGCATGTCGGCTGGCGGCGCTGGACGGCAGTGGCGGTCGGCTTCTGCGGCGTGCTGATCGCGATGCAACCGTCGTCGCACAGCATCGGCTGGCCGACCCTGATCGCGCTCACCGGCAGCCTGTCGTTTTCGGTGCTGATGGTGATCACGCGTCTGCTGCGCAAGACACCCGACGTGGTGCTGGCCACCAGCCAGTTCGCCGGCACCTTCACGGTCGGTGCGGTGCTGGCACCATTCGGCTGGGTGACGCCGTCGCTGCCGGATCTGGGGTTGTTTCTGGTCGCGGGTCTCATTTCGGTGAGCGCGCTGTTCTGCCTGAACCGCTCGCTCAAGCTCGCGCCCGCCTCCATCGTGGTGCCGTATCAGTACACCATGATCATCTGGGCGGTGATCTTCGGGTATGTCGTGTTCCACGACGTGCCGTCGATGGCCACGCTGATCGGCGCCGCCATCATCATCGGCGCCGGGCTTTATATTTTCCTGCGCGAGCAGAGCTTGGGGCGGAGTGCCGAGGTGGTCGAGGCGCCGCCGGGGTGAGAGGGCGTGCCAAGGGTGTGTGGTGGCTGCGCGGGACGCAGTGAGACGCCCCACCTCAGCCGTCATGCCCGGCCGAAGGCCGGGTATCCACGACTTCCTTCGCAGCACCGCCGTCAAGGCGTGGATACCCGCGCCAAGCGCGGGCATGACGGCTGAGGGCGACGAGGCGTCCGGGCCAACAAGAAGCCGCATGGTGGCCGAGAGCGGCGAGGCATTTCGACAAAACATACCGTAATCGCCGCCCTTGTCTCCGGCACTCCCGCCCCTCATCATCCGTCTCATCATGGGCGGGTACGTCTACATCCTGAGCAATCGCCCCAATGGTGTCCTCTATGTCGGGGTCACCAACAATCTTGTCCGCCGTGTCTTCGAACATCGCTCGGAAGCCGTTGAAGGCTTCACCAAACGGTATGGCGTGAAGCGGCTGGTTTATTTCGAGCAGTTCGACGACATCCGCACGGCCATCGAGCGCGAGCACGCCATCAAGCACTGGCCGCGCGCACGCAAGGTGCGGGCGATCACGGCCGACAATCCGAATTGGGATGATCTGTTCGAGATGATTGCGTCGTAGGGGGATTTGGATGGGCGCAATGCCTCGCGCCGCCCTCAGCCGTCATGCCCGGCCCAAGGGCCGGGCATGACGACAGAGGGTGCAGAGGCACTGGGGCCAACAACGACCGCATGACGGCTGAAAGTGACGAGGTGCATCGGCACACATCGAACGTGCGCCTCAGCCACCACACTCACCTTCTCGTACTCGTCCCCCAGCTCTTCAGCGAAGCCCACACGCTGCGGTCCAGCCGAAACCGGTCCACCGGGGTGGAGGAGCCCAGCGCCAGGAAGCGGTGCAATTCGACGCCGGTCCACTGGAAGCCGCACTTCTCCAGGATGTGGCGCGAGGCCGGGTTGCTGACGCGGGCGCCGGAGACCAGGCGTTCGATGGCGTAGTCCTCGAACGCGGTGTCGATCACGGCGCGCGCCGCTTCGGTGGCGAAACCGCGGCCCCAGTGCTCTACGCCCAGCCAGTAGCCGAGCTCCGGCAAGTCCGGGTTCTGCCAGTCGATGCCGACCATGCCGATGGGGGTGCGGTTGTGTTCGATCAGGAAGACGGTGTCGCGATCGGCGGCGGCCGTGGCGGTGATGAAGTCGACGGCGTCATCGCGGGTGTAGGGATGCGGGACGCGACGCAGATTTTCGGCCACGCGGCGATCGTTGACCAGGCGCGCGATGGCTTTTACGTCCGCGAGGGTCGGCTGGCGCAACACCAGACGGGCCGTCTCGAGGACGACGCTACTTCCTTCGCGCAGTGTGGAGGTTGGGATTTCCTGCAACATGGTGATGCTCCTGGAGTGTTTCGTGTCGGACGACGCAGGTGAGAAACACGCAACGAAAAGGGGAGGTGGTTTGCCCACCTCCCCTTAGGAGCTTTTGGAGCTCCACCGGTTCAGCAGGACCGGTGGACTCGATATRTGTCCACCGTATTATTCGGCCGCGGCTTCAGTGATCGGAAGGACCGAAATGAAGGTGCGGCCGTTGGCTTTCGCACGGAACTCGACGCGGCCTTCAACCTTGGCGAACAGGGTATGATCGGTGCCCATGCCGACGTTCTGGCCGGGATGCCAGGTGGTGCCGCGCTGGCGCGCGATGATGTTGCCGGGAATGACGTATTCACCGCCGTAACGTAGTGGCATCCCGGCGCCGGCGTCGGCATGCCACTGCGTTCCGCGCTGGCGGCAAAGGATGTTGCCGGGAATGACGTATTCACCGCCGTAACGTAGTGGCATCCCGGCGCCGGCGTCGGCATGCCACTGCGTTCCGCGCTGGCGGCAAAGGATGTTGCCGGGAATGACGTGCTCGCCACCGAACGCCTTGATGCCGAGGCGCTTGCCCGCGGAATCACGGCCGTTGCGCGATGAACCGCCTGCTTTTTTATGAGCCATTGCTCGTCTCCGATCTCGTTTGAATCTGTAACCTGATTCCTTGACGGAATCATTTCACGATTTGTCACTAACGTCTGACCTTAGAGGGCTTCTTGGCGGTCTGGACGCTTGCCCAGACAGCCAACAAGACCACTTTCAGGTCGTTTTTATTCTCTGCCAGCCTTATTCAGGCTTGGGCCTYATTCAGCTTTCGGCTTCGGCGCGGCCTTCTTCYTGGCCGGTGCCTTGGCTTCGGYCTTSGSAGCRGCCTTCTTCGGCGCTGCCTTGGCCTTCACCGGGGCCTCGTCGCCGTCAGCCGGCGCCTCGACCACCTTCTTTTCCTTCTTCGGCCGCGGCCCGATGCTGGGCGCCTTGCCGTCGGTCAGGATCTCGGTCACGCGGATCAGCGTGATCTCGTCCCGATAGCCGCGCTTGCGGCGAGAATTCTTGCGGCGGCGCTTCTTGAAAGCGATCACCTTCGGGCCGCGCTTGTGGTCGAGGACTTCGGCCGCAACCGACGCACCAGCGACAATCGGCAGGCCGAGGATCGGCGTTTCGCCGCCCACGACAAGCACTTCACCCAGCTGCACGATCGTGCCGACATCGCCGGCGATCTTGCCAATCTCTAAGACATCATCCGGAACGACGCGGTACTGCCGGCCGCCGGTTTTGATGACTGCGAACATCGTTGTTATCCTTCGTGTTCATACTCCGCGCCTCAGGGCGAACCCTGGGCCGGCTTTTTGTCAGTCGGTTATGGTGTAATGTTTGGCGTCTCACAAAAATGACTTGCGGGACATGCCAAAACAAACGGCGCGAGAAATCCCGCGCCGGGTTGCTGGCTTTATAGAGTGTGAGCGCCCCGAGTCAAGGAAAACGGCCGCCAAAACCCGCCAAAAATGAGGGGTTTGGGTGGTTCTGGCTGTCGCGCGGGCTGGTTTGGGGGGCTCGCGGTGGCCCGATGCCGTCCCTCAGCCTCTGCCGTCATGCCCGGCCGCAGGCCGGGTATCCACGACTTCCTTACTGCGCGGCCAAGAAGGCGTGGATACCCGCGCCAAGCGCGGGCATGACGGCCGAGATCGTAATTTCCACCATCTTTTCAATATCTTGCTGCCGCCACCCTTCCCCATGAAACCAACCGGTTCCCCGCTCGTTACCCCCGCTCACACGAGGGAACTTCATGGCTGAGGAATTGGCGACCGCCGGCATCGGCCGGCATGGCGCGGAGCGGCTGCCGTCGGTTGATGTCGACAGCTACAACATCGAATTGAAGGACGAGGACGGCTTCCTCGGCGACCGCGCCAGCAAGGGCGCGTTCCAGGACATCCTGGACGACTGGCGCAAGCCGCTGCGCAAGGCGGGGGAAGATCCGTTCGGCAAGACGCCGTCGGCGGAGATCAGCAAGAAGGATCTCGACAAGGTGCTGGTCGGCGACGATGTCCGCGCCGCAGCGCTGGTGCACAGCGCGATCGAGGATTTCGCTGCCGCGCTCGCCCATGTCACCGATCGTTTTCTCAAGACCAAGGCCTGGGACAAGACCGAAAAAATCGTGGTCGGCGGCGGCTTCCGCCAGAGCCGGCTCGGCGAACTGGCGATCGCGCGCGCCGACATCATCCTTAAAGCGCAAGGCCACAAGGTGGACCTGGTGCCGATCCGTTATCATCCCGATGAAGCCGGCCTGATCGGCTGCCTGCATCTCGCGCCGTCCTGGATCTTCGAAGGCCACGACAGCATTCTCGCCATCGACATCGGCGGCTCCAACATCCGCTGCGGCGTGGTGGAAAGCCGGCAGAAAAAGACGCCGGACCTCTCCAAGGCGAGCGTCTGGAAATCCAGCCTTTGGCGCCACGCTGACGACGAGCCGACCCGCGAGGGCGCGATCAAGAAACTGATCAAGATGCTGAAGGAGCTGATCGGCGAGGCGGAGGAGGCGGGGCTGAAACTCACGCCCTTCATCGGCGTGTCCTGCCCCGGCGTGATCGATCCCGATGGCTCGATCGAAAAAGGCGCGCAGAACCTGCCCGGCAACTGGGAAAGCAGCCGCTTCAATCTGCCGGCGGAGCTCGTCAAGGGCATCCCCCTGATCGGCGGCAACGACACCGCCGTGCTGATGCACAATGACGGCGTGGTGCAGGGCCTCTCCGAAGTGCCCTTCATGCAGGATCACAAGCACTGGGGCGTGCTCACCATCGGCACCGGCCTTGGCAACGCCCGCTTCACCAACCGCAAGGACAAGGTGAAGGACGACGACAAGGCGGAGAAGAAGCAGGATAAGAAAGACGAGAAGAGCGAGAAGAAGAACGGCAAGAAGGAGTGAGGAGGGCAGGATTGTCGCGCGTGCACAGCGCATCACGTCGCACGCAACGGGCAACATGCTTCAGCGTTCTCAGCCGTCGTGCCCGCGCTTCGCGCGGGTATCCACGTCTTCGCAGTTTTTCAGCAAGGAAGACGTGGATGTATCGGCGACTTGGCTTTGCCAAGTCGCTGGGCACAAGGCCGGGCATGACGGCTGAGGGGGCCGAGGTGCCCGACACCCGCAACCATCCATCGCTCTCAGTCCGCCCGAGACCGGTCAAGTCGATGCCGAAATAGCGGTTTTCGGCCCGTTCTCCGGCGTTCCCGGCGCAATTCTCGCCTCTGCCGGCAAAATCCCCGCTCACACCGCCTTGTCTCCCCGGGAATCCTCGCATAGAACACGCCCACAACCGGACGGGCCTCGGCCCGTCGTTTCGGCCCCGCGGAGAGGTGGCAGAGTGGTTGATTGTACCGCACTCGAAATGCGGCATAGGTGCAAGCCTATCGGGGGTTCGAATCCCCCCCTCTCCGCCACCCTTCGCCCCTTTGGGGCTTCGGGTGGCAGGCCATCCTGCTTCGCGCCAAGGCGCTTCGCAGGATTGTCAGGTTTCCATCCGCGAAGCAGGATGCCCTCCGAAGCCTTGGCGAAGGAGGGCCGCTGACGTGCATTACGTCTACCTATTGAAAGCCTCTCCACGCAAGACCAGCGCTATGTCGGCGTAACCGACGATCTGAAGCGCCGCCTGGCCGAGCACAATGCCGGAAAGTCGACCCATACTTCCAAATTCGTCCCCTGGCGGATCGTGACCTATGTAGCTTTCTCGGAAGCGACCAAAGCGTCGTCTTTCGAGCGCTATCTCAAATCCGGCTCGGGCCACGCATTCGCTAGCAAACGTCTATGGTAAGTCCCGGTTCGTGCCATGGCACTTCCGAGCCTCGAAACGGACCCGATTGTCGCAGCCCGCCCGCCGCCTCTGGACACCGGTTGTGACGCACAATTATGCTCGCCGCAGTTGGGGGGCATTCCAATGAAACGTTTCGGGTTTTTCACGCTCGCGCTTGCGTTGTGCGCAGCCATCGGCAGTGCCGATGCGCGCGGTCCGTTCGGCTCCATTAAGGTCGGCAACTGGAGCGGCGGCGCCTACACCAACGATCAGACCGGCGCCTTCACCCACTGCGCGGCGGGGGCGACGTATCAGAGCGGCATCTATTTCGTGGTGTCGGTTGGCGACGATCTGAGCTGGCGGCTGGGCTTCGCGCATCAGAACTGGAAACTGAATTCCGGTGAAGCCTTCCCGGTTGCGCTGACGTTCGACGGCCAGTCCCCCTTCAACGTGTATGCAAAGCCGCTCAATGCGAACCTGCTGCAGGTCGATATGCCGCCGAACTCGGCGCTGATCACCCAGTTTCGCAAGGCGAAGGTGATGACCGCCTTCACCCAGGGACAGTTGTTTCAGTTCTCCCTGGGCCAGACGGCGCAACTGCTGCCGTCTCTGCTCAATTGCGTCTTGAGCGTGAAGAAAAATGGCGTTGCCAATTCCGGCGACTTCGCCGTTGCACCGGCCGTCGCCAAGCCCGTTGCCGCGACGGCGGCCGCCCCGTCGAGTGCTCCACCGTCGAAGCCGGCCAAGACGTTCGACCAGACCGGCACCGGCTTCGTGGTGAGCGCCAACGGCCATGTCGTGACCAATCAGCATGTCGTTGACGGATGCATCGACGACATCCAGGGCAATCTGACCGGTGAAGCTCCGGTCAAATTGCGTCTCGTCTCAAGCGACGAAACCAACGATCTGGCTCTGCTCCAGGCGCCGGGCACGTTCAAGGATGCGGCCGTCATCCGGGAAAAGGCGATCCGCTCCGGCGACAGCGTCGTCGCGATCGGCTTTCCGTTCCATGGCCTGCTCACGTCCGACTTCACGGTGACCACGGGAATCGTCAGCTCGCTCAGCGGTGTTTTCAACAACACGCGCTACCTGCAGATCAGCGCCGCCGTGCAGCCCGGCAACAGCGGCGGCCCGCTGATCGCCTCGAGCGGCGAAGTGGTCGGCGTGGTCTCCGCGAAATTGAACGCCTTGAAGTTCGCCAAAGCCACCGGCAACATCCCCGAGAACATCAACTTCGCCATCAAGACCGGCGCGCTGCGGGATTTCCTCGACAACAGCGTGGTGCCGTACCAGACCTCCGATGCCAAGACGGATCTGAAGACCGCCGACATCGCCCGCAACGCCCGGGCGTTCACGCTGCTGATCACCTGCAAGGCCGCGGAGAAGACCGAGAGCGCGAAGAACTAGGCGCGCAGGCTTACGGTGTCGCGCCAAGGCTCGCCTTCTCCCGGTAGTCCGGAAGCCGCAGCGAATTGTACACCTGGCTGGCGTGCTCGCCGTGCGATGTCGCGCCCGACGTCTGCATCGCAGCGAGCGCGGCGTTGCGGGCTTCGAGTTCTTCCGGCGTCCGCGGCATCAGAAGGCGCGCGCCCTCCCTGGAGGCCAGCGCCTGGTTCGCTTCCATGAACGGCCGCGTGATCCGTTCATAGGACGCGAAGGCGTCGACGGGATCGGCATGCGCTGCCAGTTCTCCGGCCAGCACATAGGCGCCGACCAGCGCGAGGCTGGAGCCCTGTCCCGACAGGAACGAGGGCGCATGCGCGGCGTCGCCGACCAGCACCACGCGGCCGGACGACCAGCGCGGCATGTGAATCTGGCTGACCGTGTCGAAGAACAAGTTGTCCGCGCGCTGCATGGCCGCAAGCAGGCGTGGAATTTCCCAGCCGCCATGACGGAAAATGTCCGCCGTGTGCCGGCGTTGTCCATCGACGTCCGCATGGGACAGAAACGGCGGCTCATCGGTGGCGAAGTTCAGGAAGGCCTGCAGCGTGGGCGTGTCGCCAACCGCATACACGCCGGCAAGACGACCCGGCTCGGCATAGACCACGGCTTCGTGCGCGAGGCCGAGATCGTTCGGCAGCGAGAAAAGGTTGAAGCAAAAACCAAGATAGCGGTTGAACGGCGCTTCCGGCCCGAACACCAGCGCGCGGGTGTTGGAGTGCATGCCGTCCGCGCCGATCACGAGATCGAACCGCTGTTGCGCCCCGCTCCTGAAACGAACGTCGACGCCGGTCCCGTCGTCTTTCAACGCGTCGATGGAATCGTCGAACCGGTAGCGCACGTTCCGCTCGCGCGTGAGAGCGTACAGAACCGATGTCAGCTGGCCGCGCGGCAATTCGATGTGACGTGCGGTGACCCCGCCGGCCAGCGCTTCCGGCGCGACGGTGGCGATCGGATGCCCGTCGGCATCGGCAAATGTCAGCTTCCGGGTGTCGATATGGGCCGACCGGAGTTGCGGCAGCACGCCCATGCGTTCGACCACGTCGATGGCGGTGCCCCGCACATCGATGGGATAGCCGCCGCTGCGAACGGCCGCCGCCCGCTCCACCACCGTGACGTCGAAACCGTACCGGTCGAGCCAGTAGGCCGTGGCCGGCCCGGCGATGCTGGCGCCGGAAATCAGAACCGAGCGGGATTTGGCGGCTTGGGTGTCGGACATACGGCTTCTCCGGGTCAATAAGATACGGTATGTATCTTAATTGGCCAGGATCGAACATTCAATAGGATGCATTATGCATCTTAACCGGAGGCGGGATGATAGCTGACAAAATCGGACGGCGCCGGGGCGCCCTGCTGGAGGACGCGATCCTGGACGCTGCCTGGGCGGAACTGGTCGAGCGCGGCTATTCTGGACTGACGCTGGAAGGTGTCGCCAAACGGGCGGACACCAGCCGGCCGGTGCTGCATCGGCGCTGGCCGAGCCGCACCGCACTGGCAACGGCGGCGCTCGGACGGCATCTCGCACAGAACCCGATCGTCGTGCCCGATCTCGGCAACGTGCGCGACGAGATCTGCCTTCTGCTGCGCGGCTTGTCCGACCGGGCCCGGCCCGACACCATCAGGCTGTTGTTCGACATGCAGAAGGACCTGGTGGACAGGCAGTCCAGCCTGGCGGAGATGAGGACGCAACTGCGGGCCGAGATCGCCAACTCCGACGTCATGCAACCCATCCTGGCGCGCGCGATCGCGCGTGGCGACATCGCCGCTGAGCGCCTCACCCCGCGGATCGTGTCGCTTCCGGCCGACCTTGCACGTCATGAAATGCTGATGACCTTCGCGCCCTTGTCGGAGACAGCCATCAGGGAAATTGTCGATGAGATCTTCCTGCCGCTGGTGAGCCCGGCGAATCCGCGGACCGCGTCGTAAGCGATCGGCGCGGCGGCGGACGATGCGCGCATGGGCTCAAAGCGTGTAGAATTTGAACCAACTCACGATCACGTCGTGGCCGGCGGGATTGTCGGGAACCTTGCCGGCGAACGGGGCGAGGGCCGTGGAAAAGCGTGTCTGAAGTTCGCCCGCCACACTACCGTGGGTCACGATGGCCGCGACGGGTTCTCCGTCGATCTCCATGACGATCTCATCCGGCGTCCACAACATGCCATAGTCGTGAAATCCCTTGGAGAGATCGTCCTTCAGCACTCTTTTGAAACCGACCGATTGATCCTTGCCGGTGGTCCAGTTGTGAAGGGAAATGCCGAGATCGCCGGGATAGTGCACCTCGGCGATATCGATTTCATATCCCTTGGTGACGACCCAGAAGGCGTTGTTGATCCCGCTGATATCCGCAATCCTGATGCGTGCTTCATAGAAGCCGTAACCGGTCGTGAATTTGCTCCATACGGTGCCCGTCGCCCATTTCTTGGCCGGACCGCAGGCCGTCGTTGGCAGCGTTTTCAGCGACAGTCCGGAGTTGCCGGGACTCACGTTTGCCGGTTGGCGGCACGCCAGCAGGCTTGATGGATTATCGGCTTGCGGCGTCCAATCCGACTGGAATTTCGCGGCATCCCTGAAATCCGTCGCATAGCTTGGCGTCTTGTGCCCGGACCGGAACGCGGCGATGTGCTCACGGTCTTGGGCCGTCACGTCGCGCCGTCGTCCCCACGGTTGATCGGGATTGCCCCAGGTCGCCGGCGGCAGGGGCAAGGTGAGGGCAAACGCGGCGTCGAACCCTAAAAACACCAGCGGAGCAAGCACCCAGACCCACGTTTTCCTGTTGATCCTGTCGAGGACCCGCACTGGCCTTTCTCCTCTCGAGTGGATGACGGCGACGATCGAATGACCGATTGAGCTGCTGCCGATGGAGTGGACGTTCCCTGAGCTAATCCCATCTTGCACCTGAACTCAACCGGGCTGACGTTGCCGATCGCGTGTCCTGCTTCGCGCCAAGGCGCCTCGCAGGACATGTCCTTCCATACTGTCCTGGACCCTCCGAAGCGCATCGCGCGAAGGAGGGTGACGTTGAGCCGCATTGAAAAGCCGCGCCCCGTATTGAAAGCCGTTCCGGCTGCCGCGTCATGCGTCGGCGATCTGCGGGGAGTGCCCATGACCATCGCGCGCGACGCCCGTTTCTGGGACCGCACGGCCCGCAAGTACGCCACGGGCGCAATTGCGGATCAGGCCGGATACGCGCGCACGCTGCAGCGGACCCGCGTCTTGTTGAAACCGGGCGACCGGGTGCTGGAGCTGGGCTGCGGCACGGGAACGACGGCGCTGCGGCTCGCCGGCGGTGTTCGGGATTATCTGGCGACGGATATCTCCGCTGCAATGATCATGATCGCCGATGAGAAACACGCCGCCGGCCGCATCCCCGGCCTCGTCTTCCGCACGGCCACCGCAGACGCGCTTGCGCCCGGCGCAGCGCCATTCAATGCGGTGCTAGGATTCAATTATCTGCACCTGGTCCGCGACCTGCCCGGCACGCTGCGCCGGATCCATGCTTTGCTTGCCGCGGACGGCCTGTTCATCTCCAAGACGCCTTGTGTCGGCAACATGAATCCTCTCATCCGGCTCGTCTTGCCGGCGATGCGCGCGATCGGCCAGGCGCCCTATGCCGGCGTCTTTCGGGGCGCGGAGCTCGGCCGGTCGATCGCTGCCGCGGGCTTCGAGATACTTGCCACGGAAAATCATGCAGGGAAGGGCGACGACAACCGCCCCTACATCGTGGCGCGCAAGAGATCGCACACGAGATGAGGTGAACGGCCGGGGCTGCGTGGCAGCACCTCTGCGGCGCTTCGATCAGAACTCCGTGATCCGTCGCAACGCCCAGCCGCTTTCCGGAATAAAGCCTTCGTCGCTTCGGTCTCCGGACTATCAACGTGAATGGAGACGCATCATGTCCAGAACCCTCGGTACGGCGATCGTCGCATTGCTCCTTTTCGGCTCCGTATCGGACGCCCATGTCGTGAGCAGAAAATCAGCGCGCCACCATCACGGATATTCCCTGGGCGTTGGCGGCGCGACGCCCGACGACCGCCGCGGTTTTACGGCTCCCGCGATGCGCAACGGCGGGTTTGGATGCGATCCGGATTTTGGACCAAACGGCTACAACCCCTGCAACGATCCCGCTCAGTGACCGCCGGGCGAGCCGATCGCGTGTCGCGCTCACGACGCGCGAAGAGACGCGTGAGTCCGTTCATCATGGAGGTTCATCATGCTTTCCGTCTCCACCGAATGGCTGCCCACCTCAATGGCGCCATCTGACCGCGATCTCGAAATCTGCGTGCTGGATTACGATGGCATCGTCCATACGTTTCAGCTTGCGTGTCACCGGGACGGGCCCGACTGGGTCGACGCGCGGGGTCAAAGGCACGCCGATATCCAGCCGACCCATTGGCGCAACTGGAATGAATTCCGCTCGTCGACGCGCTGTTGACGATTGATGTCCGGCTCTCCCCGAAGCCCCTGCATCACTTGTCCGACAGCCGCCGACGTCAAGCTGGAACCAGCCGGGTTCCTCGCGCTGTTCGTCGTTGAACACCGCGCGCACATTTTGAAGAATTTTGCTTCAACTTGTTTTTGCGTAGCTGCTTTGCGAGCGGGTGTTGCCTCAGTGCTACAATTCACGGTTGCCAGTGACGGAGGATTGGACCAAGCTTCTTGAAAGCGGGGACGGTCTGTTGCGCTTGCGCGAGACAAGCCCAGTTCCTCTTCCGCACTGGAGCAACCATGCAGCGATCCAGGGCCGTCTTCATCACGGGTCTCATCTACGCCCTGATCGGCGTGGTCATCGCGGGTGGCGGCATCTGGCTCGCCGTTCTGGGCGGGTCTCCTTTTTACATTGTCCTCGGTGTTGGCATTCTCGCCACGGCTGCGTTGCTGCTGGCGCAACGCCGGTCGGCACTCCTGCTGTTTGCGATCGTGCTGGTCGGCACGCTGGCGTGGGCCGTCTATGAAGTGAAATTTGACTGGTGGCCGCTCGCAGCGCGTGGTGATGTCATCTTCCCCATGGCGCTGTGGCTGCTCACACCGGTGATCGTGCGCGGCCTCGCGCGCAACGCTCCGGTGTCGTACGGACGCGCGACAGCGCCGCTGTGGGCCGGCGTCGTGGTGGCATCGGCCGTGCTCATTGTCGCGCTGCTGTCCAGCTATCACGACATCAACGGCACGATCGCCGAGTCGGGCGCGGCCGTGCAGCAAAGCGAAGCCGATCCTCAGCCGGATGGCGACTGGCGCGCCTATGGGCGCACGCAATTCGGCCAGCGTTATTCGCCGCTGAAGCAGATCACGCCGGAAAATGTCGGCAACCTCAAGGTCGCCTGGACCTTCCGCACCGGCGACGTGGCGACTCCGGAGGATTCCGGCGAAACCACCTTCGAGGTCACCCCGATCAAGGTGCGCGATACACTTTATCTCTGCTCGCAGCACCAGGTGCTGTTCGCGCTCGACGCCAAGACCGGCACCGAGCGCTGGCGATACGATCCCAAGCTGACATTCAACAAGACGTTCCAGCACATGACCTGCCGCGGGGTCTCCTACCACGAGACCGCGGCGGGCGCCGTCGACAGCAGCGGCAGTCCGGCGCCGGCCGAATGCCCGCGGCGGATCTTCCTGCCGGTCAATGACGGGCGTTTGATCGCGCTCGATGCCGACACCGGCAAGCTGTGCGATGGCTTTGCCGATCACGGCACCCTCGATTTGCAGCAGGGCATGGGAATCAAGACGGCGGGCTTTTTCGAGCCGACATCGCCGCCGGTCGTCAGCGACAGGATCATGGTCGTGGCCGCCGCCGTGATCGACAACTATGCGGTCGAGGTGCCGTCGGGCGTGATCCGCGGCTTCGATGTCTACACCGGCAAACTGGTGTGGGCCTGGGACTCCGGCGCGGCGGACGAGAATGCGCTGCCGTCGCCGACGCGGCATTACACCAACGGCTCGCCGAATTCCTGGATCACGGCCTCGTTCGATCCGAAACTCAATCTCGTCTACATCCCCACCGGCAACAACGGCCCGGACATCTGGGGCGGCAATCGCGATGCCCTGGTCGAGCGTTATTCCAGTTCCATCGTCGCGCTGGATGTCAACACCGGCAAGCGTGCCTGGTCGTACCAGACCGTGCACCATGATCTCTGGGACATGGATGTTCCCTCGCAACCGAGCCTGGTCGATGTCAGCACAGCGAAAGGCATCGTTCCCGCGATCATCCAGCCGACCAAGGTGGGCAATCTGTTCGTGCTCGACCGCAGGACCGGCGAGTTGATCGTGCCGGCGCCGGAACGCCCGGTGCCGCAGGGCGCCGCGCCCGGCGACCGCACCGCGCCGACGCAGCCGTTTTCCGAACTGACATTCCGCCCCGAGGCGAAGCTGACCGGCGCCGACATGTGGGGCGGCACCATCTTCGATCAGCTCTTGTGCCGGATCATGTTCCACCAATTGCGTTACGAAGGCACGTTCACGCCGCCGTCGTTGCAGGGCACGCTGGTCTTCCCGGGCAATCTCGGCATGTTCGAATGGGGCGGCATCGCAGTCGATCCGGTGCGGCAGATCGCCATCGCCAACCCGATGTCGTTGCCGTTCAGATCGAAGCTGCTTCCGCGCGGCCCGCTCAATCCGCCGGCGCCGACAGCCGACAAGCCGGTGGGCAGCGAGGTCGGGGCACAGCCGATGTATGGCACGCCGTTCGGCGTGGATATCTCGAGCTTCCTCTCGCCGTTCTCCGTGCCGTGCTACCGGCCGCCATGGGGCTCGATGGCGGCGATCGATCTCAAGACCATGAAGATCGTCTGGCAGCATCCCAACGGCACGATCAGGGACACCACGCCGCTGCCGCTGCCGTTCAAGATGGGCGTGCCGATGCTGGGCGGGCCGATCACCACCGCCGGCGGGGTCGCCTTCTACACCGGCACTTATGAGTACACGATCCGCGCTTACGACGTGCGCAATGGCAAGGTGCTCTGGGAAGATCGTCTGCCGGCCGGCGCCCAGTCGACGCCGATGAGCTACGAGGCGGGCGGCAAACAATATGTCGTCACCGCGGCCGGCGGCCACGGCTCGTTCGGCACCAAGCGTGGCGATTATGTCATCGCCTACACGTTGAAGGATTAAATGCGGGAGCGTCGCCATGCGTGCGTCATCCGGTCTCCGCGCAAAACGTTCGGCGGCGGTGTGCCTGTGGCTCGGTCTGTCAGCGCTGGCTCTCGCCGTGGTGTCGGCCTGTGTGGGTGTCGACGCCGCCTCTGCCGCCGACCTGACGATTCCCATCGGTGGGCCGAGCCCGGCACCAGCACCGGTGCCAGCACCAGTTCCTTGGTTGCTCGGTGACTGGAACGGCGCGCGGACCCGGCTGCTGAATGCCGGCATCGATTTCCAGTTCGGCTACACCAGCGAAGTCGCTGGCAATGCAACGGGCGGTGACAGGCGCCAGGTGGCCTACACCGATCAATGGGTGTTCGGCACCACGTTCGATCTGACCAAGCTGGGTGTGGTGCCCGGCGGCACCATCCAGGTCACGTGGACGGACCGCAACGGCAGCAATCTCGGTGATGACGCGCACCTCGGCACGCTGCAACTGGTGCAGGAGGTGTTCGGACGCGGCCAGACGCTGCGGCTCACGCAATTCTGGTACGACCAGAAGTTTGCCGACGGCCTCGTCGACTGGAAGTTCGGGCGCATCACCATGGCCGAGGATTTCGCAGCCTTCGGGTGCGATTTCCAGAACCTGACCTTCTGTGGCGGGCAGCCCGGCAACCTCGTCGGCAACTACATCTACAACTGGCCGGTGAGTCAGTGGGCCACCCGGCTGAAATTCAACCTGCAGGGCTTCGGCTATTTTCAGGTCGGTGTGTTCGACGCCAATCCCAATTATCTGAGTGTGCGGGATTCAGCTCTTCCGGTGATCTATTCCGGGTCCACCGGCATCATCATCCCGGCGGAACTCGCCTGGCTGCCGACGTTCGGTAACTTGCAAGGCAGCTACAAGTTCGGCGGCTGGTACGACACATCGACCGCCCCCGACGTGGTCACCGACATCAACGGCAATCCGGCAGCGCTGACGGGACAACCGCTGTTGCAGAGCCGCGGGCGTTACGGCGCCTACGTCAATTTTCTTCAGCAGGTGCTGCGTCCGTCGCAGGCCAATGCCGCCGGCGCGCTCAGCTTGTTTCTCAATGCGACCTGGGCCGATCGCCGCACCGCCACCACCGATTATCAGATCGCGGGCGGCCTGATCTACACCGGCCCGTTCGCGTCGCGGCCGCAGGACGACATCGGATTTGCCGTCGGCACCACCCACGTCAACGGCCGCATCGCCTGGTCGGAGGAGCTGCAGAACCTCGCCGGCCTCGGTCCGGTGGCGGTCCAGCACAACGAATACGCCATGGAGCTCTACTACACCTACCGGCCGCTCGCCGGCCTGCAGGTGCGGCCGAACATCCAGTATGTGATCGATCCCGGCGGCACCAGCGCGAACCCCAACGCACTGGTGTTCGGGCTGAAGACGGTGGCGACGTTCTGACGCCGCGTCGCGTCGGCCGCGCGCGGAAGGCGGCCACGCTCAATCTCCACAGCCGCCATCGCAATGAGGGCGTGCTCGCGCTCGCGGGGCGGCCCTGCATGAACGGCAGATCGCCACGCGCAGCGGCATGCTATGGAACGCACGGCACAAGGAGGCCGACATGTGTGTTCTTGCGATGGCCTGGCACGCCCATCCGGATTGGCAACTGGTCGTCATCGCCAACCGGGACGAGCGCCACGATCGCGCCAGCGCGCCGCTCGCGGTCTGGCCCGAGGGCGACATCATCGCCGGACAGGATCTCGTGTCCGGCGGAACGTGGCTCGGCGTGTCGCCCAGCGGCCGGTTCGCCGCCGTCACCAACCGCGCGGGATGTGGCGCGCCGTCGCCCACCGCGCCGTCCCGCGGTGTGGCGGTCCGCGACATCGTTCGGGGACGCGGGGCGCTGGCGGCGCCGGAGCTGGTCGATCTCGCGCCGCTCAATCCGCTCAACCTGTTTGCCGTAACGCCGGACGGCGGGGCATCGAAGGCCGAGCTGTGGGTGAACCGTCCGCGGGTCGAACGGCGTGCACTGGCGCCTGGGCTGCACGGCCTGTCGAACGGCGGACCGGACGACAAATGGGACAAGATCACGGCGCTCGAGACCGCCATCGACCACTGGATGACGGCAGGCCAAACCGACATCGCGCCGCTGTTTGAAAAACTGCGCGAAGAGCCGGAGGACAATCCGGGGGCGCCGACCGCCGAGTGGCCGCGCAACGCGATCTTCGTCCGGCACCCCGTGTACGGCACGCGCGGCAGCACCGTGATGACCATCGATGCCGCCGGCCGCGGTACCATCGTCGAACGCCGCTACGATGCCGCCGGCGCGCCGGTTGGGGATACCCGGCTGACGTTCGCGTGGCCTGCGCGAAGCTGAAGGCATTGAAGGTCGCGGACGTCGCGGCGGCCATTCCTGGCGCGCGATTGCGGATCGAGCCCGGCGCCGGCCACCTCTGAAATGTGAACGCCCCCGAGCGTTTCAACGATGCATTGGCGTCCATGCTGGCCGAAGCGGAACAACGGGCGTCCTCTCGGCGGTCTTGGTTTCGGGAGCTCGCTCGCAGCGACCGTCGGAACGATCGTGTTGATATCGGCCAACGCTCGACGCGTTGGTCGAGGCGACGACAATCGGTCTGGGCAGTCCTGACACGGAATTGTAATAGAGCGGCCCTAGAGTCGCGCGCCTGAGCTGTATAATGACTTTCTGCAAAAAATCGCGTGGGCTGGCGTCGTGATACCGGTTGTGCTGAGTTCTGCGCACAAGCGGAGCGTTTGGTTTTGCCGTGCGGCGTCGTTCGGATTCGGCATGCTGGGTTGCGTTTGGATTGCGTCCGCGCAAGAATCGTCTCTCGACTTCAACATCCCGGCGCAGCCGCTGGCAACCGCGCTGGAGCAGTACGGCAGCGTCACCGGGCGCAATGCCCTCTACAACAGCAATCTGTTGGTCGGCCGCCGCTCAACGGCTGTGCAGGGGCAGATCTCGTCCGACACGGCGCTTGCGACTTTGCTTGAAGGCACCGGCCTCATTGCGCGTCGCCTGACGGCCGATTCTTTTCTGTTGTCGTTGAATCCTGTGGAGACGGCGCCCGTCGCGCAGCCCGCGGTGACGGACTATTACGGGCGCATCCAGGTCGGTCTCCAGAAGGTTTTGTGCGCGGCCGGCAACGCCCGGCCGGGCAGCTATCGCATCGGAATGCGTCTGTGGATCGACGGCGCTGGCGACGTGACGCGGTTTGAGCGGGTGGGTTCGGTCGGAGCGCCCGAAATTGACGATGGTATCGATCGCGCGTTGCGTCGGCTGCAGATCGGCGCGCCGCCCCCTCCGGGGATTGCCCAGCCGATTTCCGTGGTCGTCAGACCGCAGGCGCCGGGCGTGACAATGGGGTGCGCACAGGCCGCGACCCATGGCGCCGGAGTGGCGCAGTGACCGACCCGTCCCTCGCACTTCTGCGGCGATTTCTGGTCGATCGCTATGACGAGATCAAGCGCCGGCTGACGGTGCGATTGGGCTCCGCCGACATGGCCGGCGACGCATTGCAGGATGCGTGGCTCAATATCGCCCGCGCCGATGCGATCGGCGTTGTCCGCAACCCGGGCAACTACATTTTCGGCGTTGCCATGAACGCGGCGCGCGATCGCATTCGCGACGTCAACAATCGTCACCTGAGCGCCGCCGAGATCGACGGGTTGCTTGAGATCGTCGACGATACGCCGAGCCCGGCGGACACCGCGGAAGCACGATCGGACTGGCGGGTCCTGGAATCCATTCTGGGGGAGCTGCCGCCGCGCCGGCGCGAGGTGCTGCTGGCCGCCCGTGTGGATGGGCTGCCGCGGATGGAGATTGCACGGCGGATGGGGATTTCACTTCGCCTGGTCGAGAAGGAACTTCAACTCGCACAGGAATACTGTCTGGCGCGTCGAAACCGGATTTCGAAATAAAGTGCGGTTTGGGCCCATGCAAAACGTCATATTACTGGGGAGAGACGCTGAGGGCCACGATTGGCCTGTCCTGGCGCGCACGCAATTCGACACTAGGCAGCTATGATCGAAACGGACGATCGGAACATGGAGATCGATCCCCTGGAGCGCGAGGCGATCGCCTGGATGCGTCGTTTGACATCCGGTCAGATGACGGTTGCCGAAGGCGAGGCCCTGAAATCCTGGTGCCGTCAGAGCGCCGCCCATTCGGCCGCCCTGTCGGCTGCGAACCGGTTATGGAAGGATCTCGAGCCCGCCGGTCTTGGCTGGCGGCGCCGGGCCGCCGCCGCGAGCCTGCGCGCCGGCGCGCAGTCGTCTTCGCCTGCGGTGAGCCGCCGGCTTTTGCTCGGCGGTGGATTGGCCGCCGCCGCGGCGGCGTCGGCCGCTTATGTCGTCGTTCGTCCGCCCCTGGGACTGTGGCCGTCATGGATGGAATTGCGCGCCGACTATCGGACCGGGACGGGCGAGCAGCGCGATGTCTTGTTGTCGGCGGATGTCTCGGTCCGGATGAACACCCAGACCAGCATTGCACTTCGGCCCGCCGACAACGACACCGAGCGGGTGGAACTGATTGATGGGGAAGCCTCGTTTTCGAAGCGCGCAGGCGCAGGGCGTTCGCTTGCCGTGCTCGCGGCGGATCGATGGATCACGGCAAATGAAGGCAAGTTCGACATTCGGCATCTGCGCGACCAGGCCGCGCCATCGGTCTGTGTCACCTGCCTGCAGGGCGCGTTGAACATCGCACGGGATGGCGAAGCGGCGACCCTGACGTCGGGGCAGCAACTTCGTTATGACAATGATGGGCTTGCGCATGCGAACGCCATTGATCCGGAGATCGCCAGCGCCTGGCAGCGCGGCGTTTTGATCTTTCGATTCACGCCCCTCGCAGAAGTTGTCGAAGAGATCAACAGGTATCGGCCCGGCCGGATTGTTGTCGTCAATTCCGCGATCGCCAGTGTTCCCGTCAGCGGCCGTTTCCGGATCGATGCTCTGGACGAAGTCCTGAGCCAGTTCAGGCAGGGCTTCGGTGCCAGGATCCGGTCGCTGCCCGGCGGGCTCGTCCTGCTGAGCTGATCCACCGCCGCTGGAGCGGGATGAATCGAGGTTGAATCAACTCCGTCATCCTGAGGTGCGAGCGTAGCGAGCCTCGAAGGATGCACGGCCGATTCTACTGAGTCATTGGCCGTCGTCCTTCGAGGGCCGTGCTGCGCACGGCCACCTCAGGATGACGGATTACATTGATCGAACCATTTCTCATCCCGCTGCTGGCGCTGATTCAAAACCGTCACAAGAATTCTGTGCGGGTTTGAGAGAACGCATCCGTCACCTGGGCAGGGGCCGGTCTGCGGCTGAGTGAGGCTGCGCGCGTGCGCGGCCGTCCGGCCCGCTGGAGATTCGCAAGTGATTATTTCTGCTGAAGACTTTCGGTTTCCAGGCGGAGATGCGATGTCGCATCGTCAATCCGCTCATCGGTCTTCCCGCAATCTCCGCATTCCGGAAACGATGACGCCGGCGTTGCACCCGAAGCGCATGCCGTCTCGTGGCGCACTGCTGACGGGCGCGAGTGTGCTGGTCCTGGTGCTGGCGGCGAGCAGCGGTGCCGCCGCGCGCCCGTTCGGCAGTACGACGACGGTCTCGGCGCCGACGTTCGCCAGCGATGCGGCGACAGCGACGGCGCAGCAGGCCGCGGCCGTTGCGACTCAAAGCCAGAACGCGCTGGCGCGTGCGACCAAGGCGATCCAGGCCTTGCAGGCGGCGCAAGCGGCGGCCCGCAGCGCGGCCCAGGCGGCGGGAGCATCGCAAGCCTTGCCGCAGGTCGTGGTGCCGAACGGGCTTGCGCCGGGCGGGCTGCAGGTGGCGCCGGGCGCGACAGCGGGATCGCCGTTGTGGCAGGGCGCGGCCTTGCCGACCCAGTCGGCCAGCGGCGGCCAAACCAGCGTCACCATCAACCAGACCGCGCCGCAGGCGATCCTGAACTGGCAAACGTTCAACGTCGGCAGCCAGACCACGGTCAATTTCAACCAGCAGGCCAGCACCTGGACGGCGCTCAACCGCGTGATCGGCAATCTCGGCCCGAGCCAGATCCTTGGCCGGATCAATGCGCCGGGTCAGGTGCTGGTGATCAACCAGAACGGCATCATCTTCGGCGGCGCCAGCCAGATCAATGTCGGCTCGCTGATCGCCTCCACCGCGGGCATTACGGACAGCCAGTTCCTCACCAACGGCATCTACTCCTCGCAGAGCGGCGGCAGCTATCTGCCGAGCTTCACCGGAGCCGGCGGCAAGATCGTGGTCGAGAGCGGCGCGTTGATCACCACCAGCGCGCCGGCGTCGGCCACGTCCGGCGGCGGCTTCGCGCTGCTGATGGGCACCGAAGTCGATAACGCCGGCTCCATCACAACCCCGAAGGGGCAGACGGAGCTCGCCGCCGGCGACGCCTTCATCCTTCGTCCGGGTTACGGCACCGCCGCCAATCAATATTCCACGACACGCGGCAACGAGATCGCGCCGCTGCTTGCCGGCGGCAGCACCAGCGGCACGGTCCGCAACACGGGTCTGATCCTGTCGCAGCAGGGCGATATCACGCTCGCCGGCCACACCATCGTCCAGGATGGTGTTTTGCTGTCCACCACGTCGGTCAACCAGCGCGGCACCATTCATCTGCTGAACTCGGCCAGCGATGCGACCGGCAGCGTGACGCTGACCGGCAACAGCATTGCCCTGATCCTGCCGGAACTCGACTCCACCGCGACGGCACTGAACTCGCAGCGCGACGGGCTGATCGCGGCCTCCGGGCCCAATATCCTGGCGACCGGCCTGTTCAATAATCTGTCGGCGTTGGCCGACCGCCAGGACCAGTCGCGGGTCGAGATCGTCACCGGCGGCCTTGCCGACTTCCAGAACGGCTCGCTCACCATGGCCCAAGGCGGGCAGGTGGCGGTCTCCGCCGGCCAGCGTGTGTTCGTGGAAAGCGGGGCGACCATCGATGTCTCCGGCACCACCGGCACGGTGCTGCCGGCTTCCGCCAACGATGTCCTGGTCAACATCCAGGGCAACGAGCTGCGCGACAGCCCGCAGAACCGTGACAGCGGCACGCTGATCAACAGCAACGTCTGGATCGATGCGCGCGACCTGACGCTGGTGCCGGCCGGCACCGGCGGCTACGCCACCGACCGCTACTACACGGCGGGCGGCCTGCTCGAGGTCAGTGGTTATCTCAACAACACCGGCCACACCATCGGCGAATGGACCGCGGTCGGCGGCACCATCACGCTCGCGGCGCCGCAGGTGGTGGCGCAGCAGGGCTCGACCTTCAACATCTCCGGCGGCTCGGTGCAGTACCAGGGCGGCTACGTGTCGCAGACCTATCTGCTGGGCAGCGACGGCCGCATCTACAACGTCAACAACGCGCCGACAAATTTGACCTATCTGGCGGTGGCCAACGGTTTCGTGGTGACCCACAGCCAGGGCGGCAAGGTCGATCCGAAACTCACCCAAGTCTATCTCAGTCCGTTCGGGCACCAGAGCGTGCAATGGCAAGACGGCTACACCGTCGGCCGCGATGCGGGCAGCCTGATCCTGTCCACGCCGACGGCAATCTTCGAAGGCAGCATCGTGGCGGCCGTCATCGACGGCGAGCGTCAGGTCAATGCGCGTCCCGCAGGCGTGACTGACGGCTACAAGCTGACCCAGAATACCGCGCCGCTCGCGGGAACGCTCGCGCTCGGACAGTACAACGCCTCCGGCCTGAGTGGCGCCTATACCACGGACGTGATCTTCGGGCAGGTGGCGCCGGTCACGGCCGGCATGGGCGTCTCCGATGCGTTGCCGTCGAATCGCCTCGGCACGGCCTGGTTCGACGCACCGACGCTGAACAGTTTCGGTCTCGGCGGACTGAAAGTGGCGACCGGCGACAGCATCGCTATCGAGGCACCACTATCCTTCGCCCCCGGGGCGCAGGTGAGCCTGGTCGCGCCGAACGTAACGATCGCGGCGGATATCACCGCGCATGCCGGCAGCGTCACCGTGAGCAACATTCTCACCAGCGCGACGGGGACCACCGCACTGACCAATGCCGATGGCGGCGCGCAACTGACGCTCGCCGCGGGCCGCACCATCGATGCCAGCGGCGTCTGGGTCAACGGCGTCACCAACCCGGACAGCCTCGCCAATCTCGCGTTCCTCGGCGGCGGCAATGTCACCTTCGACTCCACGCAGAATGTCACGCTGGCGGCAGGCAGCACCATCGACGTCTCCTCCGGGGGCGCCATCCTGCCGACCGGCAAGACCCAGGGCGGCAAGGGCGGCAGCGTCACCATCAAGGCCGGCGACGGTCAGCAGAACACCGGGTCGGGCGGCGGCACCCTTGTTCTCGATGGCACGATCCGGGCTTACGGTGTCACCGGTGGCGGCACGTTGGCGATTTCCTCGCCCGGCAACATCGTGATCGGCGACAACGCCTCGCTCGCAGGCGGCGTCCTGTCCGCAGGAACGCCCGCGCCGGTGGCGCTGCAACTGGCCCAACCGCTCACCATTCCGGCAGGGCAACTGTTGCCCTTCGCGCTGATCGAGAAACACACCGCACTGGTGTACGACACGCCCACCCTGGTCGACATCACCATGGACGCCGTGCCCAGCGTGCCGACCGGCGCGGGCTGGTACATACCGGACGGCATGACTCTGCGGTCAAAATTCACCGATTATGGTCCTGGTCAGTGGATGCCGGCTGGCACGGTTATCACCGGCTGGTCTGGATCTGGCATCATCCCCGCCGGAACCACCGTGCCTTCGAACGTTTTCCCGGCGGGAATCCCCGTTCAGCCTTACAAGGTGACCTATGCGGCCGGATCGGTGCAGACCACACCGATGACCTATCCCGCCGGGAGCGTGGTGCCGGCGGGCGCCGTGTTGACGCAAACGGTCGCCGTCGCACCGGCTCCGGCGCTCGGTCCCTCGTTCTTCACCGCGGGATTCTCGAATTACGACATCAATGCCGGGCAGGGGATCCTGGTCGCGAGCAACACCACCGTTGTGCCGGTCATGCCGCTCTACCAGTTCGTGGCGGGCAGTTATGCGGCGCCGTCCGGCAGCGATCCGTCCCTGGCGATGTCGTTGTGGACGCCGCCGCTGTTCATCGAAAATCCGACGAGCGCCACGCTCACCCAGCGCGGCGGCGCAAGCCTGGCGCTGCGTTCGCAGTCCACGTCGTTCAACGGCGCCAGCGCCGGCGGCGGCTCGATCGTCGTCAGCGAAGGGGCATCGATCAGTGTCGATCCGGGCCAGAGCATCACGCTCAATGCCTTTGGGCAGATCACGATACGCGGCGATCTCACCGCGCATGGCGGCAGCATCGCTCTCATCAACAGTGCCGACGGCACGCAAGTCGACGCCGCGCGTAATTTCGACGCGTTGGGCAATGGCCGCGGCGTCTCGATCTGGGTCGATGCAAATGCCAAGCTGGACGTTTCGGGCGTGGCCTATCAGGCGGTGGACTTGTCAGGGCATCGTTACGGAACCGCGACCGATGGGGGTGCGATCACAATCACCGGCGGCGGAGCGTTCGTGATCCTTCGCCCCGGCGCCGAACTCGACGCCGATGGCGCGCAGACCGTCATCGATTCGGCCGGGGGCGGCGTCGCGCCGACGTCGACCCAGCCATTGATATGGGCCACCAGCGGCGGCGCGGTGTCGCTGTCCTCCAGCAGTGGCCTTGCTCTCGATGGCGATATCCATGCGATGTCGGGCGGCGCGGGGGCGTCCGGCGGCAGCCTCTCGATCTCGCTGATCACGCCGACTTTCGTGACAAATTCCTTCCCGCAGGGCACGGCGCCGTCCAGCGCGGTGGTTCCAAGCACGATGATCGTGCAGCAGGAGCGCCCAAATCCGCTCAATGTGAGCGCTCCCGGCGCCGATGCGTCCTCTCTCCAGTTCGGACAGGCCGTGGTGAGCGCCGACATGGTGAAGACCGGCGGCTTCGACAGCCTGTCTCTTTCGTCCGGCGACTACATGCAGTTCGGGGGTGACGTGAAGCTCGCGCTCGGCCGCAGCTTGACCCTCACCGCAGCGGCTTTCACATCGAGGGCCCCGGTGACCGGACCGATCAATTCCGCATTGCCGCCCGCGATCGGCACTGTGAAGCTGTCCGCGGCCTACATCCTGTTCCGCGAACCCCCGTCCCATGTGCCCGATGGATCGGTCAGTGGTGCGATTGGCAACCCGGGCGCCGACGCGACGCCGACACTCGCGACGTTCGAAGCCGATGCAAGTCAGATCGACATCCAGGGTCTCGTTCAGTTCTCAGCGCGTGCACCGAACAACATGTCTGCGTCGGGATTCCTGACGACGACGCTGCGAAGCGGGGGCGACATCCGCTTCCTGTCGATGAGCGGAGTTACGACGACACAGCTTGCCACCAGCTGGAATCTCGAACTGGATGCCGCGCAGATCTATCCGGCGACCAATACCGTTGCCGTCGCGCTCGCCGGCCTTGGCAATTCCAGTCCGGATGTGACGCTGACTGTCGGGCGGACGACAACCGACGTGCCGGATGCGCCATTGTCGGTGTTCGGCAGTCTCGCGCTCGCCGCGCCCATCGTGGAGCAGGGCGGCATTGTCCGTGCGCCGTTCGGTACGATCTCCCTCGGCCAATACAGCGTCGGCTTCCTGGATCGTACAAGCCATCAGGTCGATCTCCTGCCCGGCAGCCTGACCTCAGTGTCGATGGCGGGCATGGTCATTCCCTATGGCGGCACCGTCGACGGGGTCACCTACAGCTACAATGGCGCTGCCGTCACCACGAACACACGCCCACTGACCAACTTCAATAACTCCGGAGTTGCGTCCGGCATCGTGCTGGACTCGCAGTCGGTGAATGTCGCTGGCGGTGCTACGCTGGACCTGTCGGGCGGTGGCGCGCTGAGCGGCGGAGGCTTCATCTCGGGCCGGGGCGGCTCGGTCAACGTGCTGACGACGCCGCTGGTCAACGCCAATCCGGCAACTCCAGTCAGCAAATCCGGCGACAAAGTCTATGCCATCGTGCCCGGCTATGCATCGGGTTACGCGCCGATCGCGCCCGAGAATGGTGCGGGAGATCCCGTCATCGGGCAGCAGATCACCATTCCGGCCGGCGTGCCGGGCCTGCCCGCCGGCACCTATACACTGTTGCCGTCGAACTACGCGCTGTTGCCGGGCGCCTATCGCGTCGAGCTCGCGGGCAGCAGCCCCCGTCCGATCGGCGGTCCGGTCGCGATCGGTAATGGAACCTACGCCACCCAGGTCGGAACCGGCATCGCCAACACCACGATCCACAGCAGTCTGCCGGTCACGGCGCTGATCACCTCGGGCACATCGGTCCGCAGCTATTCGCAATACAACGAGCAGAGCTACAGCGACTTCTTCCTTGCCAACGCCGCGCAGTTCGGTGGCGTGCGCTCGCTCCTGCCCGCCGACGGCAAGGCGCTGGAGGTGAAGTTCGAGATGCCGTCTCAGGCGACCGGCTCCGCGCTGACGTTCGACGGCACCACGCTGTTCCAGGCGGCGCCTGGCGGTGGCGCCGGCCAGGTGCTGTTGATGAATGTCGGCGAAATCTATTCCGATCCGTCCACGGCGACCTTCCCCGGTGTCTCGATCGATGCATCCAACATCAACGCGCTCAAGGCGCCCCGGTTGATGGTCAACGGCTTCGATACCTTCAACAACGGCGCGATCACATTCCAGGGTGGCAGCAATATCGCCATCCGCGATGGCGTCACGCTGAAGGCAGGCGAGATCTTTCTGATCGGCGGCAATATCAGCATCGGCAATGATGTGACGTTGACGACGATCGGGCAGGGAGCGGCGCCCTTCGACTCCGTTTCGACCGGAATGGGTTACAACACGTCCTACGGAACCTCGGTTCTGGCGCTGTCCAACGGCAATCTCGACTTTCTCGGTTCGCAGGGCACCGGCTCGATCACTGTCGGCGCCAACTCGCAACTCTACTCCGAAGGCACACTGGCGTTTGCCACCAACGGAGCGTCCTCGATCGATCCGACTGCGCATTTCGGATCGCGCAACATCGCGCTGGCCGTCGGCACGATCAATATCGGTGATCCCGCCGTCATCGCCGCGGCGGGCGCGCCGGCGAGCTTGCTGTTCGACCAGGCTCTCTTCAACACGCTTCTCAATGGCGATCCGCTGCATGGCGCACCGGCCCTGGAGACCATCACGCTCGCCGCGGCGAATTCGATCAACCTGTTCAGCACCGCCGCCAACACCAGCGAAAATCCTGTCGGCCTGGACGCCACCGGCAGCGGCGTCGATCTGGTGCTCAATACGCCGGCGATCTATGGCGCCGGCAGCGGCACGGCCACCATCGCGGCGGCCAAGATCACCTGGAACGGGATTTCAGGCGCCGCGCCCCCCGCCATTGCGCCGGGCGGTGCGGGCACCGGCAGCGGCACCTTCAATCTCGTTGCCGATGAAATCGATTTCGGCCGTTTTGTTTCGCTTGATACCACAACTGCGAACCGCGTGATCTACGGCTTCAATAACGTCAACATCACTGGCCGCTCACAGATCGTCTCGGCCGGCAACAGCAAGCTCTTTGTCTATCAGTCGCCAAGCTCCGCATCAGGCGCCGTGTTCGGCCAGAGCGGCACGGGCGGCAGCCTGACCTTGTCGACACCGCTTTTGACCGGCGTGCAGAAGTCGATCATGGCCTACGCCGCGGGCGGTGTGCTCAGCGTCGTCGCGCCCGCCGGTATCGCGCCGAGCGCGGCCGGGACCACCGTGGCGGGCGCGGAGATCGACCTTGCCGGCGACAGTGTCGGCATCGGGACCACGATTCTGCTTCCGAGCGGAAAGCTCGTGGTCAATGCCACCAACGATATTACCTTCGACACCGGCAGCCGTATCGATCTCAGCGGCCGGCCCTCGACGATCCAGGCGGCGACGGTCTATGGCTTCGGCGGCACGGCGATCTTCAACAGTGCGCAGGGTAACGTGACGCAGGTTGCGGGGTCGTCAATCGACGTCTCCGCCACCAACGCGAGTGCCGGATCGATCAGCATCACCGCCGGCAATGGTGTCGTGACCCTCGCAGGCGCGCTCAACGGCGCGGCGACGGGGGGATACACCAGCGGTGACTTCGGTGTTACCGCCGGCCTGCTCTCCAGCGCCGATTTTGCCGCGCTCAACGCGCTCCTGACCCAGGGCGGCTTCTTCGACGCGCGCAGCTTCGACATCAGGAACGGCGATCTTGCGATCGGCGACGGGGTCAGGGCGCGCAACATCACGGTGTCCGTCGATGGCGGCAGCCTCACCGTCAACGGCACCGTCGATGCCTCCGGCGCGGCGCCCGGCACAATCCGTCTGTCGGCCATGAATGGGCTGACATTGGCATCGAGCGCGGTGCTCGATGCTCACGGCACGGTGCTTCAAGTCGACAGCTACGGCCAGCCGATCGAGGCCAGGAATCGCGGGCATATCGAACTGACCGCCGCCGGCGGGATGCTCACTTTGTCGTCCGGCGCGACCATGACTCTCGCCACGCCCAACGGGGTGGCTTACGGCGACGTCCAGCTGAACGCGCAGCGCACCGGTGAGATCTCGGGCGACGTCGCCATCGACGCCTCGGGTCCGCTCAATATCCGCGGCGCCTACAGTATCGCCCTGAACGCATTCTGGACCTATAACCTGCCGGGCGGCAGCATCATCACCCAATCGACGCTCGACGGCTACGATGTCGCCAGCACGTCGTTCATCAACGCCGCGCTCGGCAATGCCGGACTGGCTTCGCGCGTGGCCGGTCTGTCCGCTTTCGGCAGTGCCTATCACCTGCGGCCGGGGGTGCAGATCACGTCAAGCGGCGATCTTTCGACTTCGGGCGATATCGATCTGGCAGGCTATCGTTATGGACCGAATGCGGATCGAGACCCGAATTCCGCTGGCTATGGCGCCGGCGAACCAATGGCCCTTGTGGTCCGCGCCGGCGGCAACTTCAACGTCAAGGGAAGCATTTCGGACGGGTTCAAATCGTCCGCGGGAACGTCGGCCACCTATACCGTCATCAACATCACCAACGGCACGCTTTTCAAAAACGATGCCGACATGTGCGGACCCTATAGCTGTTGGGGCGAAAATTCCGTCAATGTGATTCTTCTGACGCCATGGACCATTCCAAACGACGATTTCTTCAATAACTTCCAGGGCGGCATGTATGGCGTCGATGGCCATTTTTACGTCCCCGGAGACACCATCCCGGCGGGTACGGAACTGGATCACAATTCCTACATCGCGTTCGACGGACCTTCGCTGCCCACGGTGGCTGTCGTCGCGACACCCGCCATCCCGGGGGCCGCGGCGACCACGCCTGCCGCGTCGATGCTGTCGCCGGGCTCGCTCTCCGCGTCGATCAGGCTCGTTGCCGGCGCCGATCTCGCCGCCGCCGACCAGCGCGCGCTGCGGACCACGCAAGCTCTCAATGGCCAGGGCAACCTCACGCTCAACGATCCGAACTACAACGCGCCGCTGAACGGCACATTCTTCAGCGTGCTGCGCACCGGCACCGGCAGTCTCGATTTGCTGGCGGGCGGAAGCTTCAGCGAGGCCACGCCATACGGCGTCTACACCGCCGGCACCCAATCGGCGCCGATCCTGGCCGCGGATGGCAGCAATCCGTACGATCTGGCCGGCGCGGTCAGCAGCGGCAATTCGCACGCGTGGTATCCCGAGCACGGCGGTGATGTTCTGCTCACCGCCCAGCAGGACGTCACCGGCTATGTTCAGATCGCGGACAATACGACACGCTACGTCGACTCCGATCTCACCCAGAACTGGCTCCGCCTGCAGGGAGGCGGCGCGTCCGCCGATCCGGCCGCATGGTGGATCAATTTCGGCTCCTACGCGCACACGAGTCCGAGCAGCAGCAGCCAGCAGCTTGTCGGTTTCCAGGGCATCGGCACGCTTGGCGGCGGCAACCTGACCGTGATCGCCGGACGCAATGCCGGTGCCGGCGATGGCGGCAACCCTCAGACGTCAACCGGTCTCGATCTGGCGGTCGCCTCGACAGGGCGTGTCCTGCCGGATGGCACCCTGGTGCAGACCGGCGGCGGTGATCTCATATTGAAGGTGGGAGGGGGGCTGAATCCTCGCTCGGCTGCCGCGTCGACCGGTTCAGCCGCCGACTATTTCGGTTCGATCACCGACCTGCGCGGCGATATCACCGTGAATGCCGGTTCTGTCGGCACCTTCGCCCAGCCCAGGGGCGCGTCGGGTTACACGTCCTACGATCCGCGTGCGATCGATCCGGATGTTTTCGAGCGCAGCCTCAAGACGCCCGGCCCGACTTTCACGCCCGGTGATGGCACCGTCAGCGTCACCGCGCGGGGCGATCTCGTGTTCGGTGGTGCCGGCGATGCCGGCATGACCACGCCCGTCGATGTCAATGGCATGCCCTACACCAAGGCTAACGCGGACGGCACCACGACGCTCGCCCAAAGCGGTGGCCAGTCGAACTTCACGCTGTGGACGCCAACGACAGCGATCAGCCTCTATGCCGCGGGCGGCGACGCCGCGGCCCTGACAGGAAACGTTTTGCCCGTATCCAGCAGCGTCAGCTTCTATCCGGGCACGCTGACGATCGTGGCGGCCAACGGCAACATCCGTTTTGGGGAGCCGGGATCGGGCTCGCTATCGTTCGCGCCGCTCGAACTGATGCCGTCACCCATCGGTCAGCTTGAAGTGCTGGCGGCCGGGTCGATCTTTGGCACGTCACAGGTGGTGGCGATGTCGGGCGCCGATATGAGCACACTCGCAACGCCGTTCAGGCCCGTCTTTTCCATGAATAATGTGAGCAACGCCTCGGCGAACGCGGCTTACCAGCTTAATTCGTCCAATCCGATCGCGTTCGGCGAAGACACGCTGGTCTCCAGCCTGCATGCGGGGGACACCCAGCCCGCACTGGTTTACGCGGGCATCGACATCGTCGATCTCACCCTCGGGCAAACTTTGGCGGAGGGCGTCAATACTTCCAGCAGCTTCAACCCGACGCATACGACCTGGTACATCGCCGCCAAGCCGTTCCAGGTGATCGCCGGGCGCGACATCGTCGGCACCGGCGCGATACCGGATGTCTTTTTCAACAACCCCGATCCGCGCTTCGCCGATAGCAGTGACGGCTCCGGTTACGTTTCGCTGATCAGGGCCGGCCGCGACATCATCTATCAGTCGGTCACCATCGCCGGCTCGGGATTGCTGGACGTCCAGGCCGGCCGCAACCTGTATCAGGGCTATTACGGGATGTTGAAAAGCGTCGGCCCCCTGCTCGACACCAGCGCGGCGAACAGATCGGGCGGCGCCAGCATCTGGGCGATGGCGGGCGTCGGCCCGACGGGACCGGACTATGCAGGATTCGCCAGGCTTTATTTCGATCCTGCCAACCAGTTGCCGAGCGACGGCACCCCGCTCGCCGGCAGCGGCAAGGTGGTCCATACCTACGACAAGGAGCTCCTGAGCTTCTTGAAGGCGTTGGGCTACACCGGCACCAGCGCCGATGCCTTGCAATTCTTCCTGGGATTGCCCAGCGAGCAACAGAGCATCCTCGTCCGCAGGGTCTATTTGGAAGAGCTCACCGCCGGCGGACGAGAGGAGACCGGCGCAATCGCAAGTCCGCGGCTCGGCAGCTACCTGCGCGGCCGCGATGCCATCGCCGCCTTGTTTCCCACCACGGACGCGCAGGGCAAGCCGATCACCTATAGCGGCAACGTCACCATGTTCAGCGGCATGGCGCCGAATGGATCGGGCGGCTTTTATCTGGCCGATGCCGGCATCCAGACGCAGTTCGGCGGTGATATCCAGATCCTCACCCCCGGTGGACAGACCATCATCGGCGTTGAGGGCGTCACCCCCGGCGCCGGCGCCGGCCTCATCACGCTGGGCTCGGGCAACATCGACATCTATTCGCTCGGCAGCATCCTGCTCGGCCAGAGCCGCATCATGACGACATTCGGCGGCAATATCCTGGCATGGTCGGCGCAAGGCGACATCAACGCCGGCCGCGGCTCGAAGACCACGACTATCTTCACGCCGCCAAAGCGGACGTACGATCTCTATGGCAACATCGTGCTCGCGCCGAACGTGCCGTCAGCGGGCGCTGGTATCGCCACTCTCAATCCGATTGCCGGCACCGCCCCGGGCAACATCGACCTGATCGCGCCGCTCGGCACCATTGATGCGGGCGAAGCCGGCATCCGCGTGTCGGGCAATATCAATCTCGCGGCGCTGCAGATCCTCAACGCGGCCAACATCCAGGTGCAGGGCACCACGACCGGCATTCCAACGGTGCAGGGGCCGCCGGTGGGCGCGCTGACGTCGGCATCCAATGCCACCGCCGCCACCCAGCAGGCCGCCGTCCCGCCGCAATCCAATACGGGCCAGCCCTCGGTCGTCATCGTCGAGGTGCTCGGCTATGGCGGCGGCGACGGCACCCCGGCGCCCACCCAGCAGGACGACAAGCAGCGCCGAAACGAGCACAGCCAGAACTACGATCCGAACAGCATGTTCCAGGTCGTCGGAAGTGGTGAATTGAACGATGACCAGAAGAGAATGCTGACCGGCAAGGAATCTGCTGGAGCTCCCTGATCTACCCATGGCGTGGGCGCATGATCGCGCGGACGCCCGCTGCAACACGGAACAACACACGGGCAGCGCGGCTGCTCGCGCGCTTTCGAAACACTCGTTCGCAGATGTCAGAAGCCGCAGTCCGCATACTGTTTGCGGGCAAGCTGGAAGTGCGAGCCGGCGGCAACGAAATCGACGTCCAGACACTGGTTTCCCCGGCGATATTCGCCGAGGCCATTGCACTGAAGATATTCGAGGTTGATCCGCCAGCGCCTGTCGTGCGGATTATAGGTTGCGAAATCGCCTCGGGCGCTTGGCGATCCCTTGCAGATCCCCTTGATGTATTGCTGGATCTCGACGGGAAGATTGCTGATGTGGCGCGGGTCCCAGGGGTCTCCCTTGTTCGGTGTGCTGCCCTGGGACAAAGCCGGCAGTCCACCGCACAGGAGACATCCGAAGGCCAGTAATAATGTCCGGGCTGCCATGTGATAGCCCCCAAAGCTGGTGCGAATGATTCCGATCATATCAGATTGCAGCGCGAGTGGAACTGGCGTCGCGGTTGGGCGGTGCATGGTTGGAGACCGTCATAGTGAACTCCTGTCACCGCTGGCACGCTTCGCAGAACAGGTCTTGCTTCGGCCCGGAGGACCTGTCCTCCGAAGCGCGTCAGCGCGCAGGAGGATCAGCGCGCAGCAAGACCCCAGTTCCAGGACAGCAGGAACGCGTACACCGCCATGGCGACGGCGTAGAGCACCGCGACCAGGCCATAGCCGCCGATCTGCCGCCACATCTTCGTGTTCGGGGCTAGCCACCAGTCGAAGACCTTGAAGGCCGCCGGCACCACCCACCAGCCAAGCAGCTGGGTGCTGACGAGATTGCCGATGAACAGCGACAGCCAGAACGGCACGCCGCGCGCGTCGATCAGCGGGGCGCTGACGAAATAGCCCCAGAGATAGACGATGGGGTAGAGAACGAGCAGCACCAGCAGATTGCATTTGAAGATGAAGGCCGCGCTTTGCCGCGGCGCCTGTCCCGGCGGGAACCAGAAATTGAAGCCGTGACTCGCCCGCTTCACGGTCATGCCGGCGTTGAACTGCTCGCCCTCCGTCAGCAGCGCCTGCCGCGCCGGCGAGTCGAGCCAGGCGGTGAGATTGGTGTCGGTGTCGAACGACAGGATGATGATCCAGTCGTCGTGCAGGCCGGCGATCGGCCGCTCGATCTTGTGGCGCAGGAAGCCCTTGAATGTGGTCTCGGCCGCCTGGATGCGCTCCTGCCACGCGAGGAAGGCGTCTTCGCGGCCCGGCGCCACCTTGAAGGAGACGACGGCGGAGACGGCGCTCTCCTGGCGTACGCCGGTGTCGGGAAGGATATGGACATCCTCCGGCCCGACGAAGTGGGGGCGCACCTCGTCGATCAGCCGCTCGCGCTCATCGCTGGTGAGCCACGCACGCGCGGCGGCGAGGCTGGCGAAACGCAGGATCAGCGTCCAGTCGGCATAAGCCGGCGGCTGTGGCGTCACAACTTCCTGGCCGAGGAAACCTGGCCAGGACTTGAGGCGCTCGCCCACCTTGCCGTTCCAGCGCACGAAGGCGGCGAAGCCGTCATCCGCGATACGGCGCTGGACGACGACGGCCACCGGGCCGTCGGCGTTCTGCTGGCTTGCGGTCATCGTCCGCGATCCGCCTAGAGCGTGATGAGTTGATGTTGAATCAACTCCGTCATCCTGAGGCGGCCATTCGCAGAATGGCCCTCGAAGGACGACGGCCGCTGACTCTCGGGCCGCCGTCCTTCGAGGCCGCTACGCGGCACCTCAGGATGACGAATGACCTTGAACAAACCATATCTCATCATGCTCTAGCTCTTCTTGTAGAGGCGCTTGCCCATCACCCAGGTCTCGTCGACGCAGCGGTCGTCGCCGACCATCATCACGCCGAACAGGAGGTTCGCCGCCTCTTCGATGGTGCCGGGTCGGCCATCCTCGGAGGTCAGCGACTGGTGCCAGGCCTGCGCCATCGGGCCGGCATTGACGTCGAGGGCGACGAAATCGGCTTCCTTGCCGGGCTCGAAGTTGCCGAGCTTGTCGTCGATGTAGAGGCCTTCGGCGCCGCCGAGCGTGACCGACCAGAAGCCGCGATAGGGCGAGAGCTTGTTGCGCTCGGCTTCCGCGCTGTCCTTGCGCACCGGATCGATGCTGCCGTCGAGCATGGTGTTGTTGCACATGCCGACCTTGTAGGCGTCGTCGAGCACGTTGAGCATCGAGAAGCGGTTGCCGCCGCCCATGTCGGTGCCGAACGACATCTTCACCCGGTGCTCGGGATCGGTGGCGCGTCCCAGGCGGAACAGGCCGCTGCCGAGGAACAGGTTGGAGCAGGGGCAGAACACCACCGCGGCGCCCTTTTTGGACATCCGGCGGAACTCGCTGTCGGTGAGGTAGACGCCGTGCCCGCCGGAGAATTTCGGGCCGACCAGGCCGAACTTCTCGTAGACGCCGAGATAGTCCTCGCAGTCGGGATGCTCCACCAGCACGCCGCGGCACTCGCTGGGGTTCTCGGAGATGTGGGTGTTGACCCAGCAGTCCGGATGCTCGTGCTTGAGCCGTTGGCACGCCTTCAGCAGCTCCGGCGAGGCGCCGAAGGCGAACCGCGGGGTGATGGCGTAGAGGTTGCGGCCCTTGTTGTGGTACTGCGCGATCAGCCGCTTGCTGTCGCGATAGAAATTCTCCGGCGTGTCGATGAAATCGTCCGGCGCGTTGCGGTCGATGCCGGTGAGGCCGGAGATCACGCGCATGTTGCGCCGGGCCGCCTCGTCGAACAGCTCCTCGGTCGCCACCGGCGAGGAGCTGGTGAACGCCTGGCAGGTGGTGGTGCCGGCGGCGAGCAGCGCATCCAGGAAGCGCTTCACGCCCTCGCGCGCGTAGTTGCGATCCTTGTACTTGATCTCCTCGGGATAGATCGACATCTGCAGCCACGGCAGCAACTGCTCGCCGAAGGCGCCGAGCACGCGGGTCTGCGGCAGGTGGATGTGGCCATCGATGAAGCCGGGGACGATGACGCGATCCTTGATGTGGGTGATCGCGAGGCCGGGGTGGCGCGCCGCCACCTGCGCGTGCGGGCCGAAATCGGTGATGAGGCCGTCGGTCACGACCATGAGGCCGTCCTGATGGAAGCGGGCGGCCGCTTTCTCGTTGCCGACGTGTTTCCACGGATCGTCGACGAAGTCGAAGAACGTTCCTCGGATGCCGATGGTGCTCATGATGTGGTTGTCCCCATTTTCGGGTCTGTGTGGCGGGCGGCGGAGAGCGCTGCGCCCGCGATGATGCAGAGGCGGATGTGCCGCTCGTTACTGGCACATCAGAACTTCAAAATTGGTTAAACGGGTGAAGCACTTAGATGCGTTTTTCGTTATCGGTCGGAGCAAAAACGGGACCAGAAAAGTCCGTGCGCGGAATGAGAAGGCGGGTGTCATGGTTTGGCGGTCGGCGAGGACATCTCACCCGCCGTTGTCATCACCGGGCTTGTCCCCATAGGCGCTAAGATTCACGTTTGTGTGCCGAGGCGCATCGCCAACCTCCGCCGTCGTCCCCCGGCTTGACCGGGGGATCCAGTATTCCCGATGCCGATGGAGTGGTCGATGAGCTAACGATGTGGGCCGAACACCACCGTTTTTAGCGTTATCGCTCGACCCACGACCTTTGTCGTCTACTGGATCGTCCGGTCAAGCCGGACGATGACGCAGAATATGTCGATGTGCCTCGGCACACGAACCTTCAGCGCCTATGGGGACAAGCCCGGCAACGACAAAGAAAGCGGATCGCGCGATGCGCCGCCAATGGTTGCAGCGCGCCCCGCCGCGCACATACACTGTGTCATGAGCGACACCATGCAGCACACCAAAGTCACTCCGCTCGATGCCGAAGACGCCCGCCGTCTCGACGACGAAGGCTATCTGCTGCTGCGCGGCGCCATCCCGGCGGGCTGGCATGAGCCGCTGCGCGCGGCGTTCGAGGCCGGCGCGCTTCCCTCCGATCAATGGCCGGTGCCGCGGGGGAACGACTGGCGTCATGCCTTGCTCGATCTCGATCCCACCGTGCAGCTTCTGTGCCGCCTGCCGGTGCTGCTGGCCGCGGCGTTTCACGTTCTGCGCCAGCCGTTCTTCCTGGCACAGGTGGAAGGGCGCGCGCCCTGTCCGGGCGGCGGCGCCCAGCTGCTGCATCGCGATGGCGCCGACTGTCCCCTTGTGCAGACGGTGACCGCGCTGGCCTTCCTCGATCCGTTCGGGGCGGACAATGGCGGCACGCAGGTGGTGGCCGGCACCCATCGCGGCGAGGGCCTCGCTGTGCCGGCGGGGCAAGAGCATCCGCAGGCCACGGTGATGAGCGGCGCGCCCGGCGATATCCTGCTGTTCGGTTCCACCTTCCTGCATGGCGCAACGTGCAACGTCAGCGGTGCCCCGCGCCGGTCGCTGCTGATCTCCTATGTCGTCACGTCGCTGCACGACGCCTACCGCACCACCCGGCCGATGCGGGCCGTGCGCATGGACACCGATGAGGTGTTCGACGGCTGAGCGGCTCGCTTTTCTCCGGCTGGCTCGGTTGCCGCGGCGGCGCGGCGTCATCGATTGTCGCGGCCGCCGCCAAAATAAAAGCCGCGCCAGCCCGAAGGCCGACGCGGCTAATAAGACTTCTGTTGCCAGGTGTCTCGACCCCGAACAGGTTACGCCGCGAGGCGCACTTCGTTCAATGCAACGTTATCGTTTGCATTTAGAGTTTTGACCCGATAACGGCGGTATCATGCCGAGCACACTTCGAAACTTCTTCGCGACCATCGATCCTGGTTCGCCCCCGCCTTAACAGCCCAACTCTCAGTAACTCGGTCTTGGCAGCCCAGAATTCTGCCTTTCGGCAAAATCAATCTCACCGGCAAAATCATTCACCGGCATGAGACTTTTAAGCTCAAGCTGCCAAGGTCAGGTTGCAGAGATCAAGCTGCTAAGGTGGAGGCGCCGGGTACTGCCCCCGGGTCTGCCCGCAGTCCGCTTCGAGATTCAGCGCCATCGTCTTGCGACGCGCGCTCTATAGCACCTGTCGTTCGGCGCTCCTAACAGAAAAGTGTGGCCGCGACCGCCAGCGCAGCCCAAACGCGCCTCGCTTGTCGGGCCATGTCCTCCGACCTGCACGCATCGCGTTTTTCGATCGCTGGTGTTGTCGTGAAGCGTTGCGCGGCTCTGGAAACAACCGGACACGGTTCGCTCTTGGCTTTCTTGCTGCTGGACTCGAAAAGGACGCGAGAGCGTTTTCGAGCGAAATGGATACCGGTTCCCGCGACAAACGCGAAGCGTTTGCGCGGAGAAAACGCGTCAAAACAAAAATCCAGAGTTCCGATCCAATCGGAACGGAAAAGCTCTGGCAAAGATCTGATTTGAGGCGCTTAATGAATGTGAAGTTCGTGAAAGCGTCTGCGCGAAATCGCACGAACTTCGCATTCAGCACACCAGCGAGCGAAATCACCGCGGGCGTTTGTTCGCGCATGCGCGCCATTCGTGAAGTTGAAGTTTATGAATCTTCTCGTCTGGGTTGATTTTGTCATTGCTGCGACATCGAGCCTTCGTTAATTGTAGACGCATTGCAAAAAGCGGCCGGACGACAACAACCGGCGCATCATTTTCTTAAAATCGATCGGGGGCTGTTATGAGCCTGAGCGAGCGGCTGACCGAACGCGTCACCCTGCATTTCGATCTCAGCCATCTGTCGCATCTGCCTGCGGAGCAGGATTTCACCATTCGCGGGCACGGGCACGGCCTGAAGCTGCGCCGTCACACCGATGACACGCGGCGGCAGCATGCGGAGAAGAACCTCGCGCTGGCGGCGATGGCGCCCGCGCATCTCGCGCGGGTTTCGCATTTCTGCGAGGACGTCGAGATCAAGTCGGACGTCGTCAGTGTGCACTGGCTCGGTTATCCCTCGCGCGATCCCAACGCGGTGGCCGACGATATCGCCCTGATCTACCATGTGGTGCCGGACGCGCATTTGCGCCGCTCCGTCAAGGCCATGCGGCATCATCACGGCGCCGCCACCCCGGCCGTGCTCGCGCATTTCGGGATTGCCGCTGCTGTGGGCCACGCGCACGACGACGAGATGCTGGTCCACGCCGCGCGCCTGATGACGCCACAGGACACCGCGATCTCGATCGTGATGCAGCATCCCGAGATCTCGTCGTTCGATCCCTCGCTGAGCGACCAGATCCGCGACATCGTCGCGAAATCGCGTAACCTGCAGACGCTCTGGTCCTACATCTCGACCCACATGCCCGACAACGGCAGCGATCCGTGGTACGTGCAGAGTGTCGTGCGCGACGCCGACGGCAACGTGATGTCCCCGGCGGACGGGCTCGTCAACGACAAGGGCGAGGCGATCGCCTGGCCGACCCAGGTGATCGACGGCAAGACCGTCACCGTGATCCCGCATCATCAGATCGCGCCCGGCATCGACGCCGCCGCGCGCCCGGTGGTGCAGGAGGTGCTGCGCAAGCTAAAGCAGCAGCCCGCGCTCAAGGGCCGCAACTGGTCGACCCAGCATGGTGTGACGGTCGTCGACCGGATGCACACGCCGGCGCCGCGTGCGGTGCAGATGGCGGCGTTGCGGGCGCAGGCCGATGCGGCCGCCGACTGGACCATCAAGACCATCACCAGCCAGTACGGCCTGGAGGTCGACGACGGTTCGATCAGCTTCGTGTCCGGCCGGCTGAGCTTCAATGTCACCAACCGCGCCAACCGCTGGCTCGGCGTCTACTACCAGATGTTCGACGCCAGCGGCAAAGTGGTGAGTGCCTTTCCCGACGGGCCGTCCGGTTTCGACGGGCCGTATTACATCCGGATGATCGGCTCCGGCGACACCATGTTCGGGGCCTGGCTGCCCACCGACTCGACGGAGATCGCCTTCGACGTGCCGGACAAGGTGACCAGCATCAATGTTCTGCTCGGCGGCCTCGGCCATGGCCATGAGGATGGTGCGCTCGACCTGAACGGAATCGTCTGCACCGCCTTCATCAGCTACGCCATACCGGCGCTGCTGCTGATGCTCTCTGTCGGGCTCGGCGGCAAGAAATGGTGGCTGGATTTCTTCGGGAACGAGAAAAACATCAAGGCGCTGGTCGCGCTCGGATTGGTCGCCACCGCCATCGGCATGAAGACCATCAATGTCACCTCCACCCTGGTCAAGGCGGGCGAAACCGCCGCCGGCGTGCTGCTGGGGGCCGCGCTGAAAGAGTTTGCGCTGAAGTTCTGCCAGAACACCACCATGCAGCAGCTGGTGGAGCAGGCGCCGCTCGTCGGGGTCGCACTGCGCATTGCCGCCTGCTCCGCCTCGGTCCTCGACATGGAGCGCACCACCATCGACGTCGCCAAGGCGCCGGCGACCTACACCCTCGAGGTCAAGCGCTCGATGGCGCTGCATGTCACGCTCAAGCCCGATCCGACCCATGGCCGCTCGGGCGAGAATCCGATCTGGCCGAAGGTCGCCGATCACTGGATCATCACCGTCCAGTACCGGGGCGGCACGACGCTGCGCAGGGCCGGGCCGATGCCCGGTGCCGACGATGGGCTGATCGAAACCACGTTTTCCAAGCTGACCGGCGACGAACTGCCCTCCGCGCCGGGCGAACAGTTCCAGATCATCGCCGCGGTCTATTCGAACACCAACTGGATGGCCGGGCAGTGGATCAGCGGCTGGATCGAGGCGGTGCCCACCGACGGCGATTCCCGGTCCGAAGGCGGCTCGATCGTCGAGCAACTGGTGCCGCTGATTGCGAGCACGAGCTACTACCAGCGGGAAAAGCTCGCCTATGACGGGGCGAGCAAGGACTATGTCTGGCAAAACATCATCTTCAGCCTGCCCGGCGCGCTCGCCGACGGGCTGGTGCCGGGTCCGGCGCCTGCGGCGCTGATCACGGCGTTCGCCACCAAGAGCGTCCGCCTCGCGAGCACCGCCAGCGTCGCCGGCGGTGCAGACAACCAGTGGACCGTCCACGATCCGGCCGTCGCGGTCGACTACGACATGCGCAAGGTCGCGATCTCCGACGACACCGGCAAGGTGGTCGATTACGAACTGGAGGTGCACAACGCGACCCATCCGTCGCCGACCGGCACGCAGGAGGACCTGCCGCGGCAGAACGTCTCCCGCCTCGCCGGCATCACCGTCAACGATCTCGCCTACCGGGTCGGCTATTGTTATTACGCCGACAACCAGAACCTGCCGCTGGACTATGGCACCACGCCGGTCTCGACCGGCATGTACCTGTTCGAAACCCTCTCGTCGCTGGCGCGCCCCTCGGCCGGGCTCAAGGCGCCGACGCGCGGTTTCGCGCTGCAGCCCTGTGTGGCGTTCGACCAGTTCGGGCCCGCCGGGCTGTTCGACCTGTCGCCCGCGCTGAGCTACATGGCCGAGCTGGACGACTGCACCAGCGCCGCGCCGGTTCCCGCCGACATCGTCAAGATCTTCGTCGCGCAGCATCGTCCGCTGCCGGATGGCGCGACGGTGGTGGTGGTCACCGCCAGCGCCGCCTGGCGCATCGTCTCGGCCGGCGGAACGCAGCTGTTCGACCTGCGCCGCCAGGTCGACCTGATCAAGGTGTTCAACGCCCCGGCACCGGAATTCAGCGGCAACAATTTCTATCTGGATACTCGCACCTTTCTCACCGCGGGCACGCGGCATCTGCGCCGCATCGATCTCGGCACCGGCAGCGCCGCCACCTTCGACTACGACACGCGCAAGAGTTTCGGCGCCTTCACCATGGCCAACATCGACGCCATGGCGATCCATCCCAGCGGTTATGCCGTCGGGGTCAGCTACGACAACCATCAGATGTCTATCGTCAAGCTGTCCGACGCGGCCGTGGACGAGGCCGACGCGCCGCCGGCGCTGCCGTTCTCCGGCGAGGGCCTGCGCGAGGGATTGATGCGCGGCCCGGTCGCCATGACCATCGCCGCCGATGGCCGCATCCTGGTGCTGGAGCAGGACAACGCCCGCATCCAGGCGTTCGACACCTCCGGCAACCCGGTGCAGTGTTTCGCGGCGGAGCTGAGCTTCAGCCTCGATGCGTCGCTGATGGCCGACCTCGACAAGGCGAACGCCTCGCCGGCGCTGATATCGGCCCTGCAGGCCAGTGTTCCGGTCAATCCGACGTCGGAGGGCACACGAAACCTGCTGGCGCCGCTGCTCAGCCTGCCGGACACCGTGCGCGCGGCGCTCGATGCCGGCAGCATCACCGGCGAGATGTTGGACGCCTTCAGGCAGGCCGGCGTGCCGCTGTCGGATGCGGCCAAGGTCGGCAAGACCAGCGACGGGCTCTGGCTGATGAGCGATGGGGGCACCTACGATCTGCGCTACGACGGCGAAGGTCTCGGCGACGTCGACGTCTATCGCGGCATCTCGCTGGACATCGAGGTGAAGGGAGCGGGCGCCGAATGGCTGCTGCGTGACCGCACCAACACGCTCACCTTCGACGTCAAGACGCCGACCGCCGGCGCGACCGGGCTGCAGGCGCGCCAGCTCGTCTCGGTGATGGGGCTGAAGGATCCGGTGTCGACAGCGGTCACCTATCTCGACGTCGCCATGGAAACCAAGGGCTTCATCTATGTGCTGTCGTATCTCAAGCCGGCCTCCGGCCCGCTGAGCCCGTCGGACTATCGCCTTGATCTGTACAATCCGGACGGCACCCCGGTGACGCCGGATCCGGCCCTGCACAATGGCGAGGTCAATGCCGCGCGGATGACCGTGGACCAGTGGCGCACCGTGTTCACGCTCAATTACGAGCAGATGGAAGGGCCGGCTGGCCGGCCCGAACCGACCATCAGCCAGTGGATTCCAACGACGCCCTGATCCGGCCGTGCCATGCGCCCCGATCGGGCGCGCAGCGCGGCGCCGGTGACGCGCGATCTCATCGACACGGCATCCAGGAGCATCTCCATGACCACGCCGACCGATCCTTATGTCCTGGCTGAGAGCGAACTCGGAGCGATCCGCCAGTTCATCACCTTCCAGCGCAACTACGGCCCCTACCTGCGGCAACTGGCGGGCAGCGACTACGCCGGCTACTGCGATGACGCCGCCCGGCTCGACGCGTCCTACGCGCAGGTCCAGAACGCCTCGTTCCGGCAGTGGCTCGATTTGTACTTTGACAAGCTGATGACGACGCCGAGCGATGCCGTCGCCGGCATGTCGCTGGTTTTTCCGCATCTCTACATCGTCTATGCCTTCGGCAAGGCCTGCTACATCGACATCATCCCCGGCGACGGCATAAGCGACGTCGGCCGGCATTTTCCGGTGCGCGCCAGCACCTGGACAAGCGACATGTGGCTGACGTTCGCGCACGGTTACGCGTCGATCGATTTGGGCAGCGACGCGTTCGGTCCCTGGGCAGGCAACCCGGCCAATGGCGGCGGTTATCTCAATCTCCAGATCTACAAGGATCCAGGCGTGCCGCGGCGTCCGACGTCGCCGGCATGGAAGCAGGCCACCGACGACATCCTGGCTGGCTGGGGCGACAATCCACCGGGGACGTTGGTCTCCCGCGCGTCCGGGCCGATCGTGCGCAACGATGCGTACAATAGGGCGTTCAGCTATGAGCTGCCGAAATACTCCTGGACCGATGCGAATGGTGCTCACGACATATATGACCCGGACCTCGGGTGGTCCGACGGGCTGGCGGCCGCCGCCTTTGCCCAGCAGATCCTCAACGGGTGGACCGATTTCCCCAAGCTGCAGCAGACCACCGCCGACGTCTGGACGGCACAGCTCGAGACCGCGCACGCCCTGCTGCGTGCGCCAGACCTGACCGCCGAAGACTACTTCTTCCTGCTGCACCTGCTGTTCGCGCTGACCACGGGAGATCTGCCCACCCGCCACCTTGCCGAGACCATCGCGCAGACCGACGCGCCGAGTCGTGCGCTGCCAAACGAAAATTTCATCAACCAGCTGATCTATCTGGTGCTGATGATGCTCGCCGATCCGTTCGGCAGCCGGGCCTGGCCGTCGCCCAAGCTGCAGCAGCTGATCGCCAACCTGCAGGGGATGGCGGTCGGCACCGACGGCGCGTCGCGCCTGATCCAGACCGGGCTGGATAGTTTTGCCAAGAAGCTGACCGTGGCCGGCTATCCGGTCCAGGATCCGTTCGTGAGCGGTAACCTCGGTGATCGGCAGTCGGACACGCTCGGGGCTCTGGATGCGGCGCGCAAGACCATTGCCGCAAACCTGACATGACGCGGGAGACGGCGGCATGAGCGCGGGTGTCGCGGTGGATTGTTCGCTGCAGGGGCCGGCGCCCTACAATTGCGAAGGCTGCGACCTCAGCGGACGCGATCTGTCCGGCAAGGATCTCAGCAACGCCAACCTGAAGGGGACGACGCTTCACGGCACCCTGTTTCGCGGCGTGACGAGCCTACGCGGCGCCGATCTGTCCGGCGCCAAAATCGGCGCGGGCACGGATTTTTCCGGCTGCGACCTCACGGGCGCGACCCTCGACGCCGCGGCGCTGAATGGACCGCGCGATCCCAAAGACATTGCGAAGACCGCGGTCATCCTGGCGAACGCGACCGTGCCGTTTTTTGCGCTCGGCACCGTCTGGGTCGGCCTGGACCTCAGCGGTGCCCACGTTCCCGATCTGCCGCACGACCTCACCCGCCTCGATGTCACGCTGTGCGACCTGACCGGTTTCGACTTCTCCCACCGGAGTCTCGACACGGCGCGGTTTCGCTCGGCCGTGCTCTGCGGCGCGGATTTCAGCCATGCCACGCTCGATCACGTTATCTTCGGCCGCGTCAGCGGCGCGCCGACCGACCTGACCGGGGCGCGGTTTCAATTTGCGCAGATTCCCGGCCAGGCCGTGTTCGACACGGCCACGCTGACGCGGGCGGATTTTTCCGACGCCGTGCTGACCCAGGCGAGCTTCCTCAATGCGCGGATGGACGGCACCATCTTCGACCGGACCGACCTGACCACTTGCCGGTTCTCTGCGCCTCCGCACTGGTCGCAGGATCGCACGCACCTCACCTCGTTCAGGCAGGCGAGGCTCAACTTCAGCGACCTGCAGATGCGCTGGTCCTGCCTCGATCTCACCGACACGGAGCTGGTGGGCCTCACCGCCGGCACCGACCTGACCTCGCTGGAGGCCCGGCATGCGGTGCTGACCGGGCGCAATTTCGATGGCTGCACGCTGACCGGCTGCGACCTGTCCGGCGCGACCCTGCAGGGGGCGAGCTTCGTCCGTGCGCCGATGGCGCAGGCCGTACTCCAGGGCACGAGCGGCGACAAGCCAGTCTTTACCGGCGCCAACCTGACGGGCGCGAACTTCAATCCGCTGGACGAGCCCGGCTCGTCGCGGCGCACCGTGCTGCGTGGCGCGTCGTTCGCCGGCGCGACGCTCACCTCGGCTCAGTTCCAGCAGGCCGACTTCAGCCCCACGTTGACTGATGACGGCAAGCATGACGTGGCCGCGACGTTCGACGGCGCCGCGCTGCAGAACGTGATCGCCACCGGCGGCGATTTCACCGCGGCCAGCTTCACCGGTGGCGTGGCGATGAACGGCGTGACCTTCATCGGCGCGGTGCTGGCCGGGGCCAACCTGACCGGCGCCCGCCTCGGCGCGCTCGACCAGGTGTTCGCCGTGATCGACGGCGAGACCGACTACGGTGTTCTGCTGGCGGCGCTGCAGGGCAATGATCGCGCGGCTGTCGCCGGTGTGTTCGGCCGCCACGGCATCGCGCCGCCGATTCTCGAGATCGACCCGGTGGTGGCCGGCCGCTCATGGACGGTGAAGGCGGCGCAGGTCTACACCGTGCTCGCCCATGCGTCGCACGACAGCAAGACCTCGCTGATGGTCATGGCCAGCGCGAGCCGCGCCAACCTCAGCCGGGCGTTCATGCCGGGCACCCTTCTCACCGACGCCAACCTCTACAATGTCGACGCATCGGAAATCGAGATCTGGCCGGCCGGTGCGGACAAGCAGCTCGCCGGCGCGATCATGGACGAGATCGACCTGTCCAATGCGATCCTCGGGGCCGACGAGCAGATCGATCTGTCGGAAGCCTCGCTCCACAACGCCCATCTGTCGGGCGCTTTCCTGGTGAACGCCAAATTCGCGCGCGCGTCGCTGAATGGCGCGCTGTTCAACGATGCCCAGTTGCAGGGCGCCGATTTCACCGCCGCCGCGATGGCCGGCGCCAGCCTCGCCAACGCCGCCGTGGCTGTGGATGCGACACCGGACACGGCAGGCGTGCTGCTGTTCGATCTGCAAGGCTCGCTTGAAGGCTCGGATGGCGATTATGAAACGCTTTGTGCCGAGCTCGCGGCCGCGGCGGCGCAGCAGTTCGACGTCGTCCCCCATGCCGACGACCACACCCTCTACGATCAGGTCATCGCCGACCTCGGCAGCGGCAACCTCGATCGCGTCCGCGCCGCGTTCAGGCATCATCGCATCGCGCTCGGCGAGCTCACGCTCAAGCCGCTGGCCGACCTCGCATGGGAATTGGCGTCGGTGTCCGCCGGGATTCGAACCGCCTACACGATCTGGGCCATCCCGGAGGAGGCCGAGATCGTGGCGCGGCCGCCGCTGACCACCCTCGACGGCGTGCTGTTCGACCAATACCAGATCGTGCTGCAACGGACCGCGACGGTGGCCAACGAGACCGACGGCGGCGGAAACTGGATTGTCGACAACGACAGCGGCAATCCGAAGAACCTGACCACGGGCTATGTGAAATTCCTGGTGCGGCGGGACGCCAAGGCGGCGACGCTGACGTTCTACGGCACCGACATCCATGCCACCCGCGGCTACGGCCAATTGCAGATGCTGCCGATCCAGATCGGGCCGACCATCCTGCGTGACAACGCGCTGGATGACTATCGCCCTTATCTCGATGCCACCACCATGTGCCCCAACGGCGTGCCCTGGGCGCAGAATCTCGGCAACGGCGAGCCGTGGGAGAGCGCGATGCGGACGCAGTTCAAGCCGCCGAAGCCGCCGACCTGCGTTCCCAGCCCGATCGCGGGCTGCCGCCAGTCGTGACCAGCGCCACCGCGCGATAAAGTCCGGCTCACATCAGGCGAGCAAGGCAGGCACTAAACGATTCGTTCCCTGACACCGCGACCGCGTGCGCTCACCTTCGCGTGATTGCAGCGGCGCAGCATGGCTGCGACATCCGTGTCGCAAAACGGTCGCACGACAAATCCGAAACCATTGCACGCAGCTGCCCGTATCTCGCAGTGACGCGGGACATCGCAATCGTGATCCCGAGCGTCGTTCGTTCGCGAAAATTGACTGCGGCGGGTATCCGCTGCGGCAATCGCAATGATTTGCCAAGTGACCGGAGAAAATCATGTCGAAGTTGAAACTGACTGCGCTTGTGTCTGCCGCGGCTGTCGGCGCGCTGCTGATGACGTCGTCCATCACGCCGGTGATGGCGAAGGAGAAGACTGTGATGGTCGGCGGCGCCGCCATGTATCCATCGAAGAACATCGTCGAGAACGCGGTGCATTCCAAGGATCACACCACGCTGGTGGCGGCGGTGAAGGCCGCGGGCCTCGTCGATACGCTGTCGGGCGCGGGACCGTTCACCGTGTTCGCGCCCACCAACGCCGCGTTCGGCAAACTGCCGAAGGGCACCGTGGAAACCCTGGTGAAGCCGGAAAACAAGGCGACGCTGACCAAGATCCTCACCTACCATGTCGTGCCCGGCAGGCTCGAAGCCGCCGACCTCACCGACGGCAAGACGCTGACCACGGTGGAAGGTGAAACCCTGACGGTGAAGCGGGCGGGCGGCAAAGTGATGCTGGTCGACGCCAAGGGCGGCACCTCGACGGTCACCATTGCCAACGTCAATCAGTCGAACGGCGTCATCCATGTCGTCAACACCGTGCTGATGCCGGCGAGCTGATCCCCGCGCGATTCCCGAAGGTTTCGACATCGTCTCCCGCAGATGTCGCAGCCGCTTGTTCCGCCGCGCTGCCACCGCGGCGGAACAATGTGGTGCATGTCAAGTTGCGGATGCCGCAGGCGCGACGACTCGGTCGCTTCTCACGCATCCGTTCTCACGAAAGCGTCAGGCCGCCGTCGACATCGGCAATATCTGAAACCATCGCGCGCCGCGATACGTAGCTCTGGCATCGGTGACGAGAGCATCACCCGCGTCATTGCCTTGTGCCGGCGGCACGCGCCGCCGGTGCGGAACCATCCCCAAAGACATCGCCAGAGAATCTTCCAGCGATCAAACCAAGGAAACGACCATGACCAAACGTACCGCATTCCTCTCCGCCGCTGCTCTCGGTGCACTCGCGCTCACCGCCACCATCGTCGCGCCCGCGCTCGCGCAGGACAAGATGACCAAGAGCGACAGCAGCGAAAAGACCGTGATGGTCGGCGGCGCCGCGATGTTCCCGTCCAAGAACATCATCCAGAACGCCGTCAACTCGAAGGATCACACCACCCTCGTCGCCGCGGTGAAGGCCGCGGGCCTGGTCGACACCCTGGAAGGCAAGGGCCCGTTCACCGTGTTCGCGCCCACCAACGAAGCCTTCGCCAAGCTGCCCGCCGGCACCGTCGACACCCTGGTGAAGCCGGAGAACAAGGCGACACTGACCAAGATCCTCACCTACCATGTCGTGCCCGGCAAGCTCGAAGCCAGTGACCTCACCGACGGCAAGAAGCTCACCACCGTGGAAGGCGAAGAACTCACCGTGAAGTCCTCCGGCGGCAAGGTGATGCTCACCGACGCCAAGGGCGGCACCGCCACCGTGACGATCGCGAACGTCAACCAGTCCAACGGTGTCATCCATGTCATCGACACCGTGCTGATGCCCAAGAGCTGAGTGAGCGCTGAGAGAGAGCGTTGAGACAGCGCTGAAGCGGTCCCGCGCCCGGATCCGGCTCCGGCTTACCGGGCCGCATCACCTCCGAGCGGTGACGTCTTGGACGGGACGCATTGGACAGAATGAGCGGGGTCGCATCGGCCCCGCTCGTTTTTTGTCGCGTGACGACGGGACCACGACGCCTGGATGCGGCGTGACGATCGAAGAGGGCGCGCACGCGATCCGCCTTCATCCTCCGGCTGCGATTGCATTGACAGATAATGCCCGGTGTAGTTGACTGCTCCACGTATTTTAAAAACTCAATTTGATTGTTTGATTGCGACCGCCGAACGCCGGCATCGAACCACAGCTTGTGTCGACGACTAGCTTGCATCGACACGGCTGGATTGCATCGACGATGTGTGTGCCTGCCGCTGTTTCAGCGGGAGGGAGGATATTTGATGTTATTTCAAAGACGTTCTTTTCTCGCCGGCGCGGGCGCCGGTGCTGCGGGCCTCCTGACGACGACAACACTGACACGGCCCGCTCTCGCGCAGACCATCGATCCGGCGCAGATATCGCCCGGCACGCTGCGGGAGTTGAACAGCGTGCTCGGCGACAGCAGCAAGCTGAACCCGGGCGTGCCGCAGGTCGCCGCCGCCGGGCCGAAATCCGTGCTCGACGTCGCCGAGGCCATCGACAACGCGCTGCAAAAGGGCACCGGCAACCAGGACGCGCAGACGCTCGCCGCGCGCGCCGGGCTGCTGCTCAGCCAATTGACCCGCGACAACCGCGATGGTGTCGACTTCGATCCGGCCGCGCCGCAGCCCGCCGCGGCGCGGGACATCACCCCGGCGATGAAGACCGGATACAAGACGCTGTTCGCCGGCGCCAAGATCCAGCCCAGCGCCATGCCTGAGCTGACCCGCGCCGCCAAGTTCATCCTCTCGCCCTCGGCGCAGGCCCGCTACAAGGACGTCTCCGCCGCCACCGGCGTGCCCTGGTATGTGATCGGCGCGCTGCATTACCGCGAGGCCAACCTGAATTTCATGGGCCATCTGCACAACGGCGATCCGCTGCTGATGCAGACGGTGGACGTGCCCGCCAACCGCCCGCCGCGGCCGTGGCTTCCCCCCGGCGTCACCGATCCGGTCGAGCTGTGGAAGCGCAGCGCGATCGATGCGCTGGGCGAACTCGTGGCCAAGATGGCGAAGTATCCGTCGAGCCTGCCGACCAAGTGGACCCTGCAGGGCATGTGTTTCGCCTTCGAGTCGTTCAACGGCTTCGGCTGCCGCGACCACGGCATCAACTCGCCCTATCTCTGGAACTACACCAACCAGTACACCAGCGGCGGCTTTCCCCGCGATCATGTCTTCAGCCCGAGCTACCGCTCCAAGCAGGCGGGCCTTGTCGCGATCATGGTGCGGCTGCAGCAGCTCGACAGCGCCGACGTGCATATCGACGTCGAGCCCTAGGGAATTCCGGGAGGGCGCTCGCGGACCGGTGCGGGAGTGGCGTGCAGTGAGGGGAGGGGACTTGATGTCGCGCGGTGGGTTTGTGGCAAGGTGTTGTCTCGGCGCTGCCGTGGGGGCTGGTCTTGTGATCGGCTGCAGCAGCGCAAGCCTTGCGCAGATCGTTGATCCGGGGACCGGCGTCGGCCACCTCGTGTCGCCGTCGGAAGCGGCCGCGCGATCCGCAACCGGCGGATGCGGCGGCAACATCATCGATGGCGGCACCGGCTGCGGTGCGCTGGCGCCAGAGCAGCAGGGCGGTGCGGTTGCAGGCGCGGTGACGCAGCCGGCGGCGCGCGATGGCGGCGCGGTGCTGCGCCAGCTCGCGCCGTCCGTCCAGATCGTGGTGCATCCTGCCGCCGCGCCGCGCCTCGAGGTGCCGGCGGTGGCGATCGCGCCGATGGCGACGGGCGCGGCCAAGGACAGTCTCAAGGGCGGCAAGAGCGCGACACCGGCTGCCGCGGCGGCCCAGCGCGACAAAGGCATGAAGGAGATCGTCGATCCCGGCACCGGCGTCGGCGCGGCCGCGCGCATCCGCGAGATCACCGATCCCGGCACGGGCACCGGCGCCTCGGCGCCCGCGGGTGTGCAGATCATCCTCAACACGCCGGCCGCGGGCCTCGTCCCGGCCGACCAGCCGTCACCGGCCGCGGCGCCGGCGCTGCCGCTCGGCGGCGGCGTTACGCCGATGAATTTCGCCGATCTCGACAGCGGCCTGCGCGACTGCGACATCCCCTTCGACGAGCTCGCGACCAAGTCGCCGTTCTGCCGCGGCGCGGCGCTGACCGAAGGCCGCCAGTGCCAGCGGTTCTCGTATTCGCAGTTTCCGGAAGTGGTGAAGATCACGGTGGCCGCCGCCGACGGCTCGTCGGAGATCTGCTCCGGCACCGTCGTCGCCGCCGACTGGGTGATCACCGCCGCGCACTGCTTCATCGGCAATGGCGAGGCCACCGCGGACGAGACCGGATCGGCGGCGAAGGATTTCGTCTGGACGCCCGGCGGCGCCGCCAACCGCTTTTCCGCCGTCGCCGTCGAGGCGCTGAACGCAAAGATGCTCGGCCTCGCCAATCGCCGCCGCTGGGCCAACCGCATCGTGGTGTTCGGCAAGTATGGCGGCCAGCGCTCGACGCCGCAGTTCACCAACGATCTGGCGCTGGTCCATCTCGACACGCCGTATCCGGCGGAGGCGGTGCAGCCGGCGGTGATCGCCACCGACAAGGATATCTCCGCCGCCACCACCATCGCCGGTTACGGCTATTCCAACGCCGACAGCGGCACGCTCGGGCGCTTCAACGTCACCTGGCCGGTGCCGGTGACGCGCGACGCGGAGCAACTGAGTTTCAATCCCCAGGCCGGCGGCGTGATCCGCGCCGGCTTCTGCCAGGGCGATTCCGGCGGGCCGGTCTATGCCGGCCGCTACCGCGGCTGCAAGCCCGCCGACATCGTGCCCGAGGACCGGCCGCGGCTGCTGGAGGGCACCATCTCCTACAATTTCCTCGGCACGCCGGATGCAACGGGAAGCGATGCGCAGCAGGCCGGCTCCGCCTGCCGCAACGGCTACGGCATGGTGATGCAGGACATCACGGTCGCGGACCGGCGGCGCTGGATCTGCAAGACCACCAACAATGTTGCCGGAGGATGCAAGGAAGCCAGCAGATAATCCAACGCATCATTCAACGGGGAATTCGACATGCCGGATATCGAAGCGTTTTCTATCTGGTCCTCGCGCTCGGCTGCGGTGGCCTGATGGCGCCGGCGCAAGGCGAGGAAGGCCAAGAACATCAAGGCCAGGAACGTCAAGGCACTGCGAACAACGAATGCCAGCCGTCGGAGCTGCTGCGCCAGTTCGTCGGGCAGACGTTCACGCCGGAGATCGAGGCGCGCGCCCAGGCGATCTCGGGCGCGGCGATGGTGCGGCTGCTGCGGCCGGGCATCGCGGTGACCACGGAGCAGCGCTCGAACCGGCTGAATATCCAGATGGATGAGGCCGGCGTGATCGTCAGCCTGCGCTGCGGCTAGCGCGCGATGAATCAACTCCGTCATCCTGAGGTCCGAGCCTCGAAGGATGCACGGCCAAGTCTATTGAAGTATTGGCCGTCGTCCTTCGAGGGCCGTGCTGCGCACGGCCACCTCAGGATGACGGATGACGTTGGTCCGTTCGTCAGGTCATGTCCGCCGATCATCGTGATCGGCGTTGTGGTGGGAGGGAGCGATGGGTTTATCCGGTTGTCGTGTGGCCTCGGTGGCTCTGCTTGCGGCGGGTGTGCTCGCCACGCCGGTGAGGGCGGCGGACGATCCGTCCGCGGCGGCCACCAAGGTGGTGTTGCCGCCGCCCTATGAATCGATCGTCGCCAGCGCCGGCGCGCTCGCCACCAGCGGCGCATCGGCGATGAAGACCTACCGGGCCGATGCGCGCACCGCGGCGTTGCGCACCGCGCTCACCAAGGCGCTGCTCGGCCTCGGCGCCGAGACCTCCCTCACGCTCGCGAAAGCGGACTACGATCCGCTGATCGGCGAAACCGCGCTCTTGTGCAAGGTGCGCACCGGCTACACCGGCAGCGTCACCGACCTCAACTACCTCACGAGCCTGGTGCAGAAACTCAACACCGTGAGCAAGCCCGCGCCGGCGCCCACCGACATCATCGGCGCGCTGAAACTCTTGTTCGCCACCGCCGGCTATTCCATCGCCGATGACGCCCAGGTCAAGGCGCCGGGCACGTCGCCGGCCAAGGCGGCCATGATCTGCGAAGGCGATCTGAAGGCGTATGACGTCGCATATTACGGCGCCGATCCCGGCGGGTTGCCGTCGCCGACGCCCGCGGCGGCAACGCTCTCGCCGCCGGTCCCCGCGGGGGCAACGCCCACGGTCTCGTTCGCCTTCCTCGGCCCGATCGGCTCGCTGATCGACACCTTCGTGGCGATCCTGCAGCCGGTGCTGATCGATGCCTCCACCATCGTCGACCAGGCCCGCCGCCGCGCCGTGGTGGAGCAGGCGCTCAAGGATCCCAAGATCCACGGCAAGATCGAGCAGTCCGGCAAGCAGGTGGCGGCGACGGTAGGCAGCTACGCGCAGGCCTCGCGCCAGCGCCTGGTCGGCTCGTTTGTCGAACAGCTCGTTGCGCTGCGCGAGACCCCGATCGATCTGACCAAGGAGGCCGAGTGCAAGAACCTCGCCGGCTCCACCCGGTTGCCGAGCGGCGCGCCGAGCGCCGCCTTCATCGCCTGCTGGAAGGCGGCGTGGGCGCATCTCTCCGACGGCGCGGCCAAGCTCGCCACCAACGCCGACAGTTACGACACCCTGGCGGACAATGGCGACATCGATCCGCAGAAGCTGTTCGCCACCATCCTCACGGAGTATGACAACATCGGCAAGGGCAAGATCGACGCCTCCAACGTGTTCTGGAGCAATGTCACCCAGTTCATCACCTTCGCCAATGCCATCAGCGCGGCGGCCTCGGCGGCGAACATCGCCACCATCAAGAAGGACATCGCGGCGGTGTCGAAATGACCATGCGCGCCGCCGTGTCAGCCATCCGGCTCGCCGCCGTCGCACTCGCTCTTGCGTTGGCCGCGCAAAGCCTCGCCGTGTCGCCGGCGGCGGCGCGGATCACCGTGCGCAAGGTGGAGAGCGCCATCGCGCCGGCGGCCGCGGGCACGCCGCCGCAGGGTCAGCTCCAGCTCGCGCTCAATCTGCCGCTGGCCAAGCTCCAGGCCGTCGCCAATCTCTTCGCCTTCCAGATCGACAAGTCCGGCACGATATCCGGCCAGAGTTATGAAGGCACCATCTCGCTGTCCAACATCACCCTGCAGCCGTCGGATGACGCCGATCACCCGCTCACGGTCGGCGCGCATTTCAAGTTCGCCGGTCATATCTCCGGCAAGAACGTGGTCGGCGGCGGCACCACCACGCTCAATCTGGCGGTGAAGGTCGGCCCGACCTGGTGCCCGATCGTGGACATGACATCGCCGTCGACCCAGTGGGACACCGACATCGACGTGCCGTTCGCGGTGCGGGTCGCCATCAGCCTCGGCATCGTCGATCACATCATCGCCGGCGAGTTCAGCAAGCTCACCGCCTGCCCGGCGCTGAAGGCGCAGCTGCAGGCGCTGTGGCAGCCGGCGGTGATCCATCTGTTCGGCTCGCCCGCGGCCAAGAGCGCCGCCGCCACCGCGGTGGTGCTGAACCTCAAGCCGCAGGCCATCGACGTCACCTCCGTGACCATCAAGGACGGCCGCCTGGTGGCGAAACTCGCACTGCTCGCCGCCGCCTCCGTGGCCGGCAAGCCGGCGCCGCCGGCCACCCTCGTGCTGCCGAATCCCAGCACCTGGCCTCACACGCCGGGCGAGGCGGACAAGAGCGAGTTCAGCCTGGCGGTGTTCGGCAATGTCGGGGTGGGGCCGTGAGGTGAGGGTGACTTATAACGAGTCGATGGTGTGCGCGGTGGGGGAGGGCTGGGGAGGGGGGTGAGCCGGGCGCGAGAGACGATCGTCTCTCAAACGACATCTCGTCCGACGCACTCTGAGATTCGTCGGGGATCAATTCGGCTGCACCCCGTGCGCCCCCCTCCCTGACCCTCCCCCACAAGGGGGGAGGGAACGACTCTGTGCTGGCGGAAGCGATGTCGCCGACAAAATAAAGCGCGCATCCACACCCACCACCCCGCCACGTTGACTCCCCGCAACCCGCATGGTGCGATGCCCGCATGTCGAGGCACGGCCGAGTGGCCGGGAGGGGGACTCATGCGCATTATTTCAGCACTCACGGCCGCCGTCGTGCTCGCCACGGCCGGCGCCGCGCAGGCGCAAACGCCGGTCAAAGTCAGCATCGGTTTGTCCGGCTGGACCGGCTTCGCGCCGCTGACGCTGGCCAAGGAGGCCGGCATCTTCGCGAAAAACGGCCTCGACGTGACGCTGAAGAAGATCCCGCAGGCCAGCCGCCATCTCGCCATTGCGTCGGGCGACGTGCAGTGCGCCGCGACAACTGTGGAGACCTGGGTGGTGTGGAACGCCAATGGCGTCGCCACCACGCAGCTGTTCCAGCTCGACAAGTCCTATGGCGCCGATGGCCTGGTGGTGCGCGGCAACGTCGTTGCGATCAAGGACCTCAAAGGCAAGTCCGTCGCCGCCTCCGCCCCCGGCACCGCGCCGTATTTCACGCTCGCCTGGTTCCTGAAGAAGAACGGCCTCACCGTGAAGGACGTCACGGTCGTGAACATGGAGCCCGGCCCCGCCGCGCAGGCCTTCATCGCAGGGCAAAACGACGCCGCCGTCACCTACGAGCCGTATCTCAGCGCCGTGCGTGCCAAACCCGACGCCGGCAAGATCATCGCCACCACGCTCGACTACCCGATGGTGATGGACACCTTCGGCTGCACCCCGAAGTTCATCGCGGAGAACGAAGCCGCCGTGCGCGCGCTGGCGAAAAGCTATTTCGACGCGCTCGCGATGATCAAGGCGGATGAGGCCAAATCCTACGAGATCATGGGCGCCGACGTGAAGCAGAGCGGCGAACAGTTCGCCGGCTCCGCCAAATACATCCGCTGGCAGGACCAGGAGGCCAACAAGAAGTTCTTCGCCGGCGAGCATGCGGCGTTTTCGAAGGAGGCGGCGGATTTGCTGCTGGAGGTGGGCGTGATCAAGCAGATTCCGGATTTGACGAAGCTGGCGGATCCCAGATTCGTTCAATAGGGGCGCTGCGCTGTGAGGCTGCCCCAACATCTCGTTCCCTCCCCCCTTGTGGGGGAGGGTCAGGGAGGGGGGTAGACCCCGAATGCCCCACGCCACCGTCCGCAAGCGTCAGCGCGACCGCGCCAGGCAACTTCGGCAGACGATGACGCCGGCCGAAACCCCGTTGTGGCGCTATCTCAAGGCGCATCGGATAAACGGCCTCGGTTTCCGCAGGCAGGTCCCGTTCCGAAATTACATTGCGGACTTCGTTTGCCTGTCGGCAAAACTGGTCATCGAGCTGGACGGCGAAAGTCATGACTTTGCGGAGCGACAGAAGGTCGATCGGGATCGCGATGATGTTTTTGCCGCCGAAGGCTTTGTTACGCTGCGGTTCACCAACGATGACGTGTTGTCGAATCTGGAAGGCGTCGTTGCTGTTATCCGGCAGACGGCTTTATCGCGTGTGTAGATGATCATGCAGGCTGAACAGCGTGGCTCACCCCCCTCCCTGACCCTCCCCCACAAGGGGGGAGGGAACAGGATGAGTCCGGAGCGGCGCAGCAACCCGCTTGCGCGAGGTTGCGGGCCAGTCCGTCATCACTCTGCGAACACCGCTGCCGCGGTCCGTTCGATGATCCACACCCATGAGCAACTCGAGTTCGTAATGCAGCCCCAACATCTCGTTCCCTCCCCCCTTGTGGGGGAGGGTCAGGGAGGGGGGCAGCCACACACGCCGCGCGCCACCACTCGCGATCAATCTTCGCGGACCGCGCTCCCATGAAACCCCTCGCCCCGATCTCCCCCGCCGCGCGCATCCTGCTCGGCGTCCTCTTCTTCATCCTGTTCTTCTCCCTCTGGGCGCTGGCCACACTCTCCGGCTTCGTCAGCAAGACCTTCCTCGCCGATCCCATCACCATGGTCCGCGATGGCTGGGATCTGCTGACCAAGCAAGGCTTCGCCTTTGACATCGGCATGACGGTGTGGCGGGTGCTCGGCGGGTTCATCCTCGCGGCGCTGGTCGCCGTGCCCGTCGGCATCCTGATGGGCGCGTTCAAGCCCATTGAAGCGTTCCTCGAGCCGTTTGTCTCCTTTGCGCGCTATCTGCCGGCCTCGGCCTTCATTCCGCTCTTGATTCTGTGGGCCGGCATCGGCGAGGCGCAGAAGCTTTTGGTGATCTTCATCGGCGCGGTGTTCCAGCTCATTCTCATGGTCGCCGTCACCGTGGGCAGTGTGCGGCGCGATCTGGTCGATGCGGCGCTGACGCTCGGCGCACGCAACGAAGGCATTCTGGCCCGCGTCATGATTCCCTCCGCGGCGCCTGATATCGCCGAGATCCTGCGCCTGGTGCTGGGCTGGGCGTGGACCTACGT